>Ga0306921_10007010_pt1 | contig 11787 bp, 9 predicted proteins | sample sta12Cox44000080_FD_203760 | JGI IMG/M metagenome (GOLD analysis project Ga0306921, IMG submission 203760) | Lab enrichment of tropical soil microbial communities from Luquillo Experimental Forest, Puerto Rico - statoxic.12C.oxic.44.000.080 (v2)... | ecosystem: Environmental > Terrestrial > Soil... | reverse complement strand
GTGGAATTCAGGGAGACAATCACGGTCGCGATCGACGCGCTGCGCGCCAACAAACTGCGCGCGGTATTGACTTCCATCGGCGTGATTATCGGCAGTGCCTCCATCGTCCTGGTGGTCACCGTTGCGCTCACCAGCCGGAAGTATGTCATCTCGCAGATCGAAGCCGTGGGTTCCAACCTGGTTTGGGCCGAGATGGTGAAGACACCCGACAAGGTCCAGCCGCTCAGTCACGAGCTGACTCTGGCGGACCTGAATGCCGTCAAGGCCGCGATCCCCGGTGTGGTGGCGGTAGCGGGCATTTCCGACATGCCGATGACCGTTCTTGCGGAAGGGAAGACACGGCCAGTAGCGCTGATCGGTGTTACCGAGGGGTATCAGCAGATCCGAAAATTGGTGGTTCTGCGCGGACGTTATTTCGATGCGCAGGACATGGAATCGCGCAGCAAGGTCTGCATGATTACCAAAGAATTGGCGCAAAAAGTCTACGGCGTCGAGAACCCCATCGGTCGTCCGCTGCGCATGGGCGAACTGACTTTTACGGTAATTGGCGTGTTTCACGAGCGTGTGGCTACCTACGGGCTCTCCGAGATGCAGGAAGACTCCGTGCTCATTCCCTTTGAGTTGATGAAGTATTACAAAGGCCGGGACGTCCTAAGCTCGCTGTACGCCCAGGGCTCTTCACCGGATATGGTCAGCAGCATGGAAGCCCAGATGGCGCGGCTGTTGAAGAGCCGTCACCCCGCCGAGGCGGAATATCGCGTACAGACGTTGACGGCAATTTTGGGCGCGGCGCGCACGATTTCCTTCGCGTTGACCGTGGTACTGGTGGTCATCGCGTTCATTGCCATGCTGATCAGCGGTATCGGCATTATGAACATCATGCTGGTCACCGTACGTGAGCGCACCCACGAAATCGGCGTTCGCAAGGCCATCGGTGCCCCGAGAAAACAGATCATGGCGCAATTCCTGATCGAAGCCTTCTTGATCAGTGGAGGGGGAGCCGTACTCGGAATCCTGATCGGGCTCGCGATTCCCGTGGCGGTGCAACAGATGTTACCTGGCAATCTGCGGGTGCCGATATCCGGTGGTAGTGTGATCGTGGCCTTTCTGGTGTCCAGTCTTACCGGGCTGTTCTTCGGCTGGCTGCCAGCCAATCAGGCGGCCAAACTAGATCCCGTGGAATCACTGCGGTACGAATAGCTTCTCAAGTCGGTGTGCAATTCGAGTCGGGAGGCGGGGTATGCGAACGAAGCGCTGGGTGATGTGTGGGGTGATCTTTCTCGGAGTGGCCGGCTGGACGGGGGCGCAGCATCCGCTCGAAAGCGCCGCCAATAACGCTCCCGTGGTCCTGACGCTGAAGCGCGCGATTGATCTGGCCCTGCAAAACAGCAAGGACATTCAATTGGCCAAGATCAGCGCTCATGTTGCCGACCAGTCGGCGCGTTTGACCAAAGCGGAGTTTTTGCCGAACCTTTACGCGGGTTCCGGGGCAGGCTACACCTATGGTTTGCCGGAAACTCCCGGGGGGCGCCCGCCAGAAATATTCAGCCTGACTTACACCCAAGACATCTTTAATGGCCCGTTGCGTGGTTTGGCTCGGGAACAGACCGAAGAGGCCAAGGGGCAACGCATCGCTCTCGATGACACGCGCAACCTGGTGATGGCCCGCGTGGCCTCCGCTTATCTTGAACTCGTCAAGGTTCACCATTCGCTCGAATTGCTACGCAAGGAAAAGGGCAGCGCGGACAAAATCGTGGAGGTCACACAACAGCGGCAAAGCGAAGGCTTCGAGTTGCCGACTGAAGTCACCAAGGCGCAACTGACCCGCGCGCAGGTGGTGCAGCGAATCCTGCAACTCGAGGATCGTCAGGACGAATTGGAGGTTTTCCTGCGCAATCAACTGGGGTTCGCGCCGGAACAGCCCCTTGAGGTCACGCCCGAAGAACTACCAGGCTCGGCCGAGGAGGCGGGCGCGAATCTCGTGGCGATGGCCTCGCAAAGCAACCCGAGCTTGGCTTTCGCCGAATCCGAAGTAAAGGCCAAAGAGTTGCGCCTCGCGGGAGAAAAGAAGGGTAACTGGCCCACTCTCCAATTGGTTTCCATTTACAGCGTTCTCGAAAAATACAGCTTCCGCAATTATTCGAATATCTACAACAACTTCACCTACAACAACCTGAATGCCGGTGTGAACATCAACGTGCCCATCTTCAGCTCCAAGACGCGCGCGAATATCGCACTCGCGCAAGCAAATCTGGACGTCGCCAAACTGAACCTGGCCAGCAAACGGATTCAGGTCAGCGCTGACGTGCGTCAACGCTCGCGCCGCGTTCAAGAAGCAGAAGCCGCCAGGGAAGTCGCGCGTCTGGAATTGCAGTTGGCGCAGCTGAACCTAGCCGTACTCCAGGAGCAATTCGGGGAAGGCAAAATCAACTTGCGTGAAGTTGAGCGGGCACGGGTCGATGAAAATGAAAAATGGATGACCTACCTGGATGCGAATTTCCAGCGCCAGCAGGCCCAGCTGGAACTGCTTCGGGTTGCGGGACAACTCGAAAAAGCACTGGAATAGGCTCCATGCTCGATCGAGAGAGCGTCAACTTCCTGCGACAAGCCCTGGAACGACTGGACGCCGGTTTCACCTCACTCCCCGAAAGCCCGCCGGGCCCCCCCGAATGGAAGCGCGTCGCGGAAGTTCTGGAGGCCACGGCCGAACGGCTTCGGGACAATTATCCGTATTTCCATCCCCTGTACGCCGGGCAGATGCTTAAGCCGCCGCATCCTGTCGCGCGTTTGGCTTACGCTTTGGCACAGTGGATCAATCCCAACAACCACGCGCTCGACGGAGGACGCGCCTCTTCGGCGATGGAAAAGGAAGCCGTCGCAGAACTGGCGAACATGTTTGGTTGGTCCGAGCATCTCGGCCACCTGACAAGCGGAGGCACGATGGCGAATCTCGAGGCGCTCTGGGTTGCCGGCCAACTCGCACCAGGGAAAACGATCATTGCCAGCGATCAGGCGCATTACACACACAGCCGTATCAGTGCGGTCCTGCAGCTGAAATTCGAATCCATTGCATGCGATGCACACTCCCGCATGGATCTTGCGGCGTTGAAAAAGCGCATCGCGACGGGCGATGTCGGAACGGTGGTGGCAACCATGGGCACTACTGCCACCGGCGCAGCCGATCCTCTTGCCGAGATTCTGGAGCTGCGCAAGGAATCTGGCTTTCGTGTACATTGCGATGCTGCCTACGGAGGCTATTTCAGTCTTGCCGGAAATCTGGCGGAGAAAACAGCGCGCGCCTTCGCTGCCATACGAAGGGCCGACTCCGTCGTCATCGATCCGCACAAACATGGATTGCAGCCCTACGGCTGCGGCTGCGTGTTGTTTAGGGATCCCGCCGTCGGACGTTTTTATAAACACGATTCGCCTTATACCTATTTCAGTTCCAGCCAACTTCATCTCGGCGAGATTAGTCTCGAGTGTTCGCGTCCCGGCGCGGCCGCAGTTGCCTTGTGGGCCACGCAGAGGCTGTTGCCGCTCGTGAAAGGTGGCGAATTCGCACGCGGACTCGAGCTTTGTCGGGACGCCGCATTGGAACTTCATCGGCGTATCGCGAGCGACGAGCGATTTCTGGCCGGTTTTGCCCCCGAGCTGGATATCGCGGTTTTTGCCCCGCGGTCCTCATCGGTCAGCGAGTCGTCTGAACTCTCACGGAGGATCTTTGATGCCGCAGCGGGAAGAAATCTCCACCTTGCCTTGGCGGAACTGCCCATCGAGTTCTTTGCCGGAGCAGCCGGTCAACTCGATAAGGACCGCCCCAAACTGACCTGTTTGCGTTCGGTTCTGATGAAACCGGAGCATCGCGAGTGGATCGGTCGTATTTGGCAAGCCCTGAGTGAAGCCACGGATGAGGCACGGGCCTAGCTTCGTACTCCAGCGATCTCCCCAAGTCCCACTTAATGCAGCATTTAGCCACTCGATGAGTCTTTCGCGCCACTGGCAAAAAGGCATGCGCCGATGCCACCATCTCCGGTAAACTGTTATCTAGAATTTGGCAGCGAGATTCGCCACGGACCTGTCCACTACGGGTGTGGGCTGCTACCGCGAAGCTTGCTCGTGAATCTAAGTCAGGCTGAGGGTGAAGAATGCCGGATGTATTAAGAACCATACTGTTGAACCCGCCGAGTTTCGAAAATTTCGACGGCGGGGCAAGTTCTCGCTGGCCCGCAACGCGTGAGATCGAGTCCTATTGGTACCCCGTTTGGCTTACTTATCCGGCGGGCATGATCCCCGGCAGCCGCTTGCTCGACGCATCGCCGCACAAGATCAACTGGCAGCAGACCATTGAAATTTGCAAGGACTACGAATTCCTGGTTCTGTATACCTCCACGGTTGGTTTCGGAAGCGACATCAAGCTTCTTCGCAAAATCAAAGAGTCCAATCCTTCACTGAAAGTCGCCTTCGTCGGTCCTCACGGACACATCAAGCCCGAAGAAACCTTGAACGCCAGCGAAGACATCGATTTTATTGTTCGCGGGGAATTCGACCATGCCGTGACCGAGTACGCTCATGGCAAGGCGCTCGATCAGATCCCGGGCGCGAGTTACCGCAAGGACGGCCGTATCGTTCACAACGCTCCTCGGCCTCAGTTGCACACCGCGGAACTCGACGCGTTGCCGTTTGCTACCGACATTTATAAGCGCGATTTGCAAATCGATCGCTACAATGTGCCGTTCCTGTTGAATCCGTTCGTCTCCTTCTACACTTCGCGCGGTTGTCCGGCGCTCTGCACCTTCTGCATGTGGCCCCAGACCGTCTCGGGGCACGCCTGGCGCATCCGCTCTGTCGATAACGTAGTGCAGGAAGTCAAGAATGCGCTCGAATACTTCCCGCAGATGAAGGAAATCTTTTTTGACGACGACACCTTTAACATCCGCAAGGACCGCGCCATCGAGCTCAGCCGGAAGTTCAAGCCGCTGAAGTTTCAGTGGTCTTGCACCGCCCGTTGCCACAGCAAATACGAGGAATTGAAGGCCATGGCCGACGGGGGGGCACGCCTTTTCATCGTCGGCTTCGAATCCGGCGATCCCCAAATCCTCAAGAACATAAAGAAGGGCGCCACCATCGAGATGGCCCGTGAGTTCATGAAGAATTGCCGCAAGGTCGGAATTAAGGTCCACGGGGACTTCATTATCGGGCTTCCTGGCGAAACCAAAGAAACCATCAGCAAAACCATCGAATTCGCCAAGGAACTCGATTGCGAAACCATCCAGGTTTCGCTGGCTCACGCGATGCCTGGCACCGAGCTGCACGACCAGATGAGCAAGGAAGGCTTTCTGCGTGTCGAAGCTCTCGCCGACACTGGCGGGCATCAGTTGCCGCACATCGAATACCCCCATCTCTCCAAGGCCGAAATGATGGCGGGCGTGAATCGCTTCTACGACGAGTATTATTTCCGCCCGCGTGTTGCCTGGCGCATCGTGAAAGAGGCGTTGTGGGACAGCCACGAGCGCAAGCGGCTTTACTACGAAGCCGTGGATTTCCTGAAGCTCCGCGCGGAACGACTTAAGTGGGCCCGGCAGGGTGGGGACCCGACGAAACCGATGGTTTCGGTTCCCGGCGCTTCCTCGGCCAGCGGCAACGACTAACCGTTCGAATGACGCCAGAACACAGGCTTCGCCTCAAGACCCTGCTGATGGTCTCGCTGATGGTAGTGTGTGCCAACGTCGGCGACTTGCTGCTGAAACGCGGCATGCTCCAAGTGGGCGCGGTCCAAATTTCGCCTTCCGCTATCCGCCAAGCACTCCTCTCCACGATGCACAACGGCACGATCTGGCTGGCCATTCTTTTCCTGGTAGGCTTTACGGTTTGCTACATGACGGCCGTGAGTTGGGCCGACTACAGTTATGTCATGCCCGCCGGCGCGTTCGGTTATGCGGTGCAGACCACGCTGGCGGTGGTGGTGTTACATGAAGCGGTGAACGCCGAGCGCTGGATTGGCGTCACCCTGATTGTCGTCGGCGTGTTGCTGGTGGGTCAGACGCATCCGAGCACCACAAAAAACAAGGTGGTGCTGTCATGACGAGAGTTGTTTTGCTGCTTATTTTCTTTATCTGCTGCAGCACCGGCGGCGAAATCGCGATGACCCACGGGATGAAGCAAGTGGGTGAACCCGAGCGCTTGCGACTCCTGCCAGTCTTGCGTTTCCTGGGTCGTGCCATCCGCAGCGGCTGGCTGTGGTTTGCATTGCCGCTGCTTGCGATATCGTTCTATTCGCTTCTCATTTTGTTGTCGTGGGCGCCGCTCAGCGTGGTCATTCCGGCCTCGGCCTTCAACTACGTGGTGGGCACGTTCGGCGCAAAATATCTCCTGAAGGAACGGGTTTCGCCGAAGCGATGGGCCGGCGTTGTCATGGTTTGCCTTGGAGTAGCTCTGGTGCTCGTTACCGGCTGACGGCTCACAGGGATGTTTGACCGCGGGCCGTCAGCAACCTACAGTACAAAAGCCCATGATGCACATTCCTACTTGGCGCACCGCCCTTTTTCTTCTGGCACTCGCTCCCCTTGCTTATTATTTCGTCGCGATTTTTGCAGCCGTCCGGTTTTTGCGGCGCGAACGGGCCAGGTCTCTCCCCGACTTCCACCCTCCGGTCAGCATTCTTAAGCCGGTGCGAGGCGTCGATTTTGCGACCTATGAGAATTTTTCGAGTTTCTGCCGCCAGAGTTATCCGGACTACGAGATTTTATTCTGCGTCAACGATCTTTCCGATCCCGCCGTCGCTGTTATTCACAAGGTCATGGCTGAGTTTCCCCAAAATCGCATTCGCATTCTGACGGACGCGGCCAAGCTGGGTACCAACCAGAAAGTGAACAATCTGGTGCTGCTGGCCCAAGCAGCGGAACACGAAATCCTGGTTCAGAGCGACGGGGACGTCCGCGTCGGCCCCAATTATCTGCGCGAAATGGCCTCGCCTTTCGCGGACGAACAGCTTGGCGTGCTCAGTTGCTTTTATCGCAGCACAGCGCAAGCCAATCTTGGCGCTGAACTGGAAGCGATTGGCGCCGCAAGCGATTTCTTTGCCGGGGCGCTGGTTGCCGATTGGAAAGAGGGTGTGACTTTCGCGCTGGGCGCTTCCCTAGCCACCACCAAAACCTGGCTCTCTAAAATCGGAGGATACGAGAGCCTGGTGGACCTCCTCGCGGACGACTATGAGATAGGGAATCGCGTGCACAAAGCTGGTGGCAAAGTGCGCCTTTCGCGCGAAATTGTTTGGACCATGTATCCAGCCCAGACGCTGCGGGGATTTTGGGACCACCAGGTCCGTTGGGCGCGCACGGTGCGCGTTGTTCGGCCCTTCTCCTACCTGGGCCTGCTCGTCACGCAAGGGCTGCCGTGGGCCATTGTCGCGGCTCTGGTGACCCCGACTGCGACAGTCGGGGCGGCCTATCTGCTTTCCTACTTGATCTTGCGGCTCACCGTTGCGTGGGTGGTTGGCGCTTGGGGTATCGGCGATGAGGTCGTCGGTCGAAAACTCTGGCTCGTTCCGTTCCGCGATGCTGTCCATTTTCTGGTGTGGCTAGCCGGGTTTACATCCAATCACGTGAATTGGGGAGGCGTCGAGTACGACATTCGCGGCGGCAAGATGACCCCGTTCGCATCGCGAAGCATGCATTAAGGCCGCCTGCTTGAACCACTCCGCCAACGGTGGCATCATTCGGATGGCATATCCGTAAATCGGCGAATGAGCCGTATCGCTCAGCGTCCTCGCAACCTGCCGAACTTCCATTGGGAGCCATCATGGCCGAAATCACGCCTGCTCGTGTTCATCGCTTCATCAAGCCCTACGTCGTCACATCCGGGAAGCATTTCCGGCTCAAGGACCATGACCCCGGCGACACCCGACACCTCGAGTCCCAAGACAAACCGGAGGCAAAGAAAATCCTGAAAGAGGGCGTGGCCATGCTTTCCGAGCTTCAGGATATTCTCTACGCCCAGAGCAATTGGGGACTGCTTTTGATCTTTCAAGCGATGGACGCGGCGGGCAAGGACGGCACCATCAAGCACGTGATGTCTGGCGTGAATCCCCAGGGTGTGGGTGTTTACTCGTTCAAATCTCCTTCTAGCGAAGAATTGGCACATGACTTCCTATGGCGGACCAATCGCTGCCTGCCAGCTCGCGGCCAAATCGGCATTTTTAATCGTTCGTATTATGAAGAAGTGCTGGTAGTGCGTGTGCACCCGGAATTCCTCGAAAAGCAGCGCATCCCCGACTCCCTCCGCGGCGATCATTTCTGGCGCGCCCGTTACGAAGATATTTCCGCCTTGGAGCGTTACCTTACGCGCAATGGCATTGCTATTCGCAAATTTTTCCTGAACGTTTCCAAGAAAGAACAAAAGAAACGTTTCATGGACCGCCTCGATATCGAGCACAAGAATTGGAAATTCTCAGCTTCCGACGTGAAGGAGCGGAAATATTGGGACGAATATCAGGACGCGTACGAAAAAATGATTCGAAACACGGCCACGGAACATGCGCCTTGGGTCATCGTGCCGGCGGACAACAAATGGTTCAGCCGGTTACTCGTCGTCGCCACCATTGTCGATGCCTTAAGTGATTTGAAGTTGGAGTATCCCAAACTGAGCGCGTCGCAACTCACTGCTCTCAAAGAAGCGAGGAAGCAACTCGAAAGAGAATGAGCGTTTTTAGGTCGCGTCTATGGCTTAGGCTGTGCGTCTGGCGATCCCGGGTCCGGAATCACTTTCAGCCGGTTCAGTCCCATATGGTGGAAAAACGTCGGCCAGTAATTTTTGAACATATTTCCGGCGAATCTCCAGGCGATATCTGTACCAAACCGTTCGAATGTTTTCCCGGCGGTTTGTTCTGCTTCGGGAAGATATGCGTTGGCCAACCCTTCCGCCATTGCCGTGCCCAGTAGGCCTGAAGTGTTGAACCTTCCGTTCCCCGAATCCGTTCGCGTGACAACTAGCCGCCTTGCCGAATATTTCACGCTTCCCCAAAACGAAGGATGGCTTTGTGGGAAGAACCGTGGGTCTTCATGAAGAGCCGAGGCAAGGACAAACGTACCAAAAAAACTATACGATGACGATCGGCCCATATCCGAGCCAAAGCGCTGGCCGTACGCATCCCAGCCTTGACCAAACCCTGGCGGAACATTGCGCGCCTGGTCATAGGCCGCGCTGATCGCTGCTTGCAGAAGATAGGCCGGCGAAATGCTCTGATCTATGAAGAGCTTAAACTTTTCACCCGTAGTCAAGGGCTTTTCTCTCGTAGCGATGTCCGGGAAGAAAATGGAACGCGTCGTCATGTAGCCGATGAAGCGCGCTGTGGTCGTTTCTTCCGGGCGCGTCGCCCCTGGCTGTTTCGGCTGAGGCGAGTCTGGCAACGGCCCGTTATGCGTCCCCGCACCAGCCGGCTGTTGCGCCCGTACGGCTGCAGCACAACCACCCGCAACGACCAGAAGCAACCACCCCAAAGTAAGGCGGATGAAGCAAACGCTATGCCCATGAGTGGAACCGATTCTCACTCGCCACCTCTTTCTTGAAAAAGTGGCACCGGTAAGCCTTCGCCCGGTAAACAACTCCTCTTGCCTCTACTTGCCGCTGCCGGACCCCAACCAGCACGCGATACACACCCCGGATCATCCGCGCCCTAGTTATCAGTTGTGCGGCAAAATATCACGCCACAGTACTTCCCGCAATCACTTCTCCTGCTCTTTAATGGCTCCGGTCGTCGGGGCGTAGCATAAAATTTCGTTTCGCAGTGAAAGTGCGCGGGTTGACGCACAAAGCGGTCCCGTTTTAACCTAGAAAGGTTGAAGTGCGGTCGCGAATCCTTTTCTTGCCACTGTTACTTCTCTCGTCGTTTCCCGATTGGGAGGTCGTACAATTGGTAGTACACCAGACTCTGGATATCAGTTAATTTGTAGATAAACCGTTCGGGACGTTGCACGTGCTCGCTTCGCGGTAATCTCTAACAGCGTCGGCTCTGTCAAGTTTTTTTTTGAGTTCTTCGGCTCCTTTTTGCATTTTCTTCTGTTTTTGGGGTGCACTACTCCCTTCACTCCGAAGAGTGGTCTTATTCCGTTAAACTCCACTTCGACGACCACGGCTCGTTCGTAATCTTTCGGTCGGTTTCAGTCCGACCCATTCATCTCTTCGATCGATACCTCAACCATGATTACTTATTCAAACTCCCTTTGCAGGGAGCGGGATGCCCATTCACTTGGTCGGCGTTCTACTGCCCACCATTACCGCGATCGAGCTTTCCCGCGTGCGAACCGAACTCTAACGACGGTGAATACTCACAACCATTCCGCCACATCCAGTACAAGCGAGCCCCCATCCTTCGTCCCATCGCTACCTTGGCAATGTTCCGTTGCCGGCGCATGGCCAGCTGCCGATAGCGGCGTCGCCAGTCCGTGTTACAACGTACGGCCGCCTGTGCTGCCTCCACCAGCAAGTAACGCAATAACGAACTGCCTTGCTTGCTAATGTGCCCCAATCGTTGTCTGCCACCACTGGAATCCTCGCTTGGAATCAGCCCCACGTAGTTGCTGATCTGTTTGGCGCAACCAAAACGTTCGGGTGTCCCGATGATCAGCACAAAGGCTAATGCCGTGAGAGGACCCACACCAGGATGCGTCATCAGTCGCAACGCTTCCGGTCGCTTCCTGGCTTCTTTTTCGACCGCTGCAGTTAACTCGTCGATAGCGGGATTCATCCGGTCCAAGAGTTCTAGTAATCCTTGCCGACGAAGGTTGGCCCAGAAAGCTAAAGGAAGCTTTTCCAATTCTACTCGCCCTCGTGCGCTCCACAGTTTTCCTTTCCAGCAGCGGTTCTCGTTCATCGCCAGTGCTTGCAGCTGATTCATGATCCGCGTGCGCATCTGCACCAGCCGATGCCGATGCCACAGCAGTTGCCGCAGATCCCGATTCTCCGGACTGGGTACCCAGATCCGCGGGAAACGATCTTCCAATAGCAGCTTCAGCAGAAGTCTGGCATCCTCGCGATCCGTCTTCTTTTTCTTGGCTCGTCTGGTCTTGATCTCTGCGGCATCGCCGATCCACACTTCGAACTCTAGCTCTGCCAGTAGACGCTCGAACCAGCGTGAATATCCGGTGGTCTCCATGCCCACGCGAACGCTGATTCCTCGCGCCTTCAGGTCTCGATAGAAGTTCTCCGCTTCTCCGTTGCTGTGCATCAGTGATCGTTCCCCACACTCACCGGTTTCCTCAACCAAAAATGCCATTTCCTGAAAGCTCGGGTGATAATCTACTCCTATAATGATCATGTTCGGCTCCTTCCTCCCGAGCGCTTGGTCGTCAACCAAAGCTTACTCGGGTCGAGGGAGCCGACGCTGTTATGCCATCACCTCAAGTTGCCCCTTAGTTTGACCCACCTGTTTTTGGCGGCACCGCGGCCGGGTAGTCGTGGTTTGCCGACCGATATTATTCGCCTTTACCAAAAGATCGTAAGGACCGCGATCACGGGTGAAGCTGTTTGTTGCGACCGAGACCACCTCCTTTGCAAGTAAGCAGCGTAAATCACTTAAGTGCCGCATCTGGTGTCGTCTACGCGAAAACACGCGGTGCAACCAACCCCCTTGAAATGGACTGACGTTGGGCCGAAATTCTTTCTTTTCTCTGGGACACCACCATACTAAGGGTCTGCAACCCTTCGGTTAACAGCCGAAGAATGCAAAATCTAAATGCCTTGTACGGTGTCGCTTACGGGGAAAGACAGCGATTTTCCGTCCCTCAGTTGGGC
>Ga0306921_10007006_pt1 | contig 11789 bp, 8 predicted proteins | sample sta12Cox44000080_FD_203760 | JGI IMG/M metagenome (GOLD analysis project Ga0306921, IMG submission 203760) | Lab enrichment of tropical soil microbial communities from Luquillo Experimental Forest, Puerto Rico - statoxic.12C.oxic.44.000.080 (v2)... | ecosystem: Environmental > Terrestrial > Soil... | reverse complement strand
TTCGAGGCCGCGCAGTTAGCCGCGGCCTCGAGCTCGAGCACGCGCGCGGATGTGGGATAAAATGTGGGTACAGATGCTCAAGCGCCAGATTGTTAAATGATATCAATGGAGGGTGGCGGATGCCACATGGCCATTTTCGTCGCGGCGATCGGTTTTTGGGCAAAGCACACACGCTCGCGCGCGGCCAAGCCCCATCGATTTTTTTTCTGCGCGCGCCCGCGATATCCACAAGCCACCGTTGAAATTACGAGGCTATTTGGTTTGGGGATCAAGAGCATCTGTGAGAGGAGAGAGCACAGCGGGCAGAGTTAGCCGCTCGGCCACTGCTTTCAATTTCTGCATTTAGCGCGAAATTCGGCTTAGGCGTCATTTGGTTATCGGAAGTCAGGGTAGGTGGCCTTTTCCGGGTGGCGCCGCCGCCGGTGGCCGGTGAGCTGCCGGGGGTTTCTGCCAGTCCGTCGCCGGCAGCAGACCGCCGGGCTATCTGTCCCGTTCCAGGGACCATCCCGGGACTGAGGTTGAGTGAATCATGCGATTAGTTGGTTTCAGGCTTTGCGGCGGCGGTTCGACTCCCATAGCGACCATATCGGCTTCTACGTCGGCCAGGCGCACGCAACCGGCGCTGTCCATGGCTCGGTCGATGGCTTCGATGGTGCCCCCTGCCGGTCACGTCGACCTCGATGCCACCAGCTTCGGCGGCTATTGGACCCATCTTGGTCCGACGAACTGGTATATCGACGCGGTGCTGCAGGTGGACCTATTTCCAGACTGCCGAAAACTCCATCCGTGGGGTGCCCAATAATTTCAGCGGACGCGGCTTTCGCAGCTTCGGCTATCTAACTGCGGAACTCTCTAGCGACGCGAGCACGATCGGCGCAGTGGAAGGGACCGCATAGTGAATAGTAAAGACACGAGGCTGCTGAACCGGCGTGAATTCAATGGACTTTGTGTAGCGCTTGGTTCGTTTGTGACTTCGTCAGGCGCATTTGCTCTTGATGCAGCGACCGGTGTGGCCTCAACCGGTGCAGGGCGAACGGTCAAGTTTCGCGACGGCACCATAGTCCCGGCGCTCGGCCAGGGCTCGGCAGGTCTCGGAAAGGGAAGACATCCCGTAGCCGAAGAAGAAGAAGCGCTGCGCACGGGCCTTTCGCTAGGGATGACGCTGATCGACACGGCGGAAATATACGGCTCCGAGGAATTCATCGGCCGGGTAATCGCGGGTCAGCGCAGCCGCGTGTTCCTGGTCTCCAAGGTGTGGCCTAGCCATGTGGCGGGAAACGGCATCGCGCGGGCTTGTGAGGCGAGCCTCGCTCGCCTCGGGACTGATCACCTCGATCTCTATCTGCTGCATTGGCCCAACGGGATTACCGATTTCTCCCACGTCGTGAGGGCTTTTGAAGATCTACACGCGGCAGGGAAGATCCGCGCCTGGGGCGTGTCCAACTTCAAAGTCAGCGAGATGGAAAAACTGTTCCAGATTCCACAAGGCGATCGCTGCGCGACCAATCAGGTCCCTTACAGTCTCGACGACCGCAGCATTGAACGTGGCCTGCTGCCGTGGTGTGAGCGGCATGGCATGCCGGTGATGGCCTATTCGCCACTGGGCGGCCCCGGAGCCAGCCTGCTGCGTGATCCCACGCTTGCACGCATTGGCGCAGCGCACGGCTGTTCGGCAGCCGCCGTTGCGCTGGCTTGGAGCATTCGCAGCGGCAACGTCTTTGCGATTCCCGAGTCCGGTTCGGTGGCGCATGTAAAGGAGAACGCCGTCGCGCTGACACTAACACTGACACCACAGGAACTTCAAACACTGGATGCAGCGCATCCGCCGCCTAGCCGCTAGCCGAAGGTATTTATTTGATCGGAATGCTCCTTGGATTGAACGACAGCCTCAAGCTTGATGTCACGCCGCGAATTTGCGGACAAGCGTGCAATCTTGTGCAATGAGCGGTGCGTTCTAGCTTGTAGTAGCGCCGTCGAGTGCGCTGTCACATTGACTCTCGCCGGACCAGTCGGCCCCGGTTTTTTAGATCAGAGAAAGCCGTCCTCAGCTCAATACGATCCGCCCATCGACGGCAGTGCGTATTGTCCCGATGCTCTTTATGTAATCGATGACCTCGTAGGCAATAGTCGGCGAGTCGGCGGGCGGCAGGACCGGCTTGGCATCGCGGAAGCTGATGTAATCGTCGCCGCCGCGCGCCATGAAATCGATGGTCGCGACCGAATAGGTCTTGTTGGCCTCGAGCGGCGTATCGCCGACCTTGATCGATAGCACGCGGTTGCCGGCGGGGCGGCTGGGATCGGCCTGGATTTTCAGGCCCGCGACCTGGGGAAAGCGGCCGCTGGGAACGGGCAATCGCGAAAGGCCGTTTTCGATCGCGGCCTTGAGGGCGCTGCCGCGGACGTCAATGGTCACCAGACGGTTGCCGAACGGCAATTCGGCGAGCACCTCCCGCCGCGTGATTGTCGTGCCTGCGGGATAGATCTTGTCGCCGCGGATGCCGCCGCCGTTAATCACCGCCACCTCGGTTTGCGCCGACCACCGCATCGCATCGGCGATGAGGTTGCCGATGGCGGCCTCGCGCGTGCGCACCGTGGCAGCGCGACTGTCGAGCTCGACCGCGGTCGTTCCGATCGGCGCATCGAGGCCCTTGTTCAAGTCGTCCTCGAACTTTGCGACGACTGCCGCGACTTCGGGGTCGGGCGTCACCATCGCCGTGTCGATAACGCGGAATTGCGGCTGCCACCTCACACGGCGGCGTCCGCTCTCTTCACTGACATCGATGACGATGTCGATCGCGGTCACATAGTGGGCATCGTAGCTCGACTCCACCATGGCGGTGCGGCCGCTATACTCGATGAACAGATCGTGGGTGTGGCCAGTGAGAAGGAGATCGACTGCGCGGCCGCGAAAGATCTGATAACCCTGTTCGCGGGTGACGTGCGCCACGGCGACAACGAAATCGACGCCTTCGCGACGCAGCGCCGCGGCCTGCTCATTTAAGGTGGCGACCGTCGGCAGGAATCTCAGGTCTCCCGGTTCAGACGCGCGGACGCTGTCGTCATAGGTCGCGCCGGTGAGCCCGATGCGGACTCCGTCGACGGTCAGGATGGAGCGATCTTTGAAGTTCGGCAGCGGCTGCCCATCCGGGCCGCGCAGGTTCGCGGCATAAAGGGGGAACTTGGCCTCGGCCATCCGCTGCAGGAATGTGGTCTTGCCGAAATCGAATTCGTGGTTGCCCGGTACGAAGATGTCGGGAGGGATCAGATTGGTCAGTGTCATGATATGCGCGCCGTGATCGATGCCCGACATCAGCGAGGGTGAAAGGGTATCGCCGCCGTGCGCGAAGACCACATGGCCGCCGGTTGCGTTTGCCTTGGTGCGCTCTGCCTTAACCACAGCCGCGAGCCGGGCGAATCCGCCGCGGCGCTGACCGTCGAGCATCAGTTCGTCCGCCATCAAATAGATGTCATTGACCAAAATGAACGTGATGCGTGCGGTCGCGTCCGACGCCGCGCCGGCAAAGCGGATGCCGCCGATTGGAACAAACAAAAGGCCGGTGGCAAGACGGCGGGTAATGAGGAGCATGGTGGGATGCTGCTGTCCCCCCGATCTGAAGTTGAAAAACCCTGGCGGCCCCCTTATGCGCACTTCGAGATCAAAGAGAGTAGCAATTTTTATGATTTTAAGTGGTTTCGGATTTGAAGTCGCTATGGGAACTTCCGGCTACAACGGTAGCCGTTTGCTGGCTACATCCATCAGGTGGCGCAACGGTGTGGACTACAGACTGTCGACGAAAGCCTCCATCCGGTTGCGCTGGTCCGAGTCTGGCAGGCGGCCGCGCATTGCACCGAGGTTGTCGGCCATGTGCGCTGGGTTCGAGGTACCAGGAATAACTGCAGTCACCCGCTCATCTCCGAGCAGGTATTTGAGGAAAAACTGCGCCCAACTGCTGGCGAAGTCGTTTGCCCAATCAGGAACCGTCCTGCCGCGCACGGCGCGGAAGAGGCGACCACTACCGAAAGGCTGGGCGGTCAGCACGCCAGCCTTAATCTCGGCCGCTAGCGGCAGGATGCGCTTTTGCGCTTCCCGGTCGCCGACTGAGTAGTCGATCTGCACGAAATCTGGCTGCTCGCGCGCGATCACCGCTCCCATCGCCGGAAAATCGCCGTGGAAGGTCGAAGTCACGCCGACGTATCTGCAGACGCCTTGCACCTTCCACGCCTTGAACTGTGCCAGTGATTGCAGCCGATTGCGTACATTGTGGAGTTGAAGCAGGTCGAGCTTCGCGATCTTGAGCCGTGACAGCGAGCGCTTGAGCTCCGCCGCGTCGGGACCTTCTAGCTTGGTGGCAATAAAAAGCTTGTCGCGAAAACCCTCGTTGGCAATGATGCTGCCGAGCACACGCTCGGCGTCGCCATAGGTAGACGCCGTATCGATGAGTTGGCCACCGGATTCGATGAGGGTCCGGACGACCAGCGTCGTGGCACGGCGGGTTTGCTCGTCGTCACGGTCGAACCCGTAAGCGGTACCGAGGCCGACCGCCGGTACGCGCTCTCCCGTGCGCGGGATAGCGCGGATGATAGAGGGTGCCTCATTGGTTTGCGCTGACGCGGTTCGCGTTATCAACGCGGCGGTCGCGAGCATTGCCAAGTCGCGGCGGGTCATTTGGGTCACCGCCAGTCTCCATGCGCTGTCGCGGCCCGGCGTTCTTGCGTTCGTCCCAGTGCAGCCGATAGCACGAGCCATCCGACCACGACCGGAAGCGCACACAGCGCGATGCCGCCAAGCTCGAGCCCTGCTGCCTGCAAGATGTCAAAGACCCAACCGTACAATGCGTCGGAACCTCGATAGATCACCACGTCGATCAGATTCTTCGCCTTGTACTTCTCCTCGCGCTCGACAACTGTGAAAAACACTTGACGCGCCGGATTGGCGATCGCGAAGTTCATCCAGCGCTGCGCCACCTGGAATATTACAACGGCTGTGACACTAGTCACGACCGCCAGTGCCGCGAAACCAACAACGTAGACTGCTGGTAGTGCACCCGCTGCCATGCCAGTACCGAACCGCTTGAGCAGCCACCCGGTGGCGAAGACTTGTGTCGCCAGAGTAAGGAGCCCAACTGCAAGATCGATACTGGCAAAGATGCGGGTCTGCGCCCCTGCATCATGGACAGTCGCAGCGACGATATGGGCCTGTTGGAAATAGAGAATGGTTGCGCCAAACGACAGTAGGCTGACCCATACCGCGACACCGAGGAGATAGGGCGAATAAATTAGCTCAGACGCGGCGGCGAAGGCGCTACCACCGATGCGCTGCTCATTGGGACGGGGAGGTTGCCCCGCATTTCCGCTACGCTCAAGCTGATAAACGCACAACACAGCTAGTTCGAGAAAGATGATTGCTGCGATCAGCAGGTTGGTCTGACCGAGCGGTACCGACAGGCCGATAGTGACCGCCGGACCCACCAGCGCGCCAGCCGTCCCCCCCGCGCCGATGAATCCGAACAAGCGCTTGCCCTGCTCGCTGGTGAAAAGATCGGCCATGAACGACCAAAATACCGCAACGGCAAACAGGTTGAACACGCTGACCCAAACAAAGAAAACCCGCGCCACGATAACCGTCGCGACGCCCGCGGTCAGCAGGAGCCAGAACAGGGCCAGGTTGGTGACGAAAAAGTGGTAGACGACGGGGATGAAGCGCGCCCGTGTCACTCTTGAGACCAGCGCACCGTAAAGCGGCTGCGCCACGAGCAGCGTCACGAAGGTAGCAGTGAACATCCATGGTAGGGCTTTGATACCGCCGGCGATGCCCATCTGGTCGCGCAGCGGTCGTAGCACGTAATAGCCCGCTAGGAGTGCGAAGAAATAGCCGAAGGACCATACCGCGGCTGCGCGCTCCTGCGGTGTGGCTGGCACCGCCTTGGTTAACCAGCGCTGGAGCGATGTCACGGAGTCAACGATAGCTTCTGCCTGAGCTCGGCCGCGGTCACCGACTGACCGTAACCGGGCGTGCCACGTTGGAACCGGCGCGCATCCAAGAGCTTGCCCACAACGACTGGCTCGAAACCGGCGTCGCGCACCAGTGCCGCAGCAACCGCTAGCGCCTCGCCATCGTCGCCGGCAATCGGAATGGCAAGCTTTGGATCAGGGCGGTTGGCCTCGCGTACGAAGATCGTATAGGGAAGCGTGTTGAACGCGCGCACCAGGTGTGTTTCGGGCAGATATTTCTGCGACGTGATACCAATACCTTCACGCTCCACCTCGTCGGCGATAACTCCGTCGCGCGCCGGAACGGCATTGCAGGCGTCGAGTACGATCTTGCCTTGAAGGGCGCCGCCGTAATCTCGACCGAGTTGCGGCAACGCGCCATACGGCACGGCGAAAAAGAGTGCATCGCCAAAGGCGATCGTCTGTGACACCGTACCATTCTGGGCGAGTGGTCCGAGCCCAGCCACCAAGTCCTTGAGCTCCTCAGGATGGCGCGACGAGAACAGCACGGGATGGCCGGCCCTAACCCACAATTCGCCAATCGCGCCACCGATATGGCCTGAGCCGATTATGCCGATCCGCAACTTGCCGCCACTTGCCTGCGCGAAGATACGCAGCGGTCGCAGTGCTGCGAGCAAGGCCGATGCGCCGCTTGCGCCGAGCAGCGCACGGCGTGAGCAGTCAAAGCACCCCTGCTTCCGCATCGAGAACTCCTCGTGTCTCCGCTTGTCGCATTACATCCATTCGCTAGCTTCAGAAACGCCCCCCTCATCACAGATGCGTGAGATGCAACTCGCCACATGATGGAAGGAATCCGCAGCTATCACGGCCACTTGACGGTGAACTAAGTTTGCCGCAAGCGCGCGGAGTGTGCGGGCGGCACCTCGAAGGCCAGGCGTTTTGCGGTCCCGCGGTTGATCGCGAATTCGAAATCAAAGCGTGCGTCAGGAGCCATGCGTCAACCCCGAGACAGCGATGAGCAGGATCGTGCCCAAGGCTAAACCAACCACGCCGAGAGCGGAGAACACGAAGACTTGCCAGCCCTTTCCTGTATTTGCGATCGGGGAGGGAAAAGCCTCTTATCTGTGACCTACTTCACGTCGACGCTTCCATAGCTCGGTATATTTATAGGGGAAAACTGACGGAATTTGTGGACTCGCTCTGCAATGGTCACCTGGATCAGCGAATTGACTGCGTGACGACGTCGAAAGGAATTCCGTGATGCCCGAACAAATGGTCTGCACGCCGAAGCTGCTCCCTCGCCAGAAATGGCAATCAGCAGCCAAGATCGCGACAGAGATCAATCCAGTAAATCATCCGCCGGTCGAACGACTGGTCCGCGTAGTCGCTGGGTTCAGCCCCACACCTGAGCATATCTCGGTCCTCACGACAAAGTATTGGGGGGTCGCAGGCCTGCGCTTGACGGTTGGATTCCTTGATAATCCTCCCGCCGACCTTCGGGCTCGGATCCTGTTGCACATGAACGCTTGGTCGCGGACGGCAAACGTGACTTTCGTGGAATCCAGGACGGATCCGAAGGTCCGTATCGCGAGACAGGGAGGACAGCAGGGTGGCTACTGGTCATATTTGGGAACCGACATCCTCAGCATCGATCGCAACCAGCCGACCATGAACCTCGAAGCATTTACGATGAATATACCCGAATCCGAATTCCACCGAGTAGTCCGGCATGAGACCGGTCACACGATGGGATTTCCGCACGAGCACATGCGAAGGGAGCTGGTGAATGAGATCGATCCCGATAAGGCGATTGCGTTTTTTGGCGCGACGCAAGGTTGGTCGCCGGCGGAAGTACGCCAGCAAGTTTTGACGCCTATCGAGGAATCATCGCTTCGGGGAACGGCCCATGCGGACCCGGATTCGATTATGTGCTATCAGATTCCGGGCTCAATCACTAAAAGCGGAAAGCCGATCGTTGGCGGCTTGGATATCGACAGGCAAGATTTCGCGTTTGCGGCGCTTATTTATCCAAAGGTTGCCAAACCAAAAACCGCCCCAAAGCGCAAGGCCAAAGCAAGATCCAAGGGCAAGGCGGTCCGCAAATCCAAGGTCAAGCACAGATCCGGGCGAAAGAAGTTGATGGGCTCTGTTTGATAACAGTTGCGCGTCGCCAGCGATCGTTCGTGCGACGGCGCTGCGGTGGAACCGCGTCAGTTCATTGCCGTGGAGGGTGCAGCGCTAAAGTAATGTCTCCAGAGTTTCCGCAATCTAAAACAACGACCCGAGAGGTTGGTGCGTCAAGCAACCACGGAGTCATCAAACATTCATTGAGCTAAATTCGGCGCATCAAACCAGGCGCACTTTTGGGAGGACGCATGAACGAGTCTTTGGAACTGGTCGCTAAGATGTGCGGAGACCGAACGGCCTTTGCGGTCTCACCCGCCAAGGCGATCAAGCGGAAAGTCCGGAAGCCACCGAGGCCGAACCGTCGCTTGCGCGTTTACGCTCTCGATCCGAGCGTCGGCAAAAGCCTCAATTCGATTGCTGTCAACGAGACCACTCTGTCCGTACCCTGGGATGACAAGCCTTCTGAGCCGCTTCGGCCTGGACCCGTCGGCGAATATCTCGAAGTTGTCGATGTCGATCCCGCATCCAATAAAATTTACGATCCGGTCAACTTGAATGACGAGCAGTTGTTAGCACAGGACGGATGGCCTCCCTCCGAAGGCAACCCCCAATTCCATCAACAAATGGTCTACGCGGTCGCCATGACGACTATTATGCACTTCGAGCAAGCCCTCGGTCGCAAGGTGGTCTGGGCACCGCGATTTGCTAAGACCGGTGACGGGAATGACGAGGATAAGATCAAAGGGTACGAGGTTGCCCGATTAAGATTGTATCCGCACGCGCTACGAACCGAAAACGCCTACTACAGCCCGAACAAAAAAGCGATTTTGTTTGGCTACTTTCCTTCCGCTTCAGGCGACAGTGATGCCACGGCGCCCGGGACGATGGTGTTCGCGTGCCTTTCAAGCGATATCATCGCCCATGAGATGACCCATGCGTTGCTAGATGGACTGCATCGGCGGTTCGAAGAAGTTTCAAACCTCGATGTTCCGGCTTTCCATGAAGGCTTTGCCGACATCGTGGCACTGTTCCAGCACTTCACCATCTCGGAACTGGTACGTTTCGAAATTGGGCGCGTGCGCGGAGATCTTTCGGCTGAAGGCTTGCTGGGCGGACTCGCCAAGCAGTTTGGGGAAGGAAGTGGTCAGCGCGGACCACTGCGCAACTATGTCAAGGTATCGGATGCGAAGCTTCGCTACGAGGATGTCACGGAGTCACATGCCCGCGGTTCGATTCTAGTTTACGCTGTGTATGAGGCCTTCCGTAAGATTGTGGCACGCAGGACGGCGGATCTAATTCGACTGGCAAGCGGCGGGTCCGGCGTGCTTCCCACGGGTGCCATTCATCCGGATCTCGTTGAACGGTTGACCGCGGAGACGTGCAAAGCGGCCAAACATGTTTTACGCATGTGCATTCGGGCACTCGACTATTGTCCCTCGGTTGACATCACCTTCGGCGAATACTTGCGCGCGCTAATCACCGCCGATCTCGACATCGTGCGCGACGACCGATACGGGTACCGGGTCGCCTTCATGGAATCGTTCCGCAAATGGGGCATCCTCCCGAAGGACATCCGAACCGTTTCTGAGGAGACGCTCAGCTGGAACACGCCTGAAGATCCAAAGCCGCCATGGTTGAAAGACATTCTGGCGAGCATCGACATCAAGTGGAATGGCAACCTTAATCGGTCAGGGGTCTTTGAGCTGAACGAAAAAAATCGCTGGGCTCTTGGGCGTCGGCTCAAGCAGCTATTCCAGAAAGATCCCAACCTCTACGCTGAGTTCGGTCTGTTGCCCGGCGTGCCGTTATACCATGCGGACGGCACGATCAAACAAGAACGGCCGGCGCCCGATTCCACCTTCGAAGTTTATAAGGTTCGCCGGGCGCGCCGCGTCACGCCAGATGAAGAATTTCGGAACGACATCATCGCAATCATCGAACAGCGCCTGGCGATTCCAATCGATGGCAAGGATGTGAAGAACGGGTTTTTCTGGTTTCGCAGCGGAGCGACGGTAATCATCGATCCGACGCACGGACAGGAAGAGATTCGCTACAGCATCATCAAGAGTGCCAGCGATTCGCGCCTCGCGTTGCAGATGAAGATAGCGACGGGCAACATGCTTAGTCCGCTTCGTGCGCTTTACTTCGGCGGGCTAGTGCAGTCAGGCTCCGCGTTAGCCGAGCCTTTCGCGATGCTGCATTCCACTTATGGGGAATACGGTAATGGTCAAGTGTACTAAGGCGCCTAGAACTGCGTCGAATCGCAGCCGCACCACGAGGCGGACATCCCCCGAAGCAACCCAGTCGGTTCTCTCTTCGGGCGGGCCTGGCACCGCGGCGCTGACCGTCTCGTCGGGCGTTGCGCCCACCGGAGCAAGAGTGAAGATAAGATTTTACTGCCAAGGAATCGGTGACTGTCACTTGCTCAAGTTTCCGAAGGACGGTGGCGGCGACTTCTGGATGCTGATTGATTGCGGAATCCACAGTTCGATTACAGGCGGTACCGAAAAGATCAAAGCCATCGTCGATGACATCGCATCGGTTACAAAAAGGTTGGACGTCATCGTTTTGACGCACGAACACTGGGACCACGTTTCGGGTTTCTTGTTGGCAGAAAGCAAATTCAAGGACTTTGAGGTTGGTGAAGTCTGGATGGCTTGGTCGGAGAATCCGGACGATCTACAGGCGCGGCAACTCGACAAATTCAAAGGCGGCGCACTCACGGTTTTGCATCAAGCGAGCCAACAGCTCGACCAGGTCACCGACCTCGGGCCACATTTGTCCGCGGTTCAGCGTGGTATGCAGGCCCTTCTCGGATTTAATTTCGGCGCAAAGGGGGAAAGGGTCCGATCGGCGCGCGATGCCGCGGCCCGCCTGGCGAAAAGGAGCGACGTTAAATACCTGGAGCCAAAGAGCCCGCCGATCAGTCCGCTTGGAATAGCGAAGTCGGTGCGAATCTACGTCCTTGGACCGCCGCGCGATGCCGCGATGCTTGGCCTCACCGAGCGGCAATCCGAAATGTACGGCATCGGAATCGCTGGTGGATGGCCCATCGCTCGGGCTTTGGGCAACGCCTTTGCGATAAACAAAGGGACCCTCCTTACCGGCGACGATGCCACGGCTCCGTTCGACACGCCTGAGGGAAGCGACCTGTCTGTTGTTCGTTCGGTGAAAGCCGCATCCTCGACAAATAAACAGGTGCGAGCTGCTGCTCAATTCGTTCACGATTTTTACGATGGGCCTGCAGAAAGATCGCTGGAAACGAAGAAGCGGTTGCAGCAGCACCAAGCATCCGATCCCAACGAGGTCGACCAATCATGGCGGCGCATCGACCATGACTGGCTTGGAGTGAGCGCCGATCTCGCGATGCAGTTGGACGATCGGACCAACAATTCGAGTCTCGTTCTTGCTTTCGAATTCCTCGACACCAAGCGCGTCATGCTGTTTGTCGGGGACGCGCAAGTCGGGAACTGGCTCAGTTGGCAAAACGTGAGTTGGGCGAACGACGATACGACGATCGCTGACCTTTTGGCGCGCACCATATTTTACAAGGTGGGGCACCACGGGAGTCAGAACGCCACATTGAAGCAGCACGGCCTTGAACTGATGAGTAGTCCGGACCTTTCGGCGTTTATTCCAACCAACGAGAAGGACGCCTTGAAGGTGAAATGGGGAGAAATGCCATTCAAGACAATCCTCGAGGACCTCGA
>Ga0306921_10007003_pt1 | contig 11790 bp, 8 predicted proteins | sample sta12Cox44000080_FD_203760 | JGI IMG/M metagenome (GOLD analysis project Ga0306921, IMG submission 203760) | Lab enrichment of tropical soil microbial communities from Luquillo Experimental Forest, Puerto Rico - statoxic.12C.oxic.44.000.080 (v2)... | ecosystem: Environmental > Terrestrial > Soil... | reverse complement strand
CACGGCAACGCCAGACCATGCTGCACTGGGCGTATGACAGCCGCAAGGTCTAAGCTCGAGCCTGGGAACTGGACAGATCGCCTCCCGTTTGTATTGGAGCCAATCTTGTTTGGCATCGCCAACGGCTATCTGCAACTTGGAGGAAAGCCAATTGGATAAGGAAAGCGACGTGATCGCATCTCCCCCCAGTTCGGCTGCTCCGATAACCGAGAGTGATCGCGCCCCGTATGACGGGAACAGGCCTCTGCACGAGATCGAGGAGGAGATCGCTCGCACGCGGGTCCGGCTTAGCGCGGCGATCGAGGCTCTCGAACGCCAACTGGCAACAGGACGCGCGATCGACAACGCCGCTGAGATGGTCCGGCGGGCTCTTGAACCGTCCCCAACCTCCTTCCTTAATCGGTTCCGGGTACATGCCATCCCGTTGGCGCTCATCGCAAGCGGCTTGGGTTGGCTCTTCATGCTGCGTCGCCGCAATTGGCAATCGGACTCCCCCGCCGCTCGCGACGAAACCCTGGCGGAAGCAGCCGAAATGGGGGAAACGCCGACCCCGAAGCCACTTTACGTCAATATCATCGACCCGCTCGAACCAGTCTCATCGGTCGACGAGAATCAGTAGGCCCGGCAGGATTCGAACCTGCGACTCCACCGTTATGAGCGGCGTGTTCTAACCAACTGAACTACGGGCCCCCGTGGGGTGGATACTGTACGATCAGGTGTCGAGAAAGCTGCGCAATTTCCGCGAGCGACTCGGATGTTTAAGCTTGCGTAATGCCTTTGCCTCGATCTGGCGGATGCGCTCGCGGGTAACCGAGAATTGTTGACCGACCTCTTCGAGGGTGTGATCGGTGTTCATACCGATGCCGAAGCGCATGCGTAAAACGCGTTCCTCGCGCGCCGTCAGTGAGGCGAGTACGCGGGTCGTGGTCTCGCGCAGATTGGCATGGATCGCGGCGTCCAAAGGCAAGACCGCATTCTTGTCCTCGATAAAATCGCCGAGATGCGAATCCTCTTCATCACCGATCGGCGTCTCGAGGCTGATCGGCTCTTTGGCGATCTTCAAAACCTTGCGCACCTTTTCGAGCGGCATTATGAGCTTTTCGGCGAGCTCTTCAGGGGTCGGTTCGCGGCCGATTTCGTGCAGCATTTGGCGCGAGGTGCGCACGAGCTTATTGATCGTCTCGATCATGTGCACTGGGATGCGGATCGTGCGCGCCTGATCGGCAATCGATCGGGTGATCGCCTGGCGGATCCACCACGTTGCATAAGTCGAGAACTTATAGCCGCGACGATATTCGAATTTATCGACTGCTTTCATCAGCCCGATGTTGCCCTCCTGGATCAGGTCCAGGAACTGTAACCCGCGGTTCGTATATTTCTTGGCGATCGAGATGACGAGGCGCAAATTGGCCTCGACCATTTCCTTTTTTGCCCTGCTCGCCTCGCGCTCGCCGCGCTGGACAGTTTGCACAATCCGGCGGAACTCCGAGATCGGTAGCTTAGCCTCGGCAGCAACAATGGCGATATTACCGCGGAGCTTGGCTGCATCTACCCCGTGTCTCTCGACCAGCCTCGCCCAACCGCGAGCGGGCAAGCCTTGCACCCGCTCCAGCCAATCGCCGGCGAGCTCATTACCGTAATATTGCTGGAGAAAATCCGACCGACGAATGCCGGCATTTTCCGCCAACCGCAACAGCCGGCCTTCATCGGCGACCAGTTTGCGATTGACCTCATAGAGCTGATCGACCAGGAGCTCGATGCGGATGTTGTTGAGCCGCACGCGCTTGACGTTCTCGATAATCTCCGCTTTGAGCTTTTCGTATCTTCGCTCGGTCACACGCGGCAGCGGCTCGCCTTTTTGCAAGGCATTGATCCGCTGGTCCTGAAGACGGTGCAGCCTCCTATAGGTCTCCGCGATCGCGTCGAATATCGCTAGCGCGCTAGGCTTCAGCTGCGCTTCCATGGCGGCGAGCGAAATCGAGCTCTCCTCGGCTTCCGCCTCCTCGGCGGCGAGTTCATTTTCGATCTCGGCGAGTTCACGTGCGACGTCTTCACCATTTGCCCGCTCGGTGTCCGTCTCGCCGTCGACGCTCTCTGTCGCTTCGGCGGCAACTTCGACTTCGACGGCCGGTTCACCCTCTATTGTCGGCCTGACAGCTACGGCGGCGATGATTTCTTCCGGCACCAACTCGAAAGCGCCGCTCCCATAGGTGGCGTCGAGGTCAATGATGTCCCGGAGCAGCATTTTTCCTTCGTTTAGCGCATCACGCCAACCGATGATCGCGCGGATCGTCATCGGGCTCTCGCAGATGCCGCCGATCATCATCTCGCGGCCAGCTTCGATGCGCTTGGCGATCGCTATTTCGCCCTCTCGTGACAGCAACTCGACTGATCCCATCTCCCGCAAATACATGCGAACGGGATCATCCGTCCGGCCAACATCGTCGTCGTCGAGATTGCCGCGAACCTCGCCGTCGCCGTCATCGGCCTCGGTAGCGGCCGGCTCTTCGCTTTCCTCGTTTTCGATGACATTGATCCCCAGTTCGGAGAGCATCGTCATCGTGTCCTCGATCTGTTCCGATGACACCTGATCGGGCGGTAACGCGGCGTTCAACTCGTCATAAGTTAGATAACCCCGCTCCTTACCACGGGCTAACATCCTCTTGATTGCGGCTGCCACACTGTCGAGCAGCGGAGCTTCCGCCGCGTCTTCGCGAGTTTCCGTTACTTCAGCTGTATTTGCCGCTTTGCTCGCCATTCCACCGTCCCTAATCAACTTCGACAATTGCCCGGCCGGCGGCCGAGCGCGAATAAAGGCATGCGCCTATAGACTGCTCTGAACCATCTCGTGTGACGGTTGCGACGGGTCAAATCTGATCCTCGCCGAAGGAACCTTCACGCAATCGTTCCAGGACGGCGGTAAATCGGTTCCAGTTCTCCGGCGAGACATCGCTGATCAAGTCGTTCGTGGCCTCGTCCAAAGCACAGCGATCGCCTCCCATCAGCATCCTGGCTATGCGACCCCATTCCGTATGCGCGGAGCTCGGGTCGGAACACCGATCCAGAAATTTTGTGTCGACCGAAGGCGAAAGTAAACCGTCCACGGTCTTCGCAAACCCGTTTTTGACAAGGTGTTGCCGGATCGCCTGGGCGTCAAGACCCGCCGGCAGAGTGTCAGCCTCTAAAATTTCCCGTCTGAGCCCGTCAAGCTCCGGCTCGGGAATCTCAAGTCTTGCAAACTCGTCAGCAACTACCAGGATTAACCCGGGGAACTTGAGAAGAATTCGAAATAAATTCTGCCGCCGAACCTGTTCAGCGGGGCGCGGCGGCGGTTCTGGCCCGTCTCTCACAGCTTTACTCGGCGGCGTACGCTGGGTTTTCCGCCGTGCTTCCCAAGGGTCGCAACGCTTTTTGAACAGTATCTCAAATTCGGAGCGAACCGTCCGGTCCGATATGGTTTTCACGTGTTCCATTAATCGGCTTCGAATTCCGGCGAGCCGCTCCGGCGTGTCGCGCGGGGCGCCACGCACTTCCGATTCCCAGAGCATGTCCACTAGCGGTCGAGCGGCGGCGAGGACATGGTAAAAACCGCTCCGCCCAGAGGCACGGATAATTGAATCCGGGTCTTCGCCCTGGGGAAGAACCGCAAAACGCAGACTTTGACCCGGCCGCAGCAAAGGCAGCGCCCGGCGGAGCGCCCGAATGGCCGCTTGCTGTCCCGCCGCATCGCCATCGAAACAAAGGGTCGGCTCAGGGGCCAGCCGCCAAAGTTCGTGTAGTTGGAACTCGGTCAGCGCCGTTCCGAGCGGCGCGACCGCGGCAGTGAAGCCGGCGCGATGGAGCGCGATTACGTCCATATAGCCTTCGGTAACGATAACCCCGGTCCCGCCCGCTTCGGCATCCCGAGCCACGCCTGCTCGCGCCGCGGACCAGCCATAAAGCATCCGCCCCTTCTCGAAGAGCGGGCTGTCCGGCGAATTCAAATATTTGGGTTGCCCGTCACCGACCACCCGGCCGCCAAAAGCAATGACCCGGCCCGTGCGATCGCCGATCGGAAAGATCACGCGGTTGCGAAAATAGTCGAAGGTGTCGCCCTCCTCCGGCCGGCGGATAAGGCCCGCCTCAATCAGCATCGCATCGGGAAAGTCCGCGCCGAGCGCACGTCTCAGCCCCTGCCGGTCTTCAGGTGCCCACCCCAAACGGAACCGGCGGATTGTGTCGGGATCGAGCCGACGCTCATGCAGGTACTCGCGGGCGCGAGAGCCTGCGGGTGCCCATAGTTTGCCTTCATAGAAGGCAGCAGCCGCCTCCATCGCTTCGAGCAATGTCTTTTGCCGCTGCGCGCGCTCGCGCTCTTGCGGACTGGCCTGTGGGACAGCCAACCCGGCCTCTCCCGCCAGCTTCTCGATCGCCTCGATAAAGTCGAGATTGTCGGCGCGCATCACGAACCCGACGACATCCCCGTGTGCGCCGCACCCGAAGCAATGGAAGAAGGATTTGTCGTCGACAACATAGAACGAGGGTGTTTTTTCGTGGTGAAACGGGCACAAGCCGGCGAATTCGCGCCCGCGGCGCACCAGTTTGACCCTCCGTCCAATGAGCCCGGGTAGAGAGATCCGGTTGCGCAGTTCGTCGAGAAATGCCGGTGGAACAGCCACTAGCGCCGCCTCGGGCGCGGGTGGAGAGGGTATTCGAGATGGCTCATCCCAAGAGCCGCCTGACGACCGCGCCGGCTTGGCCCAAGTCGATTACACCTGCGTGGCGCTCGCGCAGCATCGTCATGACCTTGCCGGTGTCTTTGATACCGGTCGCGCCGGTTTCAGCGATGGCAGTCCTGGCGGCAGCCTCGATCTTACCGGCATCGAGCTGACGGGGCAGAAAGCTTTCGATGACGGCGATCTCCTCGCGTTCTTTCTGAGCCAGATCGGCCCGGTTTCCTTGCTCATAAAGCGCGATCGATTCGCGACGCTGCTTGACCATCGCTTGCAGCATTCGGCGGACTTCGGTTTCGGTAAGACCCTCAGAGTTCCCTTGCGTACGCGCTGCGATATCCCGGTCTTTGAGCCCGGCAATAATTAAACGCACGGTCGAAATCGTGCGCGCGTCCCTGGCCTTCATCGCTTCCTTGAGCCGCTCGGCAAAGGCCTGACGCAGCATCGCGACGCTCCCGCATCCCATCGACGGCCCAAGGCTAACCCCTTTTGCGCCTCGCGGCAATTCCGCACATCCAATCCTAAGTCTTTGAAAGAACGAAAGTTCCCGGGAGCACGGGATTGACCTCGCAGAGCCGATTGGCTATTTCTCGAAAGCCGTGATATTCGCTCCCGTCGCACCCTGCGGTTCGGGTAGATGCGGTCGCCCACAGGACCTCCACTGATTCGCGATCTGATGCCGCGACCGTCTGACTGCAACGCTGCGCTTGTTCTCTCGGACGGGACAGTATTTTGGGGCCAAGGCCTCGGCGCGCACGGAAAGGCCACTGGCGAGGTCTGCTTCAACACTGCGATCACCGGATATCAAGAGATTCTTACTGACCCCTCCTACGCCGCCCAGATCATTACTTTTACGTTCCCCCATATCGGGAATGTCGGAGCGAATCGTGAGGATGTCGAAACCACAACCCCAGCCGCGCGCGGGCTCGTCCTCCGCAGTTCGATCACCGCGCCCGCAAATTATCGCGCTACCCAATCACTCGATAGCTGGCTGAAATCCAATGGGCTAATCGGCGTCTCCGGAGTAGACACCCGTCGGCTGACCCGACGGATTCGCGATCTCGGGCCGCCGAACGGCACAATTGCGTACGATCCGGCTGGGCGAATCGATATCGCGGCCCTCCAAACGCAAGCCATCGACTGGCCCGGTCTCGAGGGGATGGATCTCGCCAAGGAAGTCACCTGCCGCCAAACCTACGAATGGGACGAGACGGTGTGGGACCGCGAGTTCGGTTATGGCCAGCAACGCGATCCGCGCCATCGCGTTGTCGCTATCGATTACGGAGCCAAGCGCAATATCTTGCGAATGCTTGCCGCGCATGGTTGCCGGGTCACCGTGGTTCCAGCCACTGCCTCGACCGAAGACATTCTGCGTCATCAGCCCGATGGGATTTTTTTGTCGAACGGGCCCGGTGACCCGGCCGCCACAGGGGAATATGCGGTCCCGGTGCTGCGTGGCCTGATCGCTTCGGGCAAGCCGATTTTTGGCATTTGCCTCGGCCACCAGCTCTTGGCGCTGGCGCTCGGCGGTACGACACGCAAGATGCCGCGAGGCCACCGTGGCGCCAACCACCCGGTCAAGGATCTGCTGACCGGCAAGGTCGAAATCACCAGCCAGAACCACGGCTTTGTCGTCGATCCCGAGAGCTTACCGCGGGGGGTCGAGCCAACCCACTTGTCGCTGTTCGACAATACGAATGAGGGACTGCGGATCATCGACAAGCCCGTCTTTTCTGTTCAACATCACCCGGAAGCGAGCCCTGGCCCGCAGGACAGCCAGTATCTATTCGAGCGGTTTGTCGCGCTGATGGACGAGAATGCCTAGGCGCAGCGATATCGACAGCATCCTGATCATCGGGGCTGGCCCAATCGCCATCGGGCAGGCCTGCGAATTCGATTATTCAGGCGCCCAGGCCTGCAAGGCGCTCAAGGGCGAAGGGTATCGGATCGTCCTGGTCAATTCGAACCCAGCGACGATCATGACTGATCCCGGGCTGGCCGACGCGACGTATGTCGAGCCGATCACACTCGATATGGTCGAAAAGATCATCGCGCGCGAGCGGCCAGACGCTTTGTTGCCGACGATGGGCGGCCAGACCGCACTCAACACCGCGATGGCGCTCGCGCGGTCAGGTATCCTCGAGCGCTACCGCGTTGAATTGATCGGCGCCAGCGAAAGGGCAATCGCCAAGGCCGAGGATCGCCTGCTGTTTCGGCAGGCGATGGACAAAATCGGGCTAGCGACCCCGCGGAGTTGCCTCGTGCGCTCGCTTCCGGAAGCCGCCGAAGCTCTCGAATCGGTGGGATTGCCGGTGATCATCAGACCCTCCTTCACATTGGGAGGCACCGGCGGCGGCGTGGCATACAACGCGGAGGAATTCGAGGACATCGTTCGCGGTGGGCTCAGGGTTTCGCCCGCGCATGAGGTGCTGATCGAAGAATCGGTTCTCGGCTGGAAAGAATACGAGATGGAGGTTGTCCGCGACCGCGCGGACAACTGCATCATCGTCTGCTCGATCGAGAATATCGATCCGATGGGGATCCATACCGGCGACTCGGTCTGTGTAGCTCCCGCCCTGACACTGACCGACAAGGAATATCAGTTGATGCGCAACGCCGCGATCGCGGTGCTACGCGAAATCGGCGTCAACACCGGCGGGTCGAACGTGCAGTTCGCGGTCAATCCGGCGGACGGCCGCCTCGTCGTCATCGAAATGAACCCTCGGGTGTCGCGCTCTTCGGCACTCGCCTCGAAGGCGACCGGATTTCCGATAGCCAAGATCGCGGCCAAGCTAGCCGTCGGCTACACGCTCGACGAGCTCGCCAACGAAATCACGCGGGTCACTCCGGCCTCGTTCGAGCCGACGATCGATTACATCGTCACCAAGATGCCCCGGTTCACCTTCGAAAAATTTCCCGGCACCGAACCGCTGCTGACAACATCGATGAAGTCCGTTGGTGAGGCTATGGCGATCGGCCGGAGTTTTGCCGAATCGCTGCAAAAGGCGCTGCGTTCGATGGAGACGGGTCTCGGCGGCTTTGACGAGGTCGCAGTAGCCGGTGTCGAGAGCGCCGGTAAGGAGGCCGTCAAGGCGGCGTTGGCGAAACCCTCCCCCGACCGTTTCCTTCTTATCGCTCAGGCCTACCGCCACGGGCTTACGACCGCGGAGATCCATGCCGCTTGCCATTTCGAGCCATGGTTTCTCGATCGGGTCCGTGAGATCGTCGAGATCGAGGAAACGGTACGGCGAGACGGGCTGCCGCGCGATCGCACAGGCTTTCTGCGGCTGAAGCAGATGGGTTTCTCGGATGCTCGCCTCGGCAAGCTCGTTGGACTTGACGAGGCGGCGATCGGGACATACCGGCGTCGTCTCAAACTGCACCCGGTCTACAAGCGGATCGACACCTGTGCCGCCGAATTCCCGTCGCTGACCTCGTACATGTATTCCTGTCACGAAGGGGACGGGATCGAGCAGCCCGAATGCGAGGCCGACCCGAGCGAGCGGCGCAAGGTGGTCATCCTCGGTGGCGGGCCAAACCGCATCGGCCAGGGCATCGAATTCGACTATTGCTGCGTGCATGCCGCCTACAGCCTCCGCGAAGCCGGCATCGAAACGATCATGGTCAACTGCAATCCGGAGACCGTATCGACTGATTACGACACTTCCGATCGCCTCTATTTCGAGCCGCTGACCACCGAAGACGTCGTCGAGATCGTCCGTGTTGAGCAGCGTCGCGGGACGCTTCTCGGCGTCATCGTGCAGTACGGAGGACAAACTCCATTAAAACTCGCCGCGGCTCTGGAACACGCTGACATTCCGATCCTCGGCACGTCGCCCGATGCAATCGATCTGGCCGAAGATCGCAGACGGTTTCAAGGGCTACTCAGGAAGCTCGGCCTGCAACAGCCGGAGAACGGGACGGCCTTTTCGGCAAGTGAGGCGGAAGAGATTGCGCTACGCATCGGCTATCCCGTTGTCATCCGCCCCTCCTATGTTCTCGGCGGCCGGGCGATGGAAATCGTGCATGATGCCGCCGGGCTCAACCGCTACATCCGGAATGCCGTCAGCGTGTCCGGGACAAGTCCGGTACTGATCGACCGTTATTTGCAGAACGCGATCGAGGTCGATGTCGACGCGGTCTCAGACGGCGAGTGCGTCGAGGTTGCCGGCATCATGGAACACATCGAGGAGGCCGGCATTCATTCAGGCGACAGCGCCTGTTCGCTGCCGCCCTATTCCCTCGACCGCGCCACGATCGACGAGATCGAGCGGCAGACCGTCGCACTCGCCCGGGCATTGCGGGTTGTCGGGTTGATGAACGTCCAGTTTGCGGTTCAGGATGGCGTCATCTTCGTCCTCGAGGTCAATCCACGGGCTTCTCGCACCGTTCCGTTCGTGGCCAAGGCGACTGGCGTGCCAATCGCCAAGATTGCGGCGCGAGTGATGGTTGGTGAGCGCCTCGCTGAGCACTGGACGAGCGACACCCGAAAACGCGTTCGCAATACCGGTCATGTGGCGGTGAAGGAGGCCGTTTTTCCGTTCGCCCGGTTCCCGGGTGTGGATCCGATACTCAGCCCGGAGATGAAATCGACCGGCGAAGTCATGGGCCTCGATATCGATTTCGGGCGAGCCTTCGCGAAATCTCAGCTCGGTAGTGGAACAAGCCTGCCGCTCGAAGGCTGCGTTTTTGTCTCGGTGCGCGATCAGGACAAGGTGGCGCTGATCGACCCCTGTCGACGGCTAGTCGAGATGGGCTTTCGGTTGATGGCGACCAGCGGCACGGCTGATTCCTTGGCGACCGCAGGGCTTCGGGTAACCCCGGTGAACAAGGTCCGTGAGGGTCGTCCGCACATCGTCGACCGAATGTTAAGCGGCGCGGTACAGCTCATATTCAATACCACCGAGGGAAGCCAGGCGATCGCTGACAGTTTCAGCTTGCGGCGCACGGCGCTGACCCATGCAATCCCGTATTACACTACAGTTGCGGGTGCGCGAGCCGCGGTACAGGCAATTGCCGCACTACGTGCCGGTAGTCTTGAAGTCGCGCCGTTGCAATCATACCTTTGATTGCTCCGCGGCGGCGCTCCCCGCCGCATTTCCACATTCGACACCAGGAGCCATGCGTTTTTGATGAATAAGATCCCGATGACGGCCGACGGCTTTAATCGGCTCCGGGAGGAGCTGAAACGGCTAAAATCCGTCGACCGACCCGCCATCATCCGCGCCATCGCAGAAGCACGGGAACACGGAGATTTGGCCGAAAACGCGGAATACCATGCCGCTCGCGACCGCCAGAGCTTCATCGAAGGCCGGGTAATGGAGCTCGAGGACAAGGTCGCCCGGGCCGAGGTCATCGACGTGTCCAAGCTGTCGGGTTCCGTCGTCAAATTCGGCGCCAAGGTCACCCTCGCGGATGAGGAAACCGACGAGGAGCAGACCTTCCAGATCGTCGGCGAAGATGAAGCTGACATTAAAGCTGGTCGGTTGTCGGTGACTTCGCCACTCGCACGAGCGCTGATCGGCAAGGGCAAAGGCGACAGTGTCGAGGTCACAACCCCACGCGGCGCCAAATCCTACGAGGTTGTTACGGTCGCCTTCGGCTGACGACGTGCCTCGGGCTTCTCCTCAGGCGCTGTCGAATGCTCGGGGATCGGAATTCCCGGACTGCTCTTTGAGAGATGCAGCATTAGTGACGATTTGACATGGCTGACGTTCGGCGCCGAGGTCAGCTTGTCGCTCAAAAAGCGCTGATAGCTGTCCCAGTCGGGCGCTACGATCTTCAACAGAAAATCAGTCTCACCGGCGAGCATATACGCTTCGCGTACTTCCGACCAGGTCGCGACGAGCCGCTCGAAGGCTTTGAGGTCCGCATCTGCCTGGCTTGCTAGACCAACCTGAGCGAATACGGTCACCACATACCCCAATGCCTCCGGCGCAAGCTCGGCATGGTAACCGCGGATGACGCCGGCCTCTTCAAGGGCGCGCACGCGGCGCAGACAGGGCGGCGCCGATATCCCGACGCGTCGCGCGAGCTCGACATTCGTAATGCGTCCATCTGTCAGGAGATTCCGCAAGATGCGACGGTCGATACGGTCGAGCTTGATTCGCCGCATCCTGTCCCTTCTCTATCGATTTCTTGATCATAGGGAGCAACGGCTCTCTGCGCAATTTTGTTACGTGGAGAGCGCCCGGCTTGCCGTCCAGAGAAGGTTTCCTTAAACCGAGGCATGGTCGCTCCTCCGACGCCAGCTCACCCCATTGTCTGGGCGTTGCATGATGGGAAGGCAGGAATGGCGAGCCAAGTGCTCGGGCTTGCCGAAGCCACTGGTTTCCACTTGATCGAGAAACGGCTAGCTATTCGACTTCCCTGGGCCGTTCTACCCCCGCGGCTTTGGCTCATGCCGCTCCACGCCGCAGGGCATAGGGGCGAACAGTTGACGCCGCCCTGGCCGGACCTCGTGGTTGCCTGCGGCCGCAACGCAGCGATGCCGGCGCTGGCAATTAAGCAGGCGAGCGGCGGGAACACCCTGGTCGCGCAAATCCAAAATCCCGGCGTCGGCCAGAACGAATTCGACCTGTTCGTCGTGCCCGAACACGACCATATTCCGGCCGCTCAGGTCATCGTGACGATGGGCGCCGTTCATCGAGTGACGCAAGCCAGGCTGGCCGCCGAGCGCGGCCGCTTCCCTGCACTCGCAGCAATGCCGCATCCGATCCTCTCGGTGCTGATTGGTGGCAGAAACAAGGCCTATAGCCTCAGTCGTCGCCGATTAGGTGAAATTGCCGAGTCAATAGCCGTTATCCTTCACCGCACTGGAGGCTCGGCTCTTGTGACGCCATCGCGGCGGACTGGCGACGGCGGGCTTTCGTTGTTGCGTGATCGGCTCCGTGGCCTGTCGGCATCGATCTGGGACGGCACCGGGGAGAATCCTTATTTTGCTTATCTCGCCTTGGCCGACGCGTTCCTCGTTACCGCAGATTCAGTCTCGATGATCAGTGAAGCGGCGGCGACCGGCAAACCGATACACATTCTGAGCCTCGACGGCGGCAATGCCAAATTCACTCGCTTTCATGCG
>Ga0306921_10006996_pt1 | contig 11794 bp, 10 predicted proteins | sample sta12Cox44000080_FD_203760 | JGI IMG/M metagenome (GOLD analysis project Ga0306921, IMG submission 203760) | Lab enrichment of tropical soil microbial communities from Luquillo Experimental Forest, Puerto Rico - statoxic.12C.oxic.44.000.080 (v2)... | ecosystem: Environmental > Terrestrial >... | reverse complement strand
CCGCGCTCGCCGCTGTCTATATTGTGCTGGGTATCCTCTATGAGAGTTTCATTCACCCCATCACGATTTTGTCCACTATCCCGTCGGCTGGAATTGGCGCGTTGCTCGCCTTGCAGCTCATGAAGATGGACCTCAGCATCATCGCCATCATCGGCATCATCCTGTTGATCGGGATCGTCAAGAAAAACGCCATCTTGATGATCGATTTTGCCGTCCAAGTCGAACGAGAAGAGGACATGTTGCCTGACAAGGCCATCTACAAGGCCGCTTTGATGCGCTTCCGTCCGATCATGATGACCACCATGGCCGCCATGTTTGGCGCCCTTCCGTTGGCGCTCGGCACCGGCGCTGGCTCGGAAATTCGCAAGCCTCTCGGCATCACCATCGTAGGTGGGCTGATCCTGAGTCAGATGCTCACGCTTTTCACCACGCCCGTCGTCTACATTTACATGGATCGCTTCCAGTCGTTTTTGCGCCATGCCTTCGGCCGCCCGGCCCTGCGCCCGGTATCGGCTCACTCCGACGACTGAGCGAATCCTTTGCCTTCGCGGATCGGGAAACAGAGTGAGCTGACTCTAGGAGCTGCCAATCAGCCAGCCCGTCAAGAACACCAAGATGCCGCCGACGATCACCTGAAAGGCTGCCTGCAGAAACGGCGTGTCCATGTAACGGTGCCGAATGTAGCTGATCACTCCTAGTTCGATTGCCACCACCACGATGGCCACGGCCGTCGCCACGCGAAAGTCTGAAATTAGGAAGGGAAGTGTGTGGCCCAGGCCGCCCGCCGTCGTCATCAATCCTGTCACGGTTCCGCGAATCCATGGTGACCCGCGCCCGGTTAGGGATCCATCGTCCGACAACGACTCTGCAAATCCCATCGAGATTCCCGCGCCCAGGCTTGCGGCCATTCCAACCAGAAACGCGTCCCAGCTTTTGTGGGTTGCAAATGCCGCCGCAAACAGAGGCGCGAGCGTCGAGACCGACCCGTCCATCAAACCCGCAAGCCCAGGCTGCACAAATTGCAGCACAAACAGGCGGTTGTGCGACTTTTCCTCGGCATCTTTCGCGGCTTCGGTAAGGTGTTTCTCTTCGTACGCTCCGGCCGCGCGCGTATGCTTGCGCTCTTCGTCGGCCAGCTTGTTCAAAAGTTCGCGCAGCGAAGCGTCGGTTGCGCGGGTTGCCGCCCGCTCATAAAACCGACTGGCCTCCATCTCCATGATCTCCGCTTGTCGCCGCGCCACTTTCACCCCTAGGGGGCGCATCATCCACACGGGACGCCGCCGCAGGAACCCGCGGACGTCCTCACGGCGAATTGGCGGGATGTGATCACCAAATCGCTGACGGAACAACGCCAGCAGCCGGTCACGGTGCCCGATCTCTTCGACGCGCATCTCTTCAAACATCTCCGCGGTCGCCGGGTACGATTCCCTCAGACCGTCGGCAAATTCACCATAAATCCGGCCATCTTCTTCCTCATTGGCTATGGCCAGCGCCATAATCTCTTTTTCGCTTAAATCCTTGAAGCGCTTCAGTATCACGGCAGGTTCCTCGGCAAAGTAACGTAGAGAATCGCACAAGTCGACCCGTGAAGCCAGTATCGGGAATAGAAAGCGAAAAGTGATCGATGCACGGCATTGCCGCGCTGGTACCTCCGTACTATCATGGTTGTGAGGAGGTCCTACTTTTTGCCGAGTACCGACACGCTATAGGTTTTTCTCAGCACTGCCTCTATCTTGAACACACAACGGATAAGCAGGTTTCCTTCGGGAAAGGCAGACTCCTATGGCGGTTCCGCACGACCTTATGACAAAAGCAAATACCCCAAGCGGGTTAACCAGCGCCCGCCCTTCGCGGACTGAACGCCGCGGCAGCCGGCGCTGTAAAATCACGCAACTCATGCGCATCCGCCCCTCCGACCCGGAACGTGAGCACTTCGAGGACATTCGCGGCTCGCTCAGCGTCTCCCGTAGCGGCGTGTTCTTCCATTCGAGCGAGGGCAAATATGAAGTCGGGATGCGCCTCTTTGTGACCATGCCTTACACCAAGGAGCCATCGGCGATGAGCCACGAGTACCTCGCCGAAGTTGTTCGGCGCGACCATCTGCCCAATGGGCTATTTGGCGTCGGCTTCAAGATCCTTATGGAGATGGGCCTCCACAGCAACTTCAGCGGCTATTCCATATACCGCAAGTAGTCACCCGACAGAAGGCTTCGAAAAACGGAAAGGGCGGATGGCCGAAACCATCCGCCCTTTCCGCGTTTGGGGGGTGGGGAAACTCGTTTTCGCGTCAGCTCTTACCCAGCATGGAGAGCGTCTTGTGACGCAACAGCCCAAAATGCCGGTTCAACGGGTGCTTGCGTTCCAGGAAGGTGAACACCGGCGAGCGCCGCTGCGTTAGCTTGGCCATGGCGATATTCAACCGTACGTCGCGGCGCGCGTACTTCATCCCCGCCAGCAGCGCCTCGCGTGCATCTTCCCTTCGCCCCGATGACAAGTACACTTCCGCAAGATTCAGGTAGAGCTGCGCCTGGTTGCGCTTCATACGCACCGCGCTGTCACAAAGCCGCTCGGCGTCGGCCCACTTCTGCTGCGTGCGCGCCAGAGCCACGCCTAGGTAGGACATGTAATAGGGATTGTTCTTTTCGAGTTCTGCGGCTTTCTGAATATGGCCCAGGGCACGGGTGGCATAGTTGTCACGCAACAGCGTCAATCCGGTCTTGAATTCTCGGAAGGCTTCGGTGTCCATCATGATTCCACCTCAATCGTTGGCAAGGATTCCCCGGAGAGCGACCCGTCTGCCTGGCTGGTTCGGTCGCACCTCGTCAGGGAGAAGAGCGCAGGAAAAGGGGTAGAGAACGCACTTTTCGTCCCGTGGGGTATAGATCAGCGAGATGGCCGAGGCAGTTGGCATTACGGGTTCCTGATTACGCTAAGAGGAATTCGTGCCCGAATCTACTGCCCCGTCGTACAGTCTTCGTTCAACGTCTCTAGGTCCTAAGGTGGCCTGCTCTTTCCTCTTCTGGTCGGTGCGGGTCGGTCGCTGCCGCTACTCGCGCACCTCACCCTGGGCTGCGGCTTTGGATAGCTGGTTCTTCGGGGCTTGCGCATCTGGCTTCGCTCCCCCGTAAGTCATCACGTCAATGACAACAATGGTGATGTCGTCCTGCTGCTCCAGTGAATCAGGCCGCCAGCGCCGGATTTCGCCGAGCAATTCCTCCACGAATTCCGAAGGCGGCTTTGCGCAGTTCCTGTGAATAGTCTCTCCCAACTTGCGGTCGCCGAAGGCTTCACCCTTGGCGTTCTCGGGCTCGACAACACCATCTGTGTAGAGCAGTAAGCGATCGCCCTGCTCGATGCGCAGTTCACAAACCGGATATTCCGGTTCCGGCAACACACCCAGGGGCAAGCCATTGCTCTCCACTCGCTCCAGCTTTCCGCGCCCGAACCGCAGCAGGGGAGGATGGCCCGCCGCGGAGTAGCTGGCCGCACCCCGTTCCGGATCCAGAACCAGATAAGCTGCTGAAACCAGCTGCGCTCCTATCTGCGGCGACAAAATTCGATTCAGCTCTCCAAGCACCCTGCTCGGGTTGTCTGCGCAGCCAATGACTGATTGCATTGCCACTTTAATCATCGCTGCTATCAGGGCCGCAGGGACTCCGTGCCCCGTGACATCAGCCACCAGCACGCCCATGCGATTGTCGTCCAAGGTGATGAATTCATAGAAGTCTCCGGCTACCGCCGTCATCGGGCGATACGCCGACGCCACGGTCAGGTCCTTCCGCTTCGGGCTGCCATTGGGAAGAATCGAAGACTGTATCTCCCGGGCAATCGCCAACTCGTCTTCAATCGAGCGCAAGCGGTGCTCGTTTGCCAGGAAGATTTGCATCGCGACGTAGCCCAACGAAAAAAGCAGAACCCCCAATGCCAGGGAACCGGTGAGCAGCACCGTCTGGTAGTGAAACACGCGGGAAAGGTTGAAGTAGAGACCCTCCAGCGCGAAAAAGAGCACCCCGACGACTACCACGGTACGATTCGGGAGAACCAGATACTTTCGACAAAGCCGCGGAAGCAGGATCACGGAAATCAACACCAGCAATGCCACCGCGGAAAGAATATTGTTCAGAATCAGCAATCGGTATTTCGACCCGGTCCAAAGAAAGACTGCAATTCCGCTGAATCCGACCAGCGAGCTGACCGCGATCACCATTTGCAAAAACGGACGCAACTTGTCCCGGCTCAGTTCCAGCCACGCCAGAGCCGGCACCGGCAGAAGCATGTAGATAATCGAAACCCCAATCAGTGGTGTGGCTCTTTGCAGCCAACCGGGCAGGGCAGCCACAACGGCCGGTGATTCGGTCATCAAACGAGTCCCGAACATCGCGCTCCACAAACCCAGCCACGCAAACAGCCGCATCCCCTGCCCGCGGCGCACCACGGCAAACGAGCCCGCAACCAGGCCAACAAATAGGTAGACCGCTCCAAACATAATGTCGGCCAGTTGGTCGGGCGCGAGCGCGGAAGTCTGCATGTCTGAATCTCCACTCCGAGACCATTTAAAAATAGCAGACTCGCGCCAGCCTTATGTGAATGGAAGTAGCCCGATTCTCTGATCCGGATCTGGCTTCCAGGCCTCTCCTGATCCGGGTGAGAATGGCCCGGTATCTTCAAGACGTGACACGCCGGATGCTGTATCGTTTCTCTGGGTAAAAGGAGGCGTGAGATGTCACTACGATCGAGCGTGGCACTTACCGGTCTGTTCCTGTCTGCTATGGGCCTTCGCACTGGCCTTGAGGTTCCTCGGACGGAAGCCCGCGGGCCCACACTGATGAATACGTGCTTGATCTCACAAAACGTGCCGCGCTTGGTGGCCTTCTACACGCAGATTCTCAACATGCCAGCAAAGACGGTAGGCAGCGAGTACGCAGAGTTTCATACCGGAGTAGGAGTGCTGGCCATTTTCTCTTCGGAAGCTCAGCAGAACTACATTCCTCACTCGAGCGAGCCCGGCATCAACAAGAGTGTCATTTTGGAATTTGAAGTTGCTGATGTCGACAAGGAATTCGCCAGGCTGCAGGGCATGGTCAAGGACTGGGTCAAACCACCTACGAATCAACCCTGGGGTACGCGCTCGTTTTATTTTCGCGACCCGGACGGGGATCTCGTGGACTTCTTTATGCCGGCAGCCTTGGACAACGAGAATAAGAAGGGCAACTAGCCCTCACTAGGAGCTTGCTGCCAAGGCGTACCCAATCGGTTGCAGGGCCATGCCGCCAAACATGCGACTGACAATCAGGACTCACTGATTCTTGCGGCGCCATAGTTTCCAGTCGTCCAGGGTCACTTCGAGCATGGATTTGGCGGCCTTGTGCAGCCATCGGCCTTTCCGCGAATCCAGGTGACGGTGGATCGCGCGGATTGCTTTCGGCGTGCCGAAGTGGATATTCGCCGTTTCCCAACCCATGTAGTAAAGGAGCTTTTCTTCGTCCCGCTCGCGCGGGAGCGTGGCGATCTCAATGTGGCAACAGTCGGGTGCCAACCGCCGGACGATCCAATGGTCGGAGAAGTGCACGTGCGGATCGCGGATGCGAATCGCTGATTCCACAAGCTTGCGGCTCAGAATCTTCCCGGTTTTCGCATTTTTCGTCCAGGTCCATGCCGATGGAGTCAACTGCTTGGCCTCGCGAACCACGTGCGCGCCGTCCCAGGTCGCCAGTGCGAGCACGCGCGGATGCCCCAGACTGCCAAGGCCGGCAACACGCGATTTCAGCTTGTAGTTGAACGTGCGCAGTGGCATGGATGCGTGCACTAGCTTCCAGACGTCCTGCGGCAGTTTTCCCTTGTGTTTGGGACACAACAAAATCTTGTTCCAGAACACAACCGGATCGCGGAGCTTGTTGAGTGCCACGAGCCGCAACCAGCGATGATGCTCAGCAAGTATGAATGGGCCGCCCCCCTTGGCTAAGGAAGCACGATAGCCTTCTTCGATCGCGGTGCGAGCCTGCTTTCGACCAATGCAAAGATGCTCTTCCTCGATGGCCAGATAACAGCTGGCGAGCAGGCGGACCAGATCCACAGTGTATGCGGCGGGCCACGCTTCATCGAAATCGTTGACGCCCCAGATCAGGCGGCCTTCAATGTCTCGCCAGGTCCCAAAGTTTTCCACGTGGAGATCGCCGACCGCGAGCACTTCAGGTGCCTTGGTAAGCTCCGGGCAAATGATCGGCCACCATTGTGCCCAGCGATAAAACGTCGCGCGGAAAAACGCAAATGGAGACACGGCCATCAGCTGGTGCTTCAGCTTCACGTCTGACTCGACCATGTGTACATGGCGCGAAGCCCAACTTTCAAAATCAGCTGTGGCCTGCACGATATCTGGCAGTTTTTGTTTATGCTGGCTCATAACAGGGAAGATGCCGAGCACCCAGGTGCCTTCTCGGCCACTAGTCTACTGCGATTGCCGCACAAGGGGCCGTTTCTCATGCCCTGGCGTGCGTTGCGGCCGGCTTGGTGCGCGACTCATAAATGGGAAAGCGCGCAGCGAGTTCCGCGACCTGCCTGCGGACCCTCTGTTCGATCGCGGGGTCGCCCATGTGCGTTAGCACTTCACCGATACCACTGGCAATCGATTCCATCTCAGGCTCCTTCATGCCGCGCGTGGTGACCGAAGGGCTGCCGAGTCGAATGCCGCCGGCTTTCATAGGAGGCAGAGGATCGAACGGGATGGAATTCTTGTTCACGGTGATTCCCGCGCGATCGAGCGCTTTTTCCGCATCGCTGCCGGTTATTCCGCGCGAGTGCACTTCCACCAGGAACACATGGTTGTCGGTGCCGCCTGAAATCACCCGGAAGCCCAGACGAGCCATGGCATTGGCGAGAGCCTTAGCGTTTGCCGCCACTTGTTTCTGGTATTCAACAAACGACGGCTCCATCGCTTCCTTGAGGCAAACCGCCTTCGCCGCAATAGTGTGCACCAGCGGCCCGCCTTGCATGCCCGGGAAGGTGAGCTTGTCGAGCTCCTTCGCGAACCGAGCCTTGCACAATACGATACCGCCTCGCGGTCCGCGCAGCGTCTTGTGGGTGGTCGAGGAAACGATGTCCGCGTGTGGCACAGGCGAGGGATGCACTCCCGCGGCAACCAGCCCCGCAATGTGCGCCATGTCCACAAAGAAAATCGCGCCGACGGCTTCGGCTACTTTCGCGATGCGCTCGAATTCAATGACCCGCGAATAGGCACTCGCCCCGGCAACGATCATCTTCGGCTTGTGTTCGTGCGCCAACTTCTCGATTTCGTCGTAGTCAATGCGCTCGGTGTCTTGCTTCACGTGGTATTCGACGAACCTGTACATGCGTCCGGAGAAGTTCAGCGGATGACCGTGCGTCAGATGTCCGCCGTGCGCCAGCGCCATGCCGAGTACGGTGTCGCCGGGTTGCAGCGTCGCCATATACACCGCGACATTCGCCGAAGTTCCGGAATGCGCCTGCACATTGGCGTGATCCGCGCCGAAAAGCTGCTTGGCGCGATCGATGGTCAGTTGTTCGACCTTGTCGGCAAATTCACAGCCACCGTAATAGCGCTTACCGGGATAACCTTCCGCATACTTGTTGGTGAAGATGGAACCCATTGCCTCGAGCACCGCTTCGGAGACGAGATTTTCCGATGGAATCAGCTCAAGACCGGTTGCTTCGCGGACCGCTTCTTCGCGAAGAAGCTCCGCAATTTGCGGATCGACTTCATCGAGCGGGCGCTGCATGCGGGTGTTTGCTTCTGTTGACATCAAGTTCTCCAGAGCCGGTGGGCGAGAAAGCAAGGCGGAAATGGTCGCTGGTCCAACGGTCGGCTGCCCAACGAGTCTAACGGAGAGTATGACCTGCTGCAACGCAGCGTATCCGTCTTGGTAGGAAGGCACCTTGCAGGACAGGGGTTTTGAAGTTTCTGCTGGCGGCGTTTCGCCTTTGGCGTTCTATACTTAAAAGGCTGTCCCGATACAGCAAATTCACTCTACTGAGGATCCTCATGGCAAACACTTATGCCGACAACTCGTTAAGCATTGGGCGAACGCCCTTGATCAAATTGAATCGCGTTACCGACGGCGCGAAGGCCACGGTTCTAGCGAAGATCGAGGGCCGAAACCCAGCGTACTCAGTGAAGTGTCGCATCGGGGCGGCAATGATCTGGGACGCGGAGAAGCGCGGCGTTTTGAAACACGGAATCGAAATTGTGGAGCCGACCAGCGGCAATACCGGAATCGCCCTGGCATTTGTGGCTGCGGCCCGCGGTTACAAGATCACCCTGACGATGCCGGAGACGATGTCTCTGGAACGGAGGCGCGTACTGGCGGCGTTTGGCGCGAAATTGGTGCTGACGCCAGGTCCGGAAGGCATGAAGGGTGCGATCAAGAAAGCGACAGAAATCTACGAGTCGGATAAATCGCATTACTTCTTGCCGCAGCAGTTTGACAACCCAGCGAATCCGGCGATTCACGAAGCAACCACTGGCCCGGAAATCTGGAACGACACCGACGGCGCGATTGATATTTTGGTCAGCGGCGTCGGGACCGGCGGAACGCTCACGGGCGTGAGCCGTTACATCAAGAAGGCAAAGGGGAAGAAAATCACGTCAGTGGCCGTTGAACCGGTGGCGAGTCCCGTAATCGCGCAGACGATCGCCGGGCAGCCTCTGACGCCTGCCCCGCACAAAATTCAGGGAATCGGCGGCGGCTTTGTGCCAACGAACCTGGACCTGGGCATGGTGGACCGCGTCGAAGCGGTGACCAACGAAGAGTCGGTCGAGATGGCGCGGCGGCTCACGCGGGAGGAAGGCATCCTCTCCGGTATTTCGTGTGGCGCTGCGGCGGCCGTGGCGGTGCGCCTGGCAAAGTCACCCGAATTCGCGGGCAAAACGATCGTTACCGTGCTGCCCGATTCCGGGGAACGTTATATTTCCACCATCCTGTTTGAGGGAATTGGCTAAGCAGCCAGCCGCTTGCAAACAGCGGAGATTCGAGGACGCGCGATTGGCGCGTCCTCGACAGTTCTTTGCCACGCGCAGGCTGCAGCGAGGACACCATGACCACCCCGAATGGGCAACTCACCCGACTGGCCGATGAATTTCGCTCGGCTCTCGAGGCGCGCCTCTCAGGCGATCCGGCGGGCGAATACCGCCTTCCCTCGAAAGAAGAAGTCGCTAAATTCTGCCGGCTGTACCTGGATGCGGTGTTTCCGTTGTATTACGAGCCGGCGAATCAGAACAGCCCTCACGCTGTGCATTTTCTGGAACAGTTGGAATTGCTGCTTGCGGAGCAGATTGTTTGCGCGGTTCGTTTCGACTGCCACTGTCGCGACAACGAACAGCCGAAGAATCTGCCGCGGACAACCGAAGAACTGCTCTCTGCCTTCCGCTCGCAATTGCCAAAGCTAGCGCGCCTGCTGGCGACCGATCTGCAGGCGGCGCTCAAAAACGATCCGGCGGCGATGGGGTACGAAGAAATCCTTTTGAGCTACCCGGGGGTCGAAGCCATTACCATTCAGCGCATGGCGCATGAGCTCTATCTGCTCAAGGTACCGTACCTTCCGAGAATGATGACGGAAGTGGGCCACAGCCGCACGGGGATCGATATTCACCCCGGCGCGACCATCGGCGAATCGTTCTTCATCGACCATGGAACAGGCGTGGTAGTCGGCGAAACAGCGACGGTGGGAAGCAACGTGACGCTCTACCACGGGGTGACACTCGGCGCCTTCAATCCCACCAGCCGCCGCGACGGCGGGGAACTGGTGCGCGGGCAAAACAACAAGCGCCATCCGGACATCGAGGACAACGTGACGATTTACCCGGGAGCGACGATTTTGGGCGGCGATACGCGGGTCGGGCACCACAGCGTGATTGGAGGCAACGTGTGGCTGACGCGTTCGGTCGAGCCCTACAGCCGCGTCACGGTGAAAGACCCGGAACTACTGATTCGCAGCAAAGCCGAGGCAGCCAACAACGACTGGTTCCTCGGCAGCTCGATTTAAGGAACAGTTCTCCGCGGGCTTTCGACAAGCCTACACCGCCGACCTGATCAGACAAAAAAAACACATACCCCAGCCGAGACCCGCTCGATCGAGCAGGGGAGCGCTTATAGGGATTCTTACGAACTGTTGCAGTGAGCCGTCAGACGCTCCCTGCTATAGAACACTGCTCCTGCGGTCAGTTGCGTCGAACTTGCAGGTTTCCGCATTCGCGCAGGAAAATACCGTGCGTTGACAGTGGGAGAGCGGGTTGGTTACGCTCGAATGCTTGAGGTTTGCGCGAAAAAATCACAGAGAGGAGCCGGTCTAGACAAAAGGCCGGCTTGGCCCGCGAATGGCTGACGAGAAATTACCGACCAGGAAAGAAGATTTTTCGGAGTGGTACAACCAACTGGTGCTGCGAGCGCAGTTGGCGGACTATGCTCCGGTGCGCGGTTGCATGATTGTGCGGCCCTACGGCTGGGCGCTTTGGGAGAACATACAGGCCGCGTTGGACCGACGGTTCAAGGCCACCGGGCACCAGAATGTAGCGTTCCCTTTGCTGATTCCCAAGAGCTTTATCGAGAAAGAAAAGCACCACGTCGAAGGGTTTTCCCCGGAGCTGGCCGTGGTGACCATCGGCGGCGGCGAAGAGCTTGCCGAACCCCTGATTCTGCGGCCCACCTCAGAAACGATCATCGGGCACATGTGGTCGAAGTGGATTCAGTCTTATCGCGACTTGCCCGTACTGATGAACCAATGGAACAGCGTGGTGCGCTGGGAGCTTCGCACGAAGCTGTTTTTGCGCACCCTGGAGTTTTATTGGCAGGAAGGGCACACCGCGCACGCCACGCGCGAAGAGGCCGTCGAAGAAACCAAGCAGATGCTGGATGTTTATACCGACTTTGCGGTGAACGAGGCGGCCATTCCAGTGATTCCAGGAGCGAAATCCGACGCGGAAAAGTTCGCCGGCGCAGACGTCACTTATTCGATCGAAGCGATGATGGGCGACGGCAAGTCTCTGCAAGCCGGCACCTCGCATTTCCTGGGACAGAACTTCGCCGAAGCGTTTGAAGTGAAGTACCTCGATCAGAATGGCGTTCTGCAACACTGCTGGACGACTTCCTGGGGGCTGTCCACACGCTTCATAGGTGCCATCATCATGGTGCATGGGGACGATCAGGGCCTGGTGTTGCCGCCCCGATTGGCACCCATTCAGGCGGTCATTGTGCCCATTTATAAGAATGAAGAAGAAAAGGCCGGTGTGCTGAAGGCAGCGAAGGAGCTCAAAACGCGGCTCGCCAGGGCGGAGATTCGAGTGCATCTCGATGATCGTGAAGGTTTTAGCCCAGGGTGGAAGTTCAATGACTGGGAGATGCGTGGGGTTCCCGTGCGCGTCGAGCTTGGCCCCAAGGACGTGGCGAAGCAAGCGGCGATGCTGGCGCGGCGTGACCGCCCAGGCAAGGAGGGCAAGATGAGCGCGGCGCTGGCGGATCTGCCCACGGCGGTGGGCACGCTGCTCGAGGAAATTCAGCAATCGCTGCATGACAAGGCGCTGGCTTTTCGCCGTGCAAACACCAGAGAAACGAATACTTACGATGAGTTCAAGCAGGCAGTGGACGGCGGGTTTGCCTTTGCACCGTGGTGCGGTAGCGGCGGCTGCGAAGCCAAAATCAAAGAGGAAACCCGAGCCACGATGCGGTGCATCCCATTAGATCAGGCCTCGGTCCTTGGCAAGGAAGTCGCGAGCGGCGGCGCTTGCGTGTATTGCGGTAAGCCGGCAAAAGATCGCGCCATCTTTGGC
>Ga0306921_10006995_pt1 | contig 11794 bp, 8 predicted proteins | sample sta12Cox44000080_FD_203760 | JGI IMG/M metagenome (GOLD analysis project Ga0306921, IMG submission 203760) | Lab enrichment of tropical soil microbial communities from Luquillo Experimental Forest, Puerto Rico - statoxic.12C.oxic.44.000.080 (v2)... | ecosystem: Environmental > Terrestrial > Soil... | reverse complement strand
AGAACGCACCACCGTTCGTGCCTAGGTTCTTTGTCTGTCCACCGAACATCGTAGTCCGTCTGGGGAACGTCGCTTGTCCACATAAACGTGAGCCAGTCCGCGATAACCAGTTGAGCAGATGAGCCGCGAGCACGGGGCATAGTGGAACGGGACGCTTCGAAGCTTTTCGACTTGGGCTTGCCGAATTTCCCGTAGACATAGGCTCGACGCACCTACCATCAAGGGCGCTTGGAGTCCCAGAATCGGGCGGTGACGGTAACCGAGGGGGCTACGCGACAGGTTCAACCTGTTCCGCAAAATCGGATTCTTCCATAATCGAAATCGGCGCATGGGTCCTGGCGACGAGCATGTAGATCGAGGGCACCACGAACAGCGTGAACGCGGTGCCGATAATCATTCCGCTGACCAGCATAATGCCGATGCTGTTGCGTGCTCCAGCTCCCGGGCCGGTGGCGAACACGAGAGGCAGGTGCCCGAACACCGTGGCCGCGGTCGTCATTAAGATGGGGCGAAGCCGCGTGCCGGCGGCTTCGATGATCGCGTCGAGCTTGCTCCTGCCGATTTCTTGCAGGTGATTCGCGAATTCGACAATCAAAATTCCGTTTTTTGCGATCAAACCAACCAATGTAATCAGCCCGACCTGACTATAGATGTTAAGAGTGGTCAGGCCAAGGAATGAGAACATCAGCGCACCAGAAAGAGCCAGCGGTACTGAGCCTGCAAGAATGACGAAGGGATCGCGGAAGCTCTCGAACTGCGCTGCCAGAACAAGGTAAATCAAGACGACAGAGAGAAAGAATGTGCCCAGGAATTTGCTGCCTTCCACGCGGAGCTGACGCGACTCGCCCGCATAGTCCACGGTGAAACCTTGCGGAAGGATGTTATGAGCTTGGTTCTCAAGGTAGGTCAGCGCTTTGTCTAGCGGTACTGAAGGTGGTATGACGCCCTGAACGCGCACGGCGTTGAGCTGCTGGAATTTGTTGAGTGAGCGCGGTTCGGTAGTGGTCTTTAAATCGGCAAAGGTCGAGAGGGGTACCAGCTGATTACTTGATCCCTTGACATAGATTTGCGGCAGCTGATCGGGCGTTAAACGATCCGCGCGCTTTACCTGCGGAATGACCTTGTAGCTTCGTCCCTGAATGCTGAAGCGGTTGACGTAATTGCCGCCAAGCATGATCGATAGATCCTGGCCGGCCTGACTTAGATCTACTCCTTGCGAACGAAGCTTGTCGCGATCAAATACAACTTCCGCCTGCGGTTGATCGAACTTAACGTCGACGTCAGCGAAGATAAACATGCCGCTGGCCATTGCCTTCTGCACGAGCTGATTGGCGAATTCACTGACCTGCTGCGGCTCCGCCGCCGAGTTGATCACAAAATCCACAGGAAAATTTCCGCCGCCTGGTAGGGGAGGAGGCGTCAACGGAATTACGCGAACACCGGGAATCTTCGACAATGGACCTGTAGATTCGACCAGCAGTTGTTGCGCGGTCTTCTTTCGCTGGCTCCACGGTTTGGTGACCATGCCGCCGAAGCCTCCGTCCGGGCCCGTGATCTGGAAGATGCTGTCACTTTCGGGGAACGAGCGATACACATCGTAGATTTCTTGGGTGAACAGATTCGTCTGATCGAGCGTGGAGTTCGCAGAGGACTGGATCACTCCGAAGACGACACCCTGGTCTTCAGCGGGCGCCAATTCATGCTGCGAAAACATGTAGAAAGGGATCATCAACACAGCGACGATTGCCCACAGGGTGAGCACTACGGGCCGGAAGCGAAGCGTTCCGGACAGCGCACGAGTGTAGAAGCTACGCACATGCTCGAATTGGCGGTTGATCAAGCCCGCGAAGCCACGTTCCGTGTCTCCGGCCCGCAGCAACTTCGATCCCATCATTGGCGAGAGGGTCAGGGCGACGATGCCGGAAACGATCACCGCGCCGGCAAGTGTGAAAGCGAACTCGCGGAACAGTGCTCCGGTCAAGCCACCCTGAATGCCGATAGGCGCGTACACCGCGGCCAGAGTGATCGTCATGGCGATGATCGGCCCTACCAGTTCGCGCGCTGCGTCCTTAGCTGCGATGAATGGCGTTTTGCCAAGGTGCAGGTGGCGCTCGACGTTCTCCACCATCACGATGGCGTCGTCCACCACCAGGCCGACCGAGAGGACAATGGCAAGCAGAGTCAGCAAGTTGATCGTGAAGCCTGCTACCAGCATCAGGAAAACGGCGCCAATCAGCGAGATCGGGATGGCAACGATCGGGATGAGGACCGAGCGGAAGGATCCCAGGAAAAGGAAAATGACCACGACCACGATCAGCAATGTTTCGGCCAGCGTGTGGAGCACTTCATTGATTGCGTCTTGAATGTATGCGGTGGAGTCGTACGGAACGCCAAGCTTCATGCCCGTTGGCAATTGCTCGCGGAGTCCGGGCAGAGCCTCGCGAACATGGCGGATGACTTCCAGCGAGTTCGCGTTGGGAAGCACCCAGATTCCCATGAAGGTCGCGCTTTCGCCGTTAAATCGGACATCCTGATCGTAGTTCTCCGCACCGAGGACGACATCGGCGATCTCGCCAAGGCGAACAACGACGCCCTTGTCTTGCTTCACTACCAACTGGCGAAACTCCTCAGGCGAGCGCAGGTCGGTGTTTGCCACCAGGTTCACGGAAACCATCGAACCTTTAGTACTTCCGAGCGCGGAAAGATAGTTGTTGTTCGCTAAAGCGTTGCGCACATCCGACGGAGAGACTCCGCGAGCCGCCATCTGCTCCGGCTTAAGCCAGATTCGCATCGCGAACGTGCGGTTGCCAAGAATGTCGGCGCGCTGGACGCCACTGATCGCGCTCAGCTTGGGCTGCACTACTCGAGTTAAATAGTCGGTGATTTGGTTCTGATCGAGATCGGCGGAAGAAAACCCAAGGTACATCGCCGCGAACTGCGTATCTGCCGTTTGCAGGTCAATTACCGGAATTTGCGCGTCCGGGGGCAGATCATTGCGGACCTGCGCTACTTTTGCCTGGATCTGCGTCAGCGCCGCGGTAGTGTCATAGTTGATCTTCAGGTGTACTATGATCGTGCTCAACCCCTGCGCGCTGGTCGACTCCATGTAGTCAATGCCGTCGGCGCTGGCGATGACACGCTCAATCGGCGTGGTGATGAATCCGCGAACCAGATCCGCGCTAGCGCCCACGTACACCGTCGAAACCTGCACGACGGCGATGTCACTGCGCGGATATTGCCGGACGCTCAGCGAACGGATCGACTGCAGACCCGCGATAAGAATCACCAGATTAACCACGATCGCAAGGACCGGGCGCTTAATGAACAGATCGGTGAACCGCATGCGACTTAGCTATCCTCAGGCTTGGGACGCGGATTATTATCCGGTTGGACTTTGTTGTTAATTTCTACTGCAGCGCCGTTGCGCAGCTTGAAGACACCGGAGGTCACAACCTCCTCACCGGGGTTGACGCCGGACACAACTCCAACCTGATCACCGCGAGATCCTCCGAGTTTGACGACCTGCTGGCGCACCCCTCGATAGGTTTTGCCTTTCGGGTCTTTCAGATCGGTAACGATGAAGACCGAATCGCCGTACGGAGCGTAATTGATGGCGGAAGCGGGCAGGGCAATCACTTGCGTGCTCGCTCCCATCCCGAGGGCGACCTGAACAAACATGCCAGGACGCAATTTGTTCTGGGGATTGGGGAGGGTCGCCTGCACCTGGATATCGCGGGTTGATTCGTTAACTACGGAATCGAGCGCTGTAACGCTTCCCGTGAACGCAAGCCCCGGCAAATCGTCGCTCGTGATGTGCAGCGAACGGCCGACGCCCAGTTGGGCTGTCGTCTGCTGTGGCACTCCAAAGTTCACGTAAATCGGATTCAGAGACTGCAGGGAAACGATGGCTTGACCAGCGGCGAGATACTGTCCAAGATTGACCTGACGGATGCCGAGGATTCCGGAAAACGGGGCACGGATCGTCTTGCGGGCGATGGTTGCGCGGATTTCTGCAACCTGCCCTTCCGTCACCTTCTGCTGAGCAGTCACGTTGTCGTACTCCGTCCTTGCGATTACGCCCTCTTTTACCAGCTGTTGCGTGCGGCCGTAATTGATTTGCGCCAGATTGCGCTGGGCCTCCGTTTCCGCCAGCTGCGCCTGCTCCTGGCGGGTGTCAAGCTCCACAAGCACATCACCCTCATGAACCCACTCGCCGGACGCGAAATGGATCTTATCCACGGTGCCAGGCAGGTCCGCGCTTACCGTGACGCCCTGGATCGCTGCAACGGTGCCGATTACGTTCAGAGTTGAGGGCCAGGTTTCTCGTTGAGCGACAATCGTCGTGACCGCCGTCGGCGGCGGCTGAAAACTCGCGCCTTGCGCCACTGCCGCCTGAATTTGCCGGAACTTCACAAATCCAAGACCGCCCAGAACTACTGCTACTACGGCCAGCATGACTAGCATGCGTTTCAACATAATGACTCCCTAGCTAGCACGGTTTGTCTGTGTTAATTCACTTGCCGCGGAAGCGGTACCACTCACAACCATGGCGATGACGCCACTGTCCACATTGAGATTTCCGGACCTGCGCAGTGGATTCATGGCTACAGGAAAATGTGGCGAATTGCTTGGCAGCGTGGTCGATTGGCAGTAACTAGACCTGCCCCGGAGACAGTAGTAGTGGTACTTCCGGATCTCAGGGACTTCCGCTAGCCAATTCGAACTGCGCTGAAGGAAAGCGTCGAAGCCTCTGGTACCTCCTGTTTGAACGAGCAGCGGCAAATCACCAGCTTAGCGCAGTGGCAGAAGGCAAGCAAATCCGAGGCCGCTAGAGTTGCGAAGTTCCGCCGGTGTCGGATTCGGGTAAGTCGGCCCAGAATTCTCGAACGCTGTGCGGAGCCAACTTCGGTTTATCGACCATCCATCCGATAACCCACTGTGTTGTTGCACCAGCAGGCTGTCGTTGTGTCTGTTGGTTTTGTGTTTGGGGCAAGGTCGCGGCTGAGACGAATTCAGTACCGCTTAAGAAGTGATCGTTGCGGCCGGTGTTCAAAGAACCTCACACGTCGATCAGCGCTGCTGTTTACGATTGAGCAGAAGTGTCTGGGTAAAGGGATCACTCTGATCGCAAAGTCCCTTCGTCAGGTAGCGTCGAAGTTGTAGGTTCGCCTAATGCGCTGCCGCCTAAGCGGTGTTTCGGATCTCGTCCTTTACGAGTTCTGCGATCTCAGGAAGCCGCTCGGCCAGTTCGGGAGACAGTTCCAGGCACATGTCTTGTAGAGGTGCAATGGAGACAGCGAATAACACGACATCGACCGGATGGCCAAGGAGATAGAACGCATCCAGCAGGTCCTTCAGGCCGATGTCGTGAGCGGCCAGAGTCCTGGGATAGTCGGTCGAGAAGCGGGGCACCAGACGCCGCACCGTTCCGGGAGGATTGTGGTCGAGGGTGGCGTCAATCAGGATGACCTTGCGCGCACGCTGCATGGGATCGAGCAGAAGAAAGCTGCCCGTACCGCCATCGAGCAGTAGAACGCCTTGCGGAATCTCATCCCTCTCCAGGTGACGCACGATGTGGATGCCCACCCCCTCGTCGCGCAGCAACAGGTTACCAATGCCCAGCACCAGCAACCGGCCGTCAGCTTCAGTCATTGCGGCCGCGACGCACGAACTTCCATCCGCCGACCATGGAGGAGGTGGTACCACGTCCTTCGACGTAGTCGTGGTAGAAGATCAGGTATATGTGCACAATTGCAAACAGGATGAAGAACCACATCATCGCATGGTGCCACTGGCGCACTTGGAAGTCACCACCCATGAGAGGAATAATCCAGGCAAACATGTGGGGCAGAAACGAGCGGCTCATGCTGGAATAGAGCGCAAACCCGGTGGCCGACTGAAACAGGAACGCCAGGAACGACAGGAAATAGATGAAGCCCGCCAGCGCGTTGTGCCCGATCGATATGTCGCCGCGAATCTTCGTCTGCAGCACATCCACCTTGACAATGTCGCCGATCTCCTTCCACTGTTCACGCTTGTAGGGGAGGAAGTTCGTCCAGCGCGCGTAAGCGTTGCCGGCAAACCCCCAGTAGATACGCGTAAGAAACATGAAGAAGAAAATGAAGGCCGCCATAAAATGGGTGAAGCGGACAGCGCCGAACCAGTACTGCTGGTAGGCCTCCGAGGCGTAAGAAATCGATACCGGATGGCCAATCACGGAGCCGGTCACGATCAGCACGAGCACGCACACTGCATTTACCCAGTGATAGAAGCGGACTGGCAATTCCCACACATAAACTCGTTCGTAGGTTGCGACCCGTGCGTGAGCCATCGGCGTCTCCCTAGTAGAACTGGACCCGGTTAACGTGTTTGCCGTCGGGGTCATACAGATGCACGGCGCAGGCGATACACGGGTCGAAGGAGTGGATCGTCCGCAGGATTTCCAGCGGCTGTTCTGGATTGGCTAGATGCGTCCCGATCAGCGCCTCTTCATAGGAGGAGCGCTGGCCCTTCGAATCGCGCGGGGAAGCGTTCCAGGTGCTGGGCACCACCAGTTGATAGTTATCGATCTTGCCGTCCTTGATTTTGATCCAATGGGCAAGGGCGCCGCGGGGCGCCTCGGAAAGGCCGACGCCTTCCGCAGTTGACGGCCAGGTGGATGGCTCCCACTGGTCGCGCGTGAAGGTGGAGAGCTCGCCGACCTTGATCTGCGTCATCAGTTCGTCGTAGAAGCCTTTCATCCAATGCACGACGAGGCGGGTTTCCAGGCCACGCGCGGCGGTGCGGCCCAAGGTAGAGAACAACGCAGTCACCGGCACGCCCAGCTGGCCCAAGGCTTCATTGACCACGTCCTTCACCTCGGTGCTGCCTTTGGCATAGGCAACCAGCAAACGCGCCAGTGGTCCGACTTCCATCGCATGGTCTTTCCACCGTGGCGTCTTCAGCCAGGAATATTTGGCTTCCACATTGAGCTGTTCGTAGGGTGGCATGGGACCGGTGTAGTTGAACTCCGTCTCGCCAGCGAAGGGATGCAGCCCGGTCGTGTCGCCTGCGGAATAGCTGTACCAGGAATGCGAAATGTATTCCTTGATCTCCTCCGCGTCGTGGCCATTGACGGGATACACTTCGCTCAAATTGCGGTCGAGTATCGCGCCGCGGGCGAACTTGAAGTACTCAGGCTGTCGGTAACCGCGAGTGGGCAGGTCGCCATAGGCGAGGTAGTTCTTCAGGCCGCCGCCATAGCCTGCCCAATCCTTATAGAAACCGGCAATCGCCATCAGATCGGGAATGTAGACCTGCTCCACGAAGGCAATCGCCTGGTTGATCAGGCTGCCGACGTAATTGAGCCGGTCCATGTTCAGGGCATTCACTTCGTCCGGATTTATCGAGCAGGGAACGCCGCCGACCAGATAGTTCGGGTGCGGGTTCTTGCCGCCAAAGATGGTATGAATCTTCACGATCTCGCGCTGCCACTCGAGCGCCTCGAGGTAATGGGTGACGGCGAGCAAATTCACCTCAGGAGGCAGCTTGTACGACGGATTTCCCCAGTAGCCATTGGCGAAGATTCCCAACTGGCCACTCTCCACAAACGCCTTAAGCTTCTGCTGCACGCCCGCGAAATACTTGGTCGAACTCTTCGGCCAGGACGAGATGGCGACGGCGATTTCCGAAGTCTTCTGTGGGTCCGCCTTCAACGCGCTGACCACGTCCACCCAGTCGAGCGCATGCAGGTGATAGAAGTGCACCACGTGATCTTGCGCATATTGCGTGCAGAACATCAGGTTGCGAATCAACTCCGCGTTTTTGGGGACCGTAATTCCCAAGGCGTCTTCCACGGTACGCACACTGGCCAGCGCGTGCACCGTGGTGCAAACCCCGCAGGCGCGCTCGGTAAACGCCCAGGCATCGCGCGGATCGCGCCCCTTGAGGATCTTCTCGAACCCGCGCACCATGGTGCCGGAGCTGTAGGCGTCGGTGATGGTTCCGTTTTCCACCACAGCTTCAATGCGAAGGTGGCCTTCGATGCGAGTAATGGGATCAACCACGAGTCGTGCCATGCGGTCACCTCTTCAGAATTCGTTGCGCTCTTGTTTCCTTTGCCCCTGGGGATCAACCTGTCATTCTTCATCGCGCTGCGTCGTGGCCTCGTCGCCGCCGCGCTCTTGCTCGATGAGCTTATGTTTGCGGATGTTAGTCGCGATGGCATGTGCCGACACACCCGCGATCGCACCGATTCCCACGACCGTGCCGATCGTGTCTGCCGTACTCTCAATCCCGAATCCCGGGAACGAAGCCAGGTGGTGGTAGAAAGGCTCGTTGTCCCAGAAGCCGGCTTCGCTGCAACCGATGCAGCCGTGCCCCGACTGGATGGGATAGCTGACGCCGCCATTCCACTTGGTCACCGAGCAGGCGTTGTAGGTCACCGGCCCTCGGCATCCCATCTTGTACAGACAATAGCCCTTGCGCGCCTTATCGTCGTCCCAAGACTCAACGAACAGGCCGGCGTCGTAGTAGGCGCGGCGGTAGCAGGTGTCATGCACCCGGCGCGAGTAGAACTCACGCGGACGGCCCTGGTTGTCGAGCTCGGGCCCGCGGCCCAGCACGAGTACGTGCGTCACGACTCCGGTCATGACGTCGGCGATGGGTGGGCAACCCGGCACGTTGATGACCGGCTTGCTGATTAGCTTGTGGATCGGCGTCGCGCCCGTGGGATTGGGGCTTGCACCCTGGATACATCCGTTCGACGCACAACTGCCCCAGGCGATAACGGCGGCGGCCTCTTTGGCGGCCTCCTGCAGAATGCTTTCCGCCGTCTTGCCGGCAATGGTGCAGTACACACCGTCGCCTTTGACCGGCACCGAGCCCTCGACCAGCAGGATGTACTTGCCGGCATCGTTCTTGATGGTGTCGTTCAGGCACTTCTCAGCCTGGGATCCCGCCGCCGCCTGCAGCGTTTCGGTGTAGTTGAGCGAGATCAGATCGAGCAGCACCTCGGCCACGATGGGGTGCGAGGAGCGAATGAACGACTCGCTGCAACAGGTGCACTCCTGGAAGTGCAACCACGCCACCGGAGGCCGCGGCTTGTTCTCAAAAGCCTGGGCCACGGCTTCCCGATGGGAGCGCGATATTCCCGCCACCATTGCCGCATATCCGCAGAACTGCAGAAAATCGCGGCGCGAGTAGCCTTTCGACCGCATGACATCCCAGATCGAACCGGAAGAAGAAGGATGCATAACGCCTCTTTTTCCCACTGAATTGGCCAAGCTACCACCGAGGCAAGACCTGCATTGCAGCCGGACTGCCCGGCTGGCGCAAAGCAGCTTGCCTGACTCCCTCGTTCACCGCAGGAAATCAGCTGCCCGACCATCGTTTTCCAGCCGATGTCGAGGCTGGTTGTGGTTTTTATCAGTAGTTGGTACGCCAGTCTGTGACGCGGGTCATGCCACGATGTGACATCCGAAATTCGCTGGATCTGAAACTAGCGGACACTCTTTGATCATCGGGCAACCGGAGTCGGAACGTCTCTCGGGCCGGAGCTTAGAGGGGCGAGAGTTCGTCCTGGTTCTCCACTTGCTTTTCCCTGATGAATTTCTTCTCCAGATATTGCTTCGCCAAGGCCCGGCCACCCAGGCCAAATGCAATGGCAATCCCGAGCATCGCCGCGCCGAAGACAATCGCAAATGCGACGATTATTGTTTTCTCGGCCAGACCTAGCTCCTCAAACATCATCGACACCGCAAAAATCAAAATTACGGTTCGGATGGAGTTGGCCAGCAGCCGCGGCGAGGGGAAGTTCGCGTTCACGGCTGCGAGCAGAGCGGCGCGGGAAAAGAAGCTTGCTGCCAGTGATCCAAGGAAGACGATGAACAATGCCGCGAACAATCGTGGCAGATAAAGGAAGAATCTCGATATATGCTCCTGCAACGCCACGATGCCGAGCATGTTAACTCCCAATAAAAGGAAACCCACCCACACAACCCAAAAGACAAACCGGCTCAACACCTCCGTTAATGGCGGCAATGCCGCCTTGCTTAGCAATTGTGTGGCGCCGGCATTCTCAGAAAGCCTGTCGATCCTGGCTACACGCAGAATGCCGCGCAGTATGACTTTTAGGGCATATGCAATAACCCATCCCAAGAGCGCGACGATCAACATGGCCAGCAGTCGGGGAAAAAAGTGCACGAAGCTCCTAACCAGCTCCTGCAATGCATATGTCAATTCGTCGATGATCATCTCCCACATGGTGACCTCACTCTCTTACGTTCCATTGGGCAAGTAGATACGGTTTCAGCCGCTCGAACGCCAGGCAGAGCGATTCGACACTCGCTTCCACTTCCTGGCTCGAAGCGTCCCGGTTTTCGATGAGAAAGGTATACACTTTTCCACGATAAAGAGGGGCCAGGGCTTGGATGATGTGATCCCGGTTGATGATGGACTTGTGAAAGGAAGCGGCAAACTCGTAGACCGTTCTCACCCAGAGCTCGTCAGTATATCGAAACTCCTCTTCCCCGAGTTTGGTGGTGCCTTGTACCTCAAGCAGCGTTGCAGGCGAAAGGATCGACTTAAGAACTGGCTCCAGGTCAGCCACCCCTGAGCTGAACATCTGATAGAGTCTCTTCCGGTTCACCCGAATCGGTTCTCCGCTCAACTCAAATTCCGGGCCCAACGAGGGAATCGCCTGAGAGTCGCCGTTTTCGCTCCAGCGTTGAAAGTTCGACTCCAAAGTCAAGAAGAGCGCACCGACGGTCTGCCGCAGGGCGGGCACCAGATCGTCTGCGCTCTGAGTAAGCTGAGGCCTCGTCCCCAGGAAAGACTGGTAGAGCCGGAATCCTCCGGCAAGGGCGGCGATGGTTAGGCCGAGTTCCGTACCCGGCCAGACCGTCTCATCGTCCCGAAGGTGCTGTTCCACGAAATGGCTGCAAAAGCCACCTGAGAACGCGAAGTCGACGGCATATGGCTCCCTGATTCGCTTGCCGTAAAGAGCGCGAGTCATTGGGTAGACTAGATTTCGCAGAAGCAATCCATCGAACTTATGCCGCCTGTAGACAGGAGTAACAAAGTCAAACTTCTCCCGATAAATGGGACCAAGGAGCCGCTCCATCCAGGCTGGCTCGATGTTGATTGAGTCCGGCGAGATTACAGTACACGCCTTGGCGCGCAGCAACTCCGCAGCAGCCAAAATAGTGCGCAGCGCATTTTCGTAAGTGGGGTCACCGGAATACACCGTGCTGATGCAGTGCAGGGTGCGCAGTGCATACATGTTTGAGAAGGATTGCACATCACTGATCGAGGCGCTTGTGACCAGCTCTGGGGTCCCGTCCCGTGATCCTCCGTCTGCATTGATGATAACGGCGCGATCCCTGGGAAAATGTCTGAGGAGTCCGTCCCGGACCGCTTGCACGACCCCCTCGACTGTCCGTGCATTGTTGTATGTCGGAACAGCAACAAGAACGTCGACTTCGCCGACACTGATCAGTTGGCGAAGAAAATCATCCGAAAGAACGCTGTTCTCGGCCAGACAATACCTCCATCAAGCTTGCTTCAAATCATCCGCAATCGGAACCAGTAGAATTGGTAAGGACCCAGCGTAAGCGGATACGGCAATTCCCTCACGCGGGGAAAGATATTCCTGCCGAACATTTCGATCAAGATATTACCTTTGTAGGGTTGGAGGTCGAGTTCCACAGACTGAGCAGAAGAGGAGAGATTGTTTACAACGAGCACTGTCTCTTTGTTCAGCTGCCTCAAATACGCCAGTACTCGATGGTTCGCGGGATGGAGGTACTCCATTGAA
>Ga0306921_10006994_pt1 | contig 11795 bp, 8 predicted proteins | sample sta12Cox44000080_FD_203760 | JGI IMG/M metagenome (GOLD analysis project Ga0306921, IMG submission 203760) | Lab enrichment of tropical soil microbial communities from Luquillo Experimental Forest, Puerto Rico - statoxic.12C.oxic.44.000.080 (v2)... | ecosystem: Environmental > Terrestrial > Soil... | reverse complement strand
CGCATCCCACTTGGGGAGCCGCGTTTTGCGAATGTTAGAATCAGAGGACCATTAGCAAACTATTGATGCCAGTGGAGCTTTGGATTTGACGTTCGCAACAAGCATTCGCGGCATGGTGACAGCGAACGTCAAATCCGCTCCACTGGGCTGTGGCGTTCGCATCGATGCGGATGTCAGAACCGGACTCCAGGGTGCCTGTCTAAAGGGCGCGGTCAGGAGCTTAAATGAAGGTTAACGTCGAGATAGACTGCACGCCCCTCGAAGCCCGGCAGTTCTTCGGGCTTCCCGACGTGGCGCCGATGCAGACGGCTGTGATGGACAAGCTGCAGCAGCAGATGACCTCCAATATCGAAAAGATTTCGCCGGAATCGCTGATCCAGAGCTGGTTCAGCTTCGATCCGAAACTTGCCGAGCGGTTCCAGGAATTGTTCGTCGCCATGGCGGGTCTTGGCGGCGCGCTTACTGGTGACAAGAAGAAGTAATGAGCGCCGAGCAGGACGAAGCGCAGGCCTCGGATCGGCTTCGTCCGCCGGGACTCGGATTGCTGCTGGCCGAGGCGAGGGGCATCTTCGAGCTCAACGCGAGCCTGTTGCTCTCTCCACTTCTGCTGCAGGCGCCACGGGGGGACGGCCATCCCGTGTTGACGCTTCCCGGATTTCTCGCCAGCGACCTGTCGATGGCGCCGATGCGCCGCTACCTCGGCGAACTCGGCTACGACACCCGCGCATGGCGAATGGGGCGCAATATCGGCGGCGTGAGGCGCTTGCGCAGTGCATTGCTGGATCGGTTGGCGGAGATTCATGCCGATGCCGGGCGCAAGGTCTCGATCGTCGGGTGGAGTCTTGGCGGTGTCTATGCACGCTACCTGGCGCTCGAGGCGCCCCACATGGTGCGCTATGTCGTGACGCTGGGAAGCCCGTTTGCCGGTGACGTAACAGCAACCAATGCGACCCGTCTCTATGAGGCGTTGTCGGGAGAGAGGATCGAAATCAATTCCGCGCTGTCGAAAGCGATCGGCGGCGACATTCCGGTGCCGACCAGCTCGATCTATTCAAAGGCCGATGGCGTGGTGAACTGGCGGACCTGCCGCCTGCAGCCTTCCGCCACGGCCGAGAATATCGAGGTCTATCTCGCAAGCCACGTCGGCATCGGCGTCAATCCGGCGGCGCTGTGGGCGGTTGCCGACCGCCTGGCCCAGGCCGAAGGTCAATTTCATCAATTTAACCGATGGGGGCCGTTTGCCATTGCCTACGCGCCCCCGGAACATGCACAATCGGCCTGACGGAACAAGCGCGAAAAGCGCGGCCTCGATCTGCTTCAGGAGGGAAAGCATGGGTGACGGCAAAAAACTGTCCTCGCTGGACGCCTCGTTCTTGTACCTGGAAACGCCGGAAATGCCGATGCACGTCGGCAGCATGGCGATCTTTCGCCTGCCGGACGACTACAAGGGCGATTTCTTCGAAGACTTCAAGGCGATGATCGCCTCGCGGCTGCACATCGCGCCGATTCTTAAAGCGCGGCTTGAAAAAGCTCCGCTCGACATCGACCATCCGTCCTGGGTCGAGGACGACCAGTTCGATATCGACCGCCACATCTTTCGCGCCAGCCTGCCCGCCCCGCACGACCGCGCAACGCTTGAGCGCATCGTCGGCTGGATGCATGCCAAGCTTTTGAGCCGCGCCCGTCCGCTCTGGGAGTTCTACGTCTTCGAGGGAATGAAGGACAACGAGATCGGGCTCTATTCCAAGATGCATCATGCTTGCATCGACGGCGGCGCAGGCGCAGCACTTACCAACATGATCTACGACATCTCCCCGATCCCGCGACAGGTCGAACCGCCGACGGCGAAGGCGAGGGTCGGACAGGAGCCGCGCGATATCGCGGCCAATCTGCTCGATTCCTATCAGCAGCTCTGGAGCCAGCCGCTCGATGCCGCGGCGGCGGCGAAAAGCATCGAGCTGCCGCGCTCGGGCAAGAGCGATCTGGGCTCGATCCTGTTCGACAACGCGATGTATCAGATCGAGAGCGCGGTCCGCTTTGCGGGGAATATCCCGAACTTGCTGAAAAGCGTGTCTGACGTGGTCGGCAAGATCTCCGATGCCAACGCGCGCGAAAATCTCGTCAGCATGATGTCGCCGCCCACCATTCTGAACAAGTCGATTTCGTCGGAGCGCAGCTTTGCCGGCGTGTCTATTCCGCTATCGCGGGCAAAGGCGCTTGCCAGACAAGCCGGCGGCAAGCTCAATGACGTGGTTCTTGCGCTCGCCTCCGGCGTGGTGCGACGTTATCTGTTGCAGCAGGGCGCGCTGCCGGCCAAATCGCTTACGGCCGCGGTGCCGATCTCGCTCCGCGAAGAAGGCAACACCGACGCCAACAACCAGGTGTTCGGCATGATTTGCGCGATCGCCAGCAATCTCGAGGATCCCAAGGCGCGGCTCGAAGCGATCATTGCGCAGTCAACCAAGGCCAAGGAGATGTCGCATCCGCTGCGCGCGCTGATGCCACAGGTTTCCAACATTTCGCTGTTGGGGGCGCCGATCGTGGTGCAGATCCTGGCACTGCTTTACAGCCGCTCCAGCCTCTCGGACGTGCTGCCGCCCGCCGCCAACATCACCGTTTCAAACGTGCCGGGGCCGCGGCAGACGCTCTATGCGGCGGGTGCGGAACTGCTGCACATCTTCCCGGTGTCGATCTCCACCCACGGAATCGCGCTCAACATCACCGTGCAAAGCTACCGCGATCAGCTCGATTTCGGCTTCATTGCGGGCGCCAACATCATTCCGCATGTGCAGGTGCTTTGCGACATGCTGCCGGAAGAATTTGCGGTGCTCGAGGCGGCCTATGCGTCTCCGCCCGCTGACGTGAAGGGCGCCGCCGAGTAGGGGGCATAGCAATGATCGAAATGCCGCCGCTGCAGTTCGCGCCGACGAATGGGATTCGCCTGGGCTTCTATGAGGCCGGCCCGAAGACCGACAAGCCGCCGATGGTGCTTTGCCATGGCTGGCCGGAACTCGCGTTTTCCTGGCGCTACCAGATCAAGGCCCTGGCCGAGGCGGGCATCCGGGTGATCGCGCCGGATCAGCGCGGTTACGGCGCAAGCGACCGGCCGGACGCGGTCGAGGATTACGATATCGAGCACCTGACCGGCGATCTCGTCGGTCTGCTCGATCATCTCAAGATCGACAAGGCGATCTTTGTCGGCCACGACTGGGGCGGATTTGTCGTCTGGCAGATGCCGCTGCGGCATATCGACCGCGTGGCCGGTGTGGTCGGCATCAATACGCCGCACGCCGATCGCGCTCCGGCCGATCCGATCGAGCTGTTCCGCAAGCGCTTTGGCGAGCACATGTATATCGTGCAGTTCCAGAACCCCTCGCGCGAGGCCGACCGGATCTTTGCCGGCCGGGTCGAGCAGACCTTCGATGCCTTCATGCGCAAGCCCGCGCCGCGCAGCGACACCGCGCCGGCCGAACAGCAGATCGCGGGCATCGGCGCTTCACCGAGACTCAACCTCGCCTTTCCGCAAATGATCGCCAACTACGACGCCCGGCACGACCCGCGCAAACCGATCCTGTCGGCGGAGGAGAAGCAGGTGTTCGTCGATACCTTCGCCAGAACCGGTTTTACCGGTGGCATCAACTGGTACCGCAACATGTCGCGCAACTGGGAGCGCGCGGCCGGCCTCGATCACACCGTGCGCGTGCCCTCGCTGATGATCATGGCCGAGAACGATCATGTGCTACCGCCCTCTTCTGCGGACGGCTTGGAAAAGCTCGTGCCGGACCTGGAGAAATATCTGGTGCGCGACAGCGGCCATTGGACGCAGCAGGAAAAGCCGGATGAGGTCGGCGTCAAGCTGATCGAGTGGCGCAGAAAACGGTTCGGGTGAAAGCCATGGCGGCCAAGAACAGACTGAGTCCGATCCCGCGTCCGCCGGCCAAGCCGGTGGTCGGCAACATGCTGTCGCTGGATTCCAGCGCGCCGGTGCAGAACCTGACACGGCTTGCCAAAGAGTTGGGGCCGATCTTCTGGCTCGACATGATGGGCGCGCCGCTCGTCGTCGTCTCTGGCCACGACCTCGTCGATGAACTCAGCGACGAGAAGCGTTTCGACAAGGCGGTGCGGGGGCCGCTGCGCCGCGTTCGCGCCGTCGCGGGCGACGGCCTGTTTACCGCCGACACCACGGAACCGAACTGGAGCAAGGCGCACAATATCTTGCTGCCGCCGTTCGGCAACCGCGCCATGCAGTCCTACCATCCGAGCATGGTCGACATTGCCGAGCAGCTCGTGAAGAAATGGGAGCGGCTCAACGCCGACGACGAGATCGACGTGGTCCATGACATGACCGCGCTGACGCTCGACACGATCGGACTTTGCGGCTTCGACTATCGCTTCAATTCGTTCTACCGGCGCGACTACCATCCTTTCGTGGAGTCGCTGGTGCGCTCGCTCGAAACCATCATGATGATCCGCGGGCTGCCGATGGAGAATCTGTGGATGCAGAAGCGCCGGCGCGATCTTGCCGCCGACGTCGCCTTCATGAACAGGATGGTGGACGAAATCGTGGCTGAGCGCCGCAAGAACGCCGATGCCGCTGAGGGCAAGAAGGACATGCTTGCCGCGATGATGACCGGCGTCGACCGCGCAACCGGCGAGCAGCTCGACGACGTCAACATCCGCTACCAGATCAACACATTCCTGATTGCCGGCCACGAGACGACCAGCGGGCTGTTGTCCTATACGCTCTATGCGCTTCTGAAACACCCGGAGGTGCTCAAGAAGGCATACGATGAGGTCGATCGCGTACTCGGAGGCGACATCAATACCAGGCCGACCTATCAGCAGGTGACCCAGCTCACCTATATCACGCAGATTCTCAAGGAAGCCTTGCGGCTGTGGCCGCCGGCACCCGCCTACGGGATTGCGCCGTTCAAGGACGAGAGCATTGGCGGCGGCAAATACAAGCTCAGGAAGGGCACCTTCATCACTATCCTGGTGACCGCGCTGCACCGTGATCCCAGCGTGTGGGGACCCAATCCCGACGCTTTCAACCCGGACAATTTCAGCCGCGAAGCCGAAGCCAGGCGTCCCGTCAACGCATGGAAGCCGTTCGGCAACGGCCAGCGCGCCTGTATCGGCAGAGGCTTTGCGATGCATGAAGCAGCCCTTGCGATCGGCATGATCCTGCAGCGCTTCAAGCTGGTGGACGTCCACCGCTATCAGCTGCATCTGAAGGAAACGCTGACGATCAAGCCCGAGGGCTTCAAGATCAAGGTGCGACCGCGCAGTGACAAGGAACGCGGCGCCTATGCCGGTGTAGCATCCGCGGCGCCGGTCGCGGGCAGCGCGCCGTCGCCGCGGGCGCGAACGCGGCCCGGGCACAATACGCCGCTGCTGGTACTTTACGGGTCCAATCTCGGCACGGCGGAAGAACTGGCAACGCGCGTTGCCGATCTTGCCGAGGTCAACGGTTTCGCGACGCGCTTGGGCGCCCTCGACGACTTCGCCGAAAAGCTGCCGAAAGAGGGCGGCGTCGTGATCTTCTGCGCCTCCTACAATGGCGCGCCGCCCGACAACGCCACCCGGTTCGTCAACTGGCTGCGCGGCGAGACGGCCAAAGACGCGCTGTCCGGCGTGAACTATGCCGTATTTGGCTGCGGCAACAGCGATTGGGCCGCCACCTACCAGTCGATCCCGCGCCTGATCGACCAGCAGCTCGCCGCGTGCGGCGCGCGCAGTGTCTACGCGCGCGGGGAGGGCGACGCACGCAGCGACCTTGACGGCCAGTTCGAGCACTGGTTCGCGCAGATGGCCCCTGCGGCGGTGAAGGCCTTCGGGCTTGCTTCGACGTTCAGCCGCAGTGCCGACGACGAACCGCTGTACCGGGTCGAACCCGTCGCACCCACGGTAACGGGCGCGATCGCAGCCCTTGGCGGTACCGCGCCGATGAAGGTGCTGGTTAATTCCGAATTGCAGAACCGGAGCGGTCCCAATGCGTCGGAACGCTCGACCCGCCACATCGAGGTCGAGCTGCCAGCCGGCGCGGGTTATCGTGTCGGCGATCACCTGAGCGTGGTGCCGCGCAATGATCCGGCGCTGGTCGATGCTGTGGCGCGCCGTTTTGGTTTCCTGCCCGCGGACCAGATCAGGCTGCAGGTCGCGGAGGGGCGGCGGGCGCAGCTGCCCGTGGGCGAAGCCGTGTCGGTCGGCCGGCTGCTGACGGATTTTGTCGAATTGCAGCAGGTCGCCACCCGCAAGCAGATTCAGATCATGTCGGAGCACACGCGTTGTCCGGTGACCAAACCGAAACTGCTGGATCTTGTCGGAGAAGACGCGGCCTCCACCGAGCGCTACCGCGAACAGATTCTGGCCAGACGCAAATCAGTCTATAATCTGCTGGAAGAATATCCGGCCTGCGAGTTGCCGTTCCACGTCTATCTGGAAATGCTGTCGCTGCTTGCGCCGCGATACTATTCGATCTCGTCCTCGCCCGCCGGCGAGGCTACGCGCTGCAGCATCACCGTAGGTGTGGTCGAAGGTCCGGCGAGTTCCGGACGCGGCATCTACAAGGGCGCCTGCTCGAACTATCTCGCAAGCCGCAGGGTTGGCGAAATCATTCAAGCCACGTTGCGCGAGACCAAGGCGGGATTCCGCCTGCCCGAGGACACCAGAGTGCCGATCATCATGGTCGGTCCGGGCACGGGGCTGGCGCCGTTCCGCGGCTTTCTGCAGGAACGCGCATCGAGGAAAGCGAAGGGCGCTAGCCTCGGCCCCGCGATGCTGTTCTTCGGCTGCCGTCATCCCGAGCAGGATTTCCTCTACGCCGAGGAATTGAAGGCGTTCGCCGCCGAAGGCATTGCCGATCTCTACACCGCATTTTCCCGTGCGGACGGAAAAAAGGCCTATGTGCAGCACCTGATCGCGCAGGAGAAGGACAAGGTGTGGCGCCTGCTCGAAGGGGGCACGGTCGTCTTCGTGTGCGGCGACGGCAGCAGGATGGAGCCTGACGTCAAGGCGGCGCTGGTTGCGATCTACCGCGAGCGCACCAATGCCGACGCCGATGCGGGTGCCCGCTGGATCGAGGAGCTCGGCGCCAAAAACCGCTACGTGCTCGACGTATGGGCTGGCGGGTAGTCGAACTACGCCGCCTTCGCCGCCGCGCCGCTAGCGTGGGTGGCAATCGGCTCGATGATTTGCGGCCACAGCTCCACGGGAAGCGCGTGTCCCATGCTCTCGATCATCAGGAGCTTCGCGCCGGGGATCGAAGCGGCGGTGTCCATACCGCCCATCGGGTGAACCAGCGGATCGACGGTGCCATGGATGACGAGCGTCGGCGTGCTCACCGTGCGCAACCGCTCTTTGCGGCTGCCGGAAGCGAAGATCGCCCGGAGCTGGCGCCCGACGCCGGCGGGGTTCAGGCCGCGCTCATAGCAACGCTCGGCACGCGGTCGATCGCGCGCTTCGTCCTGGGGGAAACTGCCGACCCGCAAAATTTTCCAGGTCTGCGCGAAGCGATCGATATATTCGTCCCTCGTTGCCGGCGGCGGCGCCATCAGCACGGCGAAGGCCTCGCGCGTCGGCCCCGGCACCTTCGGATTGCCGGTTGTCGACATGATCGAGGTCAGCGAACGCACGCGCTGCGGGTAAGAAATGGTAACTTCCTGGGCGATCATGCCGCCCATGGAGGCTCCGACCAGATGCGCCGAGTTGATGGAAAGGGCGTCCATCAGGGCGACCGTATCCTGAGCCATATCTGACAGCTTGTAGGGTGCGGCGACCGGGACCCGCAGGAATCGCAGCTTAAAGAGCTCGAACGGGCTTAGCCGCTTGCCACCGGAAAGCTGTGAGGATTTGCCAATGTCGCGATTGTCGAACCGGATGACCCGAAATCCACGAGCAGCCAGCCGTTCGCAGAACTCATCGTCCCACAATACCATCTGGGCGCCGAGACCCATGATGAGGAGCATCGGCTCCGCGGCAGATTCGCCGAAAATCTCGTAGCAGATGTCGAGGCCGTTGGCCCGGGCGAACTGCGGTCCTTGATGGGCAAGCGGGCTCACCTTCAGCGTTCCCTCAATCGATGGTCCTGGACGGACTCTATGGCACAATTTCTCGCATCGCAGAAGGCCGGTGCAAGCGGCCGCTCAAGCCCCCGCCAGCGATAGATGGCAAACGACAGCACCCAGCTGATCAGGAACACGCCGACGACAAAGTAACCGAAGTTCGCAAGGCTCTGGTTGAGATCGGCGATCATGGCCCAAAAGCCTCCTTCGAGCCCGAGTTTGTCAGCGATCAGGCCAAGCGCCTCGATCCCGCCGATCAGCACGGCGACCGCAACCGAAATGGCGGTGATCGTGAGATTGTACCAGAGCTTGCGTATCGGATTGAGGAAGGCCCAGCCGTAGGCGCCAACCATCAGGACGCTGTCTGTGGTGTCCACGAGCGTCATGCCGGCGGCGAACAAGGCGGGAAAGATCATCACGGTGGAGAAACTCAAGCCACCCGATGCCTGGCCCGCCGCTACGGTGAAAAGACTTATTTCGGTCGCGGTATCGAACCCGAGGCCAAACAGCAGGCCGATCGCAAACATCTGCCAGCTTGCCGTCACCATGCGGAACAAGGGTCGCAGGATGCGGGCCAGCAAGCCGCGACCGGAGAGCAGCAGATCGAGTTCTTGCTCGCCAACGTCTTCCCCCCGCCGCGCTCGCTTGAAGCTGTGCCAGACGCTTCGCAGGATCACGAGGTTGATGGCGGCGATCGTCAGCAAGAAAAACGCGGATGCCCCTGTCCCGATGATGCTGCCGACCGCCTTGAATTGCTGGAATCGACCTTGCAGCGCGAATGCGGCGGCGGCTATTGCCGCGACGGCCAGTGCAATCGAAAGCGAATGTCCCAGCGAGAAGAACAGACCGACGGCAAGCGGACGTTTTCCGTCCTGCATCAGTTTGCGCACGACATTGTCGATGGTTGCGATGTGATCGGCGTCGACGGCGTGTCGAAGGCCCAGGACATAGGCCAGAAACGCGGTGCCGAGCAGCGTTGGCCGGTCGGAGAGTGCGAGGATGGCCCAGGTCCAGGCCACAACGTTGATTGCCAGCAAGAAGGCGTAGAGCGAAACAATTCTCGCGCGCGAAGCGGCCGATGCGTCGTCGATGGCGAGTTTCAGGTAGGTCAGCATGGCGCCCGTTCCGCTAGAATTGCCAGTGTGCGCGGCCAGAGAAGATGTTTGCCGGACCGCGGTCGGCATTGTAGGCGGGGTTCGCGACATGCTGATAGTCAAAGGTCAATCGCGTCGACGCTGTCGGGGCGTAGCTGTAATAGGCCTCGAAGATTTTCTCTGTCCCGTAGTTTGGTAGCTGGCCGTCGCCAATGAGAATGCCGAGCCCACCGGCGTTGAAAAAAGCGATATGGGCGCTGCTGATGCCGTTGATTACCCCGGCGATACCGATCGTATCATCTGGCCGGCCCCATGACTGACCGCTAGTCGAGGCGCCCGCCTGCACGGTGCGGTCGATGTCGGTAAAGTCCCATGGCTCCTTGTGGCCGTCGGCCCAGCCGGCGCGAAAGAACGCGCCGAGGGTTTCCGTCAATTGCTGCTCGACGTTGAGACTAAGACCAGGCCGGCTTGTATAGGATCGCACTGCGTTGATGTCGGCGGGCAATCCCGTCGCCTGCGCCAACGCCACCGCGGTCGAAAATTCGCCCATGTTGCCGCGTTGCAGGTACCCGGTGATCTTGATCTTGCCCGGCTGGCCCCACAGTTCATGCCGCTCTTCAAGTTCGCCGACCAATTCGAACTGCTGGAGGGTCGGGTCGAGCGCGTAGCCGAGCGGGCTCATCCCGCCCTCCGGCGTTACCGAAAGATCGAACGCGCCCGCGCGCAGCGTCCAGCGCCCGGTGTACCATTCGGCGGCGGCACCATAGGTGTAGCCCCAGCCGTCGGCCGCGTAGTCGAAGGTACCAGCATTGACCAGCGACCAATTGAGGAAATCGATCTTCGGATTGTTGGCATAGCGGTTGGTGTCGAAGATGTCGGTGACGCCAAAACGGCCAACGGTCAGGACCAGGCGGTCGGTCGAGCGCGTTCCCTTGAATTGATAGAAACCATCGGAGACCTCTTCGGTCTCACCGCCGAGATTGATGGTCTGGCGAAGGAAGGCACGCTGAATGCGGGCATAGGGCGTGGCTGAGCCAAGCTTGTAGGACTCCGCGCTCGGAAAGCCGGCCGCACCGTGGGTATCGTTGAAGCCAAAACCCTGGTCGATCTCCGGATTGGCCCAGAACTCTGCGCCTTGCCACAGCTTCACGCCGGCTGACAAAGTGATGTCGAAAGTCCCACGCGCCTGCCCGCCGCCGGAAAGGCTGTTTGGGCCTTCATAAGGCGAGCGGAACGACGGATAGGCCTGCTCGACGAAGGTGGCCTGGCCATGGACGGCAAGGATGTCGGGGGTGGGTGGAACGAAGCGCGACGGCGCAAACGCCGCCGGCCGCGTGGGGTCGTCGAAGCGATAGTTGAGGCCGATACGAAACTCCTGTTGCGACCAGTCCGAAGAGACACGCGCACCGGACCCCGGATTATCCGCGTTCCGCGCCGGATAGCCGGTCCAGAGATACTCGGCCCGAAAAATCCAGCTCGGCGCGACCGCAACTTCGACGCCCGCGCCGCCGGCCCAGCCGAGCCGCCACAGCAACGGCGTCTCTTGCCCGCCATCGCCGGCCGTCAGCGTCTGCTGGTTATAGGTCCAGGCAAAACCGCCGGTCGCATAGAACAGCCAGTGGCTGGGTGCATAGCCGATACGGCCACGGAGCGAGCCGGCCCAAAGCATGGTTTCGCTGAGCGACGAAGCCCCTCGCAGGGCAGGCGAATTGAAATTCGAGATGCCGCCGGTGCTCAGCCCGTTCGGATCGGGAAAGGCGGGAAAATTGGCCTCGCCTTCGATCCCGAGCACGAGACGGTTCTTGAACATGTAATTGTAGCCACCCTGAATACCTTCCTGCCAGCTGCCGCCTTCGGTGAAGCCGTTGGGAGAATTGTAGATGCCGAACGAGCCGGCGACTGGTGCGCCGCCCGGCGGCTGCATGCTCCAGCTCGAGCGGCCGGTGGCGACACCGATGGTGCCGCCCACATAGAACCCGGTCCACTCATAGTCCAGTGTTGCCGGCTGCGCCTTTACCGGTAAGACGGCCGAAAGATCGGCGGCGAATGCATGGTTTACAAGAAATGCAAAGGCTGCGACGCACGACGTGCGCCGCACGTATGTCGGGCGGCGAGATGATCTCGGAATTTCAGCGCGAACAGGCAGGACGGCTCTCCTTTCGCGAGACAATCTCATAGTTCGTCATCGCAGCGAAAGAACCGCCCCAAACGCGCGCACCGCACGCCGGATGGATGACTGTTCAGGCTGGTCTCCTGACTTGCGGGTCGATGCTCTGTTTCCGCCTTCCCGGGCAGGAAGACCCAGTGGCTTAGAGGAAAAGAACTTGCCGCTTACAGTTGCGGGCGCAGTTACGGAGTTGGCCTTCCCGCGAAGACCTCACCGCATTCCCTTGTCGTTGATCGCGCGACCAACGAACCTGAACGCGAACATCATGGCGGTAATGATTGACATGTCAACCAGCGCGGGGCCGCCGGCCGCAGTTCCGTTGGCGCGTTCGCGAGGCGATGTTGACCGTTCCCGCGTAAGGGTGTGGTATGGCGCAACAGAGGGGTCGGGTTGGAGGAGGACGCCGATGGCCGACAAAGGCAGCGATCCGCTCGCGTTGTGGCAACAGATGATCGGCGAGATGGAGAAGGG
>Ga0306921_10006993_pt1 | contig 11796 bp, 8 predicted proteins | sample sta12Cox44000080_FD_203760 | JGI IMG/M metagenome (GOLD analysis project Ga0306921, IMG submission 203760) | Lab enrichment of tropical soil microbial communities from Luquillo Experimental Forest, Puerto Rico - statoxic.12C.oxic.44.000.080 (v2)... | ecosystem: Environmental > Terrestrial > Soil... | reverse complement strand
CACTCGCCACAACCCCGGCCCTGCTCGAAGACGTGATCGCACTTCTGGAAGGCTCGACATCGTCTTGTGGTCTTCCTGGTGCCGACTGGCCGGGGACAGGCAACCGACCTGATCTCCGCTGAGGAGTTCGAGCAGGTTTTTGAGAAGCTGCATTCAACCTCATACGTGTTCTGTTTGACATCAAGAGCACCGAAGCGCAGCACTGCCGGCGATTTCTGCGGCAGCGAAGGACGGAGGGTCGCCGCCAGGAACAGCATTCCGGATCACGCGTATTTCGTGTCCTGAAGTATGTGAAGAGACCGGTGGGCAGGATGACGCCTGACCGCACCTCACGCGGCATCAATGAAGGCAGGGGATTTGTCTTCATTTCGCACCTCGGCGAGGTGTACCCCAGCGGCTTCCTACCGGCCGCTGGCGGCAACATACGCCATCAGTCTCTTGCACACATTCATCGCACCTCCCCATTTTCCGGGCCTTGGAGGACAGCAAAACCTGCACGGCAAGTAGGGACGTTGCGAGTCCCGCAAGATCTGCGGCGGTTCGCGGGCCCGGAGCTATGCTTTAACCGGGGATATGCTTGCCGAGGAACCATGTTGCGTGCATAAGCCCAACGGCAGGCAGGGCCGCCTGCCCGGACACTGGACGACAGAATCGAGGCTCTCCTGAAATTGACGAATCGCGACGCCAGCAGAAAGAACTGGCCAAGAAACCGCGTACACACAACAGGACGGAATTCGACCGCCATGATACAAACCGCGATCAGTTCTGATCGCGGCTCCTACTTCCTGGATAAACCGTAGCTATCCACTATCCACTAGCCACTCTCTCTACTCTCGCCCCTTCTTCTTGATCTCGATGGTTAGGCGCTTGATTTTCTGGTTCAGCGTAGAGAGCGGGATACGGAAACGGTCAGCAGCTTCGGTCTGGTTCCAGTTGCACTTCTCCAGCATGTCGCTGATGATGCGGCGTTCGCAATCTTCCATGATGTCGAACAGCGACGCATCGGGACGATGTTCCATCATTGCCAGTTTCGTCCCGCTGCCGACCAGGTTATCTGGCAGGAGATCAACCGTGATCTCAGGACCAGTCGCCAGCACGACGGCACGCTCGATGACGTTCTCCAACTCTCGCACATTTCCAGGCCACTCATAGTCCATCAGTGGACGTAGTGCTTCCGGAGTAATCCGCAGCGGCGGTTTGTCATTCTCCTCCGCAAACTTCCGGATGAAAAACTCCACCAGCAGCGGTATGTCGTTGCGGCGCTGACGCAGGGCCGGCAGGTCAATCGTGATTACGTTGAGGCGATAAAACAGATCTTCGCGGAATCTGCCCTCTTTCACTTGCTGCCGGAGATCAACGTTGGTAGCAGCAATGATGCGCACATCGACCTGGATTTCGGTGACACCCCCCAAGTGCATGAACTTGCGGTCCTGCAGCACGCGCAGAATTTTCGCCTGTGTCTCCAGGCTCATCGTGCCGATTTCGTCGAGGAAGAGAGTTCCTCGGTCGGCCATTTCAAATAGCCCCTTCTTGCTGGCAATCGCGTGCGTGAACGCACCTTTCACATGCCCGAAGAGGGTGGATTCCAGCAAGTCAGCTGGCATGGATCCGGTGTTCACGGGAACGAACGCGCGATCCTTGCGCGTCGAATTCATGTGAATCGCTTTCGCAATCAGCTCCTTACCGGTACCGCTTTCCCCTTGTAGCAGGACGGTAGAGCGCCCGGGGGCCACTTTCCCCACAAGGTCAAAGATGCGCAGCATCGGCTCGCTCTTGCCGACGATATTTTCGAAGTTGTAGCGCTGCTTGAGAGCGCGCTTAAGCTGGATAACTTCTTCTTCGGCGCGCCGCCGGCCCACGGCAGTACGCACGTCGGCCAGCAGTTTCTCATTGTCCCAGGGTTTTTGAATGAAATTGTTTGCGCCCGCCTGCATTGCGCTGATCGCGTTCTCGACCGTGCCGTATGCGGTGATCATGATCACCGTTAGCTCAGCATCGCGCTCGCGGATTTCTTGCAGAATCTCGATGCCGTTACGGTCCGGCAACGCAAAGTCCAGCAATACAAGGTCGAAGGGGCGGTCAGCGATCCGCAGCAGGCCTTCCTGTCCGTCCCCCGCGGTTTCCACTTCATACCCCTCCAACTCAAGCAGGGTCTGCAGCGATTCGCGGATGGCTGCTTCGTCGTCGATGATCAGAACTGAACCGGTGGCAAGCTCTTCCCGCCCCGGCGCCACATGGCTGGCCACTGCCTCAGGCATTGACAGCCTTCCTCACCATAGGAAATACCATCGTGAATGTTGTGCCCTGGCCGGGCAGGCTCTGCACCCGGATCTTCCCGGCGTGTTCTTGGATAATTCCGTACGTCACAGACAGCCCTAGTCCCGTACCGCTGCTATGCCCCGACCTGGGTTTGCTCTTGGTGGTGAAAAATGGATCGTAAATGCGGTGAATGTGTTCCTGTGCGATCCCAGTCCCCGTATCCGAGACGATCACCTCGACGTTGTGACCATTCACCGTGCGGATTGTCAGAGTGCCACCCGATGGCATCGCATCCTTTGCATTCAGGAACAGGTTCAGGAAAACCTGCTGCAACTTGCCGGTATTGCCGTAGATCGTCGGCAAGTTCGGGAACAGGTCCTGCTCCACTCGGATGCGCGCCGTCTTGAACTGGTGCTCGAGCAGAGTCAAGGTATCTTGAATTACCCGGTTAAGGTCGACGTTGGTGAACTCCGAACTGGAGATTCGAGAAAAGTTCAGCAGACTGTTCACAATTTCCGAAGCCCGGAACGTCTGGCGGGTGATCTTGTCCAGCAGCGCTGACTTCTTCTCATCGCCGTGCACTTGCTTGGCCAGCATTTGGGCATAGGACGAGATGACCGCCAGGGGTGTATTCACCTCATGGGCAACGCCCGCCGCCAGCAGGCCGATCGAGGAGAGCTTCTCCTTCTGCGAAAGTTGGGTCTCGAGTTCGATCCGTTCGGTAATGTCATCGACAATGATCAATCGTCCAATCACGCTGAAGTCTTTCGCCACCAAGGGCGCAATCGCAATGTTGGTGACGCGCGTTTCGCCCGCCGTTGTTCCCAGCCGGAACTTGTACAGGTTATGAATGCCGGCGCTCTGGCGTACCCGGTAGTACTCCTCCAGGAAGTTGGCTGGGAACACCTCGCGCAACTCGCGTCCCAGCGCCTCCAACCTCGGCATGGCGTACATGACTTCCATTTGCGAGTTCCATGACTCGATGCGATCGTCCAGATCCACGGCTAACACGCCCACGCTGATCGATTCAACAATGTTTTCGCTGAACTCCTTCAAACGCTCGTACTGCGCAGCTTTCTGCTCCAATGACTTGTAGAGACGGGCGTTCTGTACCGCGATACCGATATAACCGGCCAGTGTCTCGAGCAACTGAACGTCTTCGCTGGAGAGGAAGTCTCCGTCGACCGTCTTACCCAAGCCCAGCACTGCGATCATGCGATTCATCACGGTGCAGGGAATGTAATAGTTCAAGTCGAGACGGTGTATGGTTTCCCTCGCCGAGCGAGTCTCGCGAACAGCATGGCTGGTGTTATCGAAGAAAAGATGGCCGGCCTGCCATTCCGGTCGCTCCACGTGCAAGAAGTCGAAATCGAGGCCGCCGGTGTTAGCGATGCCGTAGGATTTTGCCAGCGCGAACTGTTCCGGCTGCTCGGGATTCGCCAGGAAAATCGCAAGCCTATCGACCAGCAACGTGCGAGATAACCGGTCGACAATCGACGTGAGCATGTGGTCCAGGTCGGTCTCAGAGTTCAGCTCGCGACCGAACTCAATTAATGTCTTCCGGTAGTCATAGCGCTTCTTGTAGAAAAACTTGTCCAGGTAGGTCTGCACCCAGTTCTTGAAGGGATCGAAAAGCAGGGCTGTAACGACAATGGCGGCCACTACGCCAACCAATCCCGCACTGGGGAAGTTCTTATGGAAGATCTCAGAGGCAACGCCAACCAGCGAGAAATAAGCCGCAGTGATGGTGCCCGCCGCAATGGTGTAGGCCATCCCGCGCTTGAAGATGAGGTCCACGTCCATCAAGCGGTAGCGGAAGATGGCGTAGCCGAAGGTCAGCGGTAAGAATACCAGCGACAGCACGGAGACCTTCATGAGCGTCGTGGGGGCACTGCCGTACAAATAGGGGACAACGTAGAACAGGGTGAACGGCGCGACCGCGAGAATCGTTCCACGTGTCACCCACTTCATCTGCTGGCGCAGAATAGCCGAGCCCGCATGACGGTAGCTGCGCCACAACACGATTGCAGTGACCACGTAGTATGCCGCCAGGTAGGTCATTGAAACGCGATCGAGATTCCAGCGCAGCATCTCGGTGGGTTTCAAGAAGTACACCGCGCTGATTTGTGCCGCCAGCAGGAGTGCTCCAGGGACATACACCAGGGGAATGAGCCAGGCTCTGCCATTGAGATAAGGCTTACGCTCCGGAAAAGTCAGCGAGAAGTGCAGGAACAGCGCAGGCTGCAACAGCCACGCAACGACGTTAGCCCAGTAAACGATCCAGTCAAAGTCGTTGAGCTTGCCCGTGTAGTGGAAGGAATAGAAAACGAACGAGACCAGGCAGAAAACGTAAAAGTGGGTGCTCTTGGTAGCTGTCCAGCGGCGCAGAAGGACATACAGCCCGATCCCGAGATAAACCAAAGCGATGAGCCGCAGCCCGTCATAGAGTGACCGGTCGGCCGGTGCGAGAATGATTGGCCCTTCCAGCGAGATGCCGTCACGCACTAGCGAATAGGTCGCCTTTGACCAGACGCCCGTGCGATACAGCTGGCGCTCCAGGCTGCCCACATTCGAGACTTGTCGTCCGTCGACGGCGACCAGGCGGTCGCCTCGTTTGATGCCCGCCTTCTCTCCTGGGCCGTCGGGGTCAACCCGCTGCGCTTGGAGATGGCCGCCCTCTTCCATCCACCAGACGCCGTCATAGGGCGTAGAGAACTCGCGTTCTTTCTGAAAATTTATCCAGGCGAACACCATCGCAGCGACGCTGAGCAGCGCCAGAATGACGGCAAAAAAACGTGCCTGAAGGTCCTTGACCATCGGAGTTGGCAAAGGCGCAGAAACACCGCTGCGCATGTTGGGGCCTGTGAACCCTTCTTTGCTGTGCAACTCAGATGCCATGGTTTCCATAGTCGGGAATGGAATAACCCTTGTGATCTCAACTATTTCCAAAATTATAGTTCAGCCAAACGGCGGGGACTACAATTTTTGGAAGATTTTTCTCAAAATCCGAATTTCGTCCCACGGCGTTCTTACACAAACCTTCATAACTTGTAACCCCTGAGGTACAAGTGGGTTGGTGACATGAGAGAAGCATAGCGCCGACTGCTGCCGGGTATCGAAGGGGCTTGGTCCCGGTACAGGTGTCGACCAGGAATCTGTGGTGGTTTGGCCCCTACGCGGGAGCGAATTCAAGGTTGTCGGGAAGGTCATCGCAGGGACAAATCTCTCTGGAACCGAACTACCACAGGCGCGGCTAGCGATAAGTCGCTCATGATTTGCTCCAGAGCGAAACCTAGACCAGCGCAGGGTGGGTCGCCATGGCGTCGGTCACGAGCCGTTATTCCTGGCTTTCGCGCTGTACCTGGTGGTCAAAGCGGAAGACGTAGCGCAACAGACCGGCGTTGATGAGCAACAGGATCGAGGAGCCGAGAGCGGCGGGAACCAGAGTTCTTGTCTGATGCGCGAGAAGCGCCTCCATGGAGACGGTCAGAAGCCACAATTGAACGACCACTGCGCACGCAACCAGGATGAGGATCGCTGTAAATAGGGTTGTACCTTCTGTGCGTTTACTCATCTAGACCTCGACGCCGGTGGCAAAGAGTCGATCCCCGCGCTGCTCAATCAGAATGCGTGGCAAGCGGCGAGTCGGGGGGCCTCCGATTGGCTCACCCTGCAAAATATTGAACGAGCCATTATGACAAGGACAGAACAACTTGTTATCAACCTGGTGGTAAATCACAGCGCAGGAGAGATGTGTGCAAACCTGCGAATAAGCCACCAGCTTCCCCTCCTGCGTTCGCACTGCGATGCATGGGTCCCTCTCTGTGGGATAGCGGAACAACAACCAGCGTTGTTGCTCGAGCGTGGAGACCAATCCCACCATCTTTTCCGGATACTCACGGCCGTGCTTAAGATGGCCAGCAACCGCGGTAACCCAATTCGCTCCCGTGAGCAAGAGTGAGCCTAGCGTCAGAAACTTCACCATCTCCCTGCGGCTGACGTAATGATCACCTTCCCACTCAATAGGGAAATCGGTGCGCCACTTGGGGTCATGAGGACAGCCGCTACAGCCGCCAGCCAAGAATTTCTGCTTCGGGCTCATTTCTTTTCCTCCAGCATCAGCGCAACATCATAGGGATCCGCTGGCAGCGGTGCGGGCGTCGGAGCGAGCTGCACCCGTTCGACACTCACTTGCTCGACTGTGCGCGGAACCATGACATAAACCTTGGTTCGGACCTGCTCGGCCCCGAACTTCCAGGAGTTGATGGGAATGCCGCGTCGAGTGCGCTGAATTTCCTCCATCGTGGTAAACGTCAGCGCGCCCGAAGGACAAACCGTTGCGCACATGGGTTTTTTCCCGACGCTGCTGCGGTCGTAGCACATATCGCACTTCATCATCTGATCGATCTCAGCCTGATACTTCGGCACGCCGAACGGACACGCGATGACACAATTGGAACAACCGATACAGCGAGGCTTAAGCGAACTCTGCACCACGCCGTCCGGAGTCTTCTTGATCGCGTCAGCCGGACAAACCCGTGCGCAGATCGGATCTTCACAATGCATGCAAACCTGCGGCGCTGTCTGTACGCTCTCGCGGCGCTGAATGACTTCCAGGTGAATCATGCTGGTGCCGCGATGCGTGTCGCATTCGGCGCACGCCTGCACACACGACTCGCAACCGATGCAGCGCGAGTAATCGATGAAGAACATCCGCTCACTCATCGAACCCCTCCAGCTTCGACGCCCAGCTGGGAGATGGTATCGGCAGGAGGTTCGGTCTTGCTGACCCTGACCGCGCAGATTTTGTACTCGGGAATATTCGACACCGGATCGATCGCCCGAATGGTTATGTTGTTGGCCGAACGCCCCAGCGGCCAGTGATAGGGAACAAAGACGGTGTCCGGACGAATCGTCTTCACAATCAGCGCACGCACCACAACGCTGCCCCGGCGGCTTTCGACTTTGACGAAATCGTCGTCGGCGATTCCCAACTTCTGGGCAAGCCGAGGGTGCATTTCGCACCGCGGCTGGGGATATTGATCGATCAGCGCGCCGATGCGACGCGTCTGCGTGCCGGACAGAAAGTGGGAAACCACCCGCCCGGTCGTAAAAATGATTGGATAGTCGTCGTCCGGCATTTCGGCCGACGGCCGCCAATCAACAGGATGGAAATGGGCGCGGCCGTCCGGGTGATTGAACTTCTTGTCCTCGTAAAGCCTTGGTGTTCCAGGATGACCGGGGTCCGGGCACGGCCAGCAGACTCCGTTATCCGCATCAATCTTCTCCCAGGTGATGCCGTAATAATCGGAAACCCCGCCCTTGGACGCGAGGCGCAGCTCTTCGAAGATATCGCGGGGAGAAGCGTAATTGAACTTGTCGCCTTTTCCCAGCCGGGAGGCAATTTCACAGATGATCTTCCAGTCTTCACGCGCATCGCCGGGCGGCGTGACTGCCTTACGGTGGTGGATGACTCGTCCCTCTACGTTTGTCGTGGTGCCTTCGTCTTCTTCCATCAGCGATCCGGGAAGCACGATGTCGGCATAACGCGCAGTTTCGCTCAAAAAGAAGTCGATGTTGACGTAGAATTCCAGCTTCTCAAGAGCAGCCCTCACATAGTTCGCATCCGGCAGGGAAACGGTAGGATTGAAGCAGATCGAGAGCAAGCCTTTGATCTTGCCTTCGTAAATGGCTTCCATCAGCGGGACGGCTGAAAGCCCCTTGGCCGGGATCGATTTTTCCGGAACGCCCCAAACGCCTGCGACATATTCGCGCGCAGCGGGATCGCTGATGTCGCGACTGCCAGGAAGTTGATCGCATTTCTGGCCTTGCTCGCGAGCGCCCTGCCCGTTGCCCTGACCGGTGATCATCGCGTAGCCGCAGCCTTCTCGTCCAATGCGACCCGTCGCCAGCACGAGTTGGATTGCGGCAATGCAGTTGTCGACGCCCTTGGAGTGATGTTCGATTCCGCGGGCATGGAGCAGAAAGCTGGTCGGAGGTGGTCCCCACATTTCCGCCGCCTTAACAATCAACTCCGCGGGAACACCGGCGATTTGCGATGCGTACTCGGGCGTGTACCTGTCGACCACGCGTGCATACTCCTCGAATCCCGACGTGTAGTTGTCGATGTATTCGCGATCGATCCAGCCGCGCTGGATCATGATCCTCATCATTCCGTGGAAGACGCCAATGTCGCCGCCGGAACGCACGGGAATAAACAAATCGGCATTGCGCGCGATCGGCGTCATCCGCGGATCGAGGACTATGAGTTTCGCGCCGTTATCACGGGCCTGCCATAGGTAGTCGGTGGTGATAGGCGCGCACTCGGCGACATTGGCGCCGGCTACCAGGATGACCTTGGCTTTGGGGATATCGCTCCAGGGATTCGCACTGCGATCGATACCGAACACCTTTTTGGAGGCCGCCGCCGCCGAAACCATGCACAGCCGGCCGTTGTAGTCGATGTTCGCGGTCTGCAGCGCAACCCGAGCGAACTTGCCCATCAGGTAGGCTTTTTCGTTGGTAAGTGAAGCGCCGGTCAGGATGCTGAATGAGTCCCTGCCATAGGAGTTCTGGATGCGCTGGATCTCGCTGACTACGCGTGTAAGCGCCGTATCCCAGGAAAGTGGCCCGTATCCCACGCCTTCCAGACGTTGCAACGGAGTCTTGAGGCGATCCGGATGCTCGTCCTGCATGTAGCGCTTCACCCCTTTGGGACAAAGCTTGCCGCGGTTGAACGGAAAGTCCTCCCAAGGTTCAAAGCCGACGACCCTGTTGCTGCGTACGCGCAATTGAATGCCGCACTGCTGGCCGCAGAAGCAGCAATGCGTTTTCACCATCTTCTCGTCCTCGCCTGCCTGCTCCCAACCACCCGGCGGCACGCAGTGCAACGATGGCCCGAACTGACTGACGATGATCGGAATGTCCGTCGGCAGTTTCGCCATTAGCCATTTCCCCTTTCGCCTAGCGCCTTCCACAAGCCATCCTGCGTGAGGGCAAGGTTCTTGCGACGGCATCGCGGACAAACATCCTGGTAATGGCTGCCGTCAGTCATCTGATACCTGATCCCTAGTGCTCTCTGCACCGTTTTTAGATCCTCGACGTGCAAACCTGACGTGTAGGGCTCTCTACAGCGGATGCACACCGCCTGTGGGCCTTCTGCACCCGCCTGCTTGTAGAAATCGATTCCCAGTTGTGCCGGTCGCTGAAAGATGTGGAAGAACTTCCCGAATGGAAGATAGAGAAAGGTAAGAATCACTGTTACTGCGTGGATCTGTGAAAGGAACACGTAGTGCAAGCCGTTCATCAAATGCGTCGAGGCGGTAAGGAACAGCCCAGTGATTGAGATAGCGAACAACAGGATCAGCGGTAACAGGTCGGTCGAGAACTGCTGTACCGTCATCGCGCCTTGATCGCGGCCCCGTCGCCACATTGCGAAAAATACCCCGATCAACACCATCACGGCCGAAATGTCGAGGATGTTGAATGTCAACACGGCGATCGGAGTTCCGAGGTGAAAACTCCCCACCGGGATCCCAAACATGAAGGCCCGGTAGACCTTCTCGCTGTCGCGCGCGGTCTCAAAGCGAACCCAGCCAAACGAAAGAGGGAACGTCACCGCAGCAGCGAGGATGCAGCCCCAGGCCAGGAACCAATGAGCTGTCCAGCGGGTGTGCGACCGGCGATCGATGAATCGCTGAAGAACGAAGTTGTTCCAGAAGATTCTTGCGAGATGTGCGAGGTTAGCGGGCAGGCGCCTCGTACTTAGGAATATCTCCCAGCCTCGAAACCAGTAAACGCGCGTGGGAGGCCGGCGCAACCACATGGCGTAGCGATAGCCAAGTCCGAAGGCTGCAAACACCGCTGCTCCAGCGTAGGAGACGAGCGCAGGGTCGAAATCCCTCAACCCTCGGCTGCCGACAAAGATGCCGGCGATGATTGCGAAGGCAGCGATCAGGCCCCACGCGGTCGCGTGCTTGGTATCAGAACCACGCGCGGGAATGAATAGGTCTCTCATCCTCATGCAATCTGCGGAACCGTCGACGCCTCGCGGAACCCGACACGCACAAGCACACCCAGGCAGCCGAGCGCGAAGATGCCGAGTAGCACAAACCCGATCGTAAAGCTTCCGGTCAGCTGCTTGACAAAGCCCAACAGAAGCGGCGGGAAGAAGCCCCCCAATCCACCAGCTGCGCCCACTAGTCCCGTGACACTGCCAACGGAATCAGGAAAGCATTCCGGAACCAGCTTGAATACAGCGCCATTGCCCAAGCCGATAGCAGCCGCCATGCCGAGCGCGCCGATGGTGAAGGTCACCATCATCGGACAGGCCAGGAAAATCGCCATCAGTGCGACGAAGGGGAACACCCATTTCAGGATGGCGCGGCCTCCCACTTTGTCGGCGAGCGTGCCGCCAACTGGCCTCATCGCCGTGGCTAGCACAATGAATCCGGCCGTCCTGAGGCCGGCATTCTGCGGAGTGAGTTTGAACATCTCCGTCAAAAAGATTGGAAGATAAACCGCCATCGCTACAAAACCGCCGAAAGTCAGGAAGTAATAGAGGCTCAGAATCCAGCTACGTCCATCGCTCAACGGACGAACCACATCGACGAATGATTTTACCGCTCCCTTCCGCGGCGCGTTGCGCGCCATCGCAACGAAGATCAGCAGCCAAACGGTCAGCAGTACGCCGAAGGTCCAGAATCCCCAGCGCATTCCCGCAGCGGCGGCGATGAAGGGCGAACCGAAGGCAGCCAGCGATTGCCCGATATTGCCGGCGCCATAAACCCCCAGCGCGAAGCCCTGCCGCTCCGCGGAATACCACCCACTTACAAAGCCGACTCCCACCGAGAAGCTGGCGAGTGCGATGCCTATGAAGAAGCCGTAAAACAACAGGTGAAAGTAATCTGTGACGGTACCCATGAGAAATGCGGGGATGATGGACATCACCATGACGACACTGAACACAATCCGCCCCCCGAAACGGTCCGTCAACATCCCTAGAGGAATGCGACCCAGGCTGCCGAGCAGCACAGGGAGTGCGACCGCAGCACTCTTTTGTACCGAAGTGAGGTGCATTTGTCGGCTAAGCAGCGGCATCATCGCCGACATCGTGCCGAACACGGCAAAGCATAACGCGAATGCGCCCGTTCCCAGGCTGAGCTGCATCTTGGAGGATGAGGATTCCTGCATAAATTCCTTCCATCGTCAGACACGTCTTTGCAGGGCAGCAATGACTGTTGTGATGAGATCAGTTTCCCCAAGCATTGGGTACGACTTATGTCACAGCAGCAGCATGCGATTGGCAAAGAGTTTTGGCGCAAATGCGCGGAGCGTGACTTAAGTCATCGGCTCCGAGCGCGAGGCCTTCTAGCATAACCCCATCCTGGAGGAATTGGATGGCGGCGCACCGCACCTATCTTTCTCAGATCTGCCCCCCACTCGACAAGCGCGTGGAAGTCGCAAAACAACGCGAGCGGTCGCTCTCGCGCATGGTCGTGACCTACATTTCCACGGGTATCGTGTTCATGCTGTTAC
>Ga0306921_10006992_pt1 | contig 11797 bp, 13 predicted proteins | sample sta12Cox44000080_FD_203760 | JGI IMG/M metagenome (GOLD analysis project Ga0306921, IMG submission 203760) | Lab enrichment of tropical soil microbial communities from Luquillo Experimental Forest, Puerto Rico - statoxic.12C.oxic.44.000.080 (v2)... | ecosystem: Environmental > Terrestrial >... | reverse complement strand
CGGTTTGCCGGTCGCCTCGGCGAAGGCAATCGCCAGCCCGGCGATGACCAGGCCAGTCAGCACGGTAAGCAGCACCAGCCGCCGTTCCACGTGCGGGCGGGTGGGTGCGGGCCAGGGCCAGCAGGGCGCGGAGTTCTTCCTTGGCGATCCAGGTGGCGAGCAGCTGCCCGGTGGGCTCGTTGGCCGCGATCTCGTTCCACATGCGGGTGGACGCCCGGTCGGACAGCCGTTCGCGGGCGCGGAGAAGGCGGCGCCGGTTCGCCCAGGCCGGATCGGTCTTCATGCCGCGCCGGCCGAGCCGCTCGCGTGACCCGCTGCCGGACCCTGGTCACGGCCTGGCCGGCCAGCCGGACCAGGTGGAAATGGTCCACGACGATGAGGGCCTGCGGCAGCTCCCGTTCGATCGCGGACCGGTAGACCGCGCACGGGTCGATCGCCACGAACTTGACCTGGTCCCTCCACTACTGGCCCCGATCGTCCAGCCACCCGGTCACCGCCTTGCCGGTGCGCCCGGCGACCCGGCCGAGCAGTCGCCCGCCGCCGGCCAGGCTGGTGAAGTTCGTCTCGAACCGCTCGGTTCGCTCCTCCCCTGCCCGCGCCCGGATCCCGTGCCCACTTCGGCCTGCCGCGGCGGTCTCGTCGACCCCCAGCACCGCCGGCGGCTCCGGCTCGGTGAGCACCGTGTCCGCGTGCGCGGCGTAATGCCGGTGCGCCACCGGCCAGCTGATCCCCAGCTCAGCCGCCACCGCGCACACCGCGCACCGGAGGCGACCTGGCGCGCCGCCGCCCGGCACAGCCGCCCCGTCAGCCGCGCTCGCGGTGGTAGCTCGGCGATGCTCTCGGTGAACGCCTTGCGCGGGCAGGCCAGCTCCCGGCACCGGTACTGCCGCTTATGCCAGTGCACCTGCAGCGGCTCCTCGCTATACGGCAGGTCACGTGGCCGCGTAGTCCGGTACTGCCTTAGCGACGTCGACACCACCCGCACACCGGGCACCCGGCCGCGCTCGACCCGGCCGTCACCACGTGAACCAGCCGCGTCAGCCCGCCCCGGTCGCCGCCTGTGCGCTCGACACGCTGCACGGCCACGCCGGGCAGCCCGAACAGAACCGTCGTACCGGTCTCCATAGCCTGTGGCTCCTCCGCTAGCTGTCCTTGATCAACAGCCAGTGTTGAGGAGTCACAGGTCTTTCACCCGCAGGCCGCGCCCGTGTCGTGCCCCTCAACTTAGAAGAGCCGGTTAATCGAGGCCCAATTCACCGCCGTGCGGTACGTCGCGCTGGACGGCACCGACCACGCGAGCAAGGACCAGGCAGCATGATCCGCCGGTACATCATCTGGCGCAACAACTACGCCTACGGCGAACGGCTACGCCGCATCGTCGACCGGGCTACGTAGCTTGATGCGGCAATAGCGAACGCCGGTTCATCCTGCCTGTTCGCCGAGCGTGTGAGTAGCTCGTATCCGCCACCGCGGGCTGGCGCGGCCCCGCACCGGGCCGCACGTTAACAGGGCTGCCCTCATGGGACTGAGGCAAGAACGTATGCCATCCGTGATCGAATCTTGTCATTACCGGTTTAACTCGGCGCCAGAGTGGGACAGGGCGGCTATCTGGGAATGCTAAGGCTGGCATTTCGGGATCTGCGGCCTCTGGCCGCAGCAGGGAGGTTACCGAACGTGAACGGTCTGCGGTGTTTCCGCTGGATCGCGTCGGGGGCTGCCGGCGTGGTGGTTTTGGCCGCTTGCACCAGTTCCGCTTCGAATCAGGCCTCCACGCGGCCCCGGGCCACCCAGACCCCATCGGTGCCCGCTAACGTGCAGGCGGCCAACGGGCCGCTGGTGGGAAACCCCAGCCTGGTCAGCGGCGAGCAGTCCTGCGCCACGGCCGAGAACAACGCGCCGTGGTACCCGACCATCGCCGCGTTCGAGGTGCATGACTCCAACCGCACCCACTTGTATGCCTGCGCGCACTTCACCGGCGCGATGTCGGGGCCCAACCAGGTCTTCGCCTACAGCTCGCCACAGGACTACCCCACGCCGTACAACATCGTCGGCCGCGGCCCGAACGAGCTGTTCATCTACGGCGGGGGATACGGCGACAACCCCGCCGCGTCCGGATCCTTCGTCGCCCGGGTCGAACCGGGCACCTTCAATCAGGTGTGGCGGCGGGTCCTGATCAATACCAACGCCACCGGCGAATGGGACTACCCCGGGGTCCTCAATACGCTTGCCGATGGCACCCTGGTGGTGATCTACGGCTACCACATCGCCAGGCTCGACCCGGCCACCGGCGACATCCTCGCCCAGACGACATTGCCGACGGGGGGATCGGCGCCGCGCAATACCTCCTACAACGGGTACGACGCGCTCCCCGACGGGACGATCATCGCCAAGACGGTCAACCGCGAGCCGGGATGCACCGAGCAGGGCTTCTCCGCGTTCCTCAAGTGCCCCCACCCGGCCGACGTGTCGCCATCGGTGATGGTCGCCATCAACCCGAAGACCCTGAAAGTGATCGCCCAGGTCACGCTGCCGGAGATGAGTGTCGGGCGCATCACCACGACCGTCTACAAGGGCAAAGACGAGATCTATCTGCCCGGCACGAGCAAGCTGTACCGCTACACCTACCACGATGGCTCCTTCGCCCTGGACAGATCCTGGGGGCCGGTTCCGTACCTGAAAAAAGGGCAGACCCCGGGATCGGCGATGGCAGTCATGGGTAACTACGTCGTCGCCATGACCAACGGCCAGCCCACCTCCACGCCCATGAGCGTCATCGCCGTCTCCCAGACCGACGCGAAGAAGATCGCAAATATTCAGCCGTTCGCCAGCAGCGGCGCCAAAAACAGCCTCATCCCGTCGATGGTGACAGTGGACCCGCAGAACAACCGTGTCTACGTGATGGACGCCGGCGCCGGGAAACTGGCCGGGGTGAATCTCGAAAACGGGAAGCTCTCGGTGGCCTGGACCGTGGATCAGACCACGCTGAGCTTCACCACCCTCATAGGCGCCAAGAGCCAGCGGGTGCTGATCGGAACCAACATCCCGGTCAAGTTCTTCCAAGGGCTGAAGCATTACACGACCGAGCAGGTCATCTGGCGCAACGCCCAGACCGGCAAGGAACTGGCCAGCTCCAGCCAGTTCCCGAAGATGACCCAGGGCATCCTCGTCACCCCCGGCTACGCCGGCCTGCAGTACTTCCTCACCTCAGATGGCCACATCATTGCCCTGCAAGTCATGCCAAAATAATGGAAGTGGGCCCTCTTCAGCCCGGGAGTAGCTGGTCGTGGGTCACGGGGAGATGGATCGGGCCACGGAGCACCGGGCTGGGCCGGTAGGGCGGCGGGTGTGCGGCGAGCCGGGGGTTGGCGAGCCGGCGGGCGAAGGCGGTGAGCGACCGCTGGGTCTCGATCCGGGCCAGTGGTGGCGTATCTTCTGGCGGGAGTCCGCGAGCGCGCACAGCAACCAGGGCGGCTGCCCGCTAACTGGATGCACACCGGCGTGAACCCCCGACTCGAACAAGGCGGCCCACGGCCCGGCTCAGGCACGCAGTGGTTCCACATGCGCCAGGACAAGCACCATCGGTGGTCGCTGGATGAACCGCAGATTTACCAATACCACCTGGGTGGCGCTTTGCACCCCCATATCCGCTGGTGGGAGGCCACGGACGTGCCGCCCCGGACGATCGGGTTCATGGAGGCACATGAACTGACCGTCGCGTCACTGGTATGCGAGGACCTGGCGCAAAGCGACAACGTGGCCGAGGTCATCCGCTCCGTCGGACTGCCCTTCAGGTACGGCCAAATTCGCCTGACCCGCGGCGGGCACAAGCCGCCGAGCTGCTACGCGGCCGACGGCAAGGGCTGTTCGCCGACGGCGACGCATCCGATACCGGCATCGAGGTGCTGGTGACGCTGGTGGACGAGCTATGCACGGCGGCCCCCACCGTGATGGTCATCGACGACTTGCAGTGGGCCGACAACGAGTCTTTGATCATCTGGGACCAGCTCGCCGCTTCCGTTGACCAGCTACCGCTGCTGCTGATTGCAACATGCCACCTGCATCCGCGCCGACCAGAAGCACAGCAGCTGCGCGCGGCCGTCATCCGCAGTGGCGGTGAACTGATCACTCTCGGGCCGATGGACGAGGCAGACGCGGCCGCCCTCGTCACGGCGATGGTCGGATCGCCACCCGGGGAGGCATTGCGCCAGTTGACCGCTCAGGCCTCCGGCAATCCGCTTTACCTGCATGAGCTGGTCGATGCTCTGGCTCGCGAGCGGGCACTGGAGATTGGCACCGCCGCCGAGGTCTCTATGGCCAAAGAACAGATACCGGCCTCGCTGGCTGCAGTGCTGAGCGACCGGCTGAGCTTCGTTTCAGCAAAGACGGCAGAGATGTTGCGCACCGCCGTACTTTTCGGCGGGACGTTCGCCGTCACAGACCTGGCCGTATTGCTCCACAGCCCGGCGTCAAAACTGGCCGCCGGCCTCGAGGAGGCAGTGTCGGCCGGGATCCTGGTCAGCTCCGGCCCGGAACTAGCGTTCCGGCATCCGCTGATCCAGCAGGCGCTCTACGAGAGCATGCCAGCAGCCCTGCGCACGGCGCTGCACGCCGAGGCCGCACGGGAACTCGCGTCTGTCGGCGCACGGGCCTCGATCATCGCGCAGCAGCTTTCTGCCGCAGGACAGCCGGGCGAGAGCTGGGCTCGGAATTGGCTCATCGAGAACGCTCCCGCGCTGGCCATCCGGGCACCAGAACTCGCGGCCGAGCTGCTGCAGCGGGAACTCGACGAGACGCCCGTTGGCGACGAACTCCGGGACGGGCTCGTGACCAGCCTTGTCTGGGTGCTGCTCGCCGCCGGATCCTATGAGGAGGCAGCGAGGCAGGCCGACCAAGCCCTGACGGTGATGACCGATCCGGAGCGGCGCGCCGAAGCATACCGGGTGCTGACTCGCGCTCAGCTCGGTACCGGTAACAGCGACGATGCGAGCCTGACCATACGGAAGGCACTCGCGTCTGCTGACCTGCCCCGCAAGTGGCAGGCCCGGATGCTCGCCCTGCTGGCGATGCTCCAGCGGGCCATCGCTGGGGATCTAGACGCCTCAGGCGTGACGGCCCAAGAGGCCCTTACCGCCGGCCTGGAGGCTTCTGACAACTTCGCGACCGCCCACGCCCTGACCGATCTGTGGATGATCCGCTCGGTCAGGCGCGACGACATCGCGGGGATAACCGCAAAGATCAAGTCGAAGATGGACACAGCAAAAGTGTTCGGCGGTTTCGTCACTGCCGTATTGACGTTCGTCGTGAGTCAGTACGCCACGACGGCGCCAACGACAACATATTGGGCCGCTGTTCGGCGCGCCTCCTTGGGAGCTCTAGCCGTAGCAATACTGCTCTACTTCATGACTCTCTTTTGGTACGACCGTCTGCTCATGCCTCCTAGGTTCTGGGGGATTCTACGTCTCCGCACGCAGGATGATCTTCCTAAGATTCTGCGACGTCCGCCTAGCTCGGCCGTATGGGTGCTATACCAAAACATGCAACGCACTTGGAGGCTGCTATTCGTGCCTGCCACATACGCCGCGGCCATCGGCATCATTGGTTTCGCCGCGGCCCGCATTGAGCCATCCGCCAAGACCGCTATTTTCTTCTTTGCTCCCGCTACGGCCCTCGTCGCTCTCACCGCCTTGTGGGGTTGGCGGTCACGCCCGATCCTTGGAGCCCAAGACTGAGGTGCCATGCGAAATCACTGCACACTGGCTGGCCTGTAGGTCTACAGGACGCCTCTGGCGGCGTGACGCCAGCGAGGGGGACACGTGAGGCCTGGGCCGGGGTCTCAAGCGCCGTCCGGGTCGGCCAGTGAACCTGAAGCGCTTGACTGCCTGATCCGCCCGTAGGGAGCCGGTTTCAAACTGAGATCGGCGGCGGGCGGTGGCGGAGGTACAGAGGTTCTATGGGCCACACGATCTCGTGGCTCCTGACCGTTACCCGAGAGGGGACAGCGATGACCGCGCAAGATTCCGGTGCCCGCGTGGACGAAGTGGTGGAAGAGGTAGTCGTGGCCGAAGTGCCCGCGACCGGGCCACTGGCCGGCGATCCAGCCATGCTGGGGCTGCCGAGTTTCATCGTGGGCTCCATCGCCCTAGGCCTAGCACTGGTGGGCGTCACCCCGGCCAGCGCCGTCGGCGCTCCGCTGGCAATCATCATGGCGGCCACCGCGGCCGGCCTGACCATAGCGGCGATCTGGGCCGCGGCGATCGGCGCAAGCGCGGTGGCGGCCATATTCGGCATCTTCGCCGGGTTCTGGCTGAGCTACGCGGTGCTGGTGATCGGGCTGCTGCACAACTGGTTCGGCATCGGCCTGCCCGCGGTGGTGGCCACCGAGAAGCTTTTCCTGCTCACCTGGCTGGTCCTCATCGTGATGCTCACCCTGGCAACGCTACGGCTGCCGCTGGCCTTCACGGTCGTGTTCGCGCTCATCGATGTCGCGCTGCTGCTGCTGTTTATCAACACCATTCATGCGTCGGCTGGCCTGTCGAAGACCGCCGGCTATGTCGTGCTGGCATTTGCCGCGCTGGGGGTGTACGTGTTCTTCGGCTCGGCCTCCATGGCCACCGGCGGCAATCCGCTCCCGCTCGGCCGGCCGGTGCTGCGCAGTGCTGGATGATCTGGAATACGACGACAGCGAGCCACCTGCCATCGGCCTGGTGCCCGCGGGCGTGCCATGGGAGGACATCCAGGACCACGTAAAGATCGCGCACCACCCACTGGTGGTACTGCCGGAAGGCAGCACCATGTATGCGGGGGTCTACTGGACCGGCACGGCCATGGCGGTGATCGAGGACCTGGGATCAGATCACGACCAGGCGATCAGCGAATTCCGGGAACTTCTGCGCGATCGCGGAGAAGCATAGAGCGCCGCCCGGCCCGACCGTCACCCGAACTACATCCCGGCCGCCTACATGGGGATCTAACCAAGGTCACCGCGTCTCCTGCGGCCCAAGCCGCAGGAGACGCCCGGCATTGCCGAAATGAGTGCGTCGGGTGCGCATATATCCCTGTGCTGTTCTGCCTGCCTACCGGGCTGCTACCGTGACGGAGATGATAATCCACTTCATTTGCCGCGGCAACGCATTCAGGAGCATCATTGCCGAAGCCTACCTCGACTCGCTCAAGCTCCAGAACCTGAAGGCTATGTCAAGCGGGACCGCGGCAGCAGTGGATAGGATAAGAAACCGGGCTGCCTACGCCGAAACACTTGGGCTTCTCGCGAAGCATAGCATCCGGGAATTTGCTAAAATGGAGTATGGCGACCAGCTGACCCCGTCGCGCCTGGCAGGGACGGACGTTGCCGTCTGCATGAATCAGAGAGTCTACGACGAATGTCAACAGCTTGTCAGCCTTCCTGGCACCACGCATACATGGTCGGTGGCGGATATAGGCGAGCCGGGAAGAGTCGTCCAGACTGAGCGCGGGAAAGCTCTGTACAGAGAAGAAGCTTATCAAGAGATAATTGAAGGCGTCAGCCAGCTCGTCTCCGAGTTTCATAGAGCATTCGGCTGACCTTAGCGGGCCTCCCCGGACAGGCGGCCAGGCCGCTCAGGCGGGCTCAACTGAGGGCTGGTCCGCTGTCGCGGACGCACCAGACGGGACATCATGAATGCGCGCCGTGCGATTCGATGCCTTCGGCGAAATGCCGTATGTGGCTGACGTGCCAATGCCCGCAGCGGCAGTGGGCGGGGTGGTCATCCGGGTTGAGGCTGCGGGATTGTGCCGGTCGGACTGGCATGGCTGGCAGGGCCACGATCCGGATATCCCATCCCTGCCGCACACCCCTGGGCACGAGTTCGCCGGGGTCGTGCACGCCGTCGGCGATGGCGTGACGCGGGTGCACGTGGGTGACCGTGTCGTTGTTCCGTTTATCTGCGGGTGCGGCGAGTGCACGTGGTGCGTGTCAGGCAGCGCGCAGGTGTGCCCGAACCAGTGGCAGCCGGGTTTCCACGGTCCGGGGTCCTACGCGGAATTCGCGGCGATCCCCTGGGCCGACTTCAACCTCGTCGCTCTGCCCGACGGCCTGCCGTTCGATGCGGCCGCCAGCCTGGGCTGCCGGTTCGCGACGTCGTATCGCGGCATCGTCGACGTGGCGGGCGTCAGCGCCGGGGAGTCGGTGGCAGTCTTCGGCTGCGGCGGCGTCGGCCTCGCCGCGGTGATGATCGCCCGTTCGCGCGGCGCACGGGTCATCGGGATCGACGTCAACGGCTACGCACTTGCCCTGGCCGCACAGGCAGGCGCCGAGATCACTTTCGATGCCGGCACCGGCGATGCGGTGGAGATGATCCGGGCCGTCGTGCCACAAGGTGTCGACGTGGCCGTCGACGCCCTCGGGAGTGCGGGCACCGCAGACAGCGCGACACGCAGCTTGCGCATTCACGGCCGTCATCTGCAGATCGGCCTGCTGCCACCGGCGGCGATCGGTAATCGTGCCACCGTCCCCATGCACACGGTCATCGGCCGCGAACTCAGCGTCCACGGCAGCCACGGCATGGCGGCTGCCGACTACCCGCGCCTGCTCGCCGACATCGCCGCCGGGCTGCTCGAGCCCGCACAGTTCATCGCGCGCACGATCACCCTCAGCGATACGCCCGGTGCACTAGCAGAGATGAGCGCAGGTACCGAGCCTGGCATCACGATCATCCGGCCCGGTGGAGGGGGCGGCATCCGGCGGGCGGGTAGCGTCGGGTGACCGCGACGTTCAGTGGCCGTGGCCGGGAGGGTGAGCGCGATGCCGGTGGATCGTGTGAATGGGGTGGAGCTGTATTGGGAGCGCCGGGGCAGCGGTCCCCGGCTGCTGTTTTGCAACGGGTCGGGGCTGGCCTTGCAGGCCGTTCGGCCGTTGCTTGATCCTCTGGCCGGCAGCTTCGATCTGCTGGCGTGGGACTACCGCGGCTTTGGCCGAAGCGCCCCGGTGACGCATCCATACACCATGGCCGATGTCGCGGCCGATGCCTCGGGGCTACTGGCGGTCACCGGGTGGCAGTCGTGCCGGGTGGCCGGGGTGAGCTTTGGCGGCATGGTGGCGCAGGAGTTCGCCGTCACCCATCCGCAGCGGGTCGAGCGCCTGGCGTTGGCCTGCACGTCGGCCGGTGGCGGGGGCGGGTCCTCCTACCCGCTGTCAAAGCTGGCCGAGCTCCCGCCCGGGCAACGGGTGGCGGCGGAGCTGAAGGTGGTAGACAGCCGCTGGGACCAGCGCTGGCTGGATGCTCACCCGGTGGATCGGGTGCTGGCCGAACGCTTGACGGCCGCTGGGCAGGACCAGCAGGATCCGGCCGCCGCAGCGGCCTACGTGGCCCAGCTGCAGGCGCGCGAAGGCCATGACGTGTGGGACCGGCTCGGCGCGATCACCTGCCCGGCGCTGGTTGGCTACGGCAACTACGACGGGATCGCACCGGCGGCCAACAGCGAAAAGATCGCATCGCGCATCCGCGGCGCCGAGCTGCACGGCTACGAAGGTGGCCACGGGTTCTTGTTCCAAGACCCGGCCGCCCTCCTGGCATTCACCGCCTTCCTCCAGGCACCACCGAACTAGCTGCGGCTAACGCGGGCGGGCGCCTGCGTGCGGGCCAGGTGGCTGTGCGATAGGACTAGGGCATGCAGACGTGGGATGCCATCAGGGCGCGCCGCAACGTGCGCCAGTACTCCGGCGAGCCGATCACCCGGGAAAGCCTCGAGCGGATCTGTGAGGCGGGACGGCGGGCGCCATCAGCGGGAAACTGGCAGCCGTGGGACTTTGTGGTGGTCACCGATCGCGAGCAGCTGATCGAGCTGGCGAAGGTGTGGGAGCGGGGTGGGCGGCACATCGCCTCCTCGGCGGCGGCTATCGCGCTGGTGGCCAAGGAGCCGGAGGATGAACAGCAGGGCCAGTGGCTGATGTACGACTTCGGCCAGGCGACCGCGTACATGATGCTGGCCGCGGCCGACCTTGGCATCGGCTCGGGCCACTCGGCAGTCATAGAGCAAGAGCAGGCGCGGCGGGTGCTGGGGTTCCCGGGCGGCTACCGGGCCGTCTTCTTGATCGGTCTGGGCTACCCGGCCGACCGGGAGCTGCGGCCGCTATCCAGGCCCAACCGGCGGCCCTTCGACGAGGTCGTGCACTGGCACCGCTGGTAGCACACGGCAAGGCGTGGTTCAGGCTGGCCGGATTCACCACGGCCCCACGGGATCTCCGCGAGACATCCGGATCCGCCGATGTGAGTGCGTCAGAATCCGAAGGAGTTGAACGGTTCCGGGTCGGTGCGGAACGCCCGTGCGAGTTCGGCGACGGCGTTTTCGCGGTGGGGGTGGATCCGGCCCGCGCCAGCAAGCAGGGACGCCGACATGCCTCCGAGGTAGAGCGAGGCGAGCGACTGCACGTCCATCGTCAGATCCGGTATTGCGTCCACGCGCGAGCACGTGGCGCCGGCGGGTGAGGCGTACAGGTGCCAGACTCCCGCATTGAGCGGGCACATCGTGTCCGCCCTGGCCACGCCTCGAGGCCGCCATGCCACGCGGCAGGCGCTGGCTCCCAACTCGGCAACCCGTTGGCGAACGGCAGCACCTTCAGATAGGCCACGGCCTCGGACCGGTCAATGGGTCGGATCTCGATCGCCACGGACCCCATCCCCCCACGCCGCCCCCAATGCTGCAACGGCTTTTGCCCTCTCTGCGAAGACGCTCATATGCCGCCCGACGGCGATGCCATGCTCAGGAAGCTGGCTGCGCAGCCCCGTTCCCCCCAAAGATCGCGGCGAACCGATGCCGCACGGTGGCCGCGGTCTCGTCGGCGGGCGCATCCCAGATCCCGGCGTTGAAGATCTCGACCTCGGTGTAGCCGTCGTAACCCGCGTCTCTTACGCTTGCCGAGACCGGGCCAAAGTCAATCACTCCATCGCCGAGGTGACCGCGGCCGAGAAGCGGGTCCGGCGGCAGCGGAAGGACCCAGTCGCAAATCTGGTAGCTGACGATACGCGGCCCCGCACGCGCGATATCAGCATGCAGCGCCGCGTCCCACCACACGTGGTAGGTATCGACGACGACACCGACAACATCCGCCGGGAACTGCCGGGCCAGGTCCACCGCCTCGCCGAGTCGTGAGATCACGCATCGGTCCGCGCAAAACATTGGGTGCAGCGCCTCGATGCCCAGCCGGACACCAGCCCGCTCGGCGGCCGGCACCAATTCGGCGACCGCGTCGGCGATCATGCGCCTGGCCAGGCTCAGGTCCCGGCTGCCCGGTACCAGGCCGCCGGACACCAGGATCAGCGCGTCCGCGCCCAGTTCGGCTGCCTCGGTGATAGCCGCGCGGTTATCCGCCAGCGCGGCCTTCCGCGCCGCCGGGTCGGCGTGGGTGAAGAACCCGCCCCGGCACAGGCTGGACACATGCAGCCCGGCGGCGCGTATCGCGGCTGCGGACCTGGCAAGGCCCAGCTCGGCGACGCGATGCCGCCACAGCCCGATGGCCGGTATCTCGTGCCGCGCGCAAAGCTCGGCTGCCTCGGCCAGGCCCAGATGCTGGACGGTGGCCTGGTTCAGCGAGAGCCGGCCGGGTGCCGTCACCCGAGCGCCGCCAGCAGTTCCGTCATTCTGCCAACCGCCAGCGCCGGGTCGGCCAGTGCCCGGGCGCGGGCCGCCAGCTCGAATACCCGGATCAGGTGCTCGGCCGGCCGCTGCCGGTGCAGCCCGTCCAGCATGGTGAACTGCGGCTGAAAGCCATTGAGCCAGGCCAGGAACGCCACACCGGCCTTGTAGTGGAACGCCGGTGGTT
>Ga0306921_10006991_pt1 | contig 11798 bp, 12 predicted proteins | sample sta12Cox44000080_FD_203760 | JGI IMG/M metagenome (GOLD analysis project Ga0306921, IMG submission 203760) | Lab enrichment of tropical soil microbial communities from Luquillo Experimental Forest, Puerto Rico - statoxic.12C.oxic.44.000.080 (v2)... | ecosystem: Environmental > Terrestrial >... | reverse complement strand
CGTGCTCCTTGAAGACCACAGCGGCCGCTTCGGCGTGCTTCTTGTAGATTTCACGATTGGTAGTGGGAACAGCCGCAACAAATCCATCGACATAGGTCATAATGCTTTTCTCCGTCGTTCGATAGCACCGACCCCACGGTACCGATTGCGTGGGAACTTCGGGGCGCAATCAGTCTCGGGATCCCAAGGCGGTCGGCTGGAACGCAAGCTAGGTATACAATTTGGAAATTGAAGGCCGGTTCCGGTCGCGCTTGGCCGAGATTATCCGCTGCTTCCGTTCCGCTGACCCAGTTTTTGCCTTGAGGTTCGCGCGAAGAAAATCGATCAGCGCGCGCAGCGAGGCCAGGTTCTGCCGCCGGCTTGGGTAGTACAGGAAAAAACCCTCGGACGGTGGCGGTATCCAGGCTCCCAGCAAGGGGACTAGTTGCCCGGTCGCTATCATCGGCGCGGCAAATTCTTCGAGCACGTAAAGGACGCCAGCACCGCCCAGCGCGGCCTGAACTAAAAGGCCAGCTTCGTTGGCGATCAGTGAGCCCTCGACCTCAATCTCGAGGACATTGCCTTCGATAGCGAACCGCCAAGGCAAGAATGCGCCGCTTGGAAAGCGCAAGCGGATGCAATTGTGCGCGTGCAGGTCTTGCGGTTTTACTGGTCGCGGATGCCGCTGCAGGTAATCCGGCGAAGCAACGACGACAACGCGCAGGTCGTCGGTCACGCGCACCGCGATCATGTCGCGCGCGACGCGGTGACCGAGACGAATCCCGGCGTCGTATCGGCCGGCGACGATGTCGGTCAGCGCAGGATCGGTCGAGACCTCGAGGACGATCTCCGGGTACTGCGCCATAAAGCGAGCGAGCAGGGGCGCGAGCACGAAGGAGGCGACGGGCGGCGGCACGGTAATGCGCAGTTGTCCCGCCGGCCGATCGCGGAATGCATTGACCGAGTCGACCGCTGCCTCGAACTCGTCGAACAGTGGCCGCAAGCGCGTCAGCATGCGCTCACCTGCGTCGGTTGGCGCCACGCTACGGGTTGTGCGGTTGAGCAGGCGGACTCCGAGGCTCTCTTCAAGTTCGCGGATGGTGTGGCTGAGCGAGCCCGTAGACAGCCCGAGCTGCGCGGCGGCCTTGGTGAAGCTGCCGCAGTCTGCGACCGCCACCAAGGCGCTCAGCTTGGCGAAGCGCGTCTCTCGCATTGTTGAGCCCAACACAAGGGTCTTTGCAAAATTTAGGAACTAATGCGTTTCGCAACAGGGGTCATGTTTGCTGAGAGAAACTCAAAATAGGAGCCCTCTCAATGCGTGACATTCCAGCCCTCGCAGATCGTGAAGAACAGGAGACATCATCCCTGGACGGGCGAACCCCACTGCAGCCCGCCGTCGTCACGCCCAAACAGGCGTTGTCGATCAAGCCTTTCGGCCTCGACATGAACGTTCTCCTCACCACCGAGGCCACCGGCGGCGCCACCTCGGTCATCGTGGCGTGGCACAAGCCCGGCGAAGGCCCGCCAGACCATGTCCATTTCAATCAGGAAGAGATTTTGTTCATCATCGAGGGCCTCTATGAGGTGACCGTCGGCGATGAGACCGCCAAGGCGGATCCCGGCAGCATCGTCTTCATTCCGCGTAACGTCGTGCACCGCTTCAGGAACATCGGCAGCATCACGGGTCGCATGCTGGGCTGGAGCCTACCGGGTGGGCAGGACCATTACCTCAAAGCAATCTCCGAGCTTGCTGCCGGCGGCGGGTTCACCAGCGAGAAGGTGATGGAGATCAGCAAGACGTTCGATACCCACTTCCCTGTCCTTGAGTGCCGCGCGCCTCACGGCAACGCAGCAGATCGGTCGCTTTCGGAGCGATGTGGACATTGACCGAGCCTGACCTACCGCATGCGCATGCCGTCGGCAGGCATCAAACTGACCTTTAATTTCTGGCGTTCACACAAACGGCCGCAGTTGGGAGCGCATCATGTCTGCGATCACGCCCGAACCGATCCTGAATATTGCTATCGGGTTCATGGGGGCAAAACAACTTTTTGCGGCAAGCGAGATCGGGTTGTTTGAGGCGCTTGCCGACGGGCCGGCGAGCCGGGATGAGCTGGCGGACAAGACCGCGGTGCCGGCGCGTACGGTAGGAATTGTAGCTGCTGCGATGGTTAGCCTCGGATTGATCGACCAGGAAGGCAGCCGCTACCGTAATGGTGAGGCGGCAGCGGCATTTCTTGCCGGCAAGCCGGGTCACGATCTGCGACCCGTTCTGGGCTTCTTCAACAGCATCAGCTATCCGCTCTGGGAAAGGCTCGCTGACGCTGTACGCAGCGGTGAGGGTCAGGCGCAGTTCAGTAAATTCGATCGCGAGCAGCAGCAAATATTTTCAGCCGGTGTTGAAGCGCTCACGGCTCCGGTAGCAGCTTCTCTGGCGGTCGCCTACGATTTCAGCGGCCATCGACGGTTGTTGGACATAGGCGGCGGCACCGGCTCATTCCTACTGGCAGTGCTGCGACGCTATCCGGCTCTGCGCGGCACGTTGTTTGAGCTGCCGGGGGCTTGCGCCGTCGCACGGCAACGACTGTCGGCGGAGCCGGAGGGTTCACGCATCGGTATTGTTGAGGGCGATATGTTCAAGACTCCACTTCCGGCTGGCCACGATGTTTTGCTTGTGGCGAACACAGTCCACGTACTCTCGGCGCCCCACAATCTGGAGCTCATGCGAAAAATGCGCGCGATAGCGCAAAGAGGGAGCCGGCTGCTGTTGGTGGACGTTTGGATGAACCCGACGCACACGGAACCACCTGCTGCCGCTCTCATGTCGGGGGAGTTTCTGGTGATGGCCGGCGAAGGGCAAGCCTACAGTGAGCAGCAAGCCGACCACTGGCTCGGGCAGACCGGTTGGCGCAAACGCGAACGCACGCCGCTCGCGGGCATGTCCAGTGTTATCGTCGCCGAAGCCGCCTAGGCTTAGACTGCGGTCTCCGCGCACGCTCGATCTGAACAGGCACAAAGGCATTGCGCCCAGCTAGCTGACAAATGGCATTCAGCGATCTCGCTTAATGGCACAAAGCGGACATCCCGACACGTTCAACCAATGTCCGCTTTTGGGGGTAAAGCAGACATCAGGCGGACGTGTGTAGCACGAAGAGCTTTGGGGCCTGTATCGGGCTTATTGGGGCCTGGTCGCAAATGACCTGACGATTTGACACCCAAGACGCGAGGTGAAATGTCGCCCGAACCGACAAGCGATACGATCCGAGCGCCAATGCGCACGGCGATACCAGTACGGTCTTTAACCGACGAGTTCGCATTCCCCGGTGGGCGCTCGACCGGGGGACTTCTTGCTCTTCGCCCGCGAGCTTTTAGCGACATCGCTCGTGGACACCAGCGCGGCTCAGAGATTGAATTGAACGATGTCCGCTTGTGGCAGAAAGCGGACATCCTAGTCCGCGGGCTAGCCTTTGCTCAGTTTACGGGCCGACAGAGCTTTGGCTTTTCCCGATCGCCGATCGATATAAAAGTATTTGAGTGCAAAGCGCCCCTCCCGAGCGTTAAGCGGCCCACCGCAACTCAGGCAAGTCAATTGAGCTTCGTTCATGATGGGTGGCACTTCGACTTTGACCACGTGATACAGCCCATTGCAGTTAGGGCAATTGAACATTGGCGCATCGACCATGCGCCCAATTTGCGGTGTGCCATTACTAAGCGCAAGTGTCACAAGGCTCCAGCAGCAGCCCTTTAGTCGAAGCTTTTTGAAAACAGCACTCATTCAATGTCCGCTTTCGGGGGTAAAGCGGACATCGCGCGGAGCTGATGCGATGTCCGCTTATGACCCATAGCAGTCATTCGAAGCGCACGAACGCCAAGCCACGCGACCCACACCTCGAAAGGTTCAAGCCCAGCAAAGATTCTTTGGGTTCCATGGGAACTAGAAACAGAAAATCGCGTTCAGCGAATGCCGCCGCCTAAGCAGGCGACAAGCAGCCATAGGCTGAGCCCTCTTTGACAAACGACAAGAGGGAGTCGATGAACCAGCGTCAGCTTATCGTATTCAGCACAAAAGCAGCACTTGCGTGGGCGTTTGGTTGGCCTTCATTCGCGCCAGTGCGAACTCCGGAAATGCTCCCTCCGCCTGAGCTCCCGTTCAAGGGCACGATCGGCCGCAGGAGCGGCGTCCCAGCCGCCGCAGCTTCCGCCTTTCAGCAACTCGGAGCGGAAAACAACGGTAGGAGGCCGCCCGCAATGCTTTCGTCGGGAGAATTTCGATGTCCACCTTGTATCAGCACATCTTATCGCGGCGCCGCTTCTGTCTTTGTTGCATGGGGGCGGCCACGTTTGCGGCCACAGGCGGCTGGCTGACACCCTCGCAATCCTATGCCGAGTCGCGCAACCTCGTGGATCTGATCCGTGATGACGCCGCCAAGGCGACCATCAAAGTCCACAAGCTGCGCGGCAACGTGAGCATTCTCGAGGGCTCGGGCGGCAATATTGCTGTGCTGCCGGGAGACGACGGCAAGGTATTCATCGACGCTGGCATCACCCCATCACGTCCGCGCATCCTGGAGGCCGCGAACGGCCTCAGCCGCGACCCCATCACGCATCTGATCAATACCCACTGGCACTTCGATCATACAGACGGCAATCAATGGTTGAATGAGGAAGGGGCAGCCATTCTCGCCCATGAGAACACTCACAAACATCTCTTGACCGCTCAGAGGGTCGAGGACTGGGATTTCAACTTCCCTTCATCGCCGCTGGCGGCCGTTCCGACTGAGGTTTTCTCCTCGGAGAAGACCCTGACCTTGAACCGCTCGACGCTGGCGCTGAAATATTACGGCCCCGCGCATACGGACTCCGACATATCCGTTACCTTCCACGAAGCGGATATTATCCATTGTGGGGATACGTACTGGAACGGCATCTATCCGTTCATCGATTACTCGACGGGCGGGAACATCCAAGGGATGATCACCGCTACTGAGAGGAACCTAGCTGTCACGACAGACCAAACGATCGTGATCCCCGGACACGGCGTTCCAGTGAGCAACAGGGCTGAGCTGCAAGCCTACCGCGATATGCTCGTCGCTATCCGCGACAACGTCGCAAAGCTCAAGGAGCAGGGCCGTTCGCTCGACGAGATTATCGCCGCCAAGCCCACTGCGGCGTTCGACGCCAAGTGGGGTCAATTCGTCATAACCCCGGCGATGTTCACCCGACTGGTTTACGAGGGCGCCTGACGCGCCTTCGCTTTTGCGCAACCACCGACGCGAATTGCGCCCCCAACGGCGCAGAGTCGGTTTTCGAAAAGGAGCTTGACGTGTACGTTTTTGAAAAGGTCCTTCACATCGATATCCCTGTGAAGCTGACGGAAGTGAAGTTTGTGTCCAGTATCGGCGCCTTAGCGTTCGAAGGGGATCTGCCCGCTTCGCTTTTCCACCTTCAGCTCATCGTGGATGACAGCGCCGATTGGAAAGCGAAGGCCGAAATCATCGCGGTCTTTCACACGAACGCTGGCCACGTCACGTTGCATGACGCCGCTTACAACGCCGATAGAAATATAGCGACCGGCAATCCCTACAAGCAACTCATCTTCGACCTGCAGAGGCGTGGTGTACGAATCGAGCTGTGTGGCGCGACCGCAAAGGCTCACGGCTACGGAAACGCGGATCTGCTTCCTGACATTAAGGTGAACACGGATGCCATGGCCAGAACGACGCAGCTCGTTCAACAGGGGTTCGTGAAAATTACGGAGGAGTAGACTTAGTCGATGTCTGCTTATGGCAGTACCGAAATCTATCTGGGTTAGAAGTGTTTACTTGAGGAGTGACGCATGACCTTTGTCAAAACGAAAGACGGCGTTGAGATTTTTTACAAGGATTGGGGCAAGGGTCAGCCCATCGTGTTCAGCCACGGTTGGCCGCTATCGGCCGACGACTGGGATACGCAGATGCTGTTTTTCCTTCGCCACGGGTATCGGGTCATTGCCCACGACCGGCGAGGCCATGGCCGGTCAAGTCAAGTCGGTGACGGTCACGACATGGATCATTACGCCGATGATCTGGCTGCGGTGACTACCCATCTCGACCTGAGAGACGCCATTCATGTGGGCCATTCCACCGGTGGCGGCGAAGTCGTGCATTACATCGCGCGGCACGGTGAAAGCCGGGTCGTCAAGGCTGCGATCATTTCGGCAGTGCCGCCTTTGATGCTGAAGACGGCGGCCAATCCGGGCGGCTTGCCCAAAGAGGTGTTTGATGGACTGCAGGCGCAGCTCGCGGCCAATCGAACGCAATTCTATCGCGAGTTCGCCTCCGGCCCATTCTACAACTACAACAAAACGGGCAAGCCCTCGGAGGCGGTTATCGAGAACTGGTGGCGCCAAGGCATGATGGGAGGCGCCAAGGCCCATTATGACGAGATTGTCGCTTTCTCTCAGACCGACTTCACCGAAGACTTAAAGAAGATCACAGTCCCGGTTCTGGTGATGCACAGCGAGGACGATCAGGTCGTGCCCTATGCGGATTCGGGTCCGTTGTCGGCGAAGCTCTTGAAGAATGGAACGCTCAAAACCTACAAGGGCTTCCCGCACGGCATGCCGACCACGCAGGCGGAAACGATCAACGCCGACCTGTTGACCTTCCTCAAGGCATAGGGCTGCCAGCAATAACGCCATCCCGTTAGCCAGACGCCATAGTCTATCGATGTCCGCTTATGGCACAAAGCGGACATCCAAGCGTCGTCCGGCAATGTCCGCTTTTGGGGGTAAAGCGGACATCAGCGGGCGCTAATCCGATGTCCGCTTTTGACCCAAAGCGGAAGTCGCGCATGCGATTTTGCCGTGACGCACAATGCAGCTGAGTGGCTTCAGGCACAGCGAACATTGGCTTCGCGTTTTTGTGCCCGCGAAGCACACCCTCAGCCTCGATAATGTCTTAACGATAGCGGACCTACTTCCCGTTCTTGCTGCGCCGACGCTTGGTCTCGTCGTTAAGGGCGCGCTCGAGGCGTTCTTTGGCCTCCAGCTCCAGCGCATGTAGGCCGGCTAGGGTCTCGTCGAGGTCGTGCCGCTTGCTCTCAAGCTCCTTGATACGCTCAGTGATGCGCTCGAGTCCGCGTCGATACTGCGCCGCCCCAGTGGCATCGGTCTTGTACAAGCTCAAATATTCGCGGATAGCCTCGATCGAAAATCCAAGCCGCCGTAACCGCTGTATCAGGCTCAGCCGCGCCCGGTCCTGATAGTTGAAGACGCGTGTGCGGCCCACGCGCGCCGGCGCAATCAGCCCACTCTCCTCATAGAAGCGAATGCCCTGCGACGTCAGTGAGAACTCATTGGCGAGTTCGGCGACGCTGTAGAATCGCGAGCGATCCGAAGGGGTTGAATCGATCATGGGCGAGAATATGCGACTTAAGTTTTCGAAAGTCAACTTTAGTAGAGGCAGGAGGCTTGTGATCAACAGGTTTTCCGCACCAGATGGGGCTTAAGTCGCTTGATTTTCAGCAATACGTGAGATTCAACAGTGCTTTAGCAAAGTATAGTGTAGTAATATAAAGTACACTTGACACAGTGCTGAAAAAGGTATCTAAAGAACCTGCCGCGCAGGCTTGCGGATCCAGAGGGAGTAGGACATGTCGCCCAAACATTGGCTTGCCGCCTACGGCAAAACGATTCCATGCGAGATCGATCCGGCCGTTTATGGCTCGGTGCCGGAGCTGCTCGAGGCGGCGATGCGGCGCTATGCCGATAAGCCGGCGTTTCGCTGCTTCGGCCAAACTCTGACTTATGCCGACACCGGTCGGCTGTCGCGCAACTTCGCGGCTTACCTGCAGGGCAAACTTGGCGTGAAGAAAGGCGACCGCGTCGCCGTGATGCTGCCGAACATCCCGGCGTTCCCGATCGCCATGATGGGCATTGTCCGCGCCGGCGCCGTGCAAGTGAACGTCAATCCACTCTACACGCCGCGCGAGCTCGAGCATCAGCTCAACGATGCAGGCGCCGAAACGATCGTCATTTTTAACGGAGTATCGTCCACGCTCGCAGAGATCGTCGACAAGACTGCCGTAAAGCTGGTCATTAGCGTTGCGCCGAGTGATGCGACGGCGGCAATGCTGCCGGCGCCCGACATCGACGCTAGACTTACGAACGTTGTTTCATTCGCCGCTGCGCTGGCGCAGGGGGCGGCGCTCAAATTCACGGCGGCGGCGCTGACCGGCGACGATCTTTTATTCCTGCAATATACCGGCGGGACGACCGGGCTCTCCAAGGGCGCCGCGCTGTCGCACCGCAACCTCGTCGCCAATACCGAGCAGTTCAAGGCGTTCATTGGCGACGCCCTGCGCCCAGGCGAGGACGTCATTGTCACGGCGCTGCCGCTTTATCACATCTTCGCGCTGATGCTGAACTTCCTCGCTTACTATTCCATCGGCGCGGAGAATTGGCTCGTCCCCAATGCGCGCGACATCGACAGCCTGGTCGAGACGCTCCGGCATGCGCGCCCCACCGCGTTTACCGGCGTCAACACTTTGTTCGGCGCGCTGGTCATGCATCCCAAGATCGCCGATGTCGATTTCAGTCGATTGCGGGTGGCGATCGGCGGCGGCGCCGCTGTGTTGCCGACCACGTCCGCGAAATGGAAGACGCTCACCGGCAAGGACATCCGTGAAGGCTACGGACTATCGGAAACCTCGCCGATTTTAACGCTCAATCCGGACGGCACGACCGGCGGATTCTCGGCGACGGTCGGCCTGCCATTGCCTTCGACCGATATCAAATTGCTCGACGGCGAAGATAACGAGGCGCCGCTTGGCGAGCCTGGCGAAGTCTGCGCCAAGGGCCCGCAGGTCATGGGCGGCTATTGGCAGAAGCCGGAAGCCAATGCGGAGGCGTTTACCGCCGACGGCTATTTCCGCACCGGCGATGTCGGGGTGTTCGATGAGAATGGCTTGCTCAAGATCGTCGACCGCAAGAAGGACATGATCATCGTTTCCGGCTTCAACGTTTTTCCCAACGAAGTCGAAGCGGTGGCGGCAGCCTGCAGCGGCGTCGTCGAATGCGCCTGTGTCGGCAGGCCCGATCACAAGACCGGCGAGGCGGTGCGCCTGTTTGTGGCCAAGGCGCCGGGCGCGACGCTAACCGAAACGGACCTGATCGCGCACTGCCGACGCCAGCTTTCGGCCTACAAGGTGCCGAAGGAAGTCCGTTTCCTCGATTCATTGCCGAAGTCCAACGTGGGCAAGATCCTGCGTAAGGATCTGCGCGGTCAGCCATAGGTGCCTCCATGATCACGGCGCAATATTCCATGGCAACCGCCGCGCAATTCGCCGGCCGCGAGCTTGGAGCCTCGGAATGGGTTGCTCTCGACCAGGATCGCATCGATGCCTTCGCCACCTGCACCGGCGATCGGCAATGGATCCATATCGACATCGAGCGAGCCAGACGGGAAAGCCCATTCGGCGGCCCGATCGCGCACGGTTATCTGACATTGTCGCTGGTCGCGGCAATGATCATGGAGCTTGGCGTGATACCGCCGGACGCGGCGACCGGACTCAACTACGGATTGGACAAGGTGCGCTTCATCGCGCCGGTGAAGGCGGGATCGCGCGTACGTGCGCGCGCCAGACTGCGTGCCGCCGAGCCGCAAGGCAATGCCCGGATATTTTTGCGGCTCGACTGCACACTCGAAATCGAAGGCGAGCCGAAGCCGGCGCTGGTCGCCGAACTGTTATGCCTGTTGATCGGCAAATGCGATGCCGCGGCATGAGCATCGTGGTGGTGTCATGACGGTCAATTTTGCTGACGAGCAGGCGCAGGACATTCGCGAGCAGGCGGCGGCGCACACTTTGGCGGCCAATCCGCTGGTCGGCGTGCGCGGCGAGGATTTTGTCGCCTCAGCGCGCCTCTTGCTCGGCGAAACGCTCAACAATCCCGCGGTCTCCATGCGGCAGTATGTGGCACTGCTCGCCGAACTCGGGCGGATCGCGACCGGCGGCAGCGGCCTCGCACCCGATCCCAAGGACCGCCGCTTTGCCGATCCGGCATGGAAGACCAACGCCGCCTATCGCGCGCTGGCGCAATCCTATCTCGCGTGGGGCAATGCGCTGTACGGCTTTCTCGACGAAGCCAAGATCGGTAGCCGGGATGCCGAGCGCGCGCGTTTCCTGGTCTCGCTGCTGGTGGATGCGCTCGCTCCCACCAATTGGCTCGCCGGCAATCCGGCGGCACTGAAGAAACTCGTCGAGACCGGCGGCGTGAGCCTGCTGCACGGTTTTGGAAATTTCCTCCGCGATGTCGTGCGCAATGGCGGCCTGCCGGCGCAGGTCGACACCCGCACGTTCGCCGTGGGCAAAAATCTCGCGACCACGCCCGGCTCGGTCGTGCTGCGCAACGAGATCATGGAGCTGATCCAATATCAGCCGACTACCGACGAGGTGCACCAACGGCCGCTGCTGATCGCTCCGCCTCAGATTAACAAGTTCTATGTCTTCGATCTGGTGCCGGAAAAGAGCATCGTCCGTTATTGCCTCCAAGCCGGCCTACAGACCTTCGCTATTAGCTGGAAGAATCCGTCCGCCGCCGAACATGGGTTCGGTCTCGATACTTACGTCGCCGCGTTGGAGCAGGCGGTGGATTCGATGCGCGAAATCACTGGCAGTGAGGACGTCAATGTCTGGGGCTCGTGCTCGGGAGGCATCACGACTTCGGCGTTTCTTGCTCACCTTGCCGCGCGCGGCGGGGCGAAAGTCCACAGCGCGACCGTTGCGGTTTGTCTACTCGATATGGCGGCCGCGCAAAACACCACGGCCGGATTGTTTGTGACGCCGGAATCGGTCGCGGCGGCAAAGCGCGCGTCGCAACTCGCCGGCGTGGTCGAAGGCCAGGAGCTGGCGCGGATGTTCGCCTGGATGCGGCCCAACGATCTGATCTGGAATTATTGGGTCAACAATTATCTGCTTGGCAATGCGCCGCCCGCTTTCGACATTTTGTACTGGAACAACGACACCACACGACTGCCGTCGCGGCTTCACGCCGACTTCCTCGATCTGATCGACGCCAATCCGTTCGTCACTGCTGGCCGGCTCGTGGTGCGCGGCACGCCACTCGATATGGCGCAACTGGATTTGGACAGTTACGTCGTCGCCGGTCTTTCAGATCACATCACGCCATGGCACGGTTGCTACAACACGGCCAAGCTCTACGGCCCGCGCAGCACTTTTGTTCTGGCCAATAGCGGGCATATCCAGAGTCTGATCAATCCGCCCGGCAACCCGAAGGCGTGCTTTTGGGCCGGCGCATCAAGCGCGCGCGACCCGCAGGCCTGGCTCGAACACGCAGTAAAGCAGGCCGGCAGCTGGTGGCCGCACTGGCAGGAATGGATAAAGGTCCACTCGGGCGCGACGAAATCTGCACCAGGTGAACTTGGCAGCAAAGCGAATCCGCCGCTTGAAGCGGCGCCGGGGCGTTACGTTCTGGAGACGTGAGATGCACATCAGCTTGCACGATGTTGACGGGCAAACGCTGCGCGTTGGCGTCCGGCGCGGCGACGAGGCGCGGCCGCCGCTGCTCTTGTTCAACGGGATTGGCGCCAATATCGAACTAGTCGAACCGTTTCTCGACGCGCTCGACAGGCAGCCCGCAATCGTCTTTGACGTGCCAGGCGTCGGCGGTTCGCCGCCGCCATGGTTGCCATATCGCCCATCGACACTGGCAGGCCTAAGCGCACGGTTGCTCGACGAGCTGGGACACAAACAGGTCGACGTGCTGGGCTTTTCCTGGGGAGGTGCAGTCGCCCAACAATTTGCCTACCAACAGTCGAAGC
>Ga0306921_10006990_pt1 | contig 11799 bp, 10 predicted proteins | sample sta12Cox44000080_FD_203760 | JGI IMG/M metagenome (GOLD analysis project Ga0306921, IMG submission 203760) | Lab enrichment of tropical soil microbial communities from Luquillo Experimental Forest, Puerto Rico - statoxic.12C.oxic.44.000.080 (v2)... | ecosystem: Environmental > Terrestrial >... | reverse complement strand
AAGCCCCACGGTCCTACGAAGTCCGGCTAAATTCGCGGTTTTCAGCGAGCTTCGTCGGCGCGCGCAGCCATGCGCTTTAGGAATGTAGGGATTTTTGCGAGCTATGCAAGCGACGCAGGCCAGCAACTAGGGGATCAGGTATCGGGCATCAGGCATTAGAGGTTCCATTCTACTGATCCCTGACTCCTGATCGCTGACTACTGAAACGTCGTCATCACCTCGCAGCCGAACAGCTCGACCGAGTGCATCGCCTCGTCGATGCTCATGTCGCCGAACGCGAGCCACGGCACCACATAATTGGCGCCGGTCGCGGTGATGTCGGCGGCGATGAAATCGCGCACGGTCTGCGGCGAGCCGGCGACCGCGGTTTTCAGCGCCGCCAATTGATCGAAGGTTTCGGGATAGAGGTCGCCGACCCGCGGCGCCGCGCCGTGGCGCTTGAACAGCCAGAAGAAATTGGTGCGCCAGCGCGGATAGGCGCGCCGGGCGATCGCGAGTGCCTTGTCGTCGGTGTCTGCGACCACGATATGGCGGCCGACGCCGCGCAGCGTGGTGTCGGCCTTGCCGAGCTTTTGCCGGGTGGCGAGGTAGCGTTCGAAGATCGGCCGCACCGCACCGGGCGGCGCGAGCGACACGACATTGACGTCGTTTGCCGCCGGCCAGTCGGCATTGTCGGGAAGGCTGACGCCGTACCACAGCGGCGGATGCGGCTTTTGCACCGGCTTGAGCACCATCGGCACATGAGCGAAATTGTAAAACTTGCCTTCGAAGCTGAGCTCGTCGGCGGTGAGGCCTTTCAGCAGCAGCTGGAACGCCTCGTGATACATCGCCCCGGTCTGCGCAAAATCGAGCGCGTAGTTCGCCGTCTCGAACGGCGACACGCCGCGGCCGATGCCAAGCTCGAAGCGCCCGCCGCTCATCTGATCGAGCATGCAGATTTCCTCGATCAGGCGCAGTGGATGATAGAAGGGGAGGAGATAAACCAGCGGCCCGAAGCGGAGCTTCTGCGTTCGTTGCGCTAACGCGGCGAGAAAGACCGCGGGCGACGCTGCGCAGCCGATCGGCGTGCCGTGATGCTCAGCGAGGTGATAGGCGTGGAAGCCCAGGCGGTCGTAGGCCTCGGTAAGCCGCAGCCGGCCGGCGAACAGTTCGCCGTGCGGAATGCCCGCATCGTCCATGTGATCGAAAATGCCGAATTTCATGATTGGCTGATCTCCCCCCAAACGGCTCACCAGAACGATTATGGCCGGGACGGGTCCGGCCATAAGGACGATAGGAGGACAGTCAGCGCTGCGTGGCGCTACTTCCACTCGACCTTCATGACCTCGTAGGCCTTGGCGCCGCCCGGGGTGACGACCTCCACCTGGGCGCCCTTCTTCTTGCCGACCAGCGCCCGGGCGAGCGGCGAGGTGATCGAGATCTTGCCCTTCTTGGCGTCGGCCTCGGGCTCGCCGACGATCTGCCACACCGCCTTCTTCTCGGTGTCCTCGTCGACCAAGGTCACGGTGGCGCCGAAGGTGATGGTGTCGCCGCTAAGCTTCGACACGTCGATCACCTCGGCGCGGGCGAGCTTGTCCTCGAGCTCGGCGATGCGGCCTTCGTTGAGCGACTGCGATTCTTTCGCCGCGTGATATTCGGCGTTCTCCGAGAGATCGCCGTGGGTGCGGGCGTCGGTGATCTGTTGAATGATGCGCGGGCGCTCAACCTGCTGGCAATGCTTGAGCTCGGCCTCCAATGCCGAATAGCCCGCCGCCGTCATCGGAATCTTGTCCATCGGTCTCGAACCTCCAAGAGACAAAATTTAGGTCGCGGGCCGAAGCGCTGCCCGGCCACGCGATCCTAACCCTGGCTCTACACGTACCGCCGCTGCGGCCGCTCCGATTCCCGATCAGATTCGGCGTCGGCCCCGAAATAGCTTTGCAGCGCACAAACCTCGAGGTCGCCCGCGAGATAGGCTTTGATGCCCTGCGCTGCCGCGACGGCCCCTGAAAGAGTGGTGTAGTACGGCACTTTATGCAAGAGGGCTGCACGCCGCAAAGAACGGCTGTCCGCAAGCGCCGTGGCCCCCTCGGTGGTGTTGAAAACCAGCTGGACATCGCCGTTTTTGATGGCGTCGACGATGTGTGGGCGGCCTTCGGCCACCTTATTGATCTTGACCGCTTCAACGCCCCGCTCGGCGAGGTAGCGTTGGGTGCCTGATGTTGCCAGCACCTTGAAACCCAGCCCGGCCAAGAGCCGGGTCGCCTCCAGGATGCGGGCCTTGTCGGCGTCCCTGACAGAGACGAAGACGTTGCCGGTCTTGGGCAGCCGCGAGCCGCCGCCGAGCTGGCTTTTGACGAAGGCGACATTGTAATCGCGGGCGATGCCCATAACCTCGCCGGTCGATTTCATCTCCGGCCCGAGCACGGTGTCGACGCCGGGGAACCGGGCGAACGGGAACACCGCCTCCTTGACGCCGACATGGTCCGAGGTGCCGGGCTCGAAACGCTGCGGCTTCAGCTTGAAGCTTTTCAGCGTCTCGCCCGCCATGATGCGGGCGGCGATCTTGGCGACCGGCAGCCCGATCACCTTTGCGACGAACGGCACGGTGCGCGAGGCGCGCGGATTGACCTCGAGCACGTAGATGTCGCCGTCCTTGATAGCGTATTGCACGTTCATCAGGCCGCCGACCTTGAGCGCGAGCGCGAGCGCCCGGGTCTGCCGGTCGAGCTCGGCGATGGTGGCGGCGGAAAGGTCGTGCGGCGGCAGTGAGCAGGCGCTGTCGCCGGAATGAATCCCGGCCTCCTCGATGTGCTCCATGATGCCAGCGATGTAAGTGTCGGTGCCGTCGGCGAGGCAGTCGACGTCGACTTCCACCGCATCGGTGAGATAGCGGTCGATCAGGAGCGGCCGCCGCTCGGAGACCGCGAGCTCGGTTGGGCGGTCGAGATCGGCATTGAGTCGCGCCAGGTAGCGGTCGATATGGGCGGCGTCGTGCACGATCTCCATAGCGCGGCCGCCGAGCACGTAAGACGGCCGGATCACGACAGGATAGCCGATCGCTTCGGCAATGGCGCGCGCCTTTTCGGGGCTCGTTGCGATGCCGCTCTCGGCTTGGCGGAGCTTCAGGCGATCGAGCAGTTTTTTGAAGCGGTCGCGGTCCTCGGCGAGGTCGATGGCGTCGGGCGAGGTGCCGAGGATCGGCACGTTGGCCTTCTCCAAAGGCTCGGCGAGCTTCAGCGGCGTCTGGCCGCCAAACTGCACGATGACGCCGTGCAGCGTGCCGTTAGCGCGCTCGGTGTCGATGATCTCCAGCACGTCTTCAGGGGTGAGCGGCTCGAAATAAAGCCGATCGGACGTGTCGTAATCGGTCGACACTGTCTCCGGATTGCAGTTGACCATGATGGTTTCGTAACCAACCTCCTTCAGCGCGAAGGCGGCGTGGCAGCAGCAATAGTCGAACTCGATGCCCTGGCCGATGCGGTTCGGGCCGCCGCCGAGAATGACGACCTTCTTTTTGTCCGACGGCGCCGCCTCGTCGACGGCGCGGCCGGCGAACAGCGCGTCGTAGGTCGAATACATATAAGCGGTCGGCGAGGCGAACTCGGCGGCGCAGGTGTCGATGCGTTTGAACACCGGGCGTACGCTCAAGCGCCGTCGCGTCTGCGTCACCGCGTCCGTGGTCGCGCCGGCGAGTTTTCCGAGCCGCGCGTCGGAGAAGCCCATCGCCTTGAGCCGGCGCAGCGCGTTCGGGCTCTGCGGCAGGCCTTTTGCGACAATCTCGTTTTCGGCTTCGACGATGCCGCGAATTTCCGCCAGGAACCACGGATCGATCTTGCAGGCGCTGTGAATGTCATCGTCGCTCGTGCCGAGTCGCATGGCCTGCGCAACGGCGAGCAGGCGGTCGGGTGTCGGCGTGCCGAGAGCGGCGCGGATCGCGTTCTTGTCGTCGCCCTGGCCGAGGCCGGCGATGGCGATCTCGTCGAGGCCGGTGAGCCCGGTCTCCAGCGACCGAAGCGCTTTCTGCAGGCTCTCCTGGAACGTCCGGCCGATAGCCATAGCTTCGCCGACCGATTTCATCGACGTAGTCAGCACCGGCTCGGCGCCGGGAAATTTCTCGAACGCGAAACGCGGAATCTTGGTGACGATGTAATCGATGGTCGGCTCGAACGACGCCGGCATCGCGCCGCCGGTGATGTCGTTGGCGATCTCGTCCAAGGTGTAGCCGACCGCGAGCTTGGCGGCGACCTTGGCGATCGGAAAGCCGGTCGCCTTCGACGCCAAGGCAGACGAGCGCGACACCCGCGGATTCATCTCGATGATGACCAGCCGCCCGTCAGCCGGATTGACGGCGAACTGCACATTGGAGCCGCCGGTCTCCACCCCGATCTCGCGCAGCACCGCGATCGAGGCGTCGCGCATGATCTGATATTCCTTGTCGGTGAGCGTGAGCGCCGGCGCGATGGTGATGGAATCGCCGGTGTGCACGCCCATCGGATCGAGGTTCTCGATCGAGCAGATGATGATGCAATTGTCCTTCTTGTCGCGCACCACCTCCATCTCGAACTCTTTCCAGCCGAGCACCGATTCCTCGATCAGCACTTCGGACGTGGGCGAGGCGTCGATGCCGCGCTCGACGATGTCGATGAACTCGGCCTTGTTGTAGGCGATGCCGCCGCCGGTGCCGCCGAGCGTGAACGACGGCCGGATGATGGCGGGGAGGCCGATGTCCTCGAGCGCTTCGAGCGCCTGGATCAAGGTCTTGACCTGGTGCGAGCGCGGCGTCTCCAGGCCGATCTTCTTCATCGCGTCGCGGAACAGCTCGCGATCCTCGGCCTTGTCGATGGCGTCGGCCGTGGCGCCGATCATGGTGACGTCGAACTTCTCCAGCGTGCCCATCTTGCGCAGCGACAGCGCGGTGTTGAGCGCGGTCTGCCCACCCATGGTCGGCAAGAGGGCAAAGCCGCCGGGCACGGCGTAGCGCTCCTTCTCGATGATGCGGGTGACCATCTCCGGCGTGATCGGCTCGATATAGGTGGCGTCGGCCAATTCCGGATCGGTCATGATGGTGGCCGGATTGGAGTTCACCAAAACGACGCGATAGCCCTCGGCCTTGAGCGCCTTGCAGGCCTGCGTGCCGGAATAATCGAACTCGCAGGCCTGGCCGATCACGATCGGACCCGCGCCGATGATCAGGATCGAGGAGATGTCGGTCCGTTTGGGCATCGCTTTCCGTTTTTGCGCACAAAAAAAGGGCGCGCCTGTCGCGCGTCCTTTGGGCCGGCTGCCGGGGCCGGGCCCCGCGCGAGGGGGTCTTAGACCAGATTCGAGAGGGCGGCAACGCTGCGCGTTTGTCCTGTGTGTGGCGGCACGTTACGCTCTTGGCAACACGTAGGATCTTGCCGGGAGGGAACAGTGCGGCTCGCGCAAAAGCTCGCGATTTTGGGGCTCGGGATCGCCGCCGCGGCCGGAGCCTGGGCGCAGACGCCGGCAGGCGACACGCGGCCGGTCACGCTGGTGGTGCCGATCGCGGCCGGCGGCGGCGTCGACACCATCGGCCGCATCTTTGCCGTCGAGCTCGGCGACCGGCTCAAGCAGTCCTGGGTGGTCGAGAACCGGCCCGGCGCCGGCGGCCTCATCGGCCTCGACTCCGTCGCCAAGGCCGTGCCCGACGGCCACACGCTCGTAGTCATGGAGACCTCGGCGGTGCTGCAGAAGTGGCTGCACAAGAGCGTGCCGTTCGACGTCGTCGCCGATTTTTCTCCGGTGGCGCAGATGGCGACGACGTCGCTGGTGCTGTTCGCCAATCCGGCGCTGCCCGCGGCGAACGTCAAGGAGCTGATCGCCTACGCCAAGGCCAATCCGGGCAAGCTTTCGGTCGGCACGCCCGGCATCGGCTCGCCGCACCATCTCGCCGCCGCCATGCTCAATGCGCGCGCCGGCATCGACATCGTCAACGTGTCGTACAAGGGCGCGGCGCCGTCGCTCAACGACCTGCTCGGCGGTCAGATCCCGCTGATTTGGGCGACGCCCGCCGCCGTCATGCAATATGTCGAGGCCGGCAAGGTGAAGCCGCTCGCGGTCGGCTCGCGCGAGCGCATCGCGCTGTTGCCGAACGTGCCGACGCTTGCCGAGAGCGGCCTGACCGGCTTCGACGTGACGATTTGGTTCGGCATCGCGGGTCCAGCCAAGACGCCGCGCGACGTCATCGACCGGGTCGGCCGCCAGATCGCCGCCATCGATGCCTTGCCCGTGATCAAGACCAAGACGGCGCCGCTCGGCTACGAACTGCACTATCTCGACAACAAGCAGCTCGCCGAACAAATCGCCGACGATCACGCCCGCTATCGCAAGGTGATCCGCGACGCCGGCATTACGCCGGATTGAGGCGTATGAGCTTCGCGCTACCTGTTCTGCCAGCGCGGGCGCGGTATGGCGACAGGACGATACGTCGTATTGACCATGCAGGTGCCGCCGATACCGCGGACGGTCGCGAGACATTGCTCGAAAGTCACGAAGCCGCAGTTGTAGGACGCATCGCCGGTGTCGAGCACCGCGCACCAGGGGTAGTTCTGCGCCTCGGCACGGCCGGCGAGCGCGACGATGCCGATAGCAATACTCAGCGTGAGAAATAGAGTCTTCATGGTCAGCTCCCTGAGAATATAAATAGCGCTTGTTTATTAACGCCAAATCCGGTCCGATATTTCATCGGCTGCAATATTTAGCACGCGGCCGGCGAGACGAGCGCTTATCGCGCGCAATTGATCGCGCCGTGAAGCGGGGTAATCGCAAGCCCGGCGCCGCCGGCCGATACTAGGCGGCGCTGCGCGCCGCTGCCTTGGCCGGCAGTCCAAGAATCTCGCGCGCCTTGGCCGGCGCTGCCGGCCGATCGCCGAGCGCCCGGATGATGGTGGCGGCGCGCTCGACCAGCGCCGCGTTGTTCGGCGCGAACACGCCACGCTCCAGATAAAGATTGTCCTCGAGGCCGACGCGGACGTGGCCGCCCAGAATGGTGGCCTGCGCCACCATCGGGAATTGATGCATCGAAATGCCGAACGCCGCCCACACGCACGGTTGCGGCAGCATGTCCCGCATCATGATCATCGCTTCCGGCGTCGCCGGCGCGCCGTAGGGAATACCGAGGCAGAGCTGCAGCATCGGCGGAGTCGCCAGCGCCCCCTCGTCGAGCAGTTTCCGCGCCAGGCGGATATGCCCGGTGTCGAATACTTCGAGCTCGGGCAGCACGCCGGCTTCGCGGATCAGCTTCGCCATGACGCGCAGGTGCGCCGGCGTGTTGATGAAGGTGCGCTCGGTCATGGTGAGCGTGGCGATGTCGAGCGTGCAGATTTCCGGCTTCAGCTCCTGGATATGGCGGACGCGGTCTTCCGGGCGCGAAAGCGTGGTGCCGGGCCCGCCGACCGCCGGGTTATCCTGTCCCGGATAGAAGATGGCGCCGGGCCCGGTGGTCAGGTTAATGATGACGTCGAGGCCTCTGCCGCGGATGCGATCGACGACTTCTTTGTAATGGATGAACTCGCGGCTCGCCTTGCCGGTGGCCGGATCGCGAACGTGGATGTGGACGATGGCCGCGCCGGCCTCGGCCGCCTCGATCGAGGAGGTCGCGATCTGTTCCGGCGTGACCGGAATGGCGGGATGCTTACCGACGGTGTCGGCGCCCCCGGTGATGGCACAGCTGATGATGACGTCACGGCCCATGGCGGCGTTCCTCCCCTTGTTTCGTGGCAGCATAAAAAAATCCCCGGATTGGGGCTAGCCCAATTCGGGGTGCAAGAATCGTGGTTACTCAGCGTACGTTACTTGGTGACGGCTACTGACTGAGTCACTTACTGATGGCCGCCTTGATAGCCGTTCTGCTGCTTCTGGACCTTCTGCGTATTCGACGCACTACCGGTCTTTTGCGAGTTCTGATGGGCGCCGGAGCCGCCGCTCACTGCGGCGTTGCCGGCCGTGTTGCCGCTCTGCGCCATCGCCAAGGACGACGCACCCAGTATCAGGGCGGCCGCGACCGCGAGTGTTTTCGTTCTCGACATTCCTGTTTCCCCTGTCTCACACAAAACGCCTCGGCCAATGTCATGTTCCGCGTGGAACTCCGCTGTAGCGCGCGTGTGGTTCCGCGATCGCAATCGAATCACGTCTGCTTTACGGCGTCCGCCTTCACCCAGCGCGCCAGCGGCGCCAGCAACAGCGGCGACAGATAGACCGGAAATTGCGCCAGCGCGAAATAGATCCACGTGAAGTCGGGCAGCGCGCCGCCGGTCGCCGCCAGCATCAATCCCATGTTTCGCTGCGAGGCCATCAGGCCGAGCACTAAGGCGCGCTCGCGTCCGGTCGCGGCGAACACGAACGCAGTCAGCACCAGGATGGCGAAGGTCAGCGCGAAGGCGAGCGCCGTCAGTGCGACCATGCCGAGCGGATCGTCGATGAAGCGGCGCCCGACATTTTCCATGACCGCGGCGACGAAGATGAACACCAGCAGAATGTTCATGCCGTTGATCTGATCGTTGCAGCGCCGGATGGCGGCGCGGCTGGCGAAGCGGCGGATGATCGCGGCCGCGGCGAGTGAGCCGGCAAGGATCGCAAACAGCTTGAGCCCGAGCGCGAGCGGCGACAATGTCAACACCGGACCGATGAAGGCATAAGCGAACAGCGGCGCGGACAGCGGCGTCAGCGCCGTGCTGAGCACCAGCGTGGTCAGCACCAGCGTCGAGTCGAGCCCCATCACCGCGGCAAAGGCGGGCGACGCCATCATCGGCGACGCCACCGCCTGCAGCATCAGCGCGAGGAACAGTGCCGGCGCGCGGCTGTCGAGATGGATCGCGAGGCAGACCGTGCCGATCAAGGCCGGCACCGCGAGCGAGGTCCATGCCGTCGCCGCCAGCACTAGGCCCGGTCGGCGGATGTGGCTCTTCAGTACGGCGGTGTCGACGCGGAGAAACGCGAGACAAAGCAGGGCGAAGATCGCCTCGGTGACGAACGGCTTCACCACCGCGTCGAACGGCGGCACCACGATGGCGATGAACACCACCGCGGCGATGGCGCGTGCTCCCTGGCGGCCGAGCCAGGCAAGCGCCGCCCATGATGCGTTGAGAACCGGCACGTGAGAGAGCAACTCCGCTGAGCCAAAATGGCTCAACAGAGCCATGGGTCGAGTAGCATTGGGTCGGATAACACTGGGTCGTGTAACATTGGGTCGGGCAACATAAGCGCGTGTATGCATGAAGGCCAGTGGTCGCGCTTTGGTCGAGCCGTCCCTTTCGCGAGCTCCGACCGCTAAGCGGCCACGGTTGGCCGTGCCCTAGGAACAACGGGGCGGCGCATTCGTTTTCCGTTTGACGACGTGATTACAACGGAGATCCGCAATGTCGTCCAACAGCGAAGCACGAAGAGCGCAACGCAAAAGGCCGGAACAGGAACCGGATTTGTCGGTGGAGTATCGCCGCATAGGGATCAAGGCGGTTGCCGCGGCGGCAGCTCGCAGCAAATCAAAAGAGGTGCCGAGCGCAAACCCCGACCGGGAACGCAAGACGGGAGCGAGGAAGAAAGCCCGTGAATGATCGCCCGAGGATAACGCGTCGAAGCTTCGATCCAGCTTCCGCGGCAGGCATCGGCTTACAAATGCTCTATCAGCTACTCGATCACTTCTGCTCTATCAGCTACTCGATCACTTCGTCAGCGATCGAAAGCATGTCTGGCGGCACCTCGATGCTGAGCGTCCGGGCCGTTTGATTGTTGAAGGGCGAACAGGAATTTGGTCGGCTGCACCGGCAGGTCGCCAGGCTTGTCGCCTTTGAGATGCTGCCTCTATCCACCCTGACTTGACGGTACTTCAACGCTGAGGAAGCGGTGGATGGCGCTGCGAAAATGTGAGCCGTAGAGTGGCGAAGCCTCGTAACAACGGCGGAAGGCTCACGCGCATGCCTCTGGAAGGCAAGACCGCACTGGTCACCGGGTCGACGGACGGCGTTGGCCGGCTGGTAGCGATCCGGCTGGCTGACCTGGGCGCTCACGTCCTCCTCCACGGGCGCGATCGCAACAGAGGCGAGCAGGTGCTCGACCGGATCCGGGCGGTCGGCCGCGGTTCGGCAACATTCCTCCCGGCCGATTTCTCGGCGCTTGCCGAGGTGCGCGGCCTCGCCGAGGCCGTCCGAGGCAACTGCAAGCGGCTCGACATCCTCATCAATAACGCCGGCATCGGTTCGGGCGGCTCCGCGGTGAAGCGCGAAATCAGCCAGGACGGCTACGAGCTGCGCTTCGCCGTCAACTATCTGTCCGGCTTTCTGCTTACCGGGCTGTTGCTGCCTTTGATGGTGCGCAGCAAACCCGCCCGCATTGTGAACGTATCGTCGCTGGGCCAGCACCCCATCGACTTCGACGATGTCATGCTGACCCGCGACTATAGCGGCGGACGCGCTTACACCCAAAGCAAGCTCGCGCAGATCATGTTCACCTTCGATCTCGCCCGTGAACTTGATCCGGCAACCGTTACGGCCAATTGCCTGCACCCTGCCACCTACATGGCGACGACGATGGTGCGGCAGAGCGGCGTCACGCCGATCAGCACCGTTGCAGAGGGGGCGGAAGCGATCCTCAACCTTGCGGTCTCGGATGAGCTCGCCGGCGTCTCGGGCGAGTTCTACAACGGGCTACGGCCGGCAAGGGCAAACGCTCAGGCCTATAACGACAAGGCGCGCGAGCAGCTGCGTGTGCTCACTGGGCGCTTGACTGGCTTTGCGTCGTGAGGACTCACTTGCGTTTCTCGACCTCGGCATGACATCGGGCGGCCGTGCCAAGACCCAGGAGACTAAATCTCATGTTTGATTTCGACCGCGTCATCGAGCGCCGCGGCACACATTCTTCCAAGTGGGACAACATCGCTCGTCTTTCGGGCATCAAGTCACCTGACGCAATTCCGATGTGGGTGGCGGATATGGACTTCGCCGCGCCTCCGGGCGTGACGTCAGCCCTTACCGGCGAGATTCAACAGGCTGTCCATGGCTATTACGCCGACACGGGCAGCTGGGCAGCCGCGCTCGCGGATTGGATGGCGCGCCGCCATGACCTGCTCGTTGACCCGAATTGGGTGAGCCCGACGCCCGGCATTGTTTCCGGTCTCGGCCTCATCCTTCAGGCCGTCAGTGCGCCCGGCGATGAGGTCGTGGTCTTTCCGCCAGCCTATCACGCCTTTCGCAGGATCATCGTTGCCAACAAGCGGCGCATTCTCGATGCGCAGCTTGTCGAGACCGTTGGGCGCTACGCGATGGACCTCGATGCGCTGCGCGCGAAGCTGACGCCGCGAACGAAGGTCGTTTTCCTCTGCAGCCCGCATAATCCTGGCGGCACCGTCTGGTCGGCCGCCGAACTCCGCGCGCTGGCAGCATTGTGCGTCGAGCGAGACTTGATCCTGGTTTCCGACGAGATTCATTGCGATCTCGTCTTCCGCGGCGCAAAGCACACGCCGACAATCACGGCCGCGCCCGAGGTCGCAGATCGCCTGATCACGTGCGTCGCCGCGACCAAGACGTTCAATCTCGCCGGCGCGCATGTGGGCGCGTGCTTCACCTCGAATGCCACGTTGAAGCGCCGGCTCGATGCACGCATTGCGGCGAGCGGGCTTGGTTCCTACAACCGATTCGGCATGATCGCGACCGAGGCGGCTTGGCGGACGGGTGAAACGTGGCTTGATGAATTGCTGCGTTATCTTGCCGAGAGCCGCGATGTGTTCGATCAGCGCATCGAGGCCGCCGTTCCTGGCGCGCGCTCGATGCGTCTCGAGGCCACCTATCTCGCGTGGGTCGATTT
>Ga0306921_10006987_pt1 | contig 11800 bp, 13 predicted proteins | sample sta12Cox44000080_FD_203760 | JGI IMG/M metagenome (GOLD analysis project Ga0306921, IMG submission 203760) | Lab enrichment of tropical soil microbial communities from Luquillo Experimental Forest, Puerto Rico - statoxic.12C.oxic.44.000.080 (v2)... | ecosystem: Environmental > Terrestrial >... | reverse complement strand
ACCGATCTCCTGGTCCGTGCCGCCCCGCGGGAGATGCTGCTCCGGCGCCTCGGGGAGGCCCTCGCCCAGACCACGCGCCAGGTGAACCGGCTCGAGCGCCGGGTTGCCCCGGACCTCCGGCGCGAGGCGGCCCGGGTCCGCTCTGCACTGGACGAGCGCGAGCGGGAGGAGCACTCCCGGCTGGCGCTGCTCCTGCGCAACAGAGCTGCCTGAGGAAACGAGTCCTTCGCGACTTGCGACCGGGGCACACACCGGGCGCAGGTTCTGCGTCACATCGTGCTCGATCGAGGGCTCCCGCTGCGCACGGCGGATGCATCGCTCCCGAGCAAGAGGTCGACAGTCATGGCATTCGTTCCGCTCTTGAGCTGGGTCGCGATCGGGGTGGCGATCGGCGCAATCCTCGTCACGATCTGGAGGACCCGCGGCTTGACGGTGGCCTGGGGCCTCGTCGTGGGTGGCGCCGGTGGATCGGCTGGCGGCTTGATCGGCCGGATGGTCTTCCCCGACAGTGCCCTCGCGGCACCGATCTTCGGCGCTGTCGTCGGTGCGGTGGTCGCGATGCTCATCGGTCGGGCTGAAGCGAAGAAGCAAGGTCCGCGCACGGCCTGATCCGCGCCCGGCGCCCTCGCCTCATGGCCGGGACCACCCTGATTGGTCGGAGGATCGCGCCGCAACGGCGGCCGAAATCAAGGAGCGCCGGAGGAGAGCTTGGCTCGGGTCAAGTGAGCGGAGGCGCGACGCGGAATCGGCCACCAGGGGCAAGCGAGGAACGATCAATCAGGGTGGTCCCGGCTATCAGCTCACCCGCTGGACATCGACGATTCCCCAGAGCATCGACCGGTCGTCTCCGGCGACGTTCGTCGCCATCTCCGACGCCGGCTCGCCGAAGCTCCGGAGCACGACCACCGCTCCGGGAGCCGCCGCGCGCTGGACGGCGGCCAGGAGGCGCTGCCGGTAGCCCACCGTCGCGCCGTCGAGGATGTTGGACAGCGTGAACGCATCGAAGCTCGCCGGCGGGCACAGCTCCAGAAAGTCGACGGCATCGGCGCAGGCCAGCTCCACCTCGCTCGGCGTTCCTCCGCCCGAGCGGGGGAACTCACCCTGGAGCAGGGCCCGCGCGAAGGGATTGTCCGCGTTGGGGTGCCGGCCGAAGCAGCGCTGCATCCGTGCCCGCATCACCTGGCCGAAGCGCGGCGGGAGCGCCTCCAGGAAGGGCGAGGCATACGCCGCGCGGAGGGCGGTGAAGGAGAGGAGCAGATCCACCCCCGCCCGGAACCGGCGCGTGTCGAGGTTCCGTCGCCAGAAGTCGAGCTGCTCGGCCGGGTCCTTCATGTTCAGAAAGGTCTCCAGCGCCGGTCGCCTCCACCCGAGGAGCGGGAGTACGGTCCTTCCGAGATCGAGCAGCCGCTCGGCGGTGCCTCGCTCCGCCGGGGCGCCCGCGAGGCGCGCTCGTGCGTAGTCCAGCTGCACGGGATTGATGTCCACGGCGGTGACCGTGCGGCTCCCGGCGAGCTCCAGGGCCATGTCCCCGGCCGAGGCGATGCAGAACACCCGCGAGCCGGGAGGGAAGGCCCTCAGCTCGATGGCCGGATCCTCGTACGTGTGGCCGAAGAGAATTCGCCGGGGACCGGCCCGCCGGTCGAACCGTCCCGCGACCCACGGGGTGCCCTCGGGATCCGGCGGCAAGGTCACCGACTTCCCTGCGCCGCTGCGACCCACATGAGCACGATGAGAGCCGCGTTCTTCACCACCATCCCGGCCGGGTCGTGGATGAAACGGCGGGCGAAGATCAGTCCGTTCGCGTTCATGACCACCAGTAGCGCCGTCTGCGTCGCCGCGGCCCACACCGGCGCCCATCCGGAGAGGACCCAGACCGCGAGCCCGCATTCCACCAGACCGAGCGCCTTCAGGAAGCGGGGGGCCCAGGCCGGCCCGAGGAAGGGGACGGCCTCGGCGACACGCTGCTGGGACGGCATCCGCCCGAGCAGCTTGCACCACAGACCCTCGTAGAGCCACACCAGCGCGATCGCAGAGCGGACCAGCCAGGGCGGAGGCATGAGCGACATCGTCCCCGAAGTCTTCCCCGCTCGCTACCTGTCCTGACCTGCCCCGATGCCCCCGAGAATGTGCCGGTGAACCGCATGGGCGAGAACGCGTTCCAGCGGACGCCACAGGAAGCGCGGGCGCAGGTGTCCCCGGTAGGCGGTGGTGAGCAGCACCGCGCAGCCCCTCCCGCGTTCCCGGATCTCGTACGAGCCTTCACCGAGCGAGATGCAGTTCTCGATTCCCAGCCGCTGCTCCAGCACCTCGAAGCGGAGAGAATGCGCTCGATCGGCGACGGTGATTCGCTTCACGAGGGATCCGCCTTCGTACGTGCATCGGATCAGCGCCCCGGGTTGAACCTTCTGGCCCTCCGACCGTCGCGGGGTCGGTAGGACGAGTCGGAGAAAGGCGGAGGGCCGGCTGGGGACCTCCTCGTAGAACCGGAGCGCCTCCCAGACACGCTCAGACGCAAGGTCGAGACCAAGGGTCGTGGTCACCCCCTCGACTCGCGGATTCTTCGGAAACCACCGCGCCATCCGATCCAGGGCGATCCGGAAAATGAGTCCGCGTCGTTCCCGGAGGGCGCCCTGCAGTCCTCCAGCCGAGACGATGTCACCACTCTCCATGCCGAGCTCCCACGAGCCGCCCGGGACGAGATTGCCGCATGCCTCCATCCGCTCGGGCGATCCGACGCCCCCGGTTCTTTGCAGTCTCCGGGCCAGCAGATCTCGGTGGCGCGCGTTCGAGAGACGCAATCTGAGCCGTCCCGTGCTTCGGACCGGGACCTTGCTCCCGGGAGACGCGCGCAAGAACTGCGGGACTCGCCGACTCTGCGCCGCCTTCTGCGCGTGTTTTAGGTCCAGAGGAGCTGGTCCCACCTGCCTTCAGTCGGTCAGGTCGCCTTCCCGATGGAACGAAGACGTGTGAACCTCCGGGCAAACAGGCTCAAGACAAACAGCGAAGCCGCGACGCTGATGATCACGGGACCCATTGGCCGGTGAAGGACGCCGGCGAGCAACGTGCCGGCGAGCGTGGCGAGGATCGCGAAGACGACGGCGCCCACGAGCATCCCCGTCAGGGTGCGGGTCAGGTATTTCGCAGTAGCGGCCGGAATGATGATCAAGGATCCCATGAGGAGGACCCCGAGATAGCGAAGGCCCAGAGCGACCGTGAGCGCAAAGATCTCGAGGAAGAAGAGGTTGAGCCTTGCGACGTTGATTCCTGCAGTGTGGCCGATCTCCGGGGAAACGAGCACGAGGACCAGGCTGCTCCTCTGCGCGAGGACGAACAGGACGACGGCCACGGCAGCGACCAGGCCGAAGACCGTCTCCCCGAGTGACAGAGTGCCTGCACCTCCGAGGAGCGCCTCGATCAGCTCTTCCCCCGAGCTCATCAAGCTTCCGATCGCCAGGGCGGCGGAGAAGACAACTCCGATGATCGTCTCGGTCGCGATCCTGGTTCGCCTCTCGAGCCCCCACACCAGGGCGGCTCCGAAGAAGAGCATTGCCGCGGCGCCGAAGAGCGGATGAATCCCGAGCGCCAGCGCCGCCCCGATGCCCGGCAAGGCGACGTGGGAGAGCGCATCGGCCGCGAGGGCCATCCGTCGCATGATGACGAAGCAGCCGACGAGGCCGGCAGCGACCGCCATGGCGAGGGACAACGCGAGGGTCGTCAGCTCAGCGCTCATGGACGTGGAACTCCAGGGGCGCGCCGTAGATCTCGCCGAGCAGCTCGGGCGTCAGGATACTCTTCGGCGGACCGATGCAGGCCCGCACCTGGGATAGGCAGAGGACACTCGTGGCGTAACGGTACACCACGCTCAGCTCGTGCGAGATCATGAGCACGGTCAGGCCTCGTTGCTCCTGCAGACGATGGACGAGCTCGTTCAGGCGCTCCTGCCCAGGCTGGTCCACGCCGGCAGTGGGTTCGTCCAGGAGCAGCACACTCGGGCGGCCCACCAGCGCCAGAGCGAGCAGCAGCCTCTGAAACTGACCGCCAGAAAGAGCTCCCATCGGCTTCCTCAGCTCGTCGCCGAGGCCCACGTCGCGAGCAGCGCCACGGATGTCCTCCCCGCTCCTGGTCACCCTCGCCTTTGCACGAAGGAGGTCGACCCCGGTGACGGGCAGGTCGCGCTCGAGGTCCAGCTTCTGCGGCACGTAACCGATCCGCGCACCAGGCGCCCACCGGATCCGGCCCCGGAAGGGCAAGGACCCCACGAGCGCCTTGAACAGGATCGTCTTGCCTGATCCATTCGGGCCGATGATTGCCAGCGAGCTTCCCTGTTCGACGCTGAAGGTAAGGTCGCGGATGACATCGAGCTGACCGAAGCCGACGAATAGCTCTTCGACCTCGAGCACGTGCGGCAGGATCCTCATGCTTCCGGGGGTCGTGCCCATGGAAGGTCAGGCGCGCGCGCCGGCAGGTTTCGCGGCCTCGACCAGAAAGCTCCGCGGCACGGCGGGGATGGCGCGGGGGATGACTGGCCAGGCCCACCGCCCGACTTCGGCGGCGACGGCGCCGAGATCGTACGCGGTGACTTCCCACCCCAGGCGGTCGAGCAACTCCTCGGGCTCGTCGGTTCCGAACCTCCAGGGCGCGCCGAGCTCGCGGACGAAATCGTGCAGCGGCTGGAGCTGCGGCATCCAGAGCATCGTCCAGCCGATGACGTCCGCCAGCAGCGTGCTGCCGGCGGCAGAAAGCGCGTCGATGCGGGCCAGCAGCGAGCTGACGAGCGACTCGTCGAGATAGAGGAGCAGTCCCTCCAGAAGCCAGACGGAGGGGAGCTCGGGCCGGAACCCTCTTCTTTCGAGCGCAACCACCCAGTCTCCCGTGAGGTCCGCCGGGACCGGGATCCGAATGCACCTGGGCGCCACGCAACCGAGGCGCCGCGCTTTCAGAGCGAGGACCTCGGGCAGATCGACCTCGAAGACCCGCGCCCCTGTACGCCACTGGAGCCGGAACGCGCGCGCATCCATCCCCGCTCCGAGGAGCACCACCTGAGAGCCACGAACGATGCGCTGATCGAAGAAGATCGTTCGGACGGGGACGAAAGGTACCTCGATCAACGCGACGTCCCGCGCCGCCTCGAGGAGCTCGAAGCCCTCGGGGCCGGCCAGGGTTCGCGCATAGGAATCGTGGAAGAGCGCATCGGGCCGCTCGCTCTCGTCCGCGCGCCATGCGGCAACCCACAGGGAGGTCAGGGCGGCGCCGTCCAGGCGGAGGCCCGCGATGGGAACCGGCGACGGCCGGTCAGTGCTCCAAGACGTAGCGACCGGGAGCATCCTCGAGAACCTCGTAGCCGGCACCCGGCGCACCCAGCAAGGGCGGCTTCGTCGGGGCACCGCCGCGCTTGGAAAGCCACCGCTCCCACTCGGGCCACCACGAGCCCTCGTGCCGCTCTGCCAGCGCCTCCCACTCGACCGGCCCCACATATCGCTCCCGCGCGGGGCGGTGGCGCATGTGGAACGAGCGATGGGGATGGCCCGGCTCGGACACGATTCCCGCATTGTGTCCACCCGACGCGAGGACGAAGGTCACCTCGCCTTCGTTCAAGAGGTGGATCTTGTGCACCGAACGCCACGGCGCGATGTGATCAGCCTCCGTCCCCACGGCGAAGATCGGAACCCGGATATCGGCGATCGACACCGGCTTCCCCTCCACCTCGAACCGCCCTTCCGAGAGTTCATCGTCGAGGAACAGCTCACGGAGGTACTCACCGGCCATGCGGGCCGGCAGTCGCGTGCCGTCGGCGGCCCAGGTCATCAGGTCGGTCGCCATGTCGGTGCGTCCCAGCAGGTAGCTCTTGACCAGACGGGACCAGATCAGATCGTTGGAGCGCAGCATCTGGAAGGCGCCTGTCATCTGCCGGCTATCGAGGTAGCCCCGCACCGAGATCAAGTCCTCGAGGAACGCCAGCTGGCTCTCGCTGACGAAGAGCTGTAGCTCTCCGGCCTCGGTGAAGTCGCACTGCGCCGCGAACAGGGTCAGGCTGGCAAGCCGGTCGTCCCCGTCGCGCGCCATCGCGGCCGCCGTGATGGCGAGCAAGGTCCCACCGAGACAGTAGCCGCAGCCATGGATCTTCTTCTCGCCAGTGATCGCACGGACGGCGTCGAGCGCGGGAACGATCCCCTTCACCCGGTAGTCATCAAGCGAGGTGTCGCGCAGTTCCGGCCCTGGATTTCGCCACGAGATCATGAAGACGGTGTGACCCTTTCCGACGAGATAGCGGACCAGGGAATCGTGCGGTGAAAGATCGAGAATGTAATACTTCATGATCCAGGCGGGAACGATCAGTATCGGCTGCGGCCGCACCGTCGCGGTCGCAGGGGTGTACTGGATGAGCTCCATGAGTTCATTGCGGAAGACGACCTTGCCCGGCGTGACCGCTAGGTCCCGGCCGGCCGTGAGACCATGCCGGTCGGGGGGAACACCGCTCAGTGTTTCCTGGACATCGTGCAGCCAGTGCCGGAACCCAGCGACGAAGTTGAGGCCGCCGCTTTCGAGTGTGGCCCGGATCACCTCGGGATTGAGCCACGGAGCGTTCGAGGGCGAGAAGACATCGATCCACTGGCGAATCGCAAAGGCGACGATTTGAGCGTCGCGTCGATTGACAGCGCGGCCACCATCGCTGACCCACCCCCACCATTCCTCCGCGAGAAGGAAGGCCTGGTGGATAACGCTGAACGGGAACTCGTGCCAGGCTGGATCTTCGAATCGATGGTCATTCGCTGCTGGGTGAATGACCTGAGCTCCGCGCAGCGTATCGAGGAGCCTGTGGCACTGTCGGGTCGCGGCCTGTGCGAGCTCCAGGCGTTTGAAGGGGGCATTTGACAGATGGATCGACCAATCTGCGAACGCGAGCCACAACGATGCCAAGGAGAATCCGGCGGTCGCTCGGCCCTCCATTGCGTGCAGCAACCGGTCGAGATCAGCCACGTGCCTTGGGACCCAGCCCCTCGGCGCGGTCGGCGCAGTCAGGGTCGAGTCCGGCCGAACTTCACGCGGCACGAGTTGCAGGCCGACGTCGTTCACGGACGAGCTCCCTCTTGGCTGCAGGCTGCATTCGCCGGGCCACGGCGTCGCCTCTACCTGGAGAACAGAGGCGGCCGCTGGGGGCGCGCGATCCGGCGGACGGGCTTCCACTTGGAGCCGTGCTGAGGGTGGTACCGTGAACTCGAAGTGGGGGAGAGCTGCGTCTGCCTTCCGAGGAGCTCGAGAAGGTCGGTCAGGGTAACGATTCCGGCGAGCTTGCCATCCTCCAGGATCGGAAGACAGCCGATGGTGCGCGCTCGCAGCAGATTGGCCGCCTGGCGGACCGTCGTCGTCGGAGACGCCGTGACGGCCTGCCCGGACATCAGCTCGCCGACGGTCCTCCCTGCGCGAATCTGAGCACCGCGTGCTCCGCCGACGTCACGTTCCGAGAGCACGCCCACGACTTGGCGTCCGTCCATGACCACTAGGTGGCGGATTCGCCGCACGTGCATGCGCTGGAAGGCCTTCTCGGCATCCTCGCCCGGTGGCGCGGTCTCCACTTCCGTGGTCATGATTTCCATGAGTCTCATGACGACCTCCTGCTCCGAGTCCCCAGGTTTCCCGCTTGCATGTCCGGCCTGGGCAGTTGTGCATCGGCCGTGCGCACACACAGCAGCGGCTCCGAAGTCCGAGGCGACCGCAGAAGCTGCGCGGTCTGGGGAACGGACCGCAATCAGTGCGCGCGAGGCCCGGTCATGGCGAGCGCTGGATTCGGCGTGGCACGGGCCGCGAGTGGAGATGGATCATCAAGTTCGACCGGATCAGATTCGGCCGGATCTGCATCGACGGAACCGAGTACCTCCACGACGTGGTGATCGATCGGGGCGAGGTCCGTGCCCGGAAGAAGGGCCCGTCCAAGAAGTACCGACTCTTCTACGGGCACACTCCGCTCTCCCGGAAGGAGAAGATTCCCTGGCGGTGCAAACGCCTGGTGATCGGAACCGGAGCAGAGGGGAGGCTGCCGATCATGGGCGAGGTTCGACGGGAGGCCGTCCGGCGCGGGGTTGGAGCTCCTGGCCTTGCCCACGGAGGCGGCCGTAGCGCTCCTCGGGGCGAAGCGAAGGAAGAAGACCAACGCCATCCTCCACGTGACGTGCTGACGGCCGTCGGCCGACACAACAGCTGGGGCGCCGGGTTGCGATAGCCTCTGGCAGGTGCAGCTCGTCGAGCTTCTGTGCAGGGCGTTCTGGCTCCTGCTCCCGGGAGGGATCGCCAACATGGCTCCCGTGTTCGCGGCGAGGCTCTTCCCGCGGCTCGATACGCCGGTGGATCTCGGCGTCTCGTTCCGTGGGCGCCGGGTCCTCGGGGCGCACAAGACATTCCGAGGGCTGGTCGCCGGTGCGGTGGCTGGAGCGGCGACCTTCACTGCCCAAGGCGCGCTCGCGACACACCTGCCATTCCTGTCCGGGCTGAGTCTGATCCATCTCGAGGGTGCGGGCGTGCTCGCCGGCGGCACCCTGCTCGGAGTAGGGGCTCTGCTCGGAGACCTCGTCAAGAGCTTCTTCAAGCGGCAGGCCGGCATCGATCCAGGGCGACCGTGGGTTCCGTGGGATCAGATCGATTGGATCCTCGGTACCCTCGCTGCAGCCCGGGTGCTCACACCGCTTCCCCTCGGGATGGTGGTCGCGGCGGTGGTCCTCGGTCTGGCGCTGCACCTGCTCGTGAAGGGCGTCGGCTACCTGCTGGGAATCAACGACGACTGGTTCTGAACGCGCGGAATCCTGCTCGACGGGGTACGCCTTCATCGCTGCGCTGGGCGCCGAGAGGAGACCGTCCTTGTCGGTGGCTCGTCCGATGCAGCTTCCCGCCGCAGTGACGGAGGCGTGCCCGTGCCGTATGCCAGCAAAGTGGCACGGCTTCGGCCCTGGGGCGTGCTCAAGGGCTGACCCTCACGGCTCGCCAGGCGGCAGCCGCTCCTGGTCCTTCTTCGAGCGGATCTCGGTCATCGTTCCCTCGGCGAGCAGCAGCACCCCGGCGGTGGAGACTGCGTTCTCCAGGGCAACCCGCAGAACCTTCGTGGCATCGATGATGCCTGCCTCGGTGAGATCGACGTAAGTTCCGTGCGAGGCATCGAGTCCGAAGCTCCCCGTCCCGCCCCGCATCCGCTCCACCACCACGCCTGGGTCGAGGCCCGAGTTCTGGGCGATCTGGCGGGTGACGATCTCCAGCGCCGACTCCAGGATGCGCACGGCGGTGCGCCGGTCACCCTCCAGCTTCGGCTCTTCCTTCACTAGGAGCTCACGAGCGCGGAGGAAGGCCAGCCCCGCCCCCGGAACGATGCCCTCGGCCACCGCGGCCCGGGTGGAATTGATCGCATCGTCGAACGCGTCCTTGCGAGTCTTCAGCTCGGTCTCGGAGGCGGCCCCAACCCGGATCACGGCCACCCCGCCGCCGAGCTTGCCCAGCCGCTCCTGGAGCTTCTCCTTGTCGTAGTCCGAGGTCGCGCGCTGGATCTCCCGGCGGAGCTGCTCGAGCCGGGCCTGGATCTTCGTCTTGTCCCCGGCGCCTCCCACCAGGGTGGTGTGCTCCCGGTCCACCACCACGCGCTGGACCCGTCCGAGCATGGAGAGGTTCACGTTCTCCAGCTTCACCCCCAGCTCCTCGGAAAGGACCTGGCCTCCGGTGAGAATCGCGATGTCCTCGAGCAGCGCCTTGCGGCGATCCCCGAAGCCAGGAGCCTTCACTGCCGCGCAGCGCAGCGTCCCTCGTACCTTGTTCACCACGAGGGTGGCGAGGGCCTCGCTCTCCACGTCCTCGGCCACCACCAGCAGGGAGCGTCCCGACTTCACCACCTGCTCCAACAACGGAACGAGCGCCTCCAGGCTGGAGATGCGCTTGCCGTACAGGAGGACCACCGCGTCCTGGAGCACGCACTCCATCCGCTCGGCATCGGTAACGAAGTAGGGGGAGAGGTAGCCCTGGTCGAACTGCATTCCCTCGACCAGCTCGAGCGCTGTCTCGATCCCCTTTGCCTCCTCCACCGAAATCACGCCCTCCCTGCCCACCTTCTCGATCGCGTCGGCGACCAGGTTGCCGATGGTTGCGTCTCCGTGCGCGGAGATGGTCGCGACCTGCGCCTTCTCCTTCCGGCTCTGGACCGGGCGAGACACTGCCTTGAGCCCTCCGACGACGGTGCCCAGCCCTTGCTCCAACCCGCGCTTCAGCTCGATGGCGCTCGCTCCGGCGACCACGTTGCGCCACCCCTCGCTGACCAGGGCATGGGCCAGGAGGGTGGCGGTGGTGGTGCCGTCCCCCACCGCCGCCTGGGTACGCTCGGCCGGCTCCCGTCCCAGCTGGACTCCCAGATTCTCCTCCGGGTCCTCGAGCTCGAACTCCTTGGCGATGGTGACCCCATCGTCACTCACCAGCGGCCGGCCCCACTTGCGCTCGATGAGAATGGCCCGAGCCGTGGGTCCGAGGGTGACCCTCACCGCGTCCGCCAGCTGTGAAACCCCGCGGAGGACCTTCTCCTGGGCGCTGCTCCGGAAGAGAAGATGCTTGGCTGCCATTCGTTCACCGCCTGTTCAGCGCAGCCGTACCGGGCGAGAACGACGCAACAATTGCGTGGATGCCCGATCCTCGTGCAGCGACTTGCGGGCCCGTAGGCCACTCTTTCCTGCCTGGTCTGACGATGCAGCTGCGAGGCCAATCACTGGCGTGCGCGGTGCACCCCCTTCTCTGGCAAGGAAAGGAGAACCGCCATGCGCGTCGAGGAGATCATGTGCACCCATCTGGAGATCTGCCGGCCCGAGGATTCACTGCAGGCGGCCGCGCAATCGATGTGGGACCACGACATCGGGATTCTCCCGGTGGTCGCCGCGGACGGGCGGCTGACATCCGTCATCACTGACCGGGACATCGCGATGGCGGCGTACACCCGCGGAAAGCCCCTGGGCGACATCAAGGTTTCCGAGGCCATGTCCAAGCGGCTCGTCACGGTTCTGCCCTCGGATGACGTGCATCTGGCCGAAGAGCGGATGCGAGCCGAGCAGGTCCACCGGATCCCGGTGGTCGATCTCGGTGGATCTGTGAAGGGAATCATCACCATCAACGACCTGGCGCATCATCTCCGGAGCCGCAAGATGGCCAACGGGGTCACTCCGGAGGAGGTGGCGGGAACAGTCGCCGCGATTAGCGCCCCTCGGGCGGCCGCCAGTGGAGCGCAGGCCAGAGCCTGACGCCGACCGGGGGTAACCCAGTCCAAGCAACCGAAGTGCGAGGTCTTTAAAAACTATTAGACAAGGCCCTCCAGATCATCATTCAGGGACGCACGCACACCTTCGATTCATTCGAGTGCGCCATCGAGGCGCTCGCTCCACGCTGCGCCCACTTCCACGTGCGAGTCCTCGGCCACGGGATGGAGAAGGGTACCAGACGTTCCGTTCTGCCCGCTGTGCATCGGCCGAGGGAGTCCGCGAGATGCGCGACCGGGCGTGACGATTGAACCACCTGGTACAGCGCCGACCCGAGGCCACCAAAGGTCCTCCGAGGAGACCGAGCGATGAGACGGTGCTCGCCCGGGAGCGCACAGAGCTCCTTCGGGCGGTGGCCAGAGGCTCAGGAACTCGGGCGGGCTCCTCACCCTCAGCTCAGGTGGAACAGCAGCTCCCTGTGCGCTCGTCGACGCGTGGGACTTAGAGGAAGCTCGGCGAGGATCAACCGCCGCTCGGCCTCCTCGTGCTGCGCCTCCAGCTTCTTCAGGCGGGCCATCATCCTCGGAATCTGA
>Ga0306921_10006986_pt1 | contig 11802 bp, 9 predicted proteins | sample sta12Cox44000080_FD_203760 | JGI IMG/M metagenome (GOLD analysis project Ga0306921, IMG submission 203760) | Lab enrichment of tropical soil microbial communities from Luquillo Experimental Forest, Puerto Rico - statoxic.12C.oxic.44.000.080 (v2)... | ecosystem: Environmental > Terrestrial > Soil... | reverse complement strand
ATGCAGGCGTAGCGGGCGGAAAGCTGCTACCAGCTCTGGCCCCAAGGCAACGACGCCGCACTGGCCAAGGGCGCTGTCGATGTAACCTTCAACAACGATCCGCCTGTTCCGGCCAATTTACGGCTGTCTACGCACGCGAAGGCGGCCAGCTGAAAATCAAAATGCTGACGGTCGGCATCACGCCCACGCCGCCCAAGGAAACCACCGCCGCCAAGTAAAAATAACCAGTCGCACCTTTCGGGTCGGGCAAATTGTCCGACCCGGTTTTTGTTTGGGTAACTTTTCAAAATGGATATTTATGTTGGTGAGGTTGCATCATTTGTCGTTGACGCGTTTCCTATCATCGCACGCGACCTTCGGGGCAGCCTCACCGTGAACTCGGTGAAGTCACCGACTTCGCTATGACCGCGATAGTGCCGCCGTGCTGTTGGGTTACGATCTCGTAGCTGATCGACAGCCCAAGCCCGGTGCCTTGGCCGGTCGGCTTGGTCGTGAAGAAAGGTTGGAAAAGTTTGTCCCTGTTTTCCGGCCGTTGTCACGCACCCGGATCTCGACGTTTCGCCGAGCTCCCGGGTCGTGACCTTCAGCGCAGGGCGAAATGTGCCATACCCCTCGCGGCTCCGCTGGTTGGCCGCATAGAAGCCATTGCCGATCGCGCGTCACCTCCTGCGGCACGACATCAACCAGTGCGAGATCACGATCGAAGTCGCGCTCCAATGTGAGGTCGAAGTTCTGATCCTGCGAACGGGCACCTTGATAGGCAAGGTTCAGCGCTTCCTCGACGAGCGCGTTTAGATCGGTAGCTTGCCAGTCGGTGCTGCCGCCAAGCGGTAATGCTTCAGGATGGCGCAAGCCGTCCCGTGAACAACCCGAGAACGGGCCTGTGTCAGCCGTGTGTCAATCCTCGTGCATGTTCATGCCTCGTTCGCCGCAAATTGACACGAACCAGCAAGGCAACGAATGCGAGAAGTGCCCATTTTATGGGGGTTTTTCGCGATTGTCCCTTAACCACGACGGCCTCCGGCAGGGGAGCTACCGGAGGCCGCCGGGTAGAACATCGCTCCGGCGCCTAGGTTCGCGCGAAAGCGATGTGGGAGCTCATAGGCTGACTGGGATTTCAAGTTGGACTTGGCCTGCCCCTTTCTGCCTGACCCTCTCCTGAGCTTGCGGGGAGGGAACGTTCCTGTTCCTTGCTAGAACGGCAACAGCACGTCGGTCACCTGCTGGCCATAACGCGGCTGCTGGAAGTCGAAGATCTGGCCGCGGCCGCCATAGGAGATGCGCGCCTGCGCGATCTTCGAGGAGTCGATGATGTTGTCGCTCTGGATATCCTCCGGACGCACGATGCCGGCGACGATCATCTCGCGGATCTCGTAATTGACGCGGATTTCCTGCTTGCCCTCGACCACGAGATTGCCGTTGGGCAAGACCTGCGTCACGACTGCGGCGACATTGGTCTGCAAGGTCTCCTGGCGTTGGATCGAGCCCTTGCCGTCAAATTGCGAGGTCGAGTCCGTGGTCAGGATGCGGCCCGGCAATACCTTCTGCGCCGACGCGCCAAGCGTCTTGGAGCCGATGAAATCGTCAATCCCCGAATCCTCCTTGCTGGCACGGTTGCGCTGGGTCTCGTTGGCGAAGTTCGCCTGATCGGTGATGTTGACGGTGACGGTCAAGAGGTCACCGATTTGGTGGGCGCGCTGGTCCTTGAAGAACGCGCGCGAGCCGTTCCGCCACAGCGAGTTGGCGTTGTATGACACGACCTCGGGCTTCGGCATCGGCATCGACACTGGCTTGTAGCCCGGCTGCGTCGTCGGGTTCTCGATGGCGTTGAGTTTTGGTGTCTCGCCGATCTGCGACAGGCGGTCGATTGCCGAGCAGCCGGAGGCCGCGCTCATGAGCAGGGCCAACGCGCCGAGGCGGACGAGACGAGGGGTGGCAGGGGGGACTTTGAACGAATACTGATACTTGGACATCAACGTTACTCTGATTTGGCAGCTGGCTGGCTGCTATCCTTGGCGAGGGGTTGGGGCGCGGCCTGCGCGCCCTCTGTGGGGATTGCGCCGGTATCGGAGACATAGACGGGCTCTGGCGTGGCGATCTGGACCGTGACCTGGGCTCTTCCGGTGACGATGCCGGTCACTGTGCGCTTCGATTGCGGATTGAGCACGCTGATGACGTCGCCCTCGGTGCCGTTGTCGAGCGCCTTGGCGCGCGCGGTGATGTAAAGCCCCGCGCTCTGGTAGATCACGGTGACGCTCTGGTCGCGCTGCACGAGATCGGGTTTTGCGAGATCGGCTGTGCGCAGCGGCTGGCCGGCGCGCATTGGACGGCGCATCTGCATGCCGACCGCGTGGTCGCGGCTGGCGGCATCGCTGCCGACTTCGGCCTTCGGCCGCCGCTCTACGACTACGTCGGAGGATTTTAGCAAATCGCTGCGCTCGACATTGCGGGTCAGGATCGCTGCTTCCACGGTCTCGATCGCGGTGCCGGTGAAGCGCAATTTTGTGGCCGCGCCGGCGTCGTTGGCGATTTCGAGCGTCACGTCGAAGCGGCTGCTGCGCGGCTCGTAGCGGGCCGCGGTCGCGACCATCGCTCCGGTGTTGGCGGCGTCGAGATGCAGGTCCTGCAGTTCGCGGTCGAAGGTCAGGCTGAAATTGGCGGCATCCCCGAGGCCATTGCGATGCTCCAGCGCCCGCGCCACCGCGAGCTCGATCTGCTTGCTCTCGATGTTGCGCGCGAGCCGCGTGACCGTGACCTCCTTGATGTCTTTGCTGTCGACGCCGATCACCTGGTGCGCGCGCAGCGTGGCAATCACCTGCGCCACCGGCAGCGAGCCCGTGGTGCCGAGGTCGGGCGCGCGATAGATCGCGATTCTGGCCGTGCTGCCGGCATTGTCGACGACGTCGCCAATCCGCACCACGTCCGCGGTGACGATGACCTCCGCGCGCAGCACTGGGACTGCGATCGTCTCGTCGTTTGCTTGCGCTGGTGCGCCTGTGCTTGCAAAGATCAGCGCGGCGGCAATCAGCAAGGGGCGGATCATCATCAAAGTTCTCCACTAGCGGAACAGCGCTGTCGTCGACTGCATCATCTGGTCGGCCGCCGAGATCACCTTGGCGTTCATCTCGTAGGCGCGCTGGGCGGCGATCAGGTCGCTCATCTCGGAGACCACGTCGACATTGGCCTGTTCGAGGCTGCCTTGCGTGATGGTTCCGTAGCCTTCGGCGCTGGCGATGCCGTCCTGCGGCGCGCCGGAGGAGGGCGTATCGGTGAATTGGTTATTGCCGACCGGCTGCAGGCCGCCCTTGTTGATGAACCGCGTCAGCCCGATCTGGCCGATGATCTGCGAAGTTGTCGAGCCCGGCAGCGTCACCGAGACCTGGCCCTGGGCGTTGATCGTGACGCCCGACGCGTTGTTCGGGATGGTGATGGTCGGCTGCACCGGATTGCCCTGGGCGATGACGATGCGGCCCTGATTGTCCATCTGGAAGGTGCCGTCGCGGGTGTACTGGAAGGTGCCGTCCGGCATCTGGATCTTGAAAAAGCCCTCGCCAGTGATCGCAAGGTCGAGGTCGTTGCCGGTCTGCGACAGTGTGCCTTGCGTCATCGAGCGCGGCGTGCCGACGGTCTTCACGCCGCCGCCGAGGTCGATGCCCACGGGAAGGATTGTGCCCTGGTCGGAGGCCTGCGCGCCGACCCGGCGGATGTGCTGGTAGATCAGGTCTTGGAACGCCGCGGTCTGCCGCTTGAAGCCGGTGGTGCGCAGGTTGGCGATGTTGTTCGAGATCACCTGAACGTTCAGTTCCTGGGCCGCCATTCCGGTCGCTGCGGTGTGAAGTGCCTGCATGTCAAATACTCCTTGATCGGATCAGGCCGGCACGTCGGCGAGCTGGTTGATGGCGGTCTTGTGCAGATCGCTCTGCTGCTGCAGCAAATTGGCGATATTGGCGTAGGTGTGCGTCACCTCAATCATGCGGCTCATCTCGATGACCGCATTGACGTTGGACTTTTCGACATAGCCCTGGCGGAACGTCGACTTGAGGTCCGCCTGGGCTCCGCCATCGCCGGCGGCGAACAGATTGTTGCCCTGCTTCAACATCGTCTGCGCGTCGGCGAAGCTGACGGCGCGCAGTTTGCCGCGGATCGAATCGGTGCGGCTTGCGCCCTCCAGCACCGTGATCGTGCCTTCGCCGGAAATGCTGATGTCGTGATCGGTCGGCTGGAACACGATCGGGCCGCTCTGCCCGAGCACGGGGTAACCGTCATGGGTGACGAGTTGACCCTGGTTGTTGATCTGCAGATTGCCGTCGCGCGTGTAGCGCTCGCCCGTCGGCGTCTGCACCGCCAAAAAACCTGCGCCGACGATTGCGACATCGAGCGGGTTGCTGGTCGGTTGCATCGCCCCCTGGGTGAAGTCGCGAAAGCTGCCGCGGTCTTGAACATAGGAGATGCGCCGGTCCAGGCCTTTGAAATTGTCCTCATGCGCGCCCGAGGTCAGATATTCCTCAAACAGCGTGTGGTCGGCCTTGTAGCCGTTGGTGTTGACGTTCGCGATGTTGTTGGAGATGGCGTCGAGTTGCCGTTCCAAAGTCGTCTGCCGCGAAAGTCCGACGAGAAGTGAATTCTCCATCGCTGGTTCTCCCCTTTCCGATTGATCCACCTCGCCGTCTGGCCCGCAAAGGCGCGAGGCGTTCGCTTTCAACTTTTCGAACTGGTCGGGCTCTCCCAAGCCGTGCGGTTCGAAAAGATGAGAGCGAATGCCGTGCCAATTTGGAAAGCTGAACGTTTCAGATAACTTAGGAGATTGGCGGGGATGAAACGGGGGCGGCAGAAAGCTCTCATTGACCATGTTTGCCCGGCAACTTTTTCCCACCTCTGCGCATTTGGAAACAGTCCATTAACCATTGTTACCTAGCGTTCAACCTCACACGGGCGCGCGGGCCGCGCCGGGGGCATTGGTATCGCGTGATGTGAGGCTGCCGGCTGGCATCGGGCTCTTTGCTTTTGCGAACCGGACCGATCGGCGATGGCAGACAACGAACAGGCGGCTGGTGGTGACACCACCGAAGGCGCCACCCAATCCAAGAGCAAGTTCAAGCTGATCATGTTCATCGTCGGCGCGCTGTTGCTGCTCGGCGCGGGTGCGGCAAGCTGGTTCCTATTCTTCCGTCACCCATCCGAGGAGATGCACGCCGAGGCGGCGCCGATGAAGCCGCCGGTGTTCGTCGAAATACCGGACATGCTGGTCAACCTGGTCACCGGGCCCGGCGAGCGCGTGCAATATCTGAAGGTGAAGGTCGTGCTCGAGGTCAAGGAAGAGAAGCAGATCGAGGACATCAAGCCGACCTTGCCGCGCGTCACCGACATCTTCCAGACCTACCTGCGCGAGCTCAGACCGAGCGATCTCAACGGATCGGCTGGGCTCTTTCGCCTGAAGGAGGAGCTGACGCGGCGGGTGAACGCCGCGGTCGCGCCGGTCAAGGTCTCGGCGGTGTTGTTCAAGGAAATCGTGGTTCAGTAGCGGACGGATCAGGACGATGGCGGGCAACGATCCTGTCGACCAAGAAGCCATTGCTGCGCAGTGGGAAGCCTCGCTCGGTTCTGAGGATCCGGTCGCAGCCGCAGAAGCGGCCGAGTCCAACGAACTCACCGAATCGATGGCCCTGCAATGGGCCGCGATGGTCGAGGACGGCAGCCGCGATTTTGGCATGGGCAAGAACGGCGGCGAGCGGGTTCTGTCGCAAGAGGAAATTGACAACCTGCTCGGCTTCACCGCCGGCGAAGTCAATCTCGACGAAAACTCCGGCATCCGCGCCATCATCGATTCGGCGATGGTCTCCTACGAGCGCCTGCCGATGCTCGAAGTCGTGTTCGACCGTTTGGTGCGGCTGATGACGACATCGTTGCGCAACTTCACCAGCGACAATGTCGAGGTCTCGCTCGACCGCATCACTTCGGTGAGGTTCGGCGACTACATGAATTCGATCCCGCTGCCCGCCGTGATCAGCGTGTTCAAGGCGGAGGAGTGGGAAAATTTTGGGCTCGCTACGGTCGATTCCAACCTGATCTATTCGATCATCGACGTGCTGCTGGGCGGCCGGCGCGGCAATTCCATGCTACGGATTGAGGGTCGGCCTTACACCACGATCGAAACAAATCTCGTCAAGCGCTTGGTCGAGGTGGTGTTATCCGACGCCGAGCAGGCGTTCCGGCCGCTATCGCCGGTGACCTTCTCGATCGATCGGCTGGAGACCAATCCGCGCTTTGCCGCGATCTCGCGGCCGGCGAACGCTGCGATCCTGGTGCGGCTGCGCATCGACATGGAAGACCGCGGCGGCAATATCGAATTGCTCTTGCCCTATGCGACCATCGAGCCGATCCGCAGCGTGCTGCTGCAGATGTTCATGGGCGAAAAGTTCGGTCGCGATCCGATCTGGGAAGGGCACTTCGCGACCGAGATCGCGCAGGCCGAGATCGCCGTCGACGCGGTGCTCTATGAATCGGACATCCCGCTGAAGCAGCTGATGAAGCTCAAGGTCGGTGACACGCTGCCGCTCGAGATGCGCGCGGATGCGCTGGTGTCGGTGCGCTGCGGCAGCGTCACGCTAACCGAGGGACGGATGGGGCGGGTTGGCGACCGCGTCGCGATCCGCATTACAAAACCGTTGCGCAAGCCCAAGACTACGCTTGCGATGTTCGAGAAAGCTGACGAGCAGAACAAGATGCTGGAGGCGCAATGAGCCACTCCTTAGGTTTGATGATCGAGACGCTGGTTGCGGTGCTTTTGCTGATTACTATCGGCTACTGCATGCTGCTCAACAAGCGATTGCGGCGGCTGAAGGCCGATGAGCATTCGCTGAAAGCCGTGATCGCGGAGCTGATCACCGCGACCGAGATCGCCGAGCGCGCGATCGGCGGGCTGAAGCACGCGGTGCGCGACGTCAACGAAGATCTCGGCAGCCAGCTTGCCGCCGCGACGGGGATGTCGGCGCAGTTGCGGCGGCAGCTGTCCGAAGCCGATCATGTCGTGCGGCGGCTGACCAAGATCGCGATTGCCGCGCGGCCGCAAGCAGCAAGCGAGATCGCGTCCACGCGAGACACCGTTTGCGAAGCGACCAAGGACGCGCCGTCGCAGGATTTTGCCGCGCGGCAAGCGACGACAAAATTCTCCAACGCGAAGGCGGTGGCCGCCGCAGCGCAGGCTTTCTCTGAACGCAGAAGGTCCGGCGGCCTTGCGGCATGACGTCGTTTCCAACGCATGAAATCGTTTCGTAACATCCGCGTCATTCCTGTTGTGACGATTGCGATCAGCTCGCTTGCGGCCCTGAAGGTCGCCGGGTTGGTGATCGGCGGCGGTTATGTGTTCGAGCATCGGTTTCAGCCCGCATCGCAGAACAGGGCCGAGTCCCAGGGGTCCTGGGCGCAGGACATGTTGAATTTCCCGGGCGGCCCGAAGGCGGACCCAGCAGATGTCACGGGCTCGGTGCCTGGTGCACCGAAGGAGGCAACGACTGAGGAGGCGCCGAAACCGGCCGCGCCCGCAACCAAGTCGGACAGCGTGATCCATCCCGAGGAGAACCAGAACACGGTCTCGCCGTCCGAGCGCGCGATCCTGGAGCGGCTCAAGTCGCGCCGGCAGGAGCTGGAGCAGCGCGCGCGCGAGATCGACATCCGTGAAAGCCTGTTGAAGGCCGCCGAGAGGCGGATCGAAAGCAAGGCCGAGGAACTGAAGGCGATGGAGCAGCGCGCCACCGCCGAGAAGGAACAGACGGCGGAAGCCGAGGAGGGCCGCTTCAAGGGCCTCGTCACCACCTATGAGAGCATGAAGCCGAAGGATGCCGCCAAGGTGTTCGACCGGCTCGAAATGGGTGTCCTGATCGAGATCGCCTCAAAGATCGCGCCGCGAAAAATGTCCGACATCATGGGCCAGATGTCGCCAGACGCCGCTGAACGGCTGACCGTCGAGCTCGCGCGCCGCGCCAGCGGCGACAAATCAGGCGGCGCCGAGCTTCCCAAGATCGAGGGCAAGATGCTGCCGCAAAAGTCAAACTGAGCGCGGCATGTTCGAAGGCTCGGTGCGAGCGCTGAAGGTTTTGCCCCGACGTTCGAAGCGCCTACTCCTCGTCAGTGTCGCCTGCAATCACAGGGTCGGCAGCTGCATCCATCCTTCATGAACAACCTGGCGTTGGAGTCCTTGGTCTCGATCAAGTTTTGGCCGATGAGGTCCTCAAATTGGCCAAGAGCCGGGACCCTGCCGTCGAGCGTCAGGACGGTATTGTAGAGAGATTGTGGAAAGGCATCCGGCTGCCGAGCGAGCCTGCGCTGGTGGTTGGCCCAGAATGCGTCCGCAACGACAAAAGTTGGCATCAGGGCGACTAGCCGTGCAGAACAGAATGGTAAAGGTCTGCCCTGGTGGGCGGATTGGCGAACGCTGTCAGCGCGCGATAGCTCATAGGCTTCGCACTCCGCCGCCCTGCCTTTTCCGACGCCCTGCAAATCTTCGAAATAGACGACGCAGATGATGAAGATGTCCTCCTCTGGCCCCCTCTCATAGCGGCATCGGCTTTCAGGGATCAGGCACCCAGTTCAACGCGCGAGAGGTGCACACCAGTCTACGCTATGTGGTCTTCACGACCGGTTCTCGTGGATATCTGGCGATCGCTACTATGCGAAAGATCTATCTCGTCGATAAAGTTCTTGAAAAGCACGGTCCCGGTCTCCTGCATTAGCGCCTTGGAATGAGCAATCTCCTCCCTTGCTTCAGCCATTTGCTTCTCATTGGGGGAACGGAGCAATAAATTCGCGCGAACAATACGGGCAAGACACTCAGGAATACGAGCATGACGCTCGGTTGCAACTTTGATTGCTTCGTCAGCCGTTGCTAAGGCGGTTGTATCGTCGCCATTTAGTCTGTAGGCATTTGCTAAATCGGCAAGAATTCGAGGTTCAGCTTCCAAACCTGCTTTTCGCAATCGAGCGAAGCTGAGGGCATCGGACAAATCTTGTATCGCCGAGGTGAGCCTTCTTGCGATCATATGGGCAACGCCACGACAGGCCCGACCATAGACTTGCATATAGGGATTACCGCTTTTTATGGATAGGATATAAGCTCTCTCGGCATGCTCTTGCGCCAATCCGATGTTTCCCTCAACCCATGCAAGGTCGACATAAGCCCAACTCGGTATGACGTGGTGAAGAGTGTCAATTTGGTCAGCTTGCAAATGAATGATGCGATCGAGGAGTGGGCGAGCCTCATCTTTACGACCAAGCATCAATAACGTCTGGCCCCGCATCACAGTTAGCCAGAGCTCAACGTCGAAGCCTAACATCTGTCTGTCAAATTTTGCGATTTTGTCTGCGCTTTCCGTTGCCTCAATATTCATTTGAAGCGCGTCAGTCATAAAGCCGGACGTTCTCAGCGCGTGACAGAGCACAGCCTTAAGCGTTATTTGAACGCTGATATCATTACTGCTATCGGCTATTGCCTTAGCTTCACGAAGTTTCTCGACATACTCATCAGCTGATCCGCCGTTTGCTAAAATTCTTCCGTAAGCTGCGTGGATCAAAGCATTGGCCCTCACATCGCCTAAGGCTACGGCTAGCTGCTTGGCCTCCTCAAAATAAATCCGGGCATCATCCGCCGAGATCCCTTCCCGCCAGCCAAAATTTACGATTTGGCCGGCGGCCATCATTTTTAAGTAGTCTATCGGCTGCGATGGGGGGAGATTGGACAGCAGTTCGCGGACCTTTTTCCAAGTTCTCATTGCCTGATTTGGATCGTTCGTTCCAATCCAAACGGCAGAACGCATATTTTGTTGTGCTGCTTTCAGGTTTTCGCCGGCCTGCTCTAAGTGATAGGCCAAGAGAGCGGCTCTCTCGTCAGCACGGTCCTTAAAGATGCTCTCGATCGCCTGAGCGACTTTTGAATGCAGCTCTCGACGACGTTCATGCAGGGGCGATCGGTATGCAACCTCTTGGATAAGGGGATGGCGAAATGCAAGAAGCCGCTGTTCAAAGGGAGGCACGTCGTAAAGCAGCTCAGCTTGTCTCAGATTTTGGACCGCTTCCGACAGCTCGCTCTCATCCATGCCCGCGACTCGATCCAAAACCAACAGCGAAATTTCGCGACCAATTATCGAGGCGATCTCCAGTACCTTTTTTGCGTTCTCTTCCAGACGGTCAATACGAGCGGCAACGACAGCCTGTACAGTCGAGGGGAGAGGGATTGCATCGATCCCACCTTTCAGCCTGAAGGAGCCCCTGTCTCCTTCAAAGTCACCTCGCTCTACGAGCGCATTAACAAGCTCCTCGAGAAAAAACGGGTTTCCCTGCGCCCGCTCAACAATGTTCCTGCTCAGCAACACAAGTGAGGGGTCAGTACCAACGTGATCCTGCACCAAGGCCGCCGATTGCGCAGGCGATAACGGGCGCATGTTGATTTGTCGGTAGTGTGATCGCTGCGTCAGCGGGGCAGCAAACCCTGGCCTGAAATTTACGACCAGCAGCGTGGTGGTTCCTACGACGGCGTCAGCTAAAGCCTCAACGAACTCTTCACTTGCAATATCAATCCAATGCAAGTCTTCGATAATAACAACTGAGAGCGGTTCCCTGGGTGAGCGCGGCAGGGTTCTAACAAAGTCGAGGAGCAGCGTTTTTCTCATTTTTGGATCTAGTTTGATTGCTGGCTTGTGCGGATCTGACAGGCCTAAGAAATCTAGCAACACAGCCGATAGCTGCTCGGAGACGGGCAGGGCCGACAACCGATCAAGGACCATACGCCGGGAGGGCATCTGCGTCCTGCTTAAAGCGAAGGCCAAAATAATCGCGCATCAATTCCAGCACTGGCTGAAAAGGGGTTGCTCGCCCGTGAGCCAGTACACGCGCCTCAAAGACCCGGATACCCTTTCCACGGCAACTCTCGGCGAATTCAAAGCAAAGACGACTCTTGCCAATGCCTGCCTCACCAACCAGGCCGACGACATGACCTTCACGCCTAGTCGTATTTTCGAGTTCCTCATAAAGGGCGCCGTATTCGCTTGTTCGACCAGTGAGAGGGCTTAAGCGAGCTCTACTTCGAAAAACGCCGCTTGAGGGTGCATGCAGAAGGCCTCTTACCTTGAAGATCTCAACCGACGCTGCGATCCCCCGGACGGTTTGCGAACCTAGTGGTTCGACTTCAACGAATTGCTTGGCAGCGGCGTAAGTCGCTTTCGAAACGAGGATGGATCCGGCGTCCGCCATTTGCTCCAGGCGATTGGCAAGATGCACATTCGCTCCGGCGGCATCATAAGTCTGGTATATTCCGTGTTCAATTGTTTGAACGACAACTTCGCCTGTGTGAACGCCCACCCGGATCTGCAAAGCTGGATCATTCAAGCGGGCTATTCCGTCTTGCATTGCAAGGGCGGCTAAGCAACCGCGGACGGCATGATCCTCATGTGGTTGGGGAGCCCCAAAGATCGCCATCACCCCGTCGCCTTGTGATTTGTTGACGACGCCCTCGTATCGAGTGACGGCTTCTCTCATCAGGTCCAGAACCGGCTGAAGCCGCCTCATTCCGGCTTCGGGGTCGCCTAGGCTATCGATAAGCTCGGTGGAGTTGCGAACGTCCGCGAACAGAATTGTAAGTCGTTTGCGCTCTCCACCTTTGGTGTTCAGCGATTTTAGTACCTGCTGCCAAGATTGATTGGGTGCTTCTGCGGCGACTGCCTTCAGAGCAGCACTGCAACGCCCACAAAAGCGAGCCGTCGGTCCGTTCAGGTGCCCGCAGGCGCTGCACTCAACTCCGAGCGTGGCCCCACA
>Ga0306921_10006985_pt1 | contig 11802 bp, 10 predicted proteins | sample sta12Cox44000080_FD_203760 | JGI IMG/M metagenome (GOLD analysis project Ga0306921, IMG submission 203760) | Lab enrichment of tropical soil microbial communities from Luquillo Experimental Forest, Puerto Rico - statoxic.12C.oxic.44.000.080 (v2)... | ecosystem: Environmental > Terrestrial >... | reverse complement strand
GAAGTTTGTGATCGATGCAGGCTAATGCTGCCTCAAGAGGGCTTTCAGCTCAGCAAGGTTGTCGATGTAATGACTTGCATTGTTGCCGCGAGGCACACCTGCCCGTAAGACCTGCACCGTCGTGATCCCCAGCCGGTTGCCAGCCTCGATCTCGGAATCCGGATTGTCGCCCACCACGAGCACCTCTTCAGGTTTAAGCCGGTACGCATCCAGAATCCCCGCAAAGATGCTATGTTTGCCTTTTCGGCCGTCTTCATCAATCGCATCCACGTAGATTGCCGTAAAGAGCCGCTCAAACCCGAGTGCCTTAATCTTGCTTTCCTGAAGTCGCCGAAAGCCCGAAGTCACCAGGAAGCGCGCGACCGGCAGTTCTGCCAGCGTGTGAAGGTCGGCATAGCCGCGCATAGGCGCGGCTACCTCCAGTCGAACACTCACCGCCCAACCGGCGGCGAGCATGTCCTCCGCGAATCCGTGCTTTTTAGCCACGAAATCCAGTGGGTGGCGCCAGCAATCGGAAAACGCCTCCGCAAGCGCCTCGTCCGAAAGCCGGCCATGGTTTACTCGTCGGATCGCGTCAAAGACGGGTTCTAAAAGCCCTTTTCCCGGCTCATCGGCCGCGCTTAAACAATTATCGAGATCGAAGATAATGGCCCGGATCATTTTTTGTCTCTGAAAGCGTTGTCAACTTACCGTTCTGATGGCCGAAAGGCGCGTTCATGGCTCCGTTACAAACTTGAACGATGCGCATGCGGTGGTCTAACGAAACCTGATGCGGCAAAGCCCTTGCAGCGAGTTTGGAAGGGGCACCACGCTCCCCGGTCAGAGCAGTACGCCGGCCTCGGCAAGCAACGATCCAGAAAAAACTAAAAAAGAATTTGCAAAGCGTGTTAGATCGATCTACTAATTGCGCGCTAAAAAATGGCAGAAACACCTATACTAGATCGATCTTAAAATGCATTCTGAAAAACCCGACCTTTCTTCTCTTGTTGAATCACGCTCACATGCAGTCGCTTTAATCGTTTCCGATATCACCAATCCATTCTTTGCGGAAATCATCCCGGCGATTGAGGAACGGCTTGGTATCGAAGGATTTGTCGTTTTCGTCGGCAATAGCTCTGAGGAGCGTGAAAGGGAAGAACGCTTGCTGGCAAAAATCCGGGAATTTCCGCCGGATGGAGTTTTAATCTGTCCTGCGCTTGGGGACGTCGAGTCCTCGTGGGCGACGCCTGCTCTGGCGGGTCGGCTGCCCATTGTCGCTTTTGCTCGTCGGGCGCCGGGACTCGACTACGCTGGAATCGATAACGCCTGGGGCGCGCAGCTCGCAGTGGAGCACTTTTACCAGCTCGGCTATCACCGAATCGCATTTATCGGGGGAAATCCAAATAGTACAGGGGTCCAGGAACGCGTTGAAGGCTATCAGAGGGCGCTCACCCGATCCGGTCTCCAATTTGATCCTCTTGTGGTTATTCCTTCGGCCCCGACCCGACGTGGCGGTTATGAGAGCGTACGAAAGCTCTTGCAGATAGAAGATCGCCCGACTGCGGCTCTCTGTTTTAACGACATGGTCGCTCTCGGCGCTATCGAAGCGATTCAGCTTGCCGGCCTCAAAGTCGGTTCGGACTTCGGAGTCATCGGGTTTAACGATGTTTCAAACGAAACTGAACTGGATTTGACGACCATAGACACGGCGCCACGCCAATTGGGTGAAGTGGCGGCTGAGTTGTTGCTGAGAAGAATCAAAAACCCTCATTCATTGAGACAAACTACCATTCTTCACCCGCGATTAATTGTACGGGAGTCTTGCGGAACTTTCGCCCAATAGAATTCCTCTCACAAAGAAGATGCGGGTAAGGGCACGAAGGATTTTTTTTGAAAAAACTCTTGCCAAGAGCATAGGATCGATCTAGGTAATGGGATCGATCTTATACAAGATCAAAATCGAACACGTAAAGATCTCTTCTACTAATGGATGAAGCTCCAAAACGCCGAGTCACACTCCTAGACATAGCGGCCGATGCCGGGGTCTCGCGTGCTACTGCCTCTTTAGTGATTCGAAACGTTTCTTCTGTAGCCGAGGGAACACGCAGACGTGTTCTGAAATCCATCAAACGGCTTGGCTACGTTTACCACAGTGGCGCGGCGAACTTACGAACGCAACGGTCAAATGCCGTCGGATTAATTGTTTCGGACATAACTAACCCGTTTTTCGCCGAGGCAAGCGCAGGAATCGAGGAGCGCCTAGGTTCTTCCAACTATGTCACTCTGCTTGGGAATACCTCTGAAGATCGCGACAAGGAAGATCGAGTATTAAAAACAATGCGAGAATTTCCCGCGCAGGGGATTCTGATCTGTCCCGCACTTGAAAGGGATGGCTCAGGAGGAGCCTCTGCTCTGCCGGGGTTGCTTCCCATCGTAGCCTTTGCTCGCCGAGTCCCAGGCCTCGACTTTGCCGGAGTCGACGACGCCCAAGGTGCGCAGCTCGCAGTGGAGCACCTTTACAAGCTTAATTATCGCCGGATCGCGTTTATCGGCGGGAGTTCGAATAGTCCGGTGAGTCAGGAGCGCGTTGAAGGCTATCGCGAGGCACTCACCCGATCCGGTCTTGAATTTGACCCGCTCCTGGTTATTCCTTCGATTCCAACCCGCCGCGGAGGTTACGACAGCGTGCGAAGACTATTACAGATAGAAAATCACCCGACTGCGGCTCTCTGTTTTAACGACGTGGTCGCTCTGGGCGTTATCGAAGCTCTCCAGCTTGCCGGTATAAAAGTCGGTTCGGGCTTTGGGGTTATCGGATTCAACAATATTCCGGATGCAGCGTACAGTCTTCCGGGTTTGACAACCGTTGACACCTCACCGCGGCAATTGGGCGAAGCGGCGGCTGAGTTGCTGCTAAAACGCATCGAACAACCTGACTCTCCAACCCGGACGGTCATTCTTCAGCCGCGATTGATCGTCCGAGAGTCTTGCGGAGCCGGTACATAGGATCGAGAAGCGCATTCCCTCCCAGGCTATGAGTCAAACAAAAGAAGAATTACGATGGGCCTTGATTGGTGCCAGCGATATCGCAAAGACACGTGTGATCAATGCGATCAACTCGCAGCCGAACAGCCGGGTTGACGCCGTTTTCAGCAGCAACGCGGATCGTGCGAACGCATATGCGGCGGAGAACAAGATCCCGAAGGCATATAATAATTTAAAGACCCTGTTGGACGATCCTGAGATTGACGTTGTCTACATCAGCACGACCAACGATCTACATCGCGATCAAGCGCTTGCCGCAGCATCGGCGGGCAAACACATCCTGTGCGAGAAACCACTTGCCCTGTCGCTGGACGACGCCCGACAAATGCTCAAAGCAGCACAAGCAGCAAACGTCGTTTTGGGGACCAATCATCACCTCCGCAACGCGGTAACTCACCGCACGTTGCGGAAACTCATCAAGGAAGGAGTGATTGGGAAACCGCTCGCCGCCCGCGTCTTTCATGCGGTTTATTTGCCTCCGCGTCTCCAAGGCTGGCGACTCACTCGGCCCGAAGCCGGAGGCGGAGTCATTCTTGATATCACGGTCCATGACGCGGATACGCTGCGCTTCGTTCTTGACTCAGAGGTTGAAGACGTAATCGCGCGCTCCGCAACTCAAGGCCTTGCGAGTACCGGGATGGAAGATGTGGTAATGGGAGTAATGTATTTTCGCGATGGCGTATTGGCACAATTCCATGATGCCTTCACAATTAAACATGCGCCGACAGGGCTCGAAGTTCATGGCACCGAAGGCTCGCTGTTTGCTGTGGACGTGATGACGCAAGATCCCGTCGGCCGCATTGTGCTGCGACGGGACAAGGAGGAAACCGAAATCAAACTTGATCGGCCAGAGGACCTCTATGTGCATGCCATCCGATATTTCAACCAGGCGGTACTGACCGGCACGCAACCGTTTGCAACCGGAGTTGATGGTCTTCGGTCTCTCGCGGTAGCACTTGCTGCTATAGAGTCAACCAAGAGCGGACGGCGAACTCCGGTTCAAGAACAACCAGCTCCTAGAGGAGTTAATTAATAGTGAGCAAGTACTGCAAACAATGCTAGATGGATCCTCGCGGTGTCGAGGTGGAGCTTTGCGGTCTCAAACGTTACCAAAAACTGGTCGGACGAAAAAAAATTAAAAAGCTTTGCAGAAATGCCGAAACTAATCTAATCGATCACTAGATCGATCCTACGCTATTTTCGAATCGGTTGAACCCCCAACTTTCTTCCAAAGATACAAAGACTATTAACTCCCTAAAACCGGCGGCAACAATAGAATTTCAAGTCTTCAAGCAGAAACAGCTGTCGCGAGCAGGCGACTAATTCTTTATCGCCGCGCTCAACAAAGCTTCAGCACTACGCGTCCGCTTCACGATGTTCCCCAACCCATGCTAAACCAAAAATGAAAAAACTAATCTGTTTTCCCCTGACTGGGCTTGCGCTCTTGCTCTCACTCCAGATGCCGACCCCCTCGTTTGGCGCTGATAAAAAGCTGGAAGTCTTCTCCTGGTGGACTTCCGGGGGCGAGGCTGCGGCACTCGATGCCCTGTTTCAAGCTGTCAAAAAGGCAGACCCAGGTGTTCAGATTATCAATGCCACCGTCGCAGGAGGCGGCGGGTCGGCGGCACGGCCAGTGCTCCAGGCGCGCCTTGCCGGCGGCAATCCTCCGGATTCATGGCAAACCCATCCCGGCTGGGAACTTCTCGGTCAATATGTCGCTGCGAACTATTGCGAACCTGTCACTGACATCTATACGAGCGAAGGATGGGACAAGGTCGTGCCAAAGGGCTTGATTGATTTGGTAAGCAAGGACGGGAAGGCCTACGCCGTACTCGTCGGTGTCCACCGTGGGAACGTTCTTTGGTACAACAAAAAAGTACTTGAGAAAAACGGGATCAAGGTTGGCGATAAAATGACATTTGATGAGTTCTTTGCGGCTGCGGAAAAATTAAAGGGAGCGGGAGTGACTCCGCTCGCCGTTGGAGATTCAGGCATTTGGGCAACTGCGCAACTCTTTGAAAACACGCTGCTCGGGACGGTAGGCCCTCAAGGTTGGACAGACCTCTTCACCGGCAAGATGGCCTGGGACGATCCAAAAGTTAAGCAGGCAGCGCAGACTTATGGGAAAATGTTGGGGTATCAAAACGCCGATCACTCTGCACTGAGCTGGGATCAGGCGGTGAAGGCGGTAATAGAGGGCAAGTGTGCGTTTACGTCGATGGGTGACTGGACCTATGGCGAGTTAGTAAAAGCGAAACTGAAAGATAACGAGGACTTCGGATGGGTCAGTCATCCTGGTACGGACGGCGCCTTCATTATCGTTTCAGATGGCTTTACGCTGGCAAAAGGCGCACCGCATAAACAAGATTGTGTCGCTTGGTTGAAGAGCTGCGGGAGTAAAGAAACTCAGGAAGCTTTTAATCCACTTAAAGGCTCTATCCCGACGAGGACAGATATCGACAAGAGCAAGTTCGGCCCCTACCACAATTGGTCGATGGAGTCTTTCGCCAAAGATAGGCTCCTGCCAAGTTGCGTTCACGGGGAAGCTGCTCCAGCTGCATTCCAACAGGCGCTGAACGACGCAATCACTACGTTCGTCGTCGATAAAAATGCGGACACATTGGTCCAAGCCCTGGCTCAGGCGGCTAAGGAAGCCGAAATAAGCAAGTAAAAACATTACACTCAATTTCGATCGTTAGCACTTCTTAATTACCCCCAGTTAAGTCAACGGGCTCTTTCCAAAAATCTGATTTGAAAAGGCCTAACGTGATTGCATTTGCTCTCGAAATGCTATCACGGCGTCAGCCGAAAGATACGCCATGCAAGCTAAGGTAGCTATTAACTCCCAGCCGCGCGCTGGAGTGGAAAAACCGGCGCGCCGGCGCCGCCTGAATGATGTACTTCCGCCTTTGATCCTCACCCCGGCTATGATCGCGAGCATTATTTTTGTTTACGCATTCATCGCGATCACGCTCTGGGTATCATTGTCAAAATGGGGCACCCTCCGCATAGACCTCAATCTACGCGAACCGTTCGGATACACGTACCAGCAAATGTTTTCGATGCCCCGTTGGCATGCCAGCCTGCGAAACACGTTTGTCTTTACAATCTTATTTCTACTTGGATCGATTTATGTCGGGCTGCTTCTGGCCCTGCTTCTGGATCGCAAACTTATTGGCCACACCATCCTGCGCAATGTCTTTTTGTTTCCTTATGCGCTCTCCTTCATTGTGACAGGGATTGCCTGGCGATGGATTTTCAACCCGGAGACAGGCATCAACCTCTTGTTTGATGGATTGGGTATCAATCACCTAATCACATCAATGGGTGGCACCCCGTTTAAGCCGGGATGGACCACCGATCCTTCAGTCCTCTTTTCGATCAATAATTGGCTCGGAATGATTTTTCCGGGCGTAAAGAGTATGTCGGTTCACCTTGGCATTCCGGTTGCATTAATTCCCGTTGTGATTGCCGCGTGCTGGCAACTCACGGGATTTTCAATGGCGATGTACATCGCCGGGATGGCAACGATATCCCACGATCTGCGAGAGGCCGCTCGTATCGACGGGGCGAACGAGTTTCAAATTTATACAAATGTGATCATGCCTTTGCTTCGACCGATTTCGGTTAGCACGGCGATTATCCTGGGGCATGTTTCTCTGAAGATCTTTGATCTTATCTTCGCCATGACCGGCACCGGCCCTGGATTTGCGACGGATGTGCCCGGCATTTTCGTGTTCGACCAGACATTTAAAGCGACAAGATACAATCTCGGCGCGGCGGCGTCAGTCGTCATGCTGTTTTTAGTAAGCTTAGTTATCGTTCCCTATCTGTGGTCAAGTCTTCGGAAAAGGTAATTATGTCAACAGCCACCTCATCGCCTTTTTACTCTCTTCATCAAGCTCTGCCCAAGCGGTTCTGGGACTACGTGGTTCTGGCCGTGTTGCTGGCGTTCATGTTGTTTTTTCTAATGCCGGTCTATGTGATGGTCGTGACCGGGCTGAAGGATGCGCAAAATGTTAGTTTGTCTACGATGTGGAATCTTCCTCAGCAGTTGAGCGGTGGAGGATTTGTGGAGGCGTGGCACCGGCTGGAGCCGAATCTCGGCAACAGTCTTATGTTGGCTATTCCCGCGACAATACTCTCTGCAGTCTGGGGATCGATTAACGGATATGTATTCGCGAAGTGGCGATTCCGCGGCTCCAATCTGCTGTTCGGAATATTAGTCTTCGGCATGTTCATCCCGTATCAAAGCATCCTAATTCCTCTGATTCAGTTTCTGCAGCAGGTTAAACTGTACGGAACAATCCCGGGCCTGATCGCTGTTCATGTCATTTACGGAATTGCGATCACCAGCCTTATTTTTCGGAATTATTACGCCAACATTCCAGATGAATTAATGGAAGCCGCGCGCATCGATGGCGCAGGTATCGTCCGAATCTATACCAACGTTATGCTCCCGCTCTCGATGCCTGGCTTTGTTGTGGTCGGCATTTTTCAATTTACAAATATCTGGAACGATTTTTTGTTTGGCGTCACGATCCTGCCAAATCCTAGCGCCCAGCCGGTTACAGTCGCGTTGAATAATCTCTCCGGGTCATTTTCCGTCGACTGGAATGTGGTGATGGCAGGGGCAGTGGTGGCGGCGCTACCGACGGCTCTGGTTTACATTTTTCTGGGTCGCTTCTTCGTACGAGGTCTCTTAGCGGGATCCGTGAAAGGTTAGCCATTTTTGAAATCTTTTATGAGAGCTTACGATTTAGTCATCGTCGGGACGGGTATGGGGGGCGGGACGCTGGCCTACGCGCTTCGGGATTCCGGCCTGAAGATTCTGCTGGTGGAGCGGGGCGATTATCTTCCATCGGAACCGGAAAACTGGAGTCCGGACGCGGTTTTTAACGAAAAGAGATATAAGCCCAAAGAGCAATGGTTTGACGATTCGGGCCATACTTTCCCACCGGGAGTTCATTACTTTGTAGGTGGCAACACGAAGGTGTACGGAGCGGCTCTCCCGAGGTTTCGGAAAGAGGATTTCTTGGAGCTTGAATTTGAGGAGGGAGTGTCGCCAGCCTGGCCAGTGACGTACGAGGAGTTTGAGCCCTACTATTGTCGTGCTGAACAGATGCTTTTCGTCCACGGCGAAACTGGAACCGACCCGACAGAACCACCGCGCTCAGCGCCCTTCCCATTTCCACCAGTCCCGCATGAGCCATACATCGAAGATCTGAAACGGAGATTCGAACGTCAAGGACTGCACCCCTTCTTCCTTCCCTTAGGAATTGATCTGCGACAGGGCGGAAGGTGCATTCGCTGCAAAACCTGCGACGGATTTCCCTGTAAAGTGGATGCTAAAGCCGATGCCGACCTATCTTGCGTGCGACCTGCCCTTGAGTCAGGCAACGTTGAACTGATGACTCGCGCTTATGTCCGGCGACTCATCACAGACGCCTCCGGCAAAAGGGTGATCGAAGCCGAAATCGAGCGCGACGGCCAAAGTCTGCGAATTGGCGGAGATACATTCGTGGTTTCTTGCGGAGCGGTCAACTCCGCGGCGTTGCTGTTGCGCTCGGCCTCTTCTCTCTATTCAAACGGTTTAGCAAATTCGTCCGGATTGGTGGGCCGAAATTATATGGTCCATAACAATACCGCGCTCATGGCGGTCAACCCTTTTCGGGTCAATCCGACGACGTTCCAGAAGACAATGTCGGTCAACGATTACTACTTTCGCGGCGAGGAGGGTTACCGATTTCCTCTAGGTAATCTGCAGCTTCTGGGGAAGCTGCAAGCCGGGATGCTCACTGCCAATCAACGCTGGGTGCCGAAGCCTATTTTGGGAGCATTAGCCCACAGGAGCGTGGACTGGTGGGTCATGTCCGAAGACCTGCCCGATCCGCAAAACCGGGTGACTCTTGGAGCAGGCGGCAGAATCGAAGTTCGTTTTCGCCCGAACAACCTTCGCGCGCACAACCGTCTGATTCGAGCAGCCACCCGGATGTTAAGAAAGGCAGGTTATCCTATCGTTCTTGTTCAACGCATGGGGATCGAGACCAATTCGCATCAGTGCGGTATGATAAGATTTGGGACTGACCCGACAAAGTCGGTGCTCGATCCTTTTTGCCGGAGCCACGACGTGCCAAATCTGTTCGTGGTCGACTCCTCATTCTTTCCTTCTTCTGCGGCAGTCAACCCGGCCCTCACGATTGCCGCCCAGGCACTGCGCGTAGCCGATCACATGAAAGGCAAGACTCCGGGCGCCCAGCACACTAATGCAAATCAAACCCCGATGCCAGCAACACGATCCCAAGTTTCAGGCAAGAACAGCAGCTAGTCTTTGCACGGTCTATCCTAAAGCCATCCTCGCTCGATTATGTTTCGATCCAAAATTATACCAATAGAAAAGATCGGCGAACTGATTGCCGATAACGCTGTTGTCACCGTCAGCTCCTCAAGCGGGTTAGGGTGCCCGGACGCCTCGCTGCGATCAATCGGAAAATATTTCCTTGAGAAAGGCAAACCGCGTGGAATCACAGCCATCCACCCGATCGCCGCCGGTGACATGTACGGAATCCCAGGGATTGATCACATAGCTCACCCCGGGCTTTTGAAAAGGGTCATTGCGGGCTCTTTCCCGAGTGGTCCCTCGAACATGCCGAGCCCCAAAATCTGGCAAATGATCAATGATAACCAGGTTGAGGCTTACAACCTGCCCAGCGGTATCCTTTATCACATGCACCGCGAATCGGCTGCCGGTCGCCCCGGCGTCCTGACAAAGGTGGGGATGGATACTTTTGTGGATCCACGCCGGCAGGGCGGTCGGATGAATAAGTGCACAACTGAGGAAATTGTTCGGCTCGTTAACTTCGAAGGGGACGAATGGTTGTTTTTCGCGTCAATCCATCCAGATGTAGCGATTATTCGCGCGACCACCTCCGACGAACGTGGCAATCTGACAATGGAGCATGAAGGCGCTTACCTGGGCGCCTTTGATCAAGCCTTGGCGGCGCGTAACAATCGCGGAATAGTCATAGCTCAAGTTAAACGTCTGACGGCTTTTGGCACCTTGAGGCCGCAACAGGTGCGTGTGCCCGGTGTGCTTGTGGACTACGTCGTGATTGATCCGGACCAACAGCAGACCACACAGACCCCATATAATCCCGCTATAAGCGGAGAGGTCTTCCGGCCGTTGTGGGATTTTAAGCCTATTGAATGGGGAGTTGATAAGATCATTGCAAGACGCGCGGCGTTGGAGCTTTGCGAGGAAGACGTGGTCAACCTCGGCTTCGGAATCTGTGCGATGGTTCCAAGAATATTGCTCGACGAAGGGTTGCACGGCGACGTGACATGGGTGATCGAACAGGGCGCCGTTGGCGGCATGCCCCTCTTAAATTTCGCGTTTGGCTGCGCTTCGAACGCGGACGCCATTGTTCCCTCGCCGGATCAATTCACCTTTTTTCAAGGCGCCGGTTTTGATCGTAGTTGCCTCTCCTTCCTGCAAGTCGATCGGGAGGGTAACGTCAACGTGTCGCGACTAGCTTTCCGCCCACACGTGACGGCGGGCTGCGGAGGTTTTATTGATATCACCGCAACTGCGCGAGCTATCCTTTTCTGCGGCTATTTTACGGCTGGAGGCCTCGACTTGCGGGTGGAGGATGGCCGCCTTCGAATCGCAAAAGAGGGCAAGAACCGAAAATTCGTCCCCGAGGTCGAACATGTTACCTTTAGTGGCCGCCGGGCGCGACAACTTAAGCAGGACGTGTTGTATATTACTGAACGTTGCGTGTTGCGCCTCGAGCCGGAAGGTCTGGCGGTCATCGAAATTGCTCCCGGAATCGATTTAAAGCGCGACGTGCTTGCCCAGGCCGACATACCGCTCCGGGTGAGCGACACATTGAAAACAATGGATGAGCGGATCTTCCGGCCGGAGCCGTTCGGCCTGAAACTCAACCCACCCAGTTAGAAATCCCTTTTCTCATGGACATGCAGCTTCAAAAGCAAGCTTTTGCGGCGCTGAGCGTTGCGGAAGCCTCCACGCTCGACGCCGTTTTTGAACAACTCTTCCCTGCCGACGAAAGCGGGCCTGGTGCTTCGGCAATCGGGGTCATCCAATATCTCGACCGGGCGCTCAGTGGCCCATACGCGCACCACCTGGAAACGTATCGGCTTGGGGTTTACGCGCTGGACGCCGAATCCGAACGTCGTTTCGGCAAGCCTTTCGCCGACGCGAATGGCTCTCAGCAGAGCGAGTTGATCGGAGCGCTGGAGCGAAACTCGGCGCCAAATTTTCAAGCAGTCGAGGCCAAAGCCTTTTTCGAATTGGTACGCTCCCATCTGCAGGAAGGCCTTTTTTCCGACCCTGTTTACGGGGGCAATCGTTATAAAGCCGGATGGCGTGTTTTGGGTCATCCTGGTGTTTGGCTCGAGAACAGTGCCGAAGAAAACTTGACTGACAAACATGTCGATAAGGGAGGCGAAATTCGCTCGTTGGCCGACCTGAACCTCCCGAAGACACAAAGGAAAGTCATAGCCGGATATGACCCACATCGCGGGACAGCCGAGCCCGCGGGTGACGTGGACGTCCTGATCGTCGGGGCCGGCACCGTAGGTTCGGTCGTTGCACCCTTGTTTGCCAAGGCGGGTCTTAAAGTAGTCGCGCTGGAGCCAGGCCCGTTCCGAACCCAAAGCGATTACCTTCCCGATGAACTCGGCTCCACGTATTATTGCCGGGCTAACATGGGTTCTAAATTCTTGAGCGAAATACCTCGCTGGCGGCCTAACGAA
>Ga0306921_10006984_pt1 | contig 11804 bp, 9 predicted proteins | sample sta12Cox44000080_FD_203760 | JGI IMG/M metagenome (GOLD analysis project Ga0306921, IMG submission 203760) | Lab enrichment of tropical soil microbial communities from Luquillo Experimental Forest, Puerto Rico - statoxic.12C.oxic.44.000.080 (v2)... | ecosystem: Environmental > Terrestrial > Soil... | reverse complement strand
GCCCTGAACGTCTGCGTCACCGACAACGATCCCCTCGCCCGCTATCTGGTGAGCAACTTCGTCGCCTATTTCGGCGCCTTCAAGGCCACCGAGGCATTGCCGTACATGGACTACGTCCCGCTCGAAGGCGTGGCCGCCTCCGGCGACCCGCGCGCCAGCTACATGGAGTGGGTCAAAGGACCGGGGGTGGAGGCGACGCTGTCCTGGGAAGATCTCGGCCAACCCTTCATGGTGAACATCCCGAAGGAGCAGTCGGCCACGGGCAAGCACGCCCTGCACAGCCTCTTCGTAGATGCCCGCCGCGCCACCGCCACCGTGAACGGCCGTCCCCTCAAGGGTCAGCCGGTGCCGCGCGAGTTCGCGGGACGCCAGAGTAGCACGGCCTTCCTCGCCTACTCGGAAACGTGGATCAAGATGTAGCGGAGGGGCTGGTGCGCTCCTTGATGGACACGCGCCAGTGGATGCGGTCTTCCTCGGGCGGGTAGTCGCCCGCCGCCTTGTGGTAGGAGCAGCGGTTGTCCCAGATCACGACATCGCCACAGCGCCAGCGGTGGCGGTACTCGCCCTCGGGCTGGATCATTCGCTCCGTCAGCTCGTCGATCAGGTCGTCACTCTCCTGCGGCTCCAGCCCCTCGATACGGAGGATCTTGCCCGGATCGAAGTAGAGGCCCTTGCGCCCGGTCTCCGGATGCACGCGGATGATGGGATGGAAGACGGGCGTCCAGTCGCGGTCGGCCTCGTCGAGAAGCGCAGTGGCCTTGCGGCGGCCACCATAGGTGAAGGCGCCCCGTCGCCACTCGAGGCGCGCCTGCAGCGTCACGGGTAGCGCGTCGTAGGCCGCGTACATGCTCGCGAAGAAGGTGTCGCCGCCGCGACTCGGCACGGCGAGGGCGTAGAGCTGGGTCGCCTTGAAGGGCTCGGCATCATAGGCGCCGTCGGTGTGCCACCCCTCCGCTCCGCGCCGGTAGATGGCCATGTCGAGCTGACCATCCGCTCCAAACTTGTTCACGCCGAGGAGGGTGATCTCGGGATGCTCGGGATGCCGCGTGGACTTGGAGGGATGAGGTACGACCACGCCGAAGCGTCGGCTGTAGTGGAGAAAGTCCTCGATCTCGAGCTGCTGCTCGGGCACCACCACCACGTTGTGGGCGAGCCACGCGCGATAGATCTCCGCGGAGCCCGCGTCGTCGAGGGTCTTAACGTCGACCCCGCGGATCTCCGCGCCGATTTGCGGACCGAGCCGTCGCACCTCGATCGTGGTGGGCACGGGCACATCCTAGCCCCGCCTCCCCCCGAGGTAAAGCGCCGTCAGCGCGGGGCGCGGAAGCGGTCGATCACGTTCCGAAGGATGCGCGAGACATTGTCGTCGTAGCCATGGTGGGAGAGGCTCCCGCAGAACGTGATGGAGCCTACTGCGAAGATCGCTCCGCCGCCGGGCAGCTCCGCGTAGGTCATGTCCGCGCGTATCATCCGCGACGGCCGCTCGCCGGTGGCGGAGGAGAGATGGCTCAGGAGCTCCTCGAAGACCACCACGAAGCTCGGGCCGTGCCCCTCCGAGCTCGCGATCACGATGGCGCCGGGCGGCGTGCCGAGGGCGGCGTCGGCGCGATCGAGCTCGAAGCCCGCCGCTCCGCCGCCGGAGAGGCCGAAGTCGCCGATCACCTCGTCCTTCACACCTTCGAGGATCCAGGCGGCGCGCGGGTCGTCCGCGCCCGGCGCTCGACGATAGAAGGAGCCCTCGAAGAGACCCTGGGCGGAGAAGCCCACACCCACGAGCTGCTGGGGCGGCCGGCCATTGCGCCGCCACAGGCCGCCGTAGGCACCGTCGAGGGCGTGATAGTACTCGCCGACGCGCGCCTCCCACGCTCGGATGCCGGTCTCCGTGCGCCGTACCTCGAGCACGCCGGGCAGCGCGGGACTCGTCGCGATGCGCCAGTAGAAGCCGTTGCCGCCCAGGTAGACGAGACGGCCGCCCCCCTCGAGGTAGGCCGCGTGCGCATCGTGGGTGCGGATGGTCTGGTACTCGGGATGCGAGCCGGTAAGCACGGTGGCGTACGGCGCAAGGAGGGCTGCGCCCTCGGCGTCCACGTCCTCGTCGGTGACGATGTCGAAGGCGATCCCCTGCTGGGTAAGCCAGTCGATCACATGCGTGTCCGCCGAGTAGTGGCGGAGACCGGAGCCGCGCTCGTCGAGGAAGGTCAGATAGCGCGGTCGCAGGGTGAGCACGGGACGCAAGCGCGAGGAGTAGCAGATGCCGCTGCCGTCGCGGTGCCGGTTGTAGGTGGAGCGGCCGTACTCGGGATGGTCGTCGGGGTTGTGCGGGTACGCGCCCCACGCCGCCACGCGCTCGCGGAAGCGCGCGTCGGTGGTGCCGCGGGCGTGATTGGCGTAGGCCTGATACGTGTAGGTCGAGGCGATGAGGAGCACCTCGGCGCGGGGCCGCCCGCGGGGCGGCCGTACGTAGAAGGGCAGCTCGTCGATATGCCCGTCCGCCGACAGTCGCATCAGATAGGCGCCACTCGGTAGACCGGCGGGCACCGTGAGCTCGAAGTCCGTGTCCCACCCCGCGTCGTGGATGTCGTCCTCGTGGAAATGAATGGCCGCGTACTCTCGCGGCGCGTGCCGCCAGCACATCTCGTTTCCCGACCAGCGCGCTCCCGTCACCGCGCGCGTGGGCAGGTTCACGAGCCGGCCGCCCAGCCGGTGCGGGCCGACGTCGGTCACGTCGAGGCCGTCGATGCCTCGCGAGAAGTCCCAGGCGGCGATCAGTCCAGCCGGCGGAAGGAGCGGATCGAGGGCGAGCGCTTCCGGCGCGCGAGCGGCGAGAGAGAGGATCAGCGGATCCTCGATCTTGCCGTTCCAGTGCTCACGCGGCTCGGGAGCGAGACGGGCGCCGACGAGGATGGGCGCGGCCGCATGCGGGCGGGCGGCCGCGGGCAGTGAGACGGACACTTCGTGACGCTCCCCTCCCGCGCGCCCGTCGAGGGCGACGTGACCCGCGCGAAGGATGCCCCCTGCCATGTCCACCGTCAGCCAGATCCGGTACCAGCGACGCAGCTCGAGAGGGCGGCCGGCGTCGAGCACGATGGCCGCGCCGCCGGAGCCGCCAACCCACGCGGCAACGCCGCCCTTGCCCACGGAGAGCGCCCACCCCGCTCCCTCCTCCGGCCGCCAGCGCGAGATCACGCACTGCTCGCTCGCGGCGGCGAGCGTTGGCCACACGAGGGCGGACACGGTGAGGGAGCCCGCGAGTGACAGGGAGGCCGCCGTGTCGACGCGCGCGTAGGAGCCGAGGGCGATAGGCTGCACGCGCGACGGGCGCTCGATCGAGAAGCGATGCGCGAGGTCCTCGACTTTGACGCCTGGTCCCGCGGGATTGGGGTCAGCGTGGATGACCCGAGCGAGGCTTGCCCGGTAGGGTCCGCGCGCCTCGCTGGAGACCTTGAAGGCGATGCGCTCTCCGGGAGCGGCGGAGAGACGGTCCGTATAGCCGGTAAGGGGGATCACGCGGGGGCGTCGCGCCGGCCACCCACTCGGCCGCTCACCGGCCGATGCTCACATCGTCGGGCAACTCGTTCACGTCGTCGGGCCGCCGCGGAAAGTGCCGGCCGAGAGCCTCGCCCACCTCCGCGATGGCCTGGAGGAGGCCCTCCCGCGAGCGCTGCTGGCGCAGCTGATCGCGGACAGCGTCGACGAGCCCCCGCCAGTAGGCTTCGCCTACGCGCTCGTGGATGCCCGCGTCACCGATCACGGCCAGCTTGTGATCCGTTACAGAAATGTAGATGAGCACGCCATTGTGCTCCGCCGTGTGATGCATGCCGAGCCGCTCGAAGATCTTGATGGCCCGCGGGAGCGCGTCGCCCTCGCAGGTATGGTCAAGATGCACGCGCACCTCCGCGGAGGTGCGCGTCTCCGCCTGCCTCACCGCGTGCGCGATCGAGGCGAGATCCTCCTCGGAGAGAAAGGCCGTGACCCACTTAGGATGCCGTCCCATCACCAGTCTCCGCTCGCGCCACCGCCGCCGAAGCTGCCCCCGCCGCCGCCGAAGTCGCCGCCGCCCCCTCCACCGCCGCCCCCGCCGCCGAAGCCGCCCCCCCCCAAGCCGCCCGGGAAGATGATCGGCCCGCCCCAGCCGCGCGAGCCACCCGTCCAGCCCTGCCGCCGCACGTGCGACTGCTGAAGCGCGGGGATGATGATGGAGAAGATCCCCGCCACGACGATGAAGAGCAGGATGCCCCCCATGAGGCCCCGGCGGTCGGAGCCGTGAGAGGGCGGCGGCGCGGCCTGCGCATGATAGGTGCCGGCGATCACTTGCTCGATGGCGTCGAGGCCGGCGGCGATCCCGTCGGCGATCTTGCCCTCGCGGAACTGCGGCGCGACCACCTGGCGCAGAATCTGGCTCGACAGCGCGTCGGTGAGCTTGGGCTCGAGGCCGTAGCCGACCTCGAGGCGCATCTTCCGGTCGTCCACGAAAACGAGAAAGATGACCCCGTTGTCGAGGCTCTTCTGCCCGATGCGCCAGGCCTGGGCGAGACGGATGGAGTAGTCCTCGAGATTCTCGCCTTGGAGCGATCGGAAGATGGCGACCACGATCTGGTTGCTGCTCTCGCGCTCGCGCGAGCGGAGCTTGTCCTCCAGCCGCTCACGCTCCGCGGCCGAGAGCACGCCCGCATAGTCGTTGATCCGGTGATCGGGCGCGGGAGGAATGGGCAGGGCGGCCGCGGCGGGGCCCGCGAGGGCGGCGAGGAAGATCAGCCCAGCGGACAGGCCGGCGGGCAGCCGCATGCTCCCCTACCCCTTCCCTCCGATCCTCCTAGAACTTCACCTTCGGCACCGTCTCCGCGCCCGGGGTGGACTCGAAGAAGGGCTTCTCCTTAAAGCCGCGCAGGGAGGCGATGAAGCTCGCGGGGAAGACGCGCACGCGGAGGTTGTAGTCGCGCACCGCCTCGTTGAAGCGCTGGCGCTCCACGGTGATGCGGTTTTCCGTGCCCTCGAGCTGGCTCTGCAGGGCGAGGAAGTTCTGGTTGCTCTTGAGCTCGGGATAACGCTCCACGGTGACGAGGAGGCGCGAGAGGGCACCCCCGAGCTGGTTCTGCGCGTCTTGGAACTTCTTGAAGGCGGCGGGATCGTTGAGGAGCTCGGGAGTGGCCTTGATGCTCCCCGCGCTGGCCCGTGCCTGCGTCACCTCCTCGAGGACAGTGCGCTCCTGGGTCGCGAAGCCCTTGACCGTCTCCACGAGATTGGGAATGAGGTCCGCGCGGCGCTGATACACGTTCTGCACCTGGGCCCACTTCTCGCTGACGGCCACGTCGGCGCCGACGAGCTGGTTGTTGACCCCAATGCCCCACATGAAGGCGATCACCACGATGACGACGAGCACGCCTACGACGATCAGCCCGGTTTTCATGAGTGCACGCTGCCTCCCTCGTCTTGAGGTGGTTGGGGGAGCGGGATAGGCCGAGAGGTGTCGATGCGCTCGGGGACCGTGCCGAGGCTATGCGCGGCCATGACGCCCCCTACTATACGCGCGAGGTCACCGGGGGCGCGAACTCCGCGGGGCCCGGGCGTCGTAGCCGAGCTGCCGGTCGCGCGCACGCCGGGCGCGGCCGCGCGTGCGAGCAGGGCCGTAGCCGCCGCCCCCTGGCGTGCTCACGAGGACGCGGTCGCCACGCTCCAGCACGTGCTGGCGGCGATGGTCGACCTTCTTGCCGTTGATCCGCACGTCCCCCAAGCCGCCCGGCACGCCTCCCGCGAAGCCGGGGGCGGCGAAACGCGTCCGCTCCGCCATAAAGCTCACCACGATGGGGCGGACGGAGCCGCTCTCGAAGAGCACGTCCTGGCCGAGCCCGCCGCGCTGGCGCCCGTCGCCGCCCGAGCCGGGACGCAGGCGCTTGTAGCGGAAGAAGAGTGGGCTATTGCGCTCGGCCACTTCCACGGGTGTGCTGGAAATGTTGCTGGGCCAGGAGAGCACGTGCTCCCCATCCTTGGCGGAGGTGGCGCCCATGCCACCGTTGAAGAAGAGCACGTTCGTGTAGGGACGGCCATCGTCCCGCGTGCCCGTCTGCGCCACCGCCCACAGGGGCGAGCCCGCGCCCGCCATCACCTTGTCGGGGATGACCGGATGCAGCGCCCCCAGGACGAGGAGCGGCACGTAGTGGCCCGTCTGGGCTCGGCTCACCACCGCCGCGGGGAACTTCGGGTTGAGGAGACACCCTTCGGGCGCCTCCACCTTGACCGGGCGATACATCCCTTCGTTGTTGGGCAGGCCGGGCAGGAGGGCGCAGCGCACGGCATACGCCGTCATGGCGTAGGTGTAGGCGAGGACACAGTTGATGGCCCGCGGCTGGGCGGGCGAGGAGCCGGTGAAGTCGGCGGTGATCTCGTCGCCTGCCACCCGGAGAGCGATCTTGAAAGTGTACGGCCGCTCGAAGCCGTCGGTGTCGAAGCCATAGCGATAGACGCCGTCCGGCACGGCGCGAATGGCCCCGCGCATGGCGCGCTCGGAGCGGGCGAAGAGCTCGTCGGCCAGACCCTCGAGCGAATCGAGGCCGTACTCTTCCATGAGCCGTCGCACCCGGTTCTCCATCAGCTCGTTCGCGCTCACCTGCGCCCAGATGTCGCCCATGGTCTGGTCGGGGGTGCGCACGTTGGCGCGAATGAGGCTGATGAGCGTCTGGTCGCGCTGCCCGTCGCGGATGATGCGGCTCAACGGGATGTGGAGGCCTTCCTCGAAGAGCTCGCGCGCTTCGATGGCGCGCACGCGCCCGCCGATGTCGGGCATGTGCGAGGTGGTGGCGGAGAAGGCCACGAGGCGCCCGCCGTGGAAGATCGGCTTCACCAGGCACACGTCGCTCATGTGCCCCGTCCCCTCCCAGGGGTCGTTGGTGATGAGCACGTCGCCTGGACGCAGGTCGTGGCCGAACTCGCGCCGGAAGTGCCGCACGGTGGCGGGCAAGGTGCCGATGAAGGAGGGAATGCTCCCGGAGTTCTGGGCGAGGGCGAAGCCGCGCGCGTCGGTGAGGACACAGGCGAAGTCGTTCGCTTCATTCGAGAGCGTGGAGAAAGAGGTGCGCACGATGGCCTTGGCCGCCTCGTCGACCACGGAGATGATGCGCGTCCACAGCACCTCGAGCGTGATGGGATCGAAGGTCGCGCTCACGGCCGCGGCTTCTTCCGCATGGTGGGCGGCGTCATGACGTGCCCAGCGTCAGCACGAGATTGCCGCTGGAGGCGACGCGGGCGCGGCCGCCGGGACCGATGACCAGCGTGGAGCCTTCTTCCTCCACGACCGCGGGCCCGTCGAGCTCGTCGCCGACGCCCAGCCGCTGGCGATCGTAGACCGCGGTAGGGGCGAAGCCTCCCGACTCCGCGAAGTACGCGGGGCGCGTGCCCTTCAGCGCGCTCGCCGCCCCCGCGCCGCGCCGTCCTTGCAGGACCACGTCGCTGCCCGACACGGGCGCACGTACTGCCACGCGGATGTTCAGGAACTCCACGGGCACGCCGGGCGGGGTGAGGGCGAACTTGTCGCGATAGGCCGTCTCGAACGCCGCCGTGAGCCGGCGGCGGCTCGCCTCGCTCTCGTCGTAGGGTCCGTCGGGAAGCGAGACGACCAGATCGAAGCCTTGTCCCAGGAAGCGTCCGTCGGCGAGCCGGCGCACGCTGGCATTCTCGAGCTTGAGACCGGTGTCGGCCATGACCGCCCGTGCCTCATCCTCCAAACGTCGGAAAGCCGTTTCCAGCTCGGCCACGCTGCCCTGGTCGAGGCGGATCCCCACCGTGGCGACGCGATCCACGCGCGCCGGCGCCACGAGGAGGCCGAGAGCGGAGGCGACGCCGGCCGAGGGTGGGCACACGATGCGGGAGACGCCGAGCTTCCTGGCCACCGACCACGCGTGCACCGGTCCCGCCCCGCCCGTGCAGAGCAGCGCGTAGTCGCGCGGATCGCGCCCACGCTCGGCGATGTGCACGCGAGCGGCGCTCGCCATGTTTTCGTTCACGATGTCGTGGATGCCCCAGGCGACCTTGACCGGCTCGAGGTTGAGCCGTCCGGCAAGCCGCTCCACGGCGGCGCGGGCCGCGTCCAGGTCGACGCGCACCTCGCCGCCCGCAAAGTACGCCGGGTTGAGATAGCCGAGGAGGAAGTCAGCGTCGGTGACGGTGGGCTCCGTGCCGCCGAGCCCGTACGAGGCAGGTCCCGGGTGCGATCCGGCGCTGCGCGGGCCGACCTTGAGCAGCCCGATCTCGTCCACGTCCGCGATGCTCCCGCCTCCCGCGCCGATCTCGATCAGCTCGATCGTCGAGATGCGGATGGGCAGTCCGCTGCCCTCGATGAAGCGCCGCTGGCGCGCCGCCTCGAAGCTGTAGGCGGTGAGCGGCTCGCCGTCGTCGACCAGGGAGAGCTTGGCGGTGGTGCCGCCCATGTCGAAGGCGAGGATGCCCGGCGCTGCGCCGCCGCTCTCGTCGCGGCCGAAGAAGGCGGCGGCGATGGCGCCCGCGGCCGGCCCCGACTCGAGCATCTGCACGGGCGAGCGCTGCGCCTCTGCCACGTGGGTGAGGCCGCCGCTCGAGAGCATGAGGAGGAGCGGGGCGGGAATTCCCCGCTCGGCCACGCGCTCGGCCATCTGCTCCAGGTAGCGATAAGCGAGCGGCTTGATGTACGCGTTGGCCACCGCGGTGGAGGCGCGCTCGTACTCGCGCACTTCGGGGGCCACCTCGTGCGAGGTGGTGACGGCGACGCCGCGGTGCCGGCGGGCGATGAGCCGCGCCGCTTGGTCTTCATGACGTGGATTTGCATAGGAATGGAGAAACACCACGGCGATGGAGGTTACGCCTGCCCTGACGAGGGCGCGCGCCTTCGCCTCCACCGCCCGCGTGTCGAGGCGGCGGCGCACGCGGCCGTCGGCCCGCATGCGCTCGGGCACCTCGAGACGCAGGTGGCGCGGCACGAGCGGCTCGGGCTTGGTGATGGCGAGGTCGTACAGCTCGTACTTCCGCTCGCGTCCGATCTCGAGGGTGTCCGCGAAGCCCTGAGTGGTGATGAGGCCGGTGACCGCGCCCTTGCGCTCGATGAGCGCGTTGGTGAAGAGCGTGGTCGCGTGCACCACGCGGCTGAACTCACCCGGCTCGAAGCGCCCCTCGCGCAGCAGCGCGTCCACTCCCGCGGCCACCGCGCGCGCGGGATCGTCGTGCGTGGTGAGCACCTTGCGATTCACCTGGCGGCCGGTGTCGTGGTCGTAGATCACGAGGTCCGTGAAGGTGCCGCCGATGTCGATGCCGAGCGAGTAGTGGGCCACGCGCCTACTTGAGCCGGAGGTTTTCGAACGGCACGGCGATCCACCCCGTGCCGGAGGCGGTGAGCGTGCGGGCGGTCGTCATGGCGGACACCCTAGGGCCTCGGATGGGAAAGGTCAAGCACGCACATCGACTCAAACTCTGGTTAGCGAAGGGCGCCTCGTGGTTCAGCAGTCACGGTTACCCATTCAGAGGAGAAGGGTTCCGCGATGCGACAGCGGGGCACGATACGAGCACGCCGACCGGCGGCGGAAACAGGCACTCCTGGATGAAATCGTGGCGGTCACCGGGATGCACCGCAAAGCTGTCACCGCTTGCTGCGTCCCGTGCGAAGCGCGACGGCCCATCGCGGGCAGGCCGACTGCGGCAATACGGCCCCCGAGGGCGCGGTCGGCGTCGAGATGCTCTGGCTGGCCAGTGGCCGCATCGGCGCCCACCGACTGCGCCCCTTCGTGCGCGAGTAACTCGACCGGCTCCTGCGGAGGGATGAGGTACGGCTACCCGGCCATCGACAAGCTGATGCACCTGGGCAGTCGGTCCGCCCTCGCCCGGCTACTCGCCCAGGCCGGCTCCCACTACCCGCGGCGCGGGACGAGCCCTACACAGTCCAGCACCTGCTTCACGCATCAGAGCCCGGTCCGGACCTTCGCCGACTGGGACGAGACCGTGCCCGGCTACAGCGACGGCCCCTTCTACGTGAACGGCCCCGACCTGGCGATTCGAGCTCGCCGACGCGCGCCTCTACCTTTCAAAGATTCTCACTGTAACCGCCAACCCGTCGTGCGGGTGACTCAGATCAGTTTCGATTCCTCTAGGATTCTCTAGGTAGCCATTGCTATCAAACACTAAGCACACCAGGTGACGGACATCCGGATGCTTCTTGTATCGCTCTGCGTCGGCGATAAGCTCATCGCCAAGGTCCTTGCTGCTCATCGAGGGCCGCGAATGCTTCAACTCGACAGCCAGCTTATTTCGCGGCAACACGAAGTCGATCCGGGACGCACTCCCCCCATGAGTCGGGACCGAGTCCTCTTTACGAATATCGTCGAAATACAGTCGCAAGATTGAGTGAAACAGATCCTGGGCGTCGTATTCGTCGTTGAGTTCGATGGTCGGCCGATTAGAGTGACGTCGCGTGAGTTGACGTGCCACCTCCAACATTCGCTGACCACTGGTCACTACGATCTGTACCGAGTCAAGCATGCCCCCAGCGAATGCGACACGCTGTCCCGAATGGCGCGTTTCCAGAGTCCCATCCACGACCTTGCGCGTCAGCCACGCGAGCATACTCACCTTCTCGCTGACCGACCGCCTGACGTCGCCATGTTCACCTCGACCGTAGTGTTCAGCTTCCTCCTTCCCACTCAGGAAATACTGCATGCGATAGTCATTAAGACGAGCAATGCTCGGCAGACGCGGATGATCCGCGTAGTCGCGCCCGTACCCGAGCGCGATCAGTTCATCCAGATCGATAAGTCGCTCCGCGGAAGGTGTTTTTGGCGCCGGCACATTCAGGACGTGCGCGTACCGATTTGCAAGCGTCTGAAATCCAAAGTCTGCCGAGTTCATGTTCCAATGAACTAGTCGACCGCCGGGCCTCTCGTGAAGGAAGGTGAAAAAGCTCTCAAGCACATAGCGTTCACCATCCTGAGGCCGATCAATAACAGACCAGACGGTCACCTGGGACACGAACAGGCTGGCCACGGCAATGCTTGAGACACCAGGAGGCTGATCCCGGACGTTGAATATGTTGTCACACGCGTAGTGGACTACAAATACAGGACTGCCGCTGTCGCGCTGCGCCCTCAGTTCGCGCACCGTCAATTCAAAGGTATTCAGCACGATCGCCGCGTGCAGCGGGTCCGTCGGGGTCTCAAACGGAGATAAACTGCCGTTCCGGGAGCAACACGGCAGTCAACGGCCCGCCGTGCATCCCGCACCCGGTGTCTACGCAGATTAAGCTGGTCCCGTTGAAGGGACGTCCTCCCCGCTGCGCGTAGTGCCCACATACAACGAGGGGACGCGGCCCAGAGGTCGAGAACACTCGGGGATCGCCCTTGCGACACAAGGCCTCAAAGGAACGTGAGGTTAGATCATCGGGGCTGAATCCCGTGTGCGCGACCAGGTACTCTTCGTTCTCCCAGCAGGGAGCCAATCCCTCCAGAAAGCGACGATGCCGATCGGGCAGGGCCCTCACGAACGCGGCGTGCACGTCGCCATGAACCTCGGACAGGTAACTCGCCAGCGTGGCAACGCCGCCCAGTGTTGCGAAGGGTACGAGATTTCCGTCGCGCACATAGTCAAGGAGTGCCAAATCATGGTTGCCAGCTAAGAAGTGGGCGCGCGCCGGATGACGCGAGGCATGGTGAGATAGTGTTTCGATCACCGCGGCGCTCTCAGAACCACCATTCACGTAGTCGCCCAAGAAGACGATCTCCCGATCTAGTGGTTCGAGACGCGCCAACATCGCCCGTAGGGCACCAATGTCTCCATGCACGTCGCCAACAATTGCT
>Ga0306921_10006983_pt1 | contig 11804 bp, 6 predicted proteins | sample sta12Cox44000080_FD_203760 | JGI IMG/M metagenome (GOLD analysis project Ga0306921, IMG submission 203760) | Lab enrichment of tropical soil microbial communities from Luquillo Experimental Forest, Puerto Rico - statoxic.12C.oxic.44.000.080 (v2)... | ecosystem: Environmental > Terrestrial > Soil... | reverse complement strand
CGACGCTCCGGCGGCTGACCACCCGGGTCCTGGCCGCGCCAGGATGGGTTTGCGCGCCGGGATTTCCGCGTGAGTCCGAGCGGAAATCCCGGCGCCCGGATACAACTCCGGCCTATTACCTGGGCCACCCTGTGCCAGCGGGAGGCCCTCAGCCGCCTTGGCCGTACTCGCCTGCGGCTGGAACTCGGGCACGCCCATCTGCTGTACGGCAAGTGGCTGCGCCGCGAGCGGCGTATCCGCGATGGCCGTGACCAGTTGCGCAGCACGTACGAGACCTTCGACTCGGTCGGCGCCGCAGCATTTGCCGCTGGGCGCGCATCGAACTGCGGCAAGCGGCGGGCACGCTCCCAGACGTGCCGCCGAGGCGCATGACACCCTTACCGCGCAAGAAGCGCAGATCGCCCGGCTCGCCGCCGGGGGCGCCTCCAACGCGCAGATCGCCGCGCAGCTGTTCATCAGCCCTGCCACTGTCGCCTACCACCTGCGAAAGGTCCTCACCAAGCTCGGCGTCAGCTCGCGCAGCCAGCTCGCACGCTGCCCGCGCCTACGGCTGCGGCTGCGCCGCCCAGGCTCGACAGCTGACTGCCCTTGCGATGCCGGCGGTCACGACGGCACAGGTGTCGCGGAGAAGACCCCGTCGGGGTCGAAGTGCGCCTTGGCCGCGCCGAGTCGCGCGGCGTTCTGGCCGTAGGCGTGAGCGATCTGGTCGCGGTCGTCGGGTCCGAGCAGGCCTGGGTAGCCGCCGGGCAGCGCGTGCGGTGCCAGCGCGGTAGAGAAGGGGTCGGCCCATGCCCGATGCCGGGCACCGTCCGGCTCCCACGCCGCGACGAACTCGAAGGTGAAGTGCCTGCGCCGGATACCGAACGCCGTTGCGTCCGGGGGAACACGCTCGGCAGCGCCGTGGAAGTGGTGGGTGGAGACGATGGATAGCGGCGACGTGACGGCGGGGCCTGCCTCGGCCAGGGCTGAGATGACGTCTGGTGTGAAGTCGGCCACGGACCGGGTGCGGATGACGTAATGGCGCCCGTCGACGATGCTGGGATCGAACAGGCCGAGGATGTCGGGGTAGGTCATGGGAGCGACCTGGGAGATTAGTGGCGTGCCGAGCCGCAGCAACTCGTCGATGGCCTTTTCTCCCGGCGCCTGGTCGCCGCTCCATGTCGGGAAGAGGAACATCCGGGGTGCACCGTCCAGGCCACGCAGGATGCCGCTTTGGACGGTCAGCTCATCGGGAGCGTCCGCGAGGACGGCGCGCAGGCCTTCCCAGATACTAGCGGCCTGCTCCCAGCCAAACTCGATGAACCCGGCCCGCAGGCGGGGAGCCGGATGCAGCCGGACGCGGATGGACGTCACCACGCCGAAGTTGCCGCCGCCGCCGCGAATAGCCCAGAACAGTTCGGGCTCATGCGCGGCGTCCACGGTGACCAGCCGCCCGTCGGCCAGCACAGCCTCGGCGGCGAGCAGGTTGTCCAGGGCGAGGCCGAAGCGGCCGTTGAGCGGGCCGTAACCGCCGACCAAGGTCAGCCCGGCCATGCCGACGCTGCCGCACGTGCCGGTGGCCGCGACTAGGCCGTATGGTGCCGCGGCCGCGATGACCTCGCGTGCGGTGGCGCCGCCGCCGACGGTCGCGGTCCGCGTCTCGGTGTCCACGGCGACCTGCCGCATCCCGGTCAGGTCAATGACCAGCCCGCCCGGCCGCAGCGCCCGCCCCGCCCAGTCATGGCCGCCGCCGCGCACCGAGACCGGCAGGTGATGGCAGCGCCCGGCCATGACCGCAGCCCGTACCTCGGCCGCAGTTTCGGCACGCACGATCAGGGCCGGCTCGTGATCTACCGCGCCGTTCCAGATCCGCCGGGCCTGGTCATACAGGGCACCAGATACCAGCACCCGCTCCGGGCCAAGCCGCGATTTTGCCGAACGCACGCCCAGATTTCCCTGATTGCAGGTGTCACTGCGGGGCGTGGGACACTGGCATGCTCTATGGCAGGGAGAAGGTCCATGGTTTCCGGGTGTCGTGCCCGATGCATGCCTAGTTCCAGGTAAGCCGCACTCGCTGGCGCAGGTGGATGAAGCTTTAGCGGCGATCCTGACTTTCATCAGGTTAGTGCATCCGCCGGGTTACTTGATGAGTGCGAGGGCGTCGCGGAGGTCTGGCGGGAGCGGGTCTTCGGCGCTGAGGATGTGCTGGCCGGCACGGATCTGGACGGTGCGGTAGCGGCGGGCGGTGCGGACGAACTTCTTGATGGACCAGCCGTTGCGGTCCTCGACGAACCGGGTGACGGCCAGGGCGGCGAAGACGATGGTCAGGTGGGCCTCGATGGAGTCCCGCTTGCAGCTCCGCGTAGACCTCAGGCACCACTGGAGTTCCGCTGATTTCGGTGAATCCGTGGCGAGCGAAGAATGACACGGCGAAGGTCAGCACGAATACACGCGCCGCGCCAAGCTGGCGAGCGCGGTCAAGCAACTCATCCACGATCAGGTGACCGACACCCGAGCCACGCTTGCTCTCATCTACAGCGACAGTGCGGATCTCGGCGAGATCCTCCCGCCCGTCGTGCATTGCCCCCATGTGGGTAGCGGCATGTTCCGCGGCTCGAAACGCCGCGCCAGCCCGGGACGGCCCGGCGGCCGGCCGCCGCCGGGAGCAGGGACTGCGCCAGCACGCCCTCGCTCTGGACCGGGACCGCGCCGGTCCATCACCGCATCGGCCACCCGGACCGGCACCCCAGCCGCGACCGCCAGTTTCAGGGCGTACCCGGCGCTCACCATCACATGCCGGGTTCCGGGCCGCTGTTTAGTTTGATGCCGAACGGATGCGTAGCCCTCGCCGATTCCCCCGCCGCTCACAGCGTCAGGGGCTCACACTCCGCGATCGCCCGGAGTCCCGCCCTTGGCGGTGTAAGCCCACCAGGGGCAGGCGATCTGGGGGCCGGGCTCGATGCCGTAGCGGAGAAGCCGACTTGCCTCATCTGGCCGCCCGGATTCGCGCAGGAGGTCGGCCGCGGACAGCAGGGGACCGTCCCACAGGACGTCAGAGCGGCCGGCCTCCACGGCGCGAAGATACAGGCTGATGGCGGCATCGGTATCTCCGGCATCGCGCGCGTGTTCAGCCTCGGCGCTTATGCGGTCGCCAGCTTCCCAGCTTGCCTGTTGCCATCTGGTGGTGGCGGCGTCGTCATCGGAGGAATACTCGCGCACCATGCCGACCCGTTCCCGCCGCGCGGGCCCGGCGGCGGCTTGGGCGCGCGGGGCATGCCCGGCCCGACGGAAGTCCTGTGATTGCAGCCGTTCGGGCAGCGGGAACTCGGACAGGTCGGGCTCGCCGCGGGCCCGCAGGTAACGGTAGGCTTCCGTTGCCCTGCCGTCCTGGCACATGAGCATGGTCATCCATATCAGTGCGGATGTGTCGCCGGTTTCGGCGCGGTCCTGTAGCCACGTAATCGCCTCGTCGAACCGGCCCCATCGGCGGTAGCGCGTGGCCGCTGTTCCCGTTGCATAATCATTGCCCCTCTCGGCGAGGCGCTTGAAGTGGGCGATCGACTCCTCGTCCTGGCGCGCCTCGGCCCGCGTGTCCCTGGCCAGGCGGGCAGCCTCACGGTCGCCCATCTCGGCCCGCTGTTGCAGCCAGCTGATGGCTTCCCCGGCCCGGCCATGCTCGCAGAGCATGTCGACCGCGCTTTCTAGGGCAGTGCTATGGCCTGCTTCGGCGGCAGCCTCGTAAAGGTGGAAGGCGTGCCGGTCCAGCCGTCGGCGCTCGGCCGCCATGGCGATAGCCATCAGGTGCTCGTGATCGATATGGGCGTGCAAGGCTTCCCACAGCGAACCCGGCGGTGAGATGCCCGCCGACCGGACTTCGGCGGCCTGCAGAAGATGGTCAGTGAGACGGTAGCGGCGCCGACTGGGATGGGGTTCGCCGGGGCGGGGACGGATAAGGGTGAGTGGCCCGCTCAGGCCTCGGCAGGGCTCTCCTGTATAGGCCAGTGCCTGCTCGAGCCAGTCCTCACCCGCAGCGTCCCATTGCTGATCGGTCAGGTAGCCCGGTGCGGAAGCGGCTAGCAGCGCATATGGCAGGCCGGGACCCGCGCCGAGGCGGCGTGCGTCGACTGCCGCGTCGACCACGGCTCTGGTAGTCGGTGGAGCGCTGCGGTAGCGCTGAATCAGGGCCGGGATGCCGGCGAGGAACTGGGCGATGCAGCCGTGCTCGGCATGGGCAACGGCCTCAGCGATGCGGGGGTCGCTGTCGGCCGCGGCCCGGGCGGCAGCCAGTGCCACGGCGTCGAAACGATTGGGAACCTCGATGGCAGCATCGTCGAGCAGGGCGCGGGCCTGCGCGTGCGTGTCCTTTTCCCGAGGGGTGGGGCCAGCGGTCAGGCGGGACCAGTAGTCAGGCCACAGCGTGGCCAGTACCAGCACCGGTGCCCGCTCGGGGGTGCGCAGCAGTTCACGGAGCCCGGCTGCTACCTCCTCTCCTGCCTGCCTGCCGGGCGTGAGCAGATAGTGCTGGGCTTCATTAAGCCAGATCACAGTTCGCGGCCCGACCACCGGCAGGTCCCGGGTCGCGGCATGGGGACGTTCTGGAGCGATCGGATGCCATAGCCGCCAGCCTTCAGGCAGGCTCTGGATCGCCTCCCAGCACGCCCGGGTCTTCCCGGTTGAGGAGCCGCCCACCAGAACCGCCATCATGCTATTTCCCGAGGCCGCGCGCTTGATGATCTCGCCGAGCCGCTGATCGTGCTCCCGCCGTATATAGGCCGGCAAGGCCGGTAGCCCCGCCGACGCAGCCCCCGCGTCGATCGCGTGGTGCACTTCGAAGGCAAAGGGATCCCTAACATCCGCAATCGGCCGTCCTATAGGGTCCGCCATTCGCGCGCTCACCCAGAACTCGCGGATCCGCCTGGCTGCATCCGCCTCATCCCAGCGGGCCAGCCGGGCGAGCACCAACGCGACCGAGGTGGCGTCGTGCTGGTTCGCCGGCATGTCCGGCGACCCGATGACCCGGCGGATGGTATCCCTCGCCGGTGCCCCGGGCAGCCGGTCGTCGTCGGCTACCTCCGCGGCGATGGCATCAAGCGACGGTGCGCCGGCCCTCAGGTACAGCTCGTATACCAGATCCTTCAGCTCGCGCAGCGGCCCGGGCGGTACCTGCGGTCGAGGGACCACCCGGGGCCTGCGCACTGCTGCGTCGTTCTCATCGCGGCTCATCGCAACCCATCATCCCTGGGGACTTCCGAGTCCGGAAGGAGGCGAGGTCATTCGCACGGCGGCAGCCGTCCTCATCGCAACTCGGAGACCGGTCAGGACTCGGGTTCAGCCTGAAGCGACCGGCTGGCCCACCAGCCACCAGGAATAGAAGGGACCAATCGCAATGACCCGCATGTCTGCCATCACCCGCAGGGAACGGCTCGCCCTAGCCGCAGCCGTCCTGGCGGGCGCCGTACGCGCCCTCATTAGCTGGCTGCTCGACGAATACGTCCGCTAACCGTCTCCATGCGCGGGACCGCAGGCCAGCAGGCCTGGGGTCCCGCACGGATACGAACCCGGTTTGATGTCCGAGGGGGACTTGAACCTCTGCCGGCCGGGGTGCACCTGGATGCATCTGATGTACATCTGACCACATCTGACCTGGGCAAACGGCAGTCTCGGGTCGGGCAAGAGTGCATCCGCTACACATCCGAATGCACCCGCGCCAGTATCACGCCGAGTATCTTGCGCACGCTGCGCTGAGCAGTGCCGACAAACATCCGCCAAGTGGCCAGGTTCTGCCGGGGACCGGCCGGTGCGGAGCTACTTCTGGTGACGCCACCGCGCGGAACCAGGTGGCGGGTGCTTCGCAGAGCGCGTCGGCGCAGTCTGGGGACAGGGGTCATTCAAGTGACCCGCCATGAAACGGCTCGCAGTTCTCAGACCCGAGGTGGAGACTAATCCGCGGCACCGGGCTTTGATCCCGCCCGGCTCGGGTTACCCCACGCGGCGGACGACGAGCGCGGCCAGCTCGACACGCGAGGACAAGCCGAGCTTGGCCAGGATGTTGGAGACGTGGAACTGCACGGTGCGGCGGGAAATGAACATCCGGCCGGCGATGTCCGGGTTGGACAGGCCCTCGGCGAGGAGCGCGGCCACTGTTTGCTCGGTGTCGGTAAGGGCAGCCCAGCCGAACCTGGGGCGCTGCCGACGGCCGTGGACACCGCGCCTGATCCCGCGAGCCCGCAGCCGGGCATCGGCCCGGGCCGCATCCCATGACGCGTCCAGCCGGACGTAGCAGTCCTGGGCGGCATCCAGCTGCCGCCGCGCCTCCGCCTCGCGGCCGGCCGCGGCCAGGGTTTCCGCGGCATGCTCGCGGGCCTGGGCCTCGAGCGAGGGCCGGCCCGCGGCGGCGTAGGCGTCCGCCACGTTGAGTAGCGCGGCGGCGTCGCCGTCCAGGATCGCGGCGGCGAAGGCGGCGGACCGGCGCAGCGCGGGCTCCTGGCGATCCGCGTTGTACTGCTCCAGCTGGGTTACCGCCCGCCGGGCCGCTTCCTGCTCGCCCAGCGGCCCGGCCAGCGTGGCCAGGTCAGGCAGAAGGTAGTGGCCGCAATACTCGCGATTTCCCGCTACGCACTGCGTCCAGGCGCCGGATAGCAGGCCGAAGGCGTCGGCCTGGTCGCCGTCGGCCATGGCCGCCAGCGCCCGGCCCCACGACCGGTCGTCATAGGTGTGCTGGGCCGGGCCGGTGGCCAGCGGCGGGTCGAGGACGGAACGCAGCCCGGCCAGCTGGTCACGGTCCTGCCGGTGCACGGCGATCAGCGTGGCCAGCCCGTCCAGGTGAACGGTCAGCCCGAGATGGTCGGGGACCTCGCGGGCCGAGCTGATCTCGGTCAGGGCGTCGTCCCACCTGCCGGTCAGGAAGCACATCCGGGCCACCGACAAGTGGTGCCAGCAGAGAACAAAGGTGCCTAGGCCGCGCTCTGCCAGCCTCAGGTTGGCCGTGTACGCCTGCTGCGCCTCGGCGTCCCGGTCCAGCTCGAACAGGCAGTTGGCCCGGATGAGGTGCGGATTGAGCTGGCTGTCGCTGATCGGGCCGGCCTGCTGCAGCGCCGCTGCGGCCTGGTCGGCGACGTCCAGTGCCTGACGGAGGCGGCCCTGCCACCGCCATGCGCCCGCGACCGCCTGCAGCCCGTAGGCCATCGCGTACGCATCCCGGCTGGCCAGGCCCTCGTCCCGGGCCGCCTCGGCCTCCTGGACGGCTTGCTCGGGGCCGGGCGTGGGCAGCGCGCGCAGGCACAGGGCGGCCAGGCCGTGGAACCGGGCACGCTCGGCGCGGCTCAGATCACCGCCGTCCAGCGCCCGCCGCGCCTCGGCCAGTGCCGCCTCGACCCGGCCCTGGTTGAGCAACGACTGCACCAAGACCCAGCGCAGCCGACCGCCAGACTCCCGATCGGGGCCGGCGGCCAGCGCCAGGGCAGCGGCCGCCTCGGCCGCCGCGAACCGGCCGGTCCGCAGCAGCGCGTTCGCCAGCGCGAGCCGCAGCGGCCCGGCCTGGTCACCGGACGGGTCGGTTGCGTCGCAGGCACGGGAGAGCAGGTCGGCTGCCAGCTCCGGTGCGCGCGCGCTCAGCCAGCCGGCGGACCTGACCAGCCACTTCAGGGTCCTGGCATCGAGCGTCGTCGCGGCCAGCAGGTGCTGGGCGGCCCGCTCCACCGGCGCTCCCGCAGCGGCCAGGGCCTGCCCGGCCTGCAGGTGCAGCGCGTTGCGCGCAGACGCGGGCAGACTCTCATACATCGCCTGGCGGATCACCTCGTGCCGGAATGCCATCTTGTCGGATTCGGCGGCCAGCATTCCGGCGGCGGCGGCCTCCTGGATAACGCCCAGGAACTCTAGCGGCGGCTCAGCCAGGACAGCCGCTAGCTCGGCGACGGTGAAGCTCGGTCCGAGGACCGCCGCTACCTGGAGGATCTGGCGTGTCTGCCCGGACAGCCCTGCCAGCCGCCGGGTCACCACCGCGATCAGCGACTCGGGTATGATCCCCGCGCCTGCCGCGGTCCCCGGGCTGGTTCCCTCAGGCCCGTTCGGTACCTGCCCGGGGTCGGCAGCCAGCGCCCGAGCCAGTTCGATCACGTACAACGGGTTGCCCGCTGCCGCGGTCATCGCTTCCAGCAGGCCCGCTCCCACCTGGACGCCGGGCACGTGGCCGGCCAGCGCGACGACCGACGCCTTGTCAAGCGGGCCAAGCGTCAGCACGTCCGCGCCGCGGGCCTCCCAGCTGCGCACCAGGGGCTCCAGAGCGGTCTCGCCAGCGCCGGAGCGGCGGGTTGCGGCCAGCAGCAGCGGCAACTGACCCGCGACCCTGCCGAGGCGGTGCAGCACCAGCAGGCTCGCCGGATCGGCCCACTGCAGGTCATCGATGGCCAGCACGACAGGGTTCGCGGCACACCATCCGTCCACCAGCCCCAGGATCGCTTCGGTAACGAGGAACTCGGTATCGGCCGCGGAAAAGCTGCCCTCGGCCGACCGGTGCGCGCCCCGGATCAGGCCGGCGATCTCGGCTACTTGCCGGTCTGCCGAGGCGCTGGTCAGCCCGAGGCAGTCCGAGACGGCCGCGAACGGTACCCGCATCTCCAGTTCCTCGGCCGCGCCGGAAGCGATCCGCGCTCCGCCAGCCGCCGCCCGGTCCACCAGGGCCGCGAGAAGCGCCGTCTTCCCGATGCCTGGCTCGCCGGAGATGAGCACGATCTTTCCCCGGCCGGTCTGTGCGGCTGCGGCCGCGGCACCCAGTCGCTTCAGCTCGGCATCGCGGCCTACCAGGGCGATGGGCCCGGCCGGGGCCGCCCAGCCACGTGTCACATAGCCAAGTCTGGGCGTCCCCGGATCGGCTGCGCAACACGCCCGCACGGCCCGCGGAGAACCCCAAGGAAGCTGGCCACTTGGCGGGTGTTTGCCGCCGCGTATCGGCGCAGCATCGGTTGGGCACCGACCTGAACCGTGTGCAACACAGAAAGGGAGACCGACCATGGGAAATCTTGACGACCGCATCGCTGTAGTTACCGGCGGTGCGACCGGGATCGGGCTGGCGACGGCCCGCCGGCTCGCCTGCCAAGGGGCGACGGTGGTGATGGCCGGGCGCGACGCTCGCCGGGGCGAAGCCGCCGCTGAGGCGATCCGGGGGTCCGGCGGGCGGGCCACGTTCATCGCAGCCGACGTCACCGATGACAGCCAGGTCGCCGTCCTGGCCAAGCGGGCCGCCGTCGAGCATGACGCCATCGACATCTGGTTCAACAATGCCGGGATCGAGGGCGGGCTCGGCCCGCTCGCCGCCTTCGATGACCTCACGGTGCGCCAGCTGCTCGACACCAATATCAAGGGGGTGTACTCCGGCATGCGCTATGCCGCCGAGCACATGCGCGGCGGCGGGGTGATCATCAACAACGCCTCGTTCGTCGGCACGGTGCTGCCGGCGCCGGTCGCGGTCGCCTACGGCGCCACCAAGGCCGCAGTGGTGTCGATGACGCGGGCCGCGGCACTCGCGCTGGCCGACCAGGGCATCGACGTCTTCGCGGTCGCGCCCTACTTCATCGACACGCCGATGATCGACCGGCTTACCGGCTTTCAGGGACCGGAGCCGAAAGCGGCGTTCGCCGCGCAGTTCAATCCGAGCGGGAAGCTCGCTGCGCCCGAGGACGTGGCACAGGTTGTTGTCGCTCTTGCGACCCGGACCTCGTCGTACCACAGCGGTGATGTGCTCCTGGTTGACACCGGGCCGAACGTAACCATCCTGTCGTGAGCGAGCAGCAGCTCACCCGGGACGGCGTCCGACTCCTCGGCCGGCTCGCCGACATCGATCGGGACACGTTGCGGTTCGGCCCGGGGCTCCCAGACCACATCGAGTACGCCGACCACCGCGCCGCGCAGTTCAGGCGCATGGTGGACGACTACGTAGCCCGGACCGGCATAGCGGCCCCGGACCCTGACACCGACCCGGCCGAGCGACCGGAGCCCGGATCCGGACCCCCTTCCGAGACCTTGAGCCTGCGGGCCGAGCGCATCGCCACCGTCGTCTGGTGCACGGGCTTCGGCCCCGACACCGGCTGGCTGCGCGTGCCCGTGCTCGGGTCCGACGGCAGTCCGGCGCACAGGCGCGGCATCACCGCGGTTCCCGGGCTGTACGTGGCCGGGTACCCGTGGCTGTCGAACCGCGGCTCCGGCATCCTGTACGGCGTCGCCGCCGACGCGGTACGGATCGCGCAACGCATCGCCTCGGACGCGCGGGACGGCCGGGCCGAGCCGTCCGCGCGCAGGCTCACCGAAATCCAGCCCGTGGGAGCGTTGTCATGACCCGCGAACCTGCTGAGCCGATGCGACTCGATTACTTGATCAAGGCCGCATCGATCCACGCCATGACCGGCGCCACCTACCGGTCGGTGGGCCTGCACGGGACGCAGATCGTCGCGACCTCGCGTGAGCCGGACGGCCTGGACGACCTCGCGGGCCCGGATACGGTCCGGGCCGACCTGAGAGACCTGACGGTACTGCCTGCCTTCAGCGACTCGCATGAGCACCTGATGGAGGCCAGCCGCAACACGCTGCTCGTCCCGGTGGATAAGGCCCGGTCCGTGGCCGAGTTCACCGGCATGGTGCGTCAGGCGGCCCGGGTCGCCCGGCCCGGGAAATGGATCATCACCTCGATGGGGTGGTACGAGTCGAACCTGGCCGAGAACAGGCTCCCGACGGGGGCGGAACTTGCCGCCGCGGCGCCGGGGCATCCGGTCTTCGCCCGGCGCGGCGGGCACCTGGCCGTGGCGAACACGCTGGCCCTGCAAGCGGCGGGCGTCGGCCCGGACACACCCGACCCGCCGGGCGGGAAGATCGGGCGGCTGCCCGACGGCCGGCCGAACGGGGTGCTGGAAAGCGCAGCGGTCTACCAGGTCGCCGCCTTCGCGCCCGCACCATCCGCCGACGAATTGGCCGGGGCGATCGGGACACGCTCGGGCGAGTACGCGGCGCTGGGAGTCGGCACCCTCCGGGAGGCGATGATCACCCTGGACGACCTGCCGGCCTACCAGCAGGCATGGCGCGACGGGCTGCTGAACGTCCGGGTCCGGCCGCTGATCAGGATCGGCAACGAGCTGAGCACGGCCGAGGCCCTCGCGTTCATCCGCAGGCTCGGTACCTGGAGCGGATTCGGCGATGACTGGCTGCGGATATGGGGCCTGAAGTTCGTGATGGACGGCGGTGTGGAGGGCGGCGCGCTCGACCAGCCCTACGCCGACGATCCGGCCAATTCGGGCCATCTAAACTGGGATCCGGCGGCGATGACCGAGGTCTGCATCGAGGCTGTCCGGCGCGGCTGGCGGATTGGCACGCACGCGGCGGGCGACCGGGCCATGCGGACCCTGCTCGACGTCTACGAGGAGGTCGTGGCGCAGACGGGCAGCCTGCCGCCGTGGACCCTGGTCATCGAGCATGCCCTGCTCAGCGACCGGCCCCAGCGCCAGCGGGCGGTACGGGGCGGGTTCGGGGTGACGGTGCAGCACTCGCTGCTGTGGAACATGGGCAGCGAGATGCTGATCACCTGGGGCCCGGAACGCACGCGCCAGGTCAACCCGCTCGACGAGTGGCTGGCCCTGGGCGCCAGCCTGGCGGCGGGATCCGATATCGCCTGGCCGTTCAACCCGATGACCAACGTATGGGGCATGGCGACGCGTGGCACCAAGTCCGCCGGCATCCAGGGTCCCGAGCACGCCATCGACGTCCCCACCGCGCTGCGGCTGTACACGCTGGGTTCAGCCGCCCTCAACGGCGAAGCGGACCGGCTCGGCAGCATAGTCCCG
>Ga0306921_10006982_pt1 | contig 11805 bp, 11 predicted proteins | sample sta12Cox44000080_FD_203760 | JGI IMG/M metagenome (GOLD analysis project Ga0306921, IMG submission 203760) | Lab enrichment of tropical soil microbial communities from Luquillo Experimental Forest, Puerto Rico - statoxic.12C.oxic.44.000.080 (v2)... | ecosystem: Environmental > Terrestrial >... | reverse complement strand
AACCGACCACAAGCTGAAAGGCCTTCCGGGGATGGCGACGTCGGCGATGAATCGCGTCGAGTCAGGGTACCAGCCGTCAAACAACCAAAAGGCCTGTTGCATCTCGACACCCGGAGGCATGGGCATGGTTTGCGTCTGACCCGTCTCGAGCAGTTGCACATGGATCCCTTGCTGATCGTCGTAACCCAGATATTTGCCATCGGGAGAAATGGCGGCATCATTCACCGGCAAGTCCTGAGGGTTTGCGGTGAGCCTCCGCTGGTTGAACTGGGGCAGTGGTTCGGGGCGATGGGTAAGGAACCATGCCACGCCGGCACCGAGGGCCAAAACCAAGACTACTGCGCCGGCGATAAACGGCCACCGGCGTCTACCCTCACCCGGTCCCGCAACGCGGGACCACCCTCGCCCAGAGGGAGAGGGAAGAGCTTCCAAGGATTTCGCCTCCCCTCGCCCCACGGGAGAGGGCAAACCCTCTGCCTCAGCTCTCCCTGAGGGAGCGGGCAACCGTCCCAAAGACTCTGTCTCCCCTCTCCCTGAGGGCCCTGAGGGAGCGGGGCCGGGGGTGAGGGGGAGCGTCCCCGCTACACGAGAACGCCCCGAATCCGTGTCGCGCTTCAAGCGCTTCAAGTCGGCGCGCAACTCCGCGGCCGTCTGGCAGCGCAGCTCGCGGTCCTTTTCCAGCGCCTTGTTGATGATGTGTTCCAGCTCCAGCGGCAGCGCCTGACTCAACTGCGACGGCGAGGCCGGCATCCGGTTGAGGATGGCTTCGAAGATCACAGCGGTGGTGTTGCCCGTGAAGGCCGGCTGTCCCGTCGCCATTTCGTAGAGCACCGCTCCAAAGCTGAACAGGTCCGTGCGTGTGTCGAGATCCTCTCCCCGCGCCTGCTCCGGGGACATGTAGGCCACCGTGCCCATCGCCACGCCGGGGCTGGAGAGCGCATTCGGATCGATGGAGGCGGTGGGCGTGTCTTGTGGTGCCGCCCCCTCACCCGTCCCGCTTCGCGGGACACCCTCTATCGCCGCAGGCGACCGAGGGCTGACGGCCAGTGGTGAGTCAATTTCGCCAGGCCGAAGTCCAAAATCTTTGCTTGGTTGCGCTTGGTGATGAAAATGTTCGCCGGCTTGATGTCGCGATGGATGATGCCCTTGGAATGAGCGGCATCGAGCCCGTCGGCAATCTGAATCGCCAAATCCAGTAGCCTATCGATCTGTAGGGGCACCCCTTGGGGTGCCCTCGTCGGGACACCCCGCTCCGCACCCGGCGTGGGCGGGGCAAGCCCCGCCCCTACACCCCCCTGAAGTGGACGGGATTCCGCCGGCAATCACTTCTCGCAGCGTCTCGCCTTCCAGAAGCTCCATGGCAATGAAAGGCTTCCCCTCATGCTCGCCAATCTCGTGGATCGTGCAGATATTGGGATGATTCAGCGCGGCTGCGGCCCGCGCCTCGCGCAGGAAGCGCTGGTAGGCCTGCTGATCCTGGGCGACGCGATCAGGCAGGAACTTGAGGGCGACGTAGCGGCCAAGCTTGGTGTCCTCGGCCTTATACACCACTCCCATTCCACCGCCGCCCAGCCTCTCCACAATGCGGTAATGAGAGATCGTGCTGCCAATCATTGGGTCGAAACTCGAAACTGAAAAATGGAAACTCGAAATTCGTGCCACCCAGCCCGTAAGGCACGGGTCGCCACAACGGAGTAAAGGCTACTGTCAACTGACGACTCATTCTTGGAGATCATATCAGAAAGCGAGTTTCATCGCTAAGACGCTGTTCAGAAGCGGGCCTAGCGCTGCTCTGACGAAGAAGTGCGGGTTGGCTCCTGAGTCTCCTTTGAGCAATTGCCGGAGCTATTACGCGTTTGGGCAGCTTCGAGGGCCAGGCGTGCGCTGGAGAGATTGGGGTCGGCCCCCAAGGCTAGCCGATACTCCTTACAGGCATCGTCCACTCGACCGAGAAGCTCCAGAGCTCGGGCCAACTGGTAGTGCGCTTGCGGCCAAGCGGGATATTGGGTCGTCAGGTGACGGAGCTCGCCGGCTGCCTCGTTGAGCTTGCCTTTTTCAAGCAAGGCACCGGCCAGGTTAAAGCGTGCCTCACCGAGATCCGGCTGCAGTTCGAGTGCTTTCCGGAATTGCTCGATGGCTGCATCCCATTCTTTCTGCGCGGCAAGCTCAGCACCGGCTCGGTTGGCCCCCCGGGCTTGGTCACGATCGATCTCCTGCCGGTTGAGTTGCTCCACGCGAGCAGACTCAGACTGAGCTTCTTGAGTGTTACCTTGACGCTTCAGCAGCGAGGCGAGGGCGAGGTGGGCCTGCTTGTCACTGGGGTCCAGCCTGACTGCCTCGCGCAACTCGGTCCTGGCGCGCTCGAGATCACCGGTCGATTCCAAAGCCAGACCAAGTTCGTAGTGAACGCCCGGCAAATGTGGATTTAGGCGGCTGGCAACCTCCAACTCTTTGACGGCAGCGACCGAATCTCCTTTTCGGCGCAGCAACTCGCCGTAAGCGACGTGGGCCTCCGTGCTGCGCGGGTCGGCCTGCAAGGCCTTGTGCACGTCCTCCAGAGCCTGGTCCATCTTGCCCTGACGGCCCTCGACTCGGGCTAGGGCCACACGCGCGCCAACATGGTTAGGATTCTTCGAAAGCGTAAGCTGGTATTCGCCGATGGCAGCCTGGGGGTTGGCTTGGCGCTCAGCCAGGACCCCCAGGTTGTAGTGAGCGTTGGCATCATCAGGCCGCAGAGCGATAGCGTGCTCGAAGGCCGAGCGTGCACCCGCCGCATCCGCGGTGAGCAGCAGTTGAGTTCCAAGGCTATAGTACGCGTCGGCCGATTTCGGATCGATGGTGACGGCGTTCTTGAAGCACTGGACCGACTCGTCAACGTGGCCTCTCCGCACTGCAATGACGCCCAGCTCATACCACGCCTGCGACATTCGCGCATCCAGCTCCAAAGCCCGTCGCAAGGCGCGCTCAGCGGCGTCGAAACTTCCGAGCTTTTCGAGCGTAAATCCCACCGCGTAGTACCCGGGCGGCCAATCGGGATTCTGGGTAACAGTTTCCTGCGCTTCCGTTCTGGCAAGCGCCGTCTGGTTGTTCGAGACTAGCGCCAGGATGAGGTTGTAACGAGCGCCGAGGAACTGTGCCTTTAGCTTCAGCGCGGTGCGAAATTCCTGGATGGCCTCCTGCACTCTGCCTTGTTGCCGTAGGATCGTACCGAGGTCGTTGTGGGCTTCAGCTAGGTTCGGGCTCAGTTTCAACGTGGTTCGGAATTCGTTCGCCGCGGCGTCGAGTCGCCCCTCGTGGTATAGCGCCACTCCAAGCCTGAAGTGGGCCATGGCATCGGAGGGTGCTTCGTTCACTCTGAGCTGCAATTTCTCGATCGACGACTGCTGGGGCGGCGTCAGGCCGAAGGCGACCGTTGCGAACACGATTGCGCCGAGGGCGAGAGCACAGGCGAACTCCGTGCACTGCGCGAGGCCCCGCGACGGGACCGGCCTGTCCTCGGAATTCTCAGGGCCCAAAGTCTTCCCTTTTGGAATAAGTGCTGAAGCGCTCACTCAGAAGTTCTCCAGCATCCACACGTTGGCGTTGGTGACGAAACCCGGTATGGCGAGGTAATGGCCGTCGGGTGAAGGCAAGCCCCACATGACACCGGCCGCTGCCTTGTACTGCCACAGCACCTTAGCATTCCCCTGCAAATCCACGAAGAGGAGCGCGCGGTTCTGCGGTGAGACGGAGCCCACGTAAACCCCTTTTCCGTCAGGGGACCAGTCGAGACCTGTCAGGTTCGGCCAACCCTTCACCGTAAATTCCCGCGACCCATTCGCTGCGCTCAGGGCAGGTTCTTCGGTCGGCTTGGCCGGGGCAAGCCCCGGCCCTACGAGACGCTCGCGTAGTGTCTGGCCTTCCAGCAACTCCATGGCAATAAAGGGTCGTCCCTCGTGTTCGCCGATGTCGTGAATTGTACAGATGTTGGGATGATTGAGGGCCGAGGCCGCCTGCGCTTCGCGATGGAAGCGTTCCAGGGCCTGCCGGTTTTTGGCCAGCGCCTCAGGCAGGAACTTGAGCGCCACAAACCGGTGCAGCCGGTTGTCTTGGGCCTTGTAGACCACGCCCATGCCACCGGCGCCCAGCCTCTCCAGGATGCGATAGTGAGAAACAGTTTGGCCTAACATGACCGTTTCCCTGGCTTCTGTTCCGCGCCACGTCCCTCGACGAGCCGCAGACCCAAAACCGTGGTCTGCGATAGCAGTGCATCTATCTTACGAGAAGTGCACCGAAGTTAACAGCGCCGAGCACGCACCGCGGCTCGTATTCTTTTTCAGATCGATTTTTGGAGTTCGGCTTTCCACTTCGGGCTGGACACTGAGGTGAAAACGTAGAGGGGATAGAGTTGGGCGAAAATCTCTTCCGCCCTTCGGGCGAAAGCGGGACTCGCGAGGCCGCGAGCGTTAGGCAGAAAGACCTTGCGCACAATCCAGGCGTGAAGCGTTTGCCAGTCCTCATCGCGACGCGGCAGGCCGGGGTGCTGGGCCCATTCCTTCTTTTCTTCGCGGTGCCAGTAGGTCTCGTACCTGCCCTTACTCACCGTCTCCTTCAGCAACTCGTTGAATAGGCCCTGGTGCTTCAAGAGCCGCTTGCGAAAGACGGTCTCCAGAGCACCCTTCGGGCCGCGGCCCCAGGTGCCGTAGATGGAGAATCCGACGGTCACGCAGTCGGCGCTGAGACCCACGTAGAGCCGTCCTCCCTCGCCGCGTTCCTGGCGGCGGTCGAAAACGTAGAGATAGAAGTTCGGCTTGTAAGGACTCTTGTCCTTGCTGAAGCGGATGTCGCGGTTGATGCGGGAGAGACTGCGGTTGGTCCTCCCTCCGGTCTCAAACTGCGGATTAAGCTTGAGAAGAAACGGTTCGAGGGTTCCGAGCAAACTGCGAAATGCTCCAACCACATGCTGGTCGTAGCGGGCGCGATTCTGCTCAAACCACGCCTTGTTGTTGTTGTCCGCGAGCTCACGAAAGAAGGCGAAGGAGTCGGGTAAGAAGCCAAGAAATGTGTTTTCCATACAAAATAGGATTCCCGATTCGGGATTTGGGATTCAGGATTAGCACCTTCGCGTGCCGCGAAGATTGTTCCTGATGTCGGCAGCACCTCTGTGCCCTCCGTGGCCAGAAAGCTCAACACAGAGGTCACTTAGAGGGTCCGAGGGCTCCGTGTTAAGGCAGGAAAAGCACAGAGGACACGGAGAGCTCGTTTTGGTTGCGGCCAGCAGGGCGCGCAGTGACAAACTTAGACGCTCGCAGAAAGCGGATTCTCCGCTTGATGAATTACCCTTAGTGCCAACTGTGGCTCACGCGAAATGATCCTCGAGAGCGCGGCTGCGGGTCCGGTCAGAGGGCGGCGATCCTGCTCTTTTCAATCCAAAGCCCAAAACGTTAATCGCCTGTCGCCGGGAAGGCAGTGTTACCTCGCGAATCGTCACTATATTCTGTGCACCTCAATAGAGTAATATCGTGCCTTGTTCGCGACCGCTTGCGGAGAATAACAATTCGATGAAACACAGTGCTCTCTTTCGAATTCCATTGTTCGGCTGCATATTCTGGATGGCGATTCTGCCGCCGCGCAGGGACGGAATACCCGTCCCGGTCAAGCCCCTCTCTGCTTATGACGATCAAGTCCGGGAGTTGATGTCGAAAATGACGTTGGACGAGAAGATCGGGCAGATGACGCAGCCCGACCAGCAATTCCTCAAGGATATGGGCGACATTGAGAAATACCATCTGGGCTCGCTGCTGTCCGGCGGTGACTCGGACCCTAAAGCCGGCAACACTCTGGAAGACTGGACCGAGATGGTCGACCGCTATCAGTCGGAAGCCCTGAAAACGCGGCTGCGCATTCCCCTGCTCTACGGGATCGATGCCGTGCACGGGCACAACAACGTTTTGGGGGCGGTGATCTTTCCGCAGAACATCGGCTTGGGTTGTACCCGCAACCCCGAGTTGGTGGAGAAAGCAGCGAGTGTTACCGCGAAGGAGGTCCGTGCCACCGGCATCAACTGGGCCTTCGCCCCCTGCGTGACGGTCCCTCAAGACATCCGGTGGGGCAGAACCTACGAGGGCTTCGGGGAGAACGCGGAACTCGTGGCCAAGCTCGGCGCCGCCGCGATACGAGGTTTGCAGGGACAGGACCTCGATAGCCCACTTTCGGTTCTCGCCTGCGCCAAACATTTCGCCGGTGACGGGGGTACGACGTGGGGAACGGGCTTGAACCGCATGGCGGACCGCGGTGACACTCGAGTGAATGAGACAACTCTACGAAAGCTCCATCTGCAGGGTTACATCGCCGCCGTCGGAGCGGGCGTCGCCTCCGTGATGCCCTCTTACAGTAGTTGGAACGGCGTGAAATGCTCGGGGAACAGGAGGCTGCTCACAGAGATCCTGAAACAGGAACTGGGCTTTGAGGGATTCCTGATCTCGGATTACAACGCCCTCGATGAGCTGCCGGGGGATTATAAAGCGCAGGTGGCCGAGTCCATCAACGCCGGCATGGACATGGTCATGGTGCCGGAGCGCTATCGCGAGTTCTTCGAAACTCTGAAGCAGAACGTCAGCGAAGGCAGAATCCCGACTTCGCGCATCGATGACGCCGTCACGCGCATTCTGAGGGTGAAATTCGCCATGGGCTTGATGAACACCCATCGATCGCAACTCGCTGACCGCAAGCTTTGGAAGACATTTGGCTCGCCGGAGCACCGGCAAGTCGCCCGCGAGTGCGTTCGTCAATCGATCGTTCTCCTCAAGAATGACAACAAGACCCTGCCGATCTCGAAGCAGGTGGCGCGCATTCACGTGAGCGGGGAGAGCGCCGATGACCTGGGCAACCAGTGTGGAGGCTGGACGATTACTTGGCAGGGGCACAGTGGCAATGTCACTCCGGGCGGAACGACCGTTCTGGCGGCGATCCGGGGAGCCGTCTCGGGAATTACTAAGGTTACTTACTCGAAGGACGGAAGCGGGGCCGAGGGAGCGTCCGTTGGCGTAGCTGTGGTAGGCGAAAAGCCCTACGCCGAGATGCAGGGAGACCGTGCCGATCTTACGCTCGAACCGGAAGACGTTCGTGTCATCTACAATTTGAGACGCGCCGGCGTTCCCGTGGTAGTCATTCTGCTTTCCGGCCGACCGATGATTCTCGGGGATGCTCTAAGCAGGGCCGACGCGTTTCTCGCGGCGTGGCTGCCCGGAACGGAAGGCGAGGGTGTGGCCGATGTCCTCTTCGGGGACTACCAGCCAACCGGCAAGCTCTCTTTTTCCTGGCCGCGCTCGATGGCGCAGATCGCTATCCACAAAGGGGATCCCAATTACAATCCGCTTTTCCCATACGGATTTGGGTTGACGTATTAACGGAGGGTCGGATGACGCGAGGTGTGAAGATTGCGTTCGCAGGCTTGGCAATCCTCTCCGGGCTCATCTTGACTTCAGTGCAAGCCCACGGCCACCAAGCTCCGCGTGATGCTTCCACCAGCACAGCTCAAGCATCAGAGGCTCCGGGCACGAAGCCAGGGCCGGTTCCGGGAATCAGCGGTCAAGGGAAAATGAGATTCAGGCTTCTCTACTCCTCCGATCATCTGCCGGAGGCAGCCAGGAAAGTCCTTCCCTCGGCCCATGGTGGCTTTGCTGTGGACCGCCGGCCGGGCAGGGGGGAGATTTACTTCGCTCTCCCGGGAGCCGGTATTCTTCAGATCAGTGCCGATCTGAAGACGGTCCGGATGATCGAGACTCCGGACGTCATGAAAAAAGTCAATCTGCACAACACAACGTTCTGGCAAACTCCGGAAGGGACTCCGTACTTGATCTTTCCGGCCAACGACGCCGGCAAAGTGTTTACCACAACACTCGACGGGAGGCTGGTTCACACCCTGAATACGCCCACCGCCGATGACGACTTCGACCAGCCGGCGGTCAACGATTATTTCCTGGGTAAGGGTAATTTTGCCCCGACCGATGTGGAGGAACTGGACGGCCTCTATTACGTCACCACCGGCTACTCCAACCTGGATTTTGTCTTGACGGCCCGCATACTGCGCACGAGTCCATTCGAGGCAGTTTGGAACGACTTGGCTTTCGGCGGCAAAGGTGAGGGTCCGGGCCAGTTCGGTACCGCCCATGGCATCACCGTTCCCCCGGGGAAAAAGAGGCTGGACATCTCTGACCGCCCGCACTCCCGGATCGAGCGTTTCACTCGCTACGGCCACTACCGCTCCACCCTAGAGATGCCGAGGGGTTCTCTACCCTGCGATATCGACTACCTGGACCACTACGCCGTGGTCGCCAGCCTTGATGGGCCCGATCCGAGTAAAGGGGCTCCGATCTATATCCTCGAAGACGACAAGCTGATTTCGACTATCATGCCTAAGGAAGACCTGGGCCTGCAGAACTTCAAGCACAATCACAATGCGGTACTTCAGAAGATCGGAAACAAGTACTACATCATCGTGCAGGCGTGGAATCCCGGCGACTTCGCCATTTTGGAGCAGGTGATGGAATAGCTTACACCCTGCTGACCGCGGCGCGGCCGATGGCCGCAACCCATGTGTTGTCATGCTCAACGATCCTACCGCGCTTACGGTGCTACGCCGCCGATCAGTCGCTCGAACCATCAACAAGGCCCTAGAGAAGGATCGCAACTTGCGGTGTCATAGCGGCGGCGGATCTGCGCGCGGACCTGGAGCGCCTCAAACGCGATACCGATTCGGGACGTAGCGCGGCCGCCTCGTGACCCCTAAACGCGGGGTACTGGTGGAAGGGTTCTTTCATACGGCGCCGGGTTCATCGATCCCTCTTCGCTGATCTTCCCAGACCTCCCGACCACGCAGGTTCCCTGGCGGCAATTGCGCTGTGCGGCGACCCATCTGTAACCGTAGCGCAGCAGCCGCATCCCCAAAGGCATCTTGCTGACCAGACGCAACAGCCAAGCCCACCACGGCGGATGGCTCGGATAGATTTGGCTCGCCAAGTATACTATGGCATCCGCCCCGCCCAAGGTTCTGCCGTCGAGCGTTAGAACTCGCATTTCTGCGAGCAATTGCCCACGCGTGAGGCCGAGGCGCTGCTGAACCCAAGCCTCCTGTAGAGGTGCGTGGTCGAACCCTCGCGCGCGCAAAGCAGCCCCCGTCCGAATAACCAGGCCGGTGCACATCCCACACTCTGCATCGTAGAGGATCCAGCCGCGCCTCGCCTGCTCATCGTTATCGTCAGTCACTTTGGGCACCTCAGATTTCATAGGTCAAGACTCTCGATCCGTTCCTTCCTACAGAAGGGCCGGCTGCTCCAGAAGCCTTCTCATGTCAGCGTGCGCTCGCCGTATCGTGCTGCTTCCAGCGTTACAAACGGGGGGACATGGTCCTTTGCATGTGTGGGTATGACACCGACGGAGGTTGGGATCGGATTGTTCATAAGTCTCATTCACCCGTCAGGGCCGGCCGGGTTCCTCAGATGTCGCGGATCGGCCCTATTTCGCGTGACGCCGGCGAGATGGACTGAGTCCGCCTTCGCACCCACTGCACCAGAGCCAGATACTCGGCGTCATCGAAGAGCACCGCGTGGGCGCTGATCATCGTCAGCGAGAACCAGGGGAGGCCCATCAAAACCCCGATTCCCGTGTGCAGGCAGACGGCTGCTGCAAATACAAGCCACTTCACCCGAGCATGCCAAAGCAAAAACGGATGCGCCATCTCGAATAGAATCGTGCCGTACGTGCCCATGGTAACCAGAGCCGCCGAGCGCCAGATCAAGTCAGTCCACCCGGGCAGCGAGAACTCGTCCGTCCGCAGAATGTAATACAAGGCGGTGCCGTTGGCCCACACATGCCCCTGAATCTTGTAAAAGGCCGATTCAAAATAGAGAATCGACAGTTGGACCAGGCAGGCAATTATGGCGAAGTTGTGCAACATCCCTGCCAGCCACTGGGTGGAGCGCTCGCGGCGCTTCGGGAAAAGCATGCGGTCGAGCGAAAGGGCGCTCAGGTCGGCGAACATCAAATAAAACGCCAAGATAATCAGCAGATTCTCGCCGCCGTCAATGGCGTACCAATTCCGCTGATACAACGACCACGTGAATAGAAAGAACAGAATGGAACTGAATCGAGCGAATAGGCCCACCGTAAACATTAGGGAGACGGCCAAGCCAAGCCAATAGAGGCATCCCGCACCGAGGGCCGAGGGAAAGAATTGGTAGAGGGTGTAGGTCCGGCTCTCCGCCAGAAGCGCCAAATTGTCCGGCCATGAGACCACGCCGCCTGGCCCCCATAGGAAATTCCGCTGACTCAGGTGCAGCGCATAGAAGATGATTGTCAAGCTCCCCAAGGCAATCCGCATCAAGGCAGCGGCAGTTTGGCGCTGCTTGACAGCGCCCCGGAGGGAAGCCTCCGACAGCAGTTGAAGACCGCGAAGAGGAATTTTCACAACTCACCTCCTGATTCTCAGAGCGAGGCCACGGCCTCGAAGGGAACAAACGGGAACACAATTTGACTGTTGTCAGACAGGGGATTATCCGGCTCAGTGCGGCGTGTGAAGCGCGGAAACCGATGGTACAGCAAACCAATGCGAACCGCCGTCGGCTCGCCTGGAATGCCCACGGCCCGGGAGCAGCTCATGGCAATCCGTTCGAGTGTATGGAGCGCTGGCGGCTGCCGGTTCGTCGCGACCAGCCGGTTGAGCAGGTCGTTGTCGAGCCGCCCGTCTTTGAAGATCTCGCTCCTGACCAGATCGCCCGAGGCGTTCAGCAGGGTCACCTGGACGATTTCCAGTGGCGATAGGCGGTTGCGTTGAACGGCTTGATTGAATGTACGGCTTAGATTGATCCATGAGCTCTCGGCGATTGTGCCATCCCCTGACTTATAGCGATACTGGGCGATTACGTAAGCGTCCTCCGTCGGCGGGTCAGGAGCGAAGAACGACCAATTTTGGATGAAGTAAGGATAGATCCAGCCGTCGATTTTTCTGGAATACTCCACACTGAGGGGGGTGGGAGGCAACGTGACCGCCAAAGTCATCAAGAAATGGGTGACCAATAGCGTTGTCAGGCCCACAAAGCAACAGTTACGCAAAATCGGCTGCGATGCGCGCGTTTTATTCTCTGGCCTTTCCATCGACGGCTCCTCTCGAATGAAGTGAAGGATGGCGCCCTTAAACCGCAGGCGCCACCCTTCGGGTGCTTCTCCAGCAGCGCTACTTGGTCACATCAAACTGAGCGACCGGGTCAACGCTTTCGAGAGAGTGAGTCGCGGAGCCCTTGGTTACGGCACGGTAGACGACGGCGAAGGCGACTGCCACGGCAATGATCACGCTGGTGAAGGCAGGGGCCGCCACCTTGGTGTTGGTATTCGTGGCTACGGGCGCGTACGACGCTGGAACGTGGGCACGCGCCGACGCCCCAAAGCAAATGGTAATGGCGAGCACTGCGCTCGCCAATCGAAGTGCAACTCGTTTCATAGAGATATCCTCCTCGTTTTCTATTGTGCGGGGTCGGAAAACATCCGTGTTTCCGTCCTTCGCATCGGTCGCTGTAGAAAGCAATCGATGGTCCAATTTCTGTTCGGGCTCGCTCCCTTATGTGACAGGACCAGCAGAGGCGCTTGATGAGAAAACGTTTGTCGACCTTACAGCACTGCCCGCTCGACGCCCGTCCGTGGGAATCGAGATAGATATGTCTATCCGCTTGGTTAGGCAATTGCACGTTCGGATAGAATTGCTGGTTCGCTCTGCTTCCTCTAGCTGCTTGCCCGCCCCGCCAAATGGACGCTCCGGAGGTAAACCATGGT
>Ga0306921_10006977_pt1 | contig 11812 bp, 11 predicted proteins | sample sta12Cox44000080_FD_203760 | JGI IMG/M metagenome (GOLD analysis project Ga0306921, IMG submission 203760) | Lab enrichment of tropical soil microbial communities from Luquillo Experimental Forest, Puerto Rico - statoxic.12C.oxic.44.000.080 (v2)... | ecosystem: Environmental > Terrestrial >... | reverse complement strand
GCTGATCAGCTCCGTCCCGGTTAGCGATCGGGCAGCGGGATGAACTCGCTGTCGCCCGGCACCTTGGCGAAGCGGCCGTCCTTCCAGTCGGCCTTGGCCTTCTCGATCCGCTCCTTCGACGACGACACGAAATTCCACCAGATATGGCGCGGCCCATCCATCGGCGCGCCGCCCAGCAGCATCAGCTTGGCGCTCTCGCCGCCCGCCAGCAGCTCGACCGGCGAACCGGCGGTGAGCACAGCGAGGTCGCCGACGCCGAGCTGGCGGTCGCCGATGGTAGCGGTGCCCTCGGACACGTAGACACCACGTTCGGCGTGGTCCGGCAGCACAACGAGCTTGCCGGCCGCCGGCATCTCGGCGGCGACATAGAAGATCGGCGAGAAGTGCGTGGTCGGCGCCTTGCGTCCGGCGTAGCTGCCGACGATCAGGCGCAACGACGTGCCGGCCTCCTGCCACGCCGGCAGCTCGCCCGCCGGCACATGCTGGAACGACGGCGCGGCCTCTTCATGCGTCTTGGGCAGCGCCACCCAGGTCTGGACGCCGTGCATGCGAAAGCCGCTCCTCTTCATGGCCTCCTCAGTGCGCTCGCTGTGGGCGATGCCGCTGCCGGCCGTCATCCAGTTGACGTCGCCCGGCCGGATCGCCTGGGCGTAGCCCAGGCTGTCGCGATGGAAGATGCCGCCGTCGAACAGATAGGTGACGGTGGCGAGCCCGATATGCGGGTGCGGCCGCACCTCCATGCCGTCGCCACCGGGCGGCACCACCAGCGGCCCGAAATGGTCGAGGAAGATGAAGGGCCCGACCATGCGGCGCTTGACGCTCGGCAGCACGCGGCGCACCGCGAAGCCCGGGCCTAGCTCGTGCGCGCGGCCCTGGATCAGGAGCTCGATCGGATCGGCCATCTTGTCCTCCTTCATTGTTTGTGCTGCAAACAAATGGCCATGAGCGCCCGCGATCTCACGCCCTTCTTCGCGCCCAAGAGCATTGCCGTCGTCGGCGCGGGCGAGCGGGCCAGCTCGTCCGGCGGCGCCATCATGCAGATGCTGCGCCGCGCGGGATACGGCGGAAGCGTCGTGCCGGTCAATCCCCGAGGCGGCGAGATATTCGGTTACCAGGCCGTGACCTCGATTGCCGCCGTCGACCCGCCCGTAGAGCTCGCGGTGATCGTGATCCGCCCCGATGCCATCCTCGATGCAGTGAAAGAGTGCGCCAGCCGCGGCATCCGGAACCTGCTGATCCTGCCCGGCGGCTTCGCCGAAGCGGGTCCGCCTGGCGTCGCCCGAAACGAGGCGCTGTTGAAGCTCGCCGCCGAGCGCGGCCTCACAATCGCTGGCCCCAATTGTGCCGGCATCATCCACCTCGATCCCAAATGGCGCTTCGCCGCCACCTTCCTGCGCGACCTGCCTCCGGGCGCCGAGGCCAACGGCCTCGCCTTCATCTCGCAGTCCGGCGCCCTGGCCGAGGAAGTGATCGACAAGGCCAACGCGCGAGGCCTGCCGCTTTCCTCGGTCGTGTCGGTCGGCAATGCCGTGCATCTCGGCGTCGAGGACTATCTCGCCTGGCTCGGCGACCGGCCGGAGATCGGCGCGGCATTGCTCTATATCGAATCGATCGACGATCACGAGCGCTTCCGCGCGGTCGCGCGACAGGTGGCGGCGACCAAGCCGGTGATCGCCCTGTTCGGCGGGCGCACCGCGATTGGCGCGCGCGCCGCCGCCGCCCATACCGGCGCCGTCGCCAACGACGATGCCGCGATCGATGCGTTCTGCGCCTCCTGCGGCATCATCCGGGTCGAGAGCCTGCGCCGGCTGCTGGTCGCGGCCAAGGCGTTCGGCCGCTTCCCGCAGGGCCTCGGCAAGCGCACCCTGATCCTATCCAACTCTGGCGGCCCCGGCGTGATCTGTGCCGATCGCGCCCAGCTCGAAGGGCTCGAGCTCCGGCCGTTGCCCACGGCCATGGCCGACGTCCTGCGCCAGCAGCTGCCGGCCGAGGCGTCGGTGGCCAATCCCATCGATCTGTTGGCCGACGCGCGGGAGGATCGTTTCGCGCTCGCCTTCGACGCGGCCATGGCTCACGCCGCCAAGGACTACGATCAGGTGCTGATGATCCACGTCGTGCCGTTCATGGTCGATGCCGGCCCGGTGATCGCCAGGCTCGCCGAACTTGCCGCCGGCGCCCTCGTGCCGCTGATGCACAGCATGATGGGAACGCTGCCCGACAGGACGGAATGGTTCGCTACCATGGAGCGCGCAGGCGTGCCGATGTTCAACGATGTCGAGGAGATGGCCGAGGCAGCAGGCTTGCTGGCGCGCTATCCCGCGCTCCGCGATGGCACTCGCAATGGTGTTCTACCCACGGCTTTTTTTCGCGATCGCAAGCGTCTCTAGGTCCGAAAAGGTTTTTGTATCAATAAGTTAATGTAGTCGCAGGGGTGTTGCATTTTTGCAACTTTTTGTTGGACATGCGGTATTTCCGTGGCATTTATCACATAGGAGCTCAATTGCGGGGAGAACCGGCGGGGGAGTCGGTGAGTTCGCTGTTGGCCTTCTAGCGTTCGCGTAACCGGTTTCAATGGAGCGTGGGAGAAGGCTGATGGCGTTCACGACGACGCGCGACAAGCGCGCCGACCGCTGGCGAACGATGCGCGGCTTGTTGGTAGCCACCGTCACGGTCACCACCCTTAGTATCTTCCTCACCGCAGGCTCGATGGCGCAGGTCAAGGCACCCGCCAAGAGCCAGTTCAGGACCCAGTCCAAAGCCCAGCCAAGTTCCCCGACAGACGGCCAGGCCGACCAGTTGAACGAGAAGTGGCTGTCGGAATTCAATAAGACCGATAAGCCCGCCCCTGCCGCCACTCCAACACCGGACAAGTCCGCGGCAACCACCCCTCCTGCCAAAGCCGAGCCGCAACCGCAAACCGTCGACGACGAGCGCCGCTCGAGCGTGCCCAGCATGGTGGCGCTGCCCGGCGCCGGCGCCCGCACCGTCGTTGCCGGCTCCGCCAAGATCGTGAAGGCCAATGGCACGGCAGCCGCTTTCAAGGCCCTGCCCGGCGGCCTTGACCAAGCGGTGTTCAAGGACCTCACGCAGGCCTTCGCGGGTTTCACCGCGGTCAGCAACCCCAAGGTCGAGATGGTCCAAGGCCGCACCGCCGACGGCACGACGCGGCTGCTCTACGCCAGCATCGGCGAAGGCAAGGCGAGGCAGTCCTACTGGTGGTTCTCGCCGATCGACCAGCCCGAGGGCTGGTTCGACGAGAACGGCAAGCGGCTGGGCGGCACGGCGCTCGCCGAGCCCAAGCCCGACTCGCGCATCTCCTCGCCGTTCGGCCGGCGCACCTATTACGGCCGCAGCACCAGCGCAGCCTTCCACAACGGCATCGATTACGAAGGCAAGCCCGGCGAGGCGATCCTCGCCGCCGGCGACGGCGTGGTGAACCATGCCGGCTGGTATTTCAACTACGGCCGCACCATCAAGATCAGCCACGGTGACAACTTCGAGACGCTCTACGCGCACATGTCGCGTTTTGCCGCCAACGTCACGCCCGGCATGCATGTCCGCAAGGGCGACGTCATCGGCTACGTCGGCTCGACCGGCCGCTCGACCGGGCCGCATCTGCATTTCTCGGTGATCATCGACGGCCAGTTCGTCGATCCCGCGCCCTACATCTCGGAGAATGGCGGGCATAGCGTGCTCGCCGGCCAGTCGCTGGTGGTGTTCCGCAAGTGGCAGCAAGACGTTCGCCAGGCCGCGGACACCAAGCGGTCGAGGTCCGGCGACCAGCGCTTCCCCAACCTGCAGGGCGGCGATTCATGGAGCCAGAGCCCGTTCAACTCGCCCGATCGACGCCTGTGAGGCGGATCGCGGGCGGCCTGGTCGCGGCGACGCTGCTCGGCATCGCCGGCAACGCGCACGCCGGCAAGGATCTCGACGCCGTCAAGGCGCGCGGCCAGGTGGTCTGCGGCGTCACCACCGGCGGCATCTCGGGCTTCATGTCGGTCGACAGCCAGGGCAAGTGGGTCGGGCTCGACGTCGACATTTGCCGCGCCGTTTCGGCCGCGATCTTCGGCGATTCGGAAAAGGTCAAGTTCGTCCCCGTCACGGCGATCCAGCGCTTCACCGCGCTGCAGTCGGGCGAGGTCGACATGTTGTCGAACAACACCACCTGGACGCTGCAGCGCGACACCGCGCTCGGCTTCGATTTCACCGGCGTCACCTACTACGACGGCCAGGGCTTCATGGTGAGCAAGAAGCTCGGCGTGAAGAGCGCCAAGGAACTGAACGGCGCCACCGTCTGCGTCGCCCCAGGCAGCACCACCGAGCTCAACCTCGCGGACTATTTCCGCGCCAACAAGATGAGCTTCAAGCCGGTGGTGATCGAGAAGGTCGACGAGATTCGCGCCGCCTTCTTCTCCGGCCGCTGCGACGTCTACACCACCGACCGGTCGGGCCTCTACGCCACGCGCGTGGCCAACGCGCCCAACCCGGACGACTACGTCATCCTGCCCGAGATCATCTCCAAGGAGCCGCTGGGTCCGGTGGTGCGTCACGGCGACAACCAGTTCGGCGACATCGTGCGCTGGACGCAGTACGCCATGATCGAGGCCGAGGAGTACGGCATCACCTCGAAGAACGTCGACGATATGCTGAAGAGCGAGAATCCGACGATCAAACGCATCCTCGGCGTGACACCCGGCATGGGCAAAGCACTCGGGGTCGATGAGAAGTGGGTCTACAATATCGTCAAGCAGGTCGGGAACTACGGCGAGACCTTCGAGCGCAATGTCGGCTCGGGCAGCCCGCTCAAGATCGAGCGCGGCCTGAACAAGCTGTGGACCCAGGGCGGTCTGCAGTACGCCCCACCTATACGCTGAGTCTCCTCTACCTATTGACCTTCCATTTGGCCTGTTGCTTGCTTGCCCGCCACAGGGGAGACTTAGGCTCAAGGGCAATAAACGGGAGGCAAAGATGTACAAGTATTCACTGGCGGCAGCGGCCGGCGTGGCGGCGATCCTCGCATCAGGCAGCGCCATGGCCGGCAAGGACCTCGACGCCATCAAGGCGCGCGGCTCGCTGATCTGCGGTGTCGGCACCGGCACGGCTGGTTTCATGCTGGCCGACAGCCAGGGCAAGTGGGTCGGGCTTGACGTCGACGTCTGTCGCGCCGTCGCGGCCGCCATCTTCGGCGACGCCGAGAAGGTGAAATACACGCCGCTCACCGCGCAACAGCGCTTCACCGCGCTGCAGTCGGGCGAAGTCGACATCCTCAGCAACAACACGACGGCGACGCTGACGCGCGACACCGCGCTCGGCCTCGACTTCACCGCTATCACCTACTACGACGGCCAGGGCTTCATGGTGAACAAGAAGCTCGGTGTGAAGAGCGCCAAGGAACTGAACGGCGCCACCGTCTGCGTCGCACCCGGCACGACGACCGAGCTCAACCTCGCCGATTACTTTCGCGCCCAGAAGATGAGCTTCAAGCCGGTGGTGATCGAGAAGGTCGAGGAAATCCGCGCCGCTTTCTTCTCCGGCCGCTGCGACGTCTACACCACCGACGCTTCGGGCCTCTATTCCACGCGGGCCGCCAACGTGCCGCCGCCGGCCAAGCCGGAGGACTTCATCATCCTGCCCGAGATCATCTCCAAGGAGCCGCTGGCGCCGGCCGTGCGCCATGGCGACCAGCAGTTCGCCGACATCGTGCGCTGGACGCAGTACGCCATGCTCGAGGCCGAGGAGTACGGCATCTCGTCCAAGACCGTCGACGACATGCTGAAGAGCGATAACCCGACGATCAAACGCATCCTCGGCGTGACACCCGGCATGGGCAAAGCACTCGGGGTCGATGAGAAGTGGGTCTACAATATCGTCAAGCAGGTCGGGAACTACGGCGAGAGCTTCGAGCGCAATGTCGGCATGGGCAGCCCGCTCAAGATCGAGCGCGGCCTGAACAAGCTGTGGACCCAGGGCGGCCTGCAGTACGCAGAACCGATCCGCTAACCCGGAGACCGGCGCATGGCCGTCGAGGCACTGGGTACCACAACGCGCGCAAAGGTGGCGCCGTGGAACGACCCGTTCATCCGCGGTTGGGTGTTCCAGATCGTGGTCGTGGCGCTGGTCGGGTTGCTGGCCTGGTTCCTGGTCAGCAACACGATCGAGAACCTCGAACGGCAGAAGATCGCCTCGGGCTTCCACTATCTCGAGCGTGAGGCGGGCTTCGAGATCGGCGATTCGATGATCGCGTACTCGCCGTCCGACACCTACGCCCGCGCCATCCTGGTCGGCCTGCTCAACACGCTGAAGGTCGCCGTCCTGGGCATCATCCTGGCGACCGTCCTCGGCACCATGATCGGCGTTGGGCGCCTGTCGCCCAACTGGCTGCTCGCCAAGATCTGCGAAGGCTATGTCGAGATGTTCAGGAACGTGCCGCTGCTGTTGTGGCTGTTCCTGATCTACAAGATGATCAGCGAGGCCTTTCCCGGGCCGCGCCAGGCCATCAACGTCCTCGACTCGTTCTTTCTCAGCAACCGCGGGCTCTACTTCCCGGTGCCGATCGCCGACCCGATCCACAAATGGATGGGCCTCGCCTTCCTGATCGGCGTCATCGCCACCTTCCTCGTCAAGCGCTGGGCCAAAAAGCGCCAGGATGCAACCGGCCAGCCCTTCCCGACCATCAAGACGGCGATCGCCTTGATCGTGGGCCTGCCGGCGGTGATCTGGCTGCTCGACGGCGCGCCGCACCACATGAGCTGGCCCGCGCTCAAGGGCTTCAATTTCGAGGGCGGCACGGTGATCCAGCCCGAATTCACCGCCCTGCTACTCGGCCTGGTACTCTATACCTCAGCCTTCGTCGCCGAGATCGTGCGCTCGGGCATCCTTGCCCTGCACAAGGGCCAGACCGAAGCGGCGATGGCGATCGGCCTGTCGCGCGGCCAGGTCATGCGCCTGGTGCTGCTGCCACAGGCGCTGCGCATCATCGTGCCACCGATGACCAGCCAATACCTCAACATCACCAAGAACTCCTCGCTCGCCATCGCCATCGGCTATCCCGACCTGGTGGCGGCGGTGAACGTCACCATCAACCAGACCGGCCAGGCAATCGAGAACATCCTGATCATCATGGCGGCGTATCTGTCCGTGAGTCTGTCGATCTCGGCCTTCATGAACTGGTACAACAAGCGCATTGCGCTGACGGAGCGCTGACATGGCCGACGTAGCCCAAGGCGAACGCCGTCAGCTCGCTCCTCCGGTCGTCGATACCGGCGTACTGGGCTGGGTGCGCAAGAACCTGTTCTCGAGCTGGGGCAACGCCCTCACCACGATCGTGCTGGCCGTGGCCATCGGCTGGATTCTCGCCAACTTCATCGACTGGGCGGTGATCAACGCCGTGTGGACGGCGCCGACCGGCCAGGACTGCCGCGGCCATGGCGCCTGCTGGGCGCTGATCCACGAGAAGTACCGGTACATCTTCTTCGGCTCCTTCCCCTACGAGCAGCAATGGCGGCCGCTGCTCGCCATCGTCGCCATGCTCGCCATGCTGATCCTGAGCTCGGACCGGCGCATGTGGAACGCCCGCCTGCTGTGGATCTGGGGTGTGGGCAGCTTCCTCACCTTCCTGCTGATGTTCGGCCAGATCCACATCTCGATCAGCCTGATCCTGTTCGTGGCGCTGGGCGTCGGCGGGCTCGGCATGCTGATGCGCGGCGCCGTCGGCACGCCGGCCGAGGTCAATGGCTGGCGCGCGCTCGCCGCGATCGGCGCGGTCGGGCTGGTGCTGCGCGTCACCGGTGTGTTGCCGGCCTGGAGCCTGCCCATCGCGCCCTTCGACTATGTCGAGACGCATCTCTGGGGCGGCCTGCCGGTGACCATGATCCTCGCCACCTACGGGCTCTTGTTCGCCTTCCCGTATGGCGTCCTGCTGGCGCTCGGCCGGCGCTCGAAGCTGCCGCTGATCAAGGGCCTGTGCGTGGGCTTCATCGAGCTGATCCGCGGCGTGCCCCTGATCAGCCTGCTGATCATGGCCTCGGTCATGCTGCCGCTCTTCCTGCCGAGCGGCACCACCATTGACAAGTTCTTGCGCGCCCTAGTCGCCGTGATCCTGTTCGCCGGCGCCTACATCGCCGAGATCATCCGTGGCGGCCTGCAGTCGCTGCCCAAGGGCCAGTTCGAGGCCGCCGACGCGATGGGCCTGAACTACGTGCAGAAAACTGCGCTCATCATCCTGCCGCAGGCGCTGAGAGTCGTGATCCCGCCCCTGATCAACACCTTCATCGGCTTTTTCAAGGACACCTCGCTGGTGCTGATCATCGGCATCTTCGACTTCCTCAACACCGCCAACCAGGCGTTGGTCGACCCCAACTGGGCGGGCTTCCCGGCCGAGGTCTACCTGTTCGCCGCCTTCGTCTATTTCTGCTTCTGCTTCTCGATGTCGCGCTATTCGAAGTACCTCGAGATCGAGCTCAACAAGGGGACGCGCCGCTGATGGCCACCGCCGCACAAGAACTCTCCAAGGCACCGTCGGTGATCACGCTCAAGGGCGTGAACAAGTGGTACGGCCAGTTCCACGTGCTCTCCGACATCAATCTCGACGTCAAGCTCGGCGAGAAGATCGTCGTCTGCGGGCCCTCGGGCTCGGGCAAGTCGACGCTGATCCGCTGCATCAACCGGCTGGAGGAGCATCAGCAGGGTGACATCACGGTCGACGGCGTGATCCTCTCCAACGATGTGAAGAACATCGAGGCCATCCGCCGCGAGGTCGGCATGGTGTTCCAGTCGTTCAACCTCTTCCCGCACCTCACCATCCTCGACAACCTGACCTTGGCGCCGATCTGGGTGAAGAAGATGCCCAAGAAGGACGCCGAGGAGATCGCCATGAACCTGCTCAAGCGGGTTCGCATCCCCGAGCAGGCCCTGAAGTATCCCGGCCAGCTCTCGGGCGGCCAGCAGCAGCGCGTGGCGATCGCCCGCGCGCTCTGCATGCGGCCCAAGATCATGCTGTTCGACGAGCCGACCTCCGCTCTCGATCCCGAGATGGTGAAAGAGGTGCTCGACGTCATGGTGGAGCTCGCCCGAGAGGGCATGACGATGATCTGCGTCACTCACGAGATGGGCTTTGCCCGCGCCGTGGCCGATCGTGTGATCTTCATGGACCGCGGCGAGATCGTCGAGCAGAACGAGCCCGAGGAATTCTTCGCGCATCCCAAGAACGAGCGCACCAAGCTGTTCCTCGGCCAGATCCTGCACCATTAGGATCGTCGTCCCAGCAGAGCGATGAAGCTCCTCATCACCGGCGGCGCGGGGTTCATCGGCTCGGCGGTCGTGCGCCATATCATCCGCACCACCGACTGGACGGTCGCCAACGTCGACAAGCTCACCTACGCCGGCAATCTGGAGTCTCTCGCCGAGGCGGGCGCCAGCAACCGTCATACCCATTTCAAGGTCGACATCGGCGATCGCGCCTCGATCGAGCAGATCTTCCATCAGGTTCAGCCCGACGCCGTGCTGCACCTCGCGGCCGAGAGCCACGTCGACCGCTCGATCGACGGCGCCGCGCCCTTCATCGAGACCAATATCTTGGGCACCTACGTATTGCTCGACGTGGCGCTGGCCTACTGGCGAACGCTGGACCCCGAGGCCAAGGCGCGCTTCCGCTTCCAGCACATATCGACCGACGAGGTGTTCGGCTCGCTGGGCCCGACGGGCAAGTTCACCGAAGCCACGGCCTACGCGCCCAACTCGCCCTACTCGGCCTCGAAGGCCGCCTCCGACCACCTGGTGCGGGCCTGGCAGCATACCCACGGCCTGCCGACGCTCACCACCAACTGCTCCAACAATTACGGCCCCTATCATTTTCCGGAGAAGCTGATCCCGCTCACCATCATCCGCGCGCTGCGCGGCGAACGCCTGCCGGTCTATGGCAGCGGCGAGAACGTGCGCGACTGGCTGCACGTCGAGGACCATGCCGAGGCGCTGACGCTGGTGCTGCAGAAAGGCCGGCCCGGTGAAACCTACAATGTCGGCGGCGACAGCGAGCGGCGAAACATCGACATTGTGCGCGCCATCTGCCGGCAGCTCGACGACTTTCTGCCCAACAGCTCCAACCGGCCGCACGAGCGGCTGATCGAGTTCGTCACCGACCGGCCGGGCCACGACCAGCGCTATGCCATCGACGCGTCGAAGCTCAAGAACGAGCTGGGCTGGCGGCCCAAGCACGATTTCGACGACGGGCTTGGCGCCACCGTGCGCTGGTACCTCGATCATCGCGGCTGGTGGGAGCGCGTGATGAGCGGCGCCTATCGCGGCCAGAGGCTGGGGTTGGCCAGTTAGGGCGCTTGACGAGCAGCGCCAGAAAGCGGGAAGAATCGCCCATGATCAAGCTGCAGCGCCTCGGCCACGTCCTGATCGCCGTGCGCGATCTCGAGAAATCCAAGGATTTCTACACGCGGGTCCTGGGCTTCAAGGTCCTCGAGGAGGACCCCGAGCATGGCGGCGTGTTCCTGTCGATCGGCGGGCTGGGCAACACGCTCGACCTCTTCCCGTGCAAGGATCCCGAGGCGCTGGCCAAGCCGACCGCCGATCCCACCAGCATGAACGGCCTGGGCGTGCGCCATACAGCCTTCGCCGTGGAGACCGAGGATGACCTGCGCGGGGCCTGGCACGCACTCCAGGCCGCCGGCGTGCCGATCCTGCGCGCCATCGATCACGTCAGCCAGAAGAGCATCTATTTCCACGATCCCGACAAGAACCTGCTCGAGATCGTTTGGGAACGGCCCAACGCCCTGGAACTCTTCGCCCGCGGCCGCGGCGACGACGACAAGCCGTTCTCCTATTCTGGCTGAGCCGCTCAAACCATCGCCGCCTGCAACTTGGCGAGCTTGGCGCGGGAAGTGTGGTGATAAGGCCGTGGCCGATTTGCGTCTCAGTTGCAAATTCGCAGGCAAGATGTGCGTAGCCGCAATTTCGGCCCACTCGGTGCCTACCTTGAGGCCACGGGAGGCCCACATGCAGATTTCCAGCAAGGTTCTAGCCGTCGTCATCGGAGTCGCCCTGCCGATCGCAGCTTCCGCCCAATCCGGCCCGCCGTCGGACCAGGCTTACTGCACAGCGCTCAGCCAGAAGTACGTCCGCTACGTCGGCTACGGCGCCGAGACTTCGCGGCGCTACCAGCGGAGCGCGCCACTGGCCGGCCAGGTCGCCGTGACCCAGTGCCAGCGCGGCGAGACGGCCGCCGCCATCCCGGTGCTCGAGCGCGAACTCGTCAACGCAGGCATCTCGCTTCCCGGTCGAGGCTGACCGTCAGTTGAGCCGCGCCACCTGAGCCATCACCTCGATCGCCTCCGGATGGAGCGAGCGCACGCTGAGTGAATCCGCACCGCTGTCTTCCCAGGCGCGGAAGCGCTCCTTGATGCGCGCCGGCGGACCGACCAGCGACTTGAGGTCGACCCATTCATCGGGCACGGCGGCAATTGCCTCGTTCTTCCGGCCGGCAAGGTAAAGTTCCTGGATACGATTCGCGGCGTCGCCGAAGCCGCGGCGCACCATGATGTCGTTGTGGAAGTTCTTGGTCCTGTGGCCCATGCCGCCGACATAGAGGGCCACTTCCGGCTTCAGCCGGTCGAGCGCCCCCCTCACGTCGTTGTCGACCTCGACATGCACCGAGGCGTGGATCGAGAAATCCTTGAAGCCCTTGCCGCTGCCGGCGCGGCGGAACCCCTCCTCGAGCCACGGCCGGTACTCGGCCATGGCGCCCGGTACGAAGCCCATCGGCAGCCAGCCGTCGGCGATCTCGGCGGTGAGCTTGACCGTGCTCTCG
>Ga0306921_10006975_pt1 | contig 11813 bp, 16 predicted proteins | sample sta12Cox44000080_FD_203760 | JGI IMG/M metagenome (GOLD analysis project Ga0306921, IMG submission 203760) | Lab enrichment of tropical soil microbial communities from Luquillo Experimental Forest, Puerto Rico - statoxic.12C.oxic.44.000.080 (v2)... | ecosystem: Environmental > Terrestrial >... | reverse complement strand
GGGCACAGTCACCGTCATTGACGAGTACGGGAACCGCTCGCAGCGTTCTCCCTGCTTCGAGTTCCCAACTCTCCCGGATAGTCTGACGAAAGCCGGTGTTAGCTGGAAATATTACGGCGAAGGCGGTGGCATCCTTTCTGTCATCGGCCATATGTACCAGAGTCCGTCATGGCAGCTTGACGTCGCGGCGCCGGAGCAGTTTCTGACAGACGCGAATGTCGGGCATTTGCCGGCGGTGAGCTGGCTGACACCGCCGCCACAAGACAGTGAGCACCCGCCCAATAGCATGTGCGAAGGCGAGAATTGGACCGTGAGTGTGTTGAATGCGGTGATGCAAAGCCCGGATTGGAACACCACCGCCGTGTTCATTACGTGGGACGATTTCGGAGGGCTTTACGATCACGTGGCACCGCCCCAAGTGGACGAGTTTGGTTTAGGGCCGCGTGTTCCGCTGCTCATTATTTCTCCGTACGCGAAGCCCGGATACGTGTCGCACACCATATATGACCACACGTCCATCCTAAAGTTTGTGGAGACACGTTACGGGCTGCCAGCGCTGACTACACGAGACGCATGGGCAAACGCAATGTTGGACAGTTTCGACTTTAGCCAACCGCCCCAACCTCGGATGCTTTTGACCACACGAACGTGCCCGTAACGCTAACCGATGCCTGTGCTTCGCCAAAACTCCGGCCGACTTTGGAATCAATCACATAGCTGCAGCCCTCTCCACAAGTGCTCTGGAGTTTCATGTACGCTTATCTGCCGGATTGGGAAGCGAGAGAAAAGGAACTGCGCGAAAGCGCGACTTGATGCGTTCTGTATGACTTCCAAAAGCGACGATAGTTTCTGCGTCATGCAATCAGTGAAGTCATCGGATGCTGTCCGAATTGGACGAAAAGGGCAATTTGGACAAGGCCGTATTGTCGTTGATGGAAGCCTTAAGTTCGATTCGACCGGGTCGGTCACCCCGCGGCCTGCCTGAAAGTAGCCACCACCCAATCGGTGATAGAGCAACCGACTTCCCACACTTCCGGTCGGACTGCGTACCGGAGGGCGTTTTCGTTGCGGAGCGCAACCTGGTTGGTTCGCAGTTGGCTTTACGGGCTTCCCACTCTGGGTGCTGCGCAAAGTTTTGAGTCCGCTCTCCACCGTGGAAGCGATGGAACTTCTGCTCAGCCGCCTGGCCAAACCAAGTGCAACAGCGAATTTCTGGCTTCCATGTCGGCACCGGCTGAGCAACCTGCTCGCCCTAAGCGCGACGGGTGAGCTGTACCGTAGTAATAAGTTCGTGCCACTCCATGCGAATTCTCAAATAGTGGAAGAAAGAGCCTGCAGCCATTGGCAAGCTTCGGCATCCCCAGCGCGTAGCGCCGGCCCCAGAGGCGACCCTAGGAAAATCAGCTTGCCCCTGCCGACACCCTTCTTTGCGGCAACCGCTAGCCCGCGCAATCGGCCTATGACTTGTGAGTCCTCGGCCAGCACAGGAACAACTCGGCTGAAGTCCCGTACCGCCCTTTCGGCCGGCCACGCGTAACGAATGTAGGGCATCGCTTCGCCTTCCGCCCATGCATCTACTGGCTCGTTAATCACGACGTTAAACAGCCCTTGCAGCATTTTCTGATGTGCTGCAAAGTCGCAGCGCGCGAGGAATCCAGCGCCCGACTCCAGTAGTAAGGCACCTCCGGCCCTCGCCACAACCGCCAGAGCGGACGCCGTCGGCTGATCCAACACGCCGACACCAGGAACAATCGTTATCCGGCTTCCGCGGGCCCGGTTCCGAGCTTCACCCAAAACACAAACACTACCTTTGCCGGCAACGCTTGCATACCCTTCCAACGATTCCCGTAGCGCACACTGCCCGCGGAGATCCAGCACAGCACACTCACGCTGCAGGCGCGAATCGCCAATGCTGAATTCGCCCAGCCGACCCAGAAGTATTCCGCCCGCGCAGGCGGACCCGCTGCTAACAAACTTCCGCCTGGTGACTTTCATTCCCTTTACGCCCTCACAACCGCCCATCAATCAGGCGCTGCATCGCCGACGCCGTATCATAAAATTGCTGATCTGGAGCAAACCGGTACCGCGCTTCCATCTCTGCAATCACCCACCCGTCATAACCAACTTTTTCCAGCGCCGCGCGAATCGCCGCCCAATTGTTGTCGCCCAGAAAAAGATTCGTGTAGACCGACTCGCCGCACCGTCCGCGCTTTTTCATCACATCTTTCAAATGTACCCGCGTAATCCGTGGTCCGTGCATCTCGATCCACTGCTCCGCAAATCCCGTGTCGTGGATATTTCCCACATCCAGATGAATTCCCACAAACGGACTGTTCACTTCGTCCAAAAATGTCTTGAACTCACGCGGGGAAATCAAAAACCGGTGCTCGGAGTTGCAGTTCTCGCAACCAATCCTCACCCGCGCCTTCGCTGCCGTCGGAGCCAGTTGCTGCATCGCTTCGACACAGCGCAAATACACCTCGTTGTATGGAACCTGTTCGGTCACCAGCCCCGCCACCACCAGCACGGCATCACAAGCCAACAACTGCGCCGTCTCCACCTCCCGCTCGACAATCCGTATCGCACGCGCGCGTACTTTCGGATCCCGCGCCGAAAGCGGCGTCTCCCAGTGCAGCCCGGTCGAGACATTCGACACCACCAAGCCCGCGTTCTCGACTTTACGGCGCAGGTCGTTCACCTGCCCATCCGTCGTTCCCATCTGGAACCAGGGCACATCCCCCAGCCACAACTCGATCCCTGCAAACCCCGCCTTCTTCACCAACTCGAGCCCCTGCTCGAAGCTCCACCCCTTCGGGATCATATTGTCGCCAATGGATTTCTTCATGTGCACCAGCCACTGATCGCCGAAATTCTTCTTGAAGAGCTTGCGCGTTGGCGCCGACCGGGCCGCGCATGACACCACTTTCGAGGTTTCACCGCGAACTTGGTTAACGCCGACCGGTTCTCGCATACCGGTGCCGCGACACCGCTGCCGCTCCAATCAGGTTGGCAACTTCCCCCAAGGACGCCAGCGCAATCTCCGTCTTCTCCGCCGGCACAAACCGGCACCCAGTCCGAATCACTTCGCGAATCCTTCCGAGGTACAAATCCGCGCCTCTGCATCATGCCGCCGCTCAGCACAATCACTTCCGGTACAAACAGCCCGATCAAAATTCGCAAGACCCAACCCTAAGTACGTTACGGTAAACAGCTTTTCCAGCCAAGCGATTGGCGGCACCGAAAACTTGGATGGGACAGACCAGATCGAATTCATCGACCGGTGGAACTGCGAGGACGACCACTCGGCCAGCGGATGTTCCGCCCTTCCTCCGCAAATTGCTGTTTCCGTTGGCCATAGTGGATCAATATGCAGCGCCGCGAGCCGTTTTGCCAACCGAAACACTTTGTTTTGGCGGAAATCGTCGGGACATTGGCAGAAAACGCCAGCGCGCTCCTCTTACGATTCTTGCCAAAAGTTGCCGCTTCCCGGTGAGGGACTATCAGACATCGCTGGATTGGGGTTCTGGCTGCAGTGGTTCCCGTGCTCTTCGCCGCAAAGACCTCGGGAGATCCACAGACACAAACCGAAAAGCCATCGTACGCACAAATCGGATTCATGCGCGCCCCGGACGAGCGCCATACGCTCGACTTGGAAGCGGGGTACATCCTTCCTCTTCATTTTCCGCAACTCTTTCGTAATTCCGAGCTTGTCCGGTTTTTCGGCAAGAAATTGAGAATCTGGGCCGATAGCTTCAGGCTTGCCCGTGATTCGGACGCGATCCAGTGAGGCGCGTCGATGCATCAAAATCAAGGCCCACGGTGATATCTGGTGTAGGCAGGCTTACTTTCAGGATCAGGTGCTGTACCCGTGGCGATGGACCTCACTCGAAAGTCGCACAGGTTGCTGCGGTAGAACTCTGAGGAGTTCCTCCAGTTCAGGTTTATCCGGCCCCAGCGGCAGCGTAACCTGCCCTCGTTGCACGATGGAGCGCAGCATTCCCATGGCGATTTCAAACCCTTCGTAGGCGCTCTCGCCGTTGCAGGGATGCACGCGATTATCATCGTCGAGCCAGCGAGCGATATCCTCGACGTACGGAGGCATGTCTAAATCATAATTCATGCATCCTTCGCCGGATACTATGCCCTGGTGATCGCGGGTCACGGCGCGCCAGCCGCCGCCGGTGAGTACTTCCGCGAATCCTTCCGTACCATAGACGCCGATTTTATTTTTGCGCCACCAGTAATCCACTTCGGGAACATCAGGCGCGCCCGCGCCACATTCAATGATTCCACGCACTCCATTGGCAAACTGAATGAAGCCGCCCACGTAGTCGGGCGACACGTGACTATCGGCCAGCTTTCCACGTCCCGCGCCCTGCCCCATCACCCATTCAGCGGGTGAATTGTTGTTGTACCAGCGCATGTAGTCCACTAAGTGTGTGAAAAGATGAAGCATCCAGCCCGCTGCGTGCCCATAAACGGTATGGACCCGTCCGATGGCTCCGCTTTCCACGATCTCTTTTACTTTCTGGTAGTGCTGTCCGTAGCGGTGCTGGTGCGACACAACAGTCTTTACAGCCGCAGCTCTTACAACCTGGCGAATCTCGATCGCCTCATTCATGGAGAGTGCAAGTGGCTTTTCGTAGGCGATCAGCCGTGCGTTAGATTCGACTCCAATCTTGATAAGATCCAGGCGGACCGTGGGGGGCGTGCAAAAACAGAAGACGTCCGGCCGGATTTCTCTTGCCAAGGCCAGCGGGTCCGTCGAAGTTCTGGAAACTCCCAATTCTGCGGCTACCTTCGCCAGCCTCCCGGGATCACGACTCGAGACGCCAGCGAGTTCGAAACGCGGGTGATTCCCAAAAGCCGCGGCATGGTGCTTTCCGCGCTTTCCAACACCTACGACGAGTACTTTGTAGATTTGTTTTGAGCCCACTGGGAACGAGTCCTCGTTGATTTATTACTTCCCGAACTGGGCATGCCATTCATTGAGCTTAGCGATCGTGTAGTCCACTTCTTCGCCGGTCAACTCCGGGAACATCGGCAGAGAAAGGCATTGTGCTGCGTTGGCCTCTGCATTTGGCACATGGGGTTTCAGATCCGCTGGCTTGTTCCACGGATAGCCTTCCTGTTTGTGAATCGCAATAGGATAGTGCATCTTGGCGTCGACTCCCGCCGCAGCAAGAAATTGGGCGAGGTGATCGCGCTTCGGATGCTCCACAACGTAGAGGTGATATACGTGGCGATATCCTGGCACTTCCATCGGAAGCTTCAGGCACGTACCGCTAAGGCCCTCCGTATATCGCTTGGCCCATGCTCGGCGCTGATTGGTCCACTTCGAAATATGCTTTAATTTCACGCTCAGGAATCCCGCATGGAGATCGTCCAGCCGACTATTGAACCCAAATGTGTGCACGGATCGCTTTAGCGAGCCATGGTTGCGCAGCCGCCGAATGGCGTTGTCGATCTCTGGGCTGTTGGTGATGAGCGCGCCGCCATCGCCAAAGGTCCCAAGGTTCTTCTGGATGATGAAGCTGGTGCACACTGCATCGCTCAATTCACCCTGCTTGAATCCATCTCCATGCGCATCAATGGACTGCGCGTTGTCCTCGACAACCCAGAGCCTATGCTTCCTCGCAATGGCGCTGACCGCTTTCATGTCCGCGCAATGTCCGTAAAGATGCACAGGCACGATGCCGACCGTGCGCGGCGTGATGGCGGCCTCAATCTTCGTGGGGTCAATGTTGTTGGTAGCCCGATCGGAATCTGCGAAAACCACTTTGCCCCCCGCGATCCAAATGGCTTCAGCCGTCGCAAAGAAAGTGTTCGCGGTTGTAATCACTTCATCGCCGGGACGAATGCCCAGTGCCATGAACGCAAGCCACAACGCGTCCGTACCCGAGTTCACTCCGATAGCGTGTTTCATTCCAAAATAGTGGGCGAGATCCTTTTCGAAGCGCTCCAGCGTCGGACCCATTACGTAGGATTCGCTTTCTATGACAGCGCGGAATGCTTCGTCGATCTCACTCTTAATGCTGTGATACTGGCGGGCGTGCCCATAGAATGGGACCGTCATTTTCGATGCAGGCGCCGGTTTGGACGCAGTCATGATTTTTCCTCACGCTGAAGAACCAACGGACTGGTGGATTACCCAGCAATTTATTCGGAGGAGGCCCTGCAGGTCAAGAATTGAATCGATTCAATGAGTGTCGCGTATCCCGGTCTAGGGAGATTTCGATAGAGCTTCGCGGCCTACGCTTGTTGGCTCCCGAGCGATTGCGGGCTGCGCGGCGGTATCGTGGAGCGCGGCGATTCTGGACGAGTGGTCGGCAACTCGGAGAGCGCCGGGATAAAACTTTGACGAACGCGAAGCGTTCACCCCTGGTCACGAAAACGATCGTGGCTGCTTTGACGGACAACTGAGAGATGCCACATGATCGGCCCGTCGCCGATGAAAGGACGCTGCCGGACTGGTGGCATAGACCCCGCGGATAAAACTGTAAACCGTGCTGACGCCGTGTATCCCCTGATTGGTGCGCGAAGCCCGTGGAGCAACTTATCTCTTGCGCGTCAGCTTTTCGGCGACGAGGAGCAAACCTATGAGCAAAATCAACGAGCGTTGTGCCGGAATCGACGTGGGCAAGCGTTTTCTTCTTTGCTGTGTGCTTACAGCTGCCGCGAACGAAGAACCGTCTCCACGAACCTTGCGCTTCGATACAACAGTCGCGGCCCTGATCCGTCTTCGCGAATGGCTCGTGACAGAGAGGATTACGCATGTGGTGATGGAGAGTACGGGTTCTTATTGGATTCCCATATTCAACATTCTCGAGGATCACTTTGTCGTTGTGCTGGCGAATCCCGAGGAAGTCAAGAACCGCAAAGGCCATAAAACGGACCGCAAGGACGCCGAGCACCTGGCAGATCTGCTACGCCACAACCATCTCCGGGCAAGCTATATACCACCTAAAGCGGTCCGTGAATTGCGCGATCTGACTCGTCGGCGTCTCCAACTAACGCAGGATGCCACTCGCGAGCGAAATCGTGTAGAGAAGCTCGTGGAGCACGTGAACGTCAAGATTGGAAACGTCCTTAGCGATGTCTTTGGCGCTTCGCGACAGAGTATGTTGCTTGCCCTGATCGATGGCAACGCCACACCCGAACAGATTGCAAGATTGGCGCGAGGGCAGGCGAAACGAAAGATCCCACAGTTGACCGAAGCGTTGAACGGGCATGGCATGAGCGACCACGAGAGATTCCTGATTCGCAGTTGCCTTCGCCACCTGGCTTGCTTGGAAGAGGAACTGGAGGAAGTTGACGGCGAAATTCTACGGCGCATGCAAACCCCGCTGTTCCAACGGCCGTTCCTGCTACTACAAACAGTTCCTGGCATCGGGCAACTGGCAGCGGCCACGATTCTGGCCGAAACCGGCGCAGACTTGTCGTCATTTCCCACTGTCGAACAAATAGCGAGCTGGGCAGGACTCTGTCCTGGCAATCGAGAAAGCGCAGGCATTCGGAAAGGTAGCCAGACGACGCATGGAAACCCGTACCTGCGTACGGCGTTAGTGCAGTGCGCGTGGGCAGCAGTACGAAAGCAGGGCTCCGTATTCCAAGCGCGATTTCACCAGTTGTTGTCACGACGAGGTCCAAAACGTGCCATCGTCGCTGTAGCACATCAAATACTTACCATTCTTTATTGGATGCTGAAGCGAGGTGTACCTTTTCGTGGTTCTGAAACAGCCCCCCAACAACGTCGACGACAACGGCGCGCCCATCATCATCTCAAATGTCTCCGCCGCCTAGGCCTGGCGGTTCAAATCTTGGCTGGTACAGATATCCTCAGTGAAAATGGCTGACGTCGCCTCCTTTGTTTTCGGAGCAACCGGCATGTTGTCGGGGATGAAAGAGCCCTACAGGAAAGGAGAGTAGCGAATCCATCCTGGCCTCGAGTCTTGCAGGCGACATCGCGAGGTGGCGCCTGAAGCGTAGACAGAGGTATCGGTGGGCCGGGCTATTGAGCTTCGAAAAGCCGATGGAACAGGACGCCGACTCCATTCCGATGGGAGGAAGGCAACACAGCAACCACGCAATCGCGAGTGGATTGCTCGGTCCTGCGTAGTCTAAGAACCCGCGCACGCTGAGAAACAACATGCACGAGAACCGGGAGATCTCCTGTACGTCTTGGTCGACAGACCAAGACCGGTCCGCGAAGGCCATAAACCGAGCGGCGGACGCGAACGTTCAGGAGAAGTCGGACTGTGCCGTAGTGTGTGCTGAGCAGCGCGTTGTTCGGGAGGGTTGAAGTCCCTCTGGCACTCGAATGAGGGGCGCTTTGCCGCTCGAGACCGGAAACGGCGTGGAGAGGGAAAACCAGAGACCTTCACTTTCTTGGGTTTCACCCACTTCTGTGGGCAGCTCACCAACGGAGCTTTCATCGTCTGGCGGATTACAGCGAAGAAGCGGATGGTCGCGAAGCTCAAGGCCATGAAAATCGAGCTTCAACGCCGGAAGCATCATCGTACGAGCGAGGTCGGTGTGTGGCTTCGGAAGGTTGTGCTGGGATATTACCAATACCACGCTGTCCCGGGTAACTCGACTCAGTTGCGCATCTTCCAACGTCGCCTTGCTTGGTTGTGGCGGAGCATCCTCGTCCGCCGCAGTCAACGCGCACAGGTGCGCTGGGATCGTCTCGCCCTCTCTTGCTCCGATGGATTCCGCAACCCCGCATTCTGCACCCCTATCCTGATGCACGCTTCGCCGCTACTCATCCCGGGTAAGAGCCGTATGCGTCAATGCGCTTGTACGGATCTGTGCGGGGGCGATCAGCAATGGTCGTCCCTACCGCGACAGCATCCGCACGCCGCACACTTGTGCTCCTCGACCCCGGCAGTATTGAATTGCGCTCGGGTCACAGGCACGGTCTAACTTCGAAGTCCCGTCTTTACCGGCAACGCGCAATAACTCCCCTCGCTAAACCCCTCCGCCTCCACGCCAAACGCGTGATCAAACCGTGCCCGGTAATTTTCCCATGCAAGCGTCGCGGTTAATTCCACAAGCTGTGTCTCCGAAAACTGCTCGCCAAGCTTCGCAAACAACATCTCCGGAACCTCCACGGGAGTTTGTGTCATGGCATCGGCGTACTCGAGCACTAGCTTTTCCGTCTCCGAGAACAGCGCGCTGCTTCGGTAGTCCGGCAATGCCTCGATCTTCTCTCGCGACACGCCGCTTTCTCTGCTGACCGCAGAAGCGATGTCAATTCAAAATGGGCACCCAATCAGCGTGGCCACTCGCAACTGCGCCAAGTTTTTCAGACCAGCGTCAACCAGTCGGCTCGCGCCAAGCGACAACTCCATTTGCGCCTGGCCCCAAAGAATCCTGCTGTGATGAGCGACGATTTGCACCGGTATCACCACGCGTCCCACCTTGCGCTTTGTTAGTGCATACGCGAGGCGCGTAAGTAGCCCGCCCACCAATCCCTGCTTCCCCGGATCAGCCCCTCGTAGTCGTGCCATAGCAACTCACCTCTAACATCAAGGGTAACCGCATAAACGCAGCATAGTTACTCTCCGCGTCCCACACTGATGGGGCGCCAACTCCGTGTCCAGAAACGGCGTTCTGGGAAGGGAAAGACGACGTTCCGGGCGAATCGTCGGCTACTCTCACCTAAGACGGCTAATGGAAGAGTCGCCCGTCATGCGGCCAAAGGTGAACGTTGGATGCTGTGATGGCGGCATTGACTCGCCCGCATATCTGTACTTTGATTGGCGAGCTGCATCCCCGTGCCAAGGAGGGAAATCCATGAACCTGAAGCGTCGATCGTTTCTCCGTTCGTCCGCCGCGCTCGCGGGAGTCGGCATCCTTGGCTCAGGTGATGGCCGTGCCAACCAGATCCATTCGCATCACACTCATGCGGCGTCGCTCATGACAGAATGTGCAAACCGGTTTCTCAACGCGCTCGACGCCAATCAACGCGGCAAAGCAACATTTCCCTTCGACACCGACGAGCGCATTAACTGGCATTACATCCCGAGGGAGCGCAAAGGCTTGCCGCTGCGTGACATGACACCCTATCAGAAGCACCTCGCGAGCGCGCTGCTGGCGGCTGGCCTGAGCCAGACGGGCTATATCAAGGCCGTGACGATCATGAGCCTAGAAGACGTGCTCAAATTAATTGAGAATGACAGCGGCGAGCGCCGCAACCCGGAAAAATATTACTTCTCTGTGTTCGGCACTCCCTCAGACAGTGGCACGTGGGGTTATCGTGTCGAGGGCCATCATCTTAGTCAGAACTATACCGTGGTCAAGGGCACGGTTGTTGACGGCCCGAGCTTCTTCGGCGCCAACCCTGCCGAAGTGCAGCAAGGGCCGCGCAAGGGCCTACGAACCCTGGCTGGAGAGGACGACCTCGGCATTGAACTGATCCACGCCCTCGACGAGCAGCAGCAGAAAGTAGCCATCGTGAACCCAACCGCCTACGAGGAAATCTTGACGGCGGCAACTCGCAAAGCGGCGTTGCAAGGGCAGCCCTCCGGCCTTTCCGCTTCCAAGATGAATGCGATGCAATTCGACGCGCTCATGGCCCTTATGGAAGAATACGCACGCAACGTGCACGACGAGTTGGCCGAAGGTCGGATGGTGCAAATAAACAAGGCTGGCAGGAATGTTTACTTTGCATGGTCAGGCGGAATCAACCGTGGCGACCCCCATTATTACCGCGTTCAGACACCCCACTTCCTCATCGAATTAGACGACACACAGGACAATGCCAACCACATCCATGCTGTGTGGCGCGACTTCACCGGTGATTTCGGCGAGGACCTGCTCCATCAGCACTATCAGGCCAGCCACCGAACGAAAATAGAAGCAGCTAACCGCGATCACGACAATTACAATTCTGCCAGTCTCTCGGCGAATTGTCGGCAAGAACGAAGCCGCTTGTGCGGCGGACGCTACGCGTGAGGTAGTGGAGCGGCGGTTGCCTAACGGTTGAGATAGGTTGTCGGGTCATAAGGAAGCCATCCCCATGACCCGACTTCGCAAAATGATCCTGGAAGAACTCCAGCGACGTAACTTCTCTGAAGACACCATACGCCATTACATCCGCACCGTCGAGGATTTTCGGCAACGTAAAATCGCAGGGTACCCAGCTATCTCAGCGCCGGGCAGGATGGCGCCGTTCTGGAAGGCTTGCTTGAGGCCGGCTACGAACTTTCCGCGAAAGACGCGACGAAGCACTTTGATGAAGAGAAAAAATCGCGAGCGTGATTTTATCCACTGCGTGTAGCGCCAAGCGTGCCAACTGCGAGGGAAGTGTAAAGACTACGTGGACGTAGCGCGTCGGGAGAAGTTCCTGCTGACGCGCGGCGATCCAGCGATCCCGGGCAGCCGTCTGACACTTGGGGCAGTGGCGATTACGGCAGCTGTTGTACGAAATGGTGGCGCGATGTCCGCAGCGGGTGCATTGATCGACATGACCGCCGAGTGCGGCGGTACGACACCGCGCAATGGCCAGCAACACTTTGACATGCTTCCAGCGGAGCCACTGGCGATTTCGTTCGATATTCGATAAAGGCAGCTCCTGCGCTGCGGATGAGATCGGCCACCTCAAAGGGTGGCCGACTCATCTACCCTTCCTGTGCTGACTCGTCTTTCAGTTGTAGTGAGTCCAGCGGGCTCGGTGTGGCGCTCAGGTGGCGTTTGGAGAGATGCAGGTAGACCGTCGTTTCTTTGAGACTGGAATGGCCTAACAGGATCTGAATGGTGCGCAGATCAGCGCCGGCTTCGAGCAGATGAGTGGCGAAGCAGTGACGAAG
>Ga0306921_10006974_pt1 | contig 11815 bp, 12 predicted proteins | sample sta12Cox44000080_FD_203760 | JGI IMG/M metagenome (GOLD analysis project Ga0306921, IMG submission 203760) | Lab enrichment of tropical soil microbial communities from Luquillo Experimental Forest, Puerto Rico - statoxic.12C.oxic.44.000.080 (v2)... | ecosystem: Environmental > Terrestrial >... | reverse complement strand
CATGTCGAAAGACCTGACAAACTGTCCTGGCAAAGAAGGTGTGATGATCACCGTGGAATATCCGCCGGGCAGTTCGGATCCAGTACATCGCCACTACGCACATGCATTTGTTTATGTGCTGGAAGGCTCGATCGTGATGCAGGTGAGAGGCGGAAAGGAAATGACTCTGACACCTGGTCAGACCTTTTATGAGGGTCCGGATGATGTTCACGTCATTGGGCGTAACGCAAGCAAAACACAACCGGCAAAATTCGTCGTGTTCCTCGTGAAGGACAAAGGCGCTCCGATACTGGTGCCCGCCAACTAAAATTGCAGCTGCGATCCAAGGCTGGCTGGCGAATCAGTCTCTACTCGGCGACAAAGGAGGGACTATTCCATAGAGGTTCGGGCCTTCCGTGGCCAAGCGGCCAGGGTCTGAGTTTCGGTCCTCCGAGTCGGAGGAAAGTGAACGTATCCACACGCATCGCCACCTGGGCGGTTGCGACTAAAGGTTCGTGATTTCCTTTTCCGGGCGGGTTCGTCAGTTTCCTCAGTGGTGGGGTTATCCTCAAGTTTCTTCTCGGGATACTCGTTGGTCTAATTCTGTTTCCGTTAGCATCCCTTACAATTGCTCGAACGGGTCGGCTGCCGGTCGAGGCCACGGCTGATCCCCCCTCTTGGGAGAGTTCCCTCATGAGCAGAGTAGTGGCGGCCTCCATTTCTCGCCAAGCGCCGCGAATGCAGAACCCGGTTCCTGCTACGAGTGACAACCTGCGCGCTGGCATGAAGCTTTTCCTCGATGACTGCGCCGGTTGCCACGGCGATTCGCGCAAGCGCAGCCGCTGGGGCACTACGATGTTTTATCCGCGCGTCCCGCAACTCGACCTAGAACCGACCAGCAAGCCCGATTGGCATGTTTTCTGGATTATCCAGCATGGCGTGCGTTATACCGGCATGGCCGGAAATGGGTCCTTGATGCCAGACGGAAAACATCTGGAAAATCGCGACTTTCCTGACGCACCTGCACGATCTCCCGCCAGACGTCAACGAGGAATGGCGCAGGCCGCAGCCCAGTGAGTGACATGTACCGCTCGCAGACGATAGCATTGCGGACAAAGTATCGGCGGGTTCTCGCAAATACCGTTTTCACTTTGTCCTTTCAACATCGCTCCTGGCTGACGAGCAGCACACAAGTTGTCTGCGTTTTTCTGGGATTGATCCTGATATACGGCGCAGCAGCGAGCTGGCTGCGGAGACCCAACGGCGGACAGATCACTCATCCCTTGGCGACAAGGCAGGACTCATCCGCGAAGCGAGGGTCAATGTGCAGGTGACCAATCGCCAGCTATGAATGCTCCGTCCCGTTAAGGACTCAGCCGGGGCAGGTGGTTCCTTGGCGAGCGGTCGAACTTGCCGGACCAATTCCTCAGTGAACTGTGGCTCAAAGAAGGCGAAATGCCCGGCATTCTCAAACCAGATAAATCCCTTTCGGGGAGCACTAATGTTGTGGCTGTACTCCCACACCAGGGAAGGACGACAGTAGGGATCGTGTCTTCCTTCAAAGAAGAAGATCGGAAACCTGGAAATCAAGTCCAGGCTTGGTCATGTCCAAGCTCATCAGTTGAGGAAGCAGTACCTTAGCGGAGACCTCTGGGGCACGGACAAACTCGTAATCATGCACAAAAGAATATTCCAGAGCTGACACAACGACCCGCATCATGCTCTCGAGATGGTTCTCAACAGCACGTGGTGGCGGCCCGAGCAGCGCCCCCGCCCTACTTGTACCGGTCCCACTGCACGACTGTAAAATACCTCTCCCCAGGGCGCTGAAAGGTGCGGCGCCCAAAGGAATAAAGGCGAGACCGGGCCCGCCGTGAATGAACAGGAGGATCGGGTTGTTCACGTTCTGGCCGCGCACCGGCGCGTCGCACATACTGCCCGCTGTTTCATGCTAAGACGGTGAGCTACGCGTGGAGGTTCCGGCTGGGCGGTCGAATTGAAAGTACTACTCACAATGTAGTAGTATGGATGCATAATGTAGTAGGCAAGACCCGAGGCCTTTACACGGCACGACTTGCGGTTTTCGCAGACAAGGCTTCACGCGCAATGCGGACGTTCGCGACATTATTCACGCTCATTCTTGTGGCGCTGGTTTCGACCGGGCAACTGAAAGCCCAATCTGCCGCCGTAGCCACTCTGATCAAAGCCAGCCGCCTGCTCGATCCGCGGTCGGGCAATGTGCTCTCGCCCGTCGCCGTTCTGGTTCAAGACGGTAAAGTCAAAGAAGTCGGCACACCGCAACAGGTGCAAGATCACTCGCCGCAGGGCACAAAGATCATCGATCTGGGAAGTGCGACTTTACTGCCCGGATTGATTGACGGCCACACGCATTTATTTCTCAACATCATCGTGCCGCCGGAAGCGCAGATTCAGCGCCATGAGAACGGGCTGTTTGCCCCAGGCCTGCTGCTGGCGATCGTGGAATCGCCAATCAAGCGCGCCTTGATAGCCGCGCAATCAGCGCGGGAAGACCTGGAGAGCGGAATCACAACGATCCGCAATCTCGGGCATTCAGGAATTGACGGCGACACCGAACTGCGCGACGCGATCAACGCAGGCCGTGTTCCCGGGCCGAGGATTCTGGCAGCCGGACGCAAGCTGATCGCACAGGGGTATTACGTCCAGAATCTCAATCCCGCCGCCCTGACCGAAGCGATCCTCCAGCAGGAAGTTTTGTTAGTAAACGGGACAGACCGAGCGCGTCAGGCGGTTCGACAGAATGCTTTCCAGAACGCTGACGTTATTAAGGTTTCGGCCGATGAGAACCTCTCAGTTTCTGAGCTTACAGCAGTTGTTGAAGAGGCACACCATCAGCATCTCAAAGTTGCTGTTCACGCAATCGACAAGGTCAGCATACAAACCGCGATTGACGCCGGCGCAGATTCCATCGAACACTGCAATTACGTCACTGACGACGAACTGAGGCAGATGCGCGACAAAGGCATCTTCTTCACTCTGACGACGACGTTCTACGGCAACTTCCTCACGAAAATAATGGAGCCAAGCATTGTGATGTCGGCTACGTCGCGCGCCGACAATGCGAGTTCCGATGTGCGTCTGCGGGAACGATACGGCCAGCTGGTTGAGCGAGTGCAGAAGTCCGGCGTGAAGTTTGCCGCCGGCTCTGACATGTGCTGGTTCTATCCGGGGAAGACGCGGGGAGAGGCGAGCGTGGCAACGTTTATTCATTTGCGCGAGGCCGGAATGTCGGCCCTCGACGTGATTCGTGCAGTCACTTCCAATGCGGCCGAGATGCTGGGCTGGCAGGACCGCATCGGTGCTATAGAAGTCGGCAAAGACGCCGACCTTGTGGCTGTCGCTGGCGATCCGATCTCCGACATCACGGAATTGGAGAGAGTCCGATTCGTGATGAAGGATGGACAGGTCGTGAAGAACGAATTGGGAGTTCAGTAAGCATGCGTTGATTTCACACTGCGGGGCGACGCGCAAGGCGCCCAAGCACAAATCTGACTTCAGGAAATGTAGCTATGAAGACAGCTTCGAAGCATTCTTCCTGTGCGCTGATCGCAGCGACTCTGCTGACGTTTTCCGGATCAGCATTGTGCCCCCGGCTTGCAGCCCAGACTCAAGCTCCACAGCCCGTGCAGTTCCGGGCGGACGAGATGCTGCGGATGTGGAACGCAATTGGCGACAAGCTCGTCGCCATGGCGCGGGATTTTCCAGAGGAGAAGTACGATTTTAAGGTGCAAAAGGATGAGCGTACCTTTGCCCTCAATCTCCTCCACGCCGCCGCACTAGATTTCGTCCTGATACGGAAGATTTCCGGATCAAACCTCGGGCCCGACTTCGGCGAGGGCGACAATCCTTCGCGTGACCTTTTCAAGACCAAGGCCGACGTCGTGAAGTTCGTGCAGGAGGCCGTCGCCGACGGGGCGAAAGTGATTCAACAGCAGGGGGACGCAGGGCTGGACAATACAACGAAATTTTTCGGCAACCGGCTGGTCCACAACTCCTACGCTTGGACCTTCGCCATCGAGCACAGTGCCGAGCACTACGGCCAGCTTGTGGTCTATTACCGCGCGAACAACTTGATTCCGCCCGATTCACGACGTTGAAGAAACGAAGGATACGCGTGATGTTTAGGAAAACCAGCGAGGTCGAAGGAGAATGAAATACGGACGCATTCTCTGGTTCCTCCCTATTCTTGTTCTGGCTCTGTTTGCTTTGCGGTCAGGAAAGAACATGGCCTTAGCAGCAAGCGCGCAAAAATCGCAGAGACCGCCGGCGCCGCATATCGTCGACCTGAAAGCTCCGGACGGGATCGTCCTCAAAGCGACGTACTTCGCCGCCGGCACGCCGGGGCCGGGTGCGATCCTCTACCATCAGAGCAACCGCACCCGTGAGTCGTGGGAGCAGGTCGCCCTGCAACTGGCCGCCGCGGGAATCAACACCCTCACCCTCGACGATCGTGGATACGGCGAAAGCGGCGGCACGCACGAAGGCTCCTGGGAGAAGAAACCAGGTGACCTGGAAACTGCCTTCCAGTTCTTGACCTCGCAGCCCGGCGTCCAGCGCGATGTCATTGGCTTGGCAGGCGCCGGCAGCCACGGAGTTGTCAATGAAGTAGAAATGGCTCGAAAGCACCCCTCTGACGTAAAATCCCTCGTCTTGATGTCTGGCGAGACCTTTCGACCGGGCATCGAATTTCTCCACGAAGCTTCGCAGTTGCCCGAGCTCTTCGTCGTCGCCGACATGGACGAATATCCCCCTACCGTCGAAGCCATGCTCTGGCTCTACGCCAGAGCCTCCAGTCCTATGAGGAAGCTGATCCACTATTCCGCCGCGCAGGAAGCCCCTTGGCTCTGGTACGAGAGCTACGATGCCAGCAAGGTCGCCGCCACTGGAGACCACGGCACCGATCTCTTCAGGGAGCATCCGGATCTGCCTGGGATCATCGTGCAGTGGTTTGTCACCACGCTTATCAAAACTCCAGGGCACGCCCCCGCCGATCCCCTGGCAGCCTCCGCCATCCTCAATCAGCTGGCAACACCCGGCGAAGTCGCGCAGGTTAAACAACAGCTGATCGAAGCCCGAAAAAAAGATCTCACAGCTCAGTTATGGCCAGAAGTGAGCGGCGACATCATTGGCAGCGGCCATCTGCGCGAGGGCGAGGTCAAGGAGGCCATCGAGGTCTTCCAGCTCAACCTCCTCGCTTATCCCGATTCGGCTGACGCGCACTTCAACCTTGCCGATGCTTATCAGAACGCCGGACAGAAAGACCTGGCGCGCCAGTATGCGGAGAAGGCATTGGCCATGATCGATTCCCACGCAGGGCCGCTGTCGTCGTGGTCCAATACCGAGCCGCGTCGAGCTGAGATTCGTAACGGTGTGGAGGATCTGCTGATAAATGCTCCCGCAGCGACCACTTCGGGGCGCGCCCCTGGCAGCTTGTTTCGCGACTGCCCTGATTGTCCTGAGATGGTGGTCATTCCCGGAGGGAATTTCACCATGGGCTCGTCGTCGACCGAGAAATCCTGGGCGGCGAGTCAGGTTGGCAGCGCAGAAGGGGTGGCCGATGAATCCCCGCAGCATAATGTTTCGCTGCCATCGTTCGCCATGGGGAAGTACGACGTGACGCGCGGCGAGTATGCGACTTTCGTTCACGAGACGGAACGCTCCGCCGGCGACGGATGCGGTCGGGACGGCTTCGAGTGGAAGAAGCAAGCTGACAAGAGCTGGCAGAACCCCGGGTTTAATCAGACCGATCGCGATCCAGTAGTGTGCGTTAGCTGGCAGGATGCGAAGGCTTATATCGCATGGTTGAATGGCAAAGTGCAGCAGAAGTCCTCCGCTTCAGGCGAGGGCCCTTATCGACTGCCTAGCGAATCGGAGTGGGAATATGCCGCGCGTGCCGGAACAGGCACGCGATTCTGGTGGGGTGACGATGACGCTGCGACGTCGGATCATGCCTGGTACAAGGGCAATTCGGGTGGGCGAACTCATCCGGTGGGATTGAAGTCCGCGAATGCTTTTGGTCTGTACGACATGGTCGGCAACGTTTGGCAGTGGACGGAGGATTGTTACGCGGAAAGCTACTTCGGCGCGCCAACAGATGGCCGTGCCAACGAAATCGGCGTGAGCGACCCTCGCTCCAATGGCACCAAGGAGTGCATGCGGGTAGATCGAGGAGGAGCGTTGACGTTCCGGACGTGGGCATTGCGCCCGGCCACGCGGGAGAGAAATCCAGCTGACTATCGGGACACCATTATGGGGTTCCGGTTGGCCAGGACGCTCCCTTAAACTTAAAAGCACTTTACGTCGTGAATTTCCGTGCCATTCACATTTCGCGGAGACGGGCAGGCCAGACGTCATCGAAGCATCGTCAGTTTCTTGCTTGCCGACGACCCGCTCTGAACTAACTGCTGGCCTCAACTCCTGACCAAGTCCACGGCTGCCAGATGATGACCGAGGTGCATACAATTTCGATCGTCCCGAAGAACACGTACTAAGGATAAGCGGGCGGCCGAGTACCGTTGGCCAGAGGCAGAACGAAGGTCAGCAAAGCGATGGCAAGAGTCTTAACGCTACCCGCGATGATATTCGCCAGCCGGTTCGCTCTAAACCCCAGCAGTCGAGACGCAATAATCATGGCGATGGGTATTTCCAACAAGACCGCTGAACCCAGCAGAGCCCATTGTGTGTGAGATTCGGGGTGCTGGATTGGCGAGCCAACAATATCGAACGGGGCAAGAACGTCTGCATACAGGTAGTTGAATAGCGCAAAGATCACAATAGAGACAATCGCTCCTTTGTATCGTGCATGGTCAACCTCCTGCGGAAGAGCAATGCAGGATCTGAGTTGCCCTCGCGCTCAGTCCGGCACCGGAATTGTTTTTCAAGTATCAAAAGCGTTGGTTTCCCTGTCAACGGATCGCGTGCGCTCTGCAGGTCAGTGAGGTGCAACCGCTTCGGTCGGGTGTACGCCTCCAATGACTGATTTCAGACGGTAGAAATCCGGCTCAGACACGCGGAGTCGCCGTGTCTTCGTCGTTTGGCGAGTGACGAGCCATCCGGAGGTCATCCCAGGTCCGATGTAGCGGAGGCCAGCGCCCGGCGCGTAACCACCAAACGGCCTATTCGTGAAAGTGCCGAGTGACCTCACAGAATTCCGGGAGATGAACCTGTCCGGATCGATTACCCGCGATTAACGGCGCAGCGGCGAGCTGGCCGTGGAAGCCAGAAGCGACCAGGCCACTCACCCCTTGGCGAGAAGGCAGCACTAACTCCGCGAAGCGAGGGTCAATGTGGTGGCGGACAAACCGAGGATGAATTAGTCGGAGCACGCTTACGCGTTTCTGGTTCCTAATCCGCTTAGATCTTGCAAGCCGGACTTGTGGACCACTTCGATTTTGGCACACCCACTGGCGCATTTTTCAGCACGGCGAGCCTATCGAAATGTACGATGAGTAGAGTCATGGGCCGAACCTGCGGTACCGGGATTTAATGCCGCGCACGGATACGCTGTCCCAGCAGAACGAAGACTTCATGACCATCCTCGCCCGCTTAGAGCACTGGAGGGAGCAAGGCGCGATATCGCCGGAACAGCACTCGCATTTGGCGAGCCTCTGCCGTGGAGAACCCTTCTCCCTTTTTTTTGAGCTGAACGTTCTTCTCTATGCTGGTGTGCTGGCGTTTGTTGCCGGACTTGGCTGGACTGTCACCACCTGGTCGCAACAACTCGGTGACGTTCTCGTCCTGGCCATTCTCTCCACCATCCTCGCCGCCTGTTTTTGGTACTGCTTTTCCCGCGCGCCCGCTTGGTCCCTCGCGCAAACGCCTGCACCGAGTGCGGTCTTCGACTACGTGCTTTACCTAGGCAGCCTCGTCTGGTGCATAGAACTCGTTTACCTGGAGAACCGGTTCCACGTGCTCTCCGGACAATGGGATTTCTATCTCCTGGCGACAGCAGTATTCTTTTTCTTCCTCGCTTATCGTTTCGACAATCGGTTCGTGCTGTCGCTCGCTTTGTCGTCACTTGCCGGATGGTTCGGGCTGACGATCTCGCACGGGCCGTCCCATCAGGACGCGGCGTACCGCCGATATGCCCTTCTCTATTGCCTACTGGTCGGCCTCGGCGGGGTGCTTCTTCAGCGGCGCGGTGCGAAACCGCACTTCTTCGGCACGTATCTGAACATCGTGGCCAACATTTCGTTTTGGGCATTGCTCTCGGGCGTGTTCAATCGGCGAGGCTACGGGGTATGGTTTCTGGCCCTGCTTGTTGCCTGTGGCGCGTCTCTCGCCTGGGGCCTGACGCGCCGGCAGTTTGCCTTCGTTGCTTATTCCGCAGTCTATGGCTACGTGGGTGTTAGCTCGATACTCATCCGCGGCATCACTGACGAAATTGTTGTCTTGGGCTATTTCGCCTTTACCGCAGTTGCGATGCTGGTGGCGCTGGTCCAGATCGCGCGCCACTTCGGGAGGCCGGCATGAGACTCTACAGTGCATCGAGCGAAGAGACTCTTCGCGCCCGCAAACTCCTGGCGGACTGGGCCGACGAGGGCCTCCTCACTCAGGCGCAGTACCAGCGTCTGGAGCAGGAGACGGTCTGTGAGCTGCGCACCACCAACATTTTTCTGCGGCTTATCTTGTTCCTCTTCACACTGATCGGCGTGGGCGCGGCCGCCGCACTATTTCTTGTGAGGTCATCGGACCAAACCATTTTCCTCCTGATCTACGCAGCCGTCTGCTACGCGGCGGCCGAAGTCGCTGTTTCCCAAGCCCATTTGTATCGCTATGGGATCGAGGAAGCGCTCGCCGTCTGCTCGGTTGGTTTTCTTTGCGCGGGAATGCAGGCCGCCCTTTTCAGGGTCAGCCCTTATTCGCCTAAGCCAAACGGATTCCAGTTCCTGGTTCCCGCTGCCGGCGCTGTCTTTTCGCTCTGGATCTGGCGCCGCTTCGGGCTCTGGTATGCATTTCTCGCCGCAATGGTCTTCGCCCTCTTTGTGCCGGGCTACTGGACCTCTTCCCACTCGGCGCAGCATGTGATCGTCGCCATGCTCTATGCAATCGGGCTCACAGGTGTAACCGCGGTGCGTTCCCGCCAGCACTTCGATTACGTCGAGGATGATTATTCCCACGTCGAAGCGTTTCTCTGGCTCGGCATCTACTTGGCCATCAACCTCCGGCTTTCGTCGTTGGACCTGCGCGCCCAGTGGTGGGGCGGCGGCACTAGGGCCGCCTCCGAATTCGCGAGGTCGTTTTACTGGACAACGTGGGTGCTGGTCTGGGTCCTGCCGCCCGTCGTACTCACGCGCGGGGTTCGGCAGAAGGACCGCTTCGTCATCGCGGTGGGCGCGATTGTCGCCGTCCTGACCCTGGTCTCCAATAAACCCTATCTCGGCTGGCCAAGGCACACTTGGGACCCGATGCTTCTTGGCATCCTGTTGACCGGCGTTGCCTTGTTCATTCGACTCTGGCTTGCTCGTGGCCCGGAAGGAATTCGCGGTGGCTTTACCGCCGCGCGCCTATCGGGAAAGGACAAACGGTGGATGAACGCCAGCTCCGCCGTATTGGGTCTGGTAACACCTCAGTCGATAACGCCAAGCCCGCAAACAACGAGTGCAGACGTTCGCTTCGGTGGGGGAGCTTCGGGAGGCGGAGGTGCAGGCGGCGATTTTTGAAGGGCACTCAACTGCCGATTATTCCCGGTAAACGGCGCACGAGCGAGTTGTATGTGGGAACCCAGGCGTGAACAGATGACTCACCCTTTGGCGACAAGGCAGGACCTATTTCCCAGAGGTTCCGACGAGAAAACTGCCGAGGCCGCTGATGCTTATCGTCAACTGGCCGGCGCTTTTGAAAAAGGAATGATGGCCGCTCGCAAAGTCAAAGCTCCGGTAGCGTCAGGATTTGTCGGCGCAATCGCCGCATGGCCAGTGGGACGGTTGCTGCAACCACAATTCTGGGGCAGTTATGTCGGCCAACCGGAAGCGAAGGGAGCCGAACATTGGCACTCGATGAAAAATTGTTAACGGCGACGTCAACGCGGCCAGAGAGCAGAACTGTGGGTTTTACTTTACCGAGTACTGGCGCGCGTCCATGCAGGCGGAGAAAGCATTCTTGAATGTAGCCAGCGCCTGTTGCTGCTGCGCTTGAGTTTTCTGCTCTGCCTGTTGCTCAGCCTGTTTATTGGCTTTCTTCTGCTGCCGCCGACCGCGTACGGCGCCGGCCGTAGCTCCGACGGCCGCTCCCGTGCCGGCGTCCCCGGCAATTGCCCCAACGGCTGCACCGCCCGCTGCGCCACCGGCGGCACCCTTTGCGCCCCCGCCCTTGGCTTTCTGTGCTTCTTGCGGTGGCGGTGGTGGGGCGGCCGGATCGACGCCCGATTGCTGTTTGGCCGAGTTGTAACATTCATTTTCGTCCTTGGTTTGCTGGGCCTGACTCTGCTGGTTCTTGGGATAAACAAACACGCCCAATTGTGAAGCGATGGCCGATCTCCCCGAAGCGGCGGTCTGTCCCTGCGTTGTGCCGGGAGTGGCCTGTGCGGGCGCTTGTTCGACCATCGTACCCGCGGCAAACAGTGCAATTACCAGCGCTGCCCGCTTTACTGGGTATCTCATCTCCGTCCCCTTCTGAACTGAACTTCCCTTTAGTTCCCACAGCTCCACACCATTACATTCCGTCAGGGAGTCGAACGCCACTGCTTTCTTTTGCTTGGACGCGCGGCAGGTTTACAAAACGTCGCCTCACGCAGGACCCGTAATCCCCATGACGGCAGCACAAAGAATGGCCCTCAATTTACTCTCCATCGTGAAAGATAATCCCAGGCGTGCCAATGCCCGCCCTGTTGGAATGTTGAATTTACAGCCGCTTGGCTGCGGCCCGGCGGGGTTTGAGTGATGCCAAAATATGCTGAGTTATGCACAGATAGCCGGGGTCTAGCCGGGGCAGCCGGGCTCGACAGCAGCAACTAGAAGCCGCTGTGCGCAAAGCCTGGGATGCACCAGCAGGCGGCCTGATCCCGGCACTAGCTTCGGCGAGCATCAATTGAGGCTGGCCCGGGAAATTAGTCGGGGGAAAATTATGCGGGCCGCTTTCTCCGGCCATTCGTTTTTCTAGTGTTTGCAATAACTTGGCCCTCACTGGAACCCGAGTCGAACACTCCTGAGGGGTGCTGAGCAATGCCACGATAGCCCTCAAGTGACCCTCATTCTTCACATGGTCCGCCGAGGCACATTTTCGCCATTTCTTCTTGCCCGTCGGTCCGACGATCTCGGTGGGGGTCACGGGATAGCATCTGACACGCTGGACAGGTTTTGCGGACCGCTCGAACCGGTGCGCGGGAGATTTCCCCGAAGTTCTCAGGCCAGGTACGATTGGCAGCGCCACACACCAGCAAAGCCCATTTTGATAGTACTGGACCAAAATGCTTTGTGGGACGGACAGAATCGGTCGATGCCCCACGTGGAAGTCACTTGATTTTGGTTAAGAGCCAGCTGACCAAACCCGCATTCACGATCATCTCTGCTAGCCGCCCAGGAAGCACAAGTTCCACACGATCTGTACCGCAAGGAGCAGCAAGACTCGCACTGGGATACTCACACGAACGTAATCTTTCCACAGAGAACTTCCGGGTTAACGTGACGGGATGGTCAATGGTGCGTGTGTTTGAGTCAGCGCGTGGTGAGCGCGCGTGTTGACCGGGCGTGTGGAGGGGCGGGCAGGGCGGGCGCGCGCGGAGGGCGTGGGTTTGCAGGAGAGCGCGCGGGCTGCTCTGGATCGAGGGCTGATCTCTTGGGCTGAGGTTGCCCTTCGA
>Ga0306921_10006972_pt1 | contig 11818 bp, 10 predicted proteins | sample sta12Cox44000080_FD_203760 | JGI IMG/M metagenome (GOLD analysis project Ga0306921, IMG submission 203760) | Lab enrichment of tropical soil microbial communities from Luquillo Experimental Forest, Puerto Rico - statoxic.12C.oxic.44.000.080 (v2)... | ecosystem: Environmental > Terrestrial >... | reverse complement strand
GAGCGTGAGATCGGTCCCGACGAGATCGGCGTTCTCGAGCGGACCGAGAACGGCAAGACGACGTCCGAAGCTCGCCTTGATGACAGTGTCGACCGTCTCCGCATCGCAAATGCCGTGCTCCACCAGCGATATTGCCTCGCGCCATAGCGCATGCTGCAGGCGGTTGCCGACGAAGCCGGGAACGTCCTTCTTGACATGCACCGGCATTTTGCCCGCCGCCTTGTGCAGCGCGATGGTCCATTCGATGGCTGCTGGTGCCGTCCACTCGGTGCCGATCACCTCGACCAGCGGCACGAGATAAGGTGGATTCCACCAATGCGTGCCAAGCGCGCGCGAGCGGTCGCGCAAGCCCTCCATGATCTTGGTGATCGGGATGACCGAAGTATTGCTGGCGAGAATGGCATGCGAGGGGGCGTGCTTTTCGATTTCGGCGAACAATTTCTGCTTGAGCGGCAGGTCCTCGAGCACAGCCTCGACAACGTAGTCCGCCTCGCGCACGGCGGCTGCCAGCTGGAGCATCGGATGCACCCGCTGGACCGCCGATTCATCGTCTCCGAGATCCCGGAGATTGGCCAGGATGCGCGAGGTTGCGGTGTCGAGCGAGGCCATGACGGAATCGTGGATGCGCACGTCGTGGCCTGCGAGCGCAAACACCTGGGCGATGCCGTGCCCCATGAGGCCGGCACCAATGACGGCAATGCGCGCGCGCTCCGGCACCGTCATCCCGCCGTATAACCGCCATCGGCGTAGAGAATGTGCCCGGTGTAGAAGTCCGACGCTTTCGAGGCGAGAAACAGAAGAGGACCCGCGAGATCGGACGGCTCGCCCAGGCGCCCTTTGGGAACGCGGGTAAGAAATCCCTTGCGCACGTCACGCGCGCGGTCGCTGTCCTCGAACATCCATTGCGTGAGCGGAGAGCGAAATACGGTCGGACCCAAGGCATTGACCGTGATCCCGGCTTCCCCCCACTCGCAGCCGAGCGCCTTGGTGATCCCGTCGACGGCCGATTTCGAGGCGCAGTAGGCGGTGTAGCCGGCGGGATGGCCGAGCAGCCCGCGCGCCGACGACATCAGGATCACCTTGCCGCCCTGCCCCTGCTTGAGCATCTGCCTGCCGACGGCGCGCGCGATCAGCCAGGATTGGGTGACATTGGCGTCCATCACGTCGAGGAAATCCTCCGCCTTCTGCTCGACGATCTTGGACACCTTGTTCTGCCCGGATGCCACCACCAGAATATCGACGCGACCGAATTTCTTCACTGCCGCCTCGACGATGGCATCGCAATTGGCCTCGGAGCTCGGTCGCCGGGCCACGATCTCGACCTCGCCGCCGAGCCTCTCACACTCAGCCGCAATCTTCTGCAGCGCATCGGCCTTGCTTGCGCAGAGCACGACGTTGGCGCCCGCGGCCGCAAGCACCTTGGCCGCAAGCGCGCCGAATGCGCCGGTTGCCCCGGTCACGATCGCAGTGTTGCCGCGAATGTCGAACAGGGACAGCGGATTTTTGAGAAAGTCCTCGGACATCGCGAGGCTCACTTCTGCGGTGTCGAGACAGCGACCAGCATGGTCACGACATCATTGCCGCGATTGACGATTTCGCGGGTCTCGTTCGGGCCGATAAAGCAGGAATCGTTGGCCTTGAGCACGCTCTCTTTCCCGCCGGCAATGAGCGTGAGCTCGCCCGAGAGCACATAATAGACCTTCTCTGTGGGCGAGGCGTCGGGGCCTGCCCCGCCGCCGGGCAGAAAATGCGACAACCCCACCGTGAACTGCCTGGGGCCCCCGGCATCGAGCCCGAACAGGCGCAGCGAGCAATAGGCGCGGTGATTGGGCGCCTCGTAGGGCCTGGCTTCGCTCAGATGTTTCACTTGCATCAGAACTTCTCTCCACGCTCGATCCGATAGGACCCCTTGGGGTCGATGATGGCGACGAGACGAATGATGCAGCCGTCACCGCGTTCCCAATTCCACGGAAACAGCGCAAAGGTGCAGCGCCTTCCCGTCACCTTGTCGATGTCGCCACCGACGTTCTCGATGCCGAGAATTCCGTTCTTGAACAGGATGCGGTGGACCGGCTCCCAGTCGGGAAAGTCCTCTTTCCAGTCGCGCCCGCCCGACCACTGCCGGTACTCCTCGGCGAGATGCGGGTGCAGCGGGCCGTTTCGTTGCGGGCCGATGGCGGTGGCAAGCGGATGGTCGTTCGCCTGGGTGTCGTGGCCCACCACCTTCACCTTTTTCTCGACGAACCACTCGCCGGCCGACGGCACGAATCCGGGTGCGCGGCAGAAATAATCCTCGTTGTCCTCGTAGACCTTGTGCCAGCCGGTGTTGACGATCACGACATCGCGCGGGCGCACCACGGACCCGGCCGCTTTTTCCAGATCGTCATAGGTGATCGGCTCCCATTTCTTCTTCGGGATCGAGACCACGATCCCGGAGCCGAAGAAATGCGGCAGCGGGACCTCGTCGATAAAGGGCGTGCCCTGCACCACGTGCGCCGGCGCATCAATGTGGGTGGTGTTGTGCATGCTGGTGGTGATGCGCTGCGACAGCACCCCCGATTTGGCATGGTAGTGGATACGCTCGATCCTCACGTCCTCGAAATAGGGCCAGTTCGGAGATTGATAGCCGAAGCGGTGGGAGAGGTTATAGAACTCAAGCCCCATGCTGTTGTTGTTATTTTCCTCGAACGTGACACCACGAATTTTCTTTGCCACCGCATCCCTCCGCAGACCTGGTAGCCCGGGTTGAGCGAAGCGAAACCCGGGATCAAGCCGGATGTCGCCATAGCGTGTCGAAAGCGCGTGTAAACGCGTTTATCGCTCCATCCGGGCTACGTTTCAGCTTTTTGCTCGAATGTGACATTCCGTTGTTCTGATGACCTTTCCCTTCCATTTGCCCCTTCCATTTGCGGCCTCAGATGCACGCCAACTTGCTTGCCGGCTCGTCCATTTGATACGGTTTCGCCAACCACACGGTACAGAAAACAAGGGCGAGGAACAACTCGGGGGCGCGCCATGGTCCGCAAGATTGCCGTCGAGGAACACTTTCTCTCTCCCGGTTTCGAGGAATACTGGGCGCCGACCGTCGTCGATCTTCCATCCAAGCGAAGGGAGGAATTCCACGCGCGTCTCACCGACTTCGGCGAGATGCGGCTCAAAGCGATGGATGCGGCCGGCATCGAGCGTTGCGTCCTCTCGCTCGCCGGACCAGGCGTGCAGGCGGAAACCGATGCTGCGACCGCAATCCGCAGGGCGCGCGCCGCGAACGATTTCCTTGCTGGCGAGATCGTCAAACGCCCCGACCGTTACAGCGGCTTCGCCCATCTGCCGATGCAGGACGCCAGCGCCGCAGCCGACGAGCTCGAGCGCTCGATGCACGAGCTCGGGTTGTGCGGGGCGATGATCAACGGCCACACCAACGGCCAATACCTCGACCATCCCTCGCTATCCCCGTTCTGGGAGCGAGCCGAGCAGCTCGCAGCTCTCATCTACCTGCATCCAGCCGATCCCATTACGCCCTCCCCGGTCCTGGAAGGGCACAAAGGCCTGCGACGCGCGACCTGGGAATGGACATTCGAGACGGGATCGCACGCGCTCCGGCTGGTGTTCGGGGGCGTATTCGACCGCTTTCCGCAGGCGAGGCTTGCGCTCGGGCATCTCGGCGAAACGCTGCCCTTCCTGCTCTGGCGCTTCGACAGCCGCGCGGGTCCCGACTTCTATGCGGTGGGGCTGAAAAAGCTTCCCTCGCAATACATCAAGGACAACATCGTGGTTGCCACTTCCGGCATGTGCTCGGCGGATCCGCTCAACTGCACCTTGAGCGCGCTCGGGTCTGATCGCGTGATGTTCGCCGCCGATTACCCGTTCGAATCGGTCGCGGAGGCCGCGCATTTCATCGACAACGCTCCCATCAGCGATGCAGTCCGCGAGGACATCTGTTTCAAGAATACCGCCAGACTGCTGGGGCTGCCGGCGGCATGAGCGACATCGCGGCGCCCTCGTCGGTCGACGACATCGTGGCGCGGGTCGAGCGCCTGCCAACCTCATGGTGGCAGATCAAGACCCGCATTATTGTCGGCACCGCGACTTTCTTCGATGCCTACGATGCGCTTGCCATCGCATCGGTGCTGCCGGTCGTGGCTCCGCTCTGGAAGCTTACGCCACCCCAGATCGGTTATTTGATCTCGGCAGGGTTTCTCGGCCAGCTGGGCGGCGCACTGCTCTTCGGCTGGATTGCCGAGCGCCACGGGCGCATGCCGGCGATGGTCTGGTCGATTGCCCTGTTCTCGGTGATGAGCCTCGTTTGCGCGCTCGCCTTCGATTACTGGTCGCTGCTCATCTTTCGCACCATTCAGGGGATCGGGCTCGGAGGTGAGGTCCCTGTCGCCGCGGTGTTCATCAGCGAGCTGGCGAAGGCCAAGGGGCGCGGCCGGTTCGTGCTCCTCTACGAGCTGGTCTTTCCGATCGGGCTGGTGACGGCAAGCCTGACCGGGCTGTGGGTCGTGCCGCGGCTTGGCTGGCAATACATGTTCGTCATCGGCGCCCTGCCCGGCTTTCTCGCTCTGGTCCTGCGCCGCCTGCTGCCGGAATCACCGCGCTGGCTGGCGGTGCGCGGCCGTCATGCAGAGGCGGAAGCTGCCATGAAGCTCATCGAGAGCGAGACGCAGAAGGCGACGCGACAGCCGCTGCCACGGCCCAAGCCGGTTGTCGCCACGCTGGGGAAGCCCGCTTCGCTTGCCGACCTCTTCGGTCCGCTCTACCTGCGGCGAACGCTCGTGGTCTGGGTGATCTGGTTTTGCGCCTATTCGGTCAACTACGGCCTCGCCATCTGGCTGCCGACGGTGTACCGCACAATTTTCAAGCTGCCGCTCGAGCAGTCGCTGATCTATGGATTGATCACCCAGGCCGTCGGCCTGCTTGGCACCCTGATCTGCGCGCTCGTCATCGACCACGTCGGGCGCCGGCTCTGGTTCGCATGCTCGTTCGCGGCGGCTGCGCTGGCCTTAGCCGCGCTCGCAATGTACCCCGCACCCACCGCCGAGCAGGTGCTGACTTGCATGACCATTGCGTATTTTTTCATCAGCAGCGTGAATATCGGCGTTTACCTGTATACGCCCGAGCTCTATCCGACGCGCGTGCGCGCCGTGGCTGTGGGAACCGCCACGGCCTGGCTGCGGTTTGCCTCCATGGTCGGACCGACGGTGGTAGGCACGATGATCGCCTCGGGCCTGCCGGCCGTGTTCCTGACCTTTGCCACTGTCGCGGGCCTTGCGGCGGCGATCACCGCACTGTTTGCGGTTGAGACCAAGGGCCGCGTGCTGGAAGAAGCCTCGCCTTGATAACCATCGGGAGAAAGTTGATGCGCGTCCTGCAGATGAGCTTCGCGGCTAGCATCCTTGCGCTGTCGGGCGCTACCGGCGCGAGCGCCGATAATCCCGTCAAGATCCGCCTCTCCTGGGTCGCACCGGTGACCAACTGGGCATCCATCATGCTGGAGAAGAAGGAGCTGGCGAGGCATCTCGGCACGTCCTACACGCTCGAGCCGGTTCGCTACCCCGGCACGCCGCCGATGGTCACCGCGCTCGCCAACAACGAGCTCGAAGTCGCCAATCTCGCCTATTCCACGCTGGCCATCGCGATCAAGAACGCGGGCATGGACGACCTGCGCGTCATCGCGGACGAATTCCGCGACGGAGTGCAAGGCTACTACTCGCAGGAATACATGGTCCTGGCCGATGGGCCGATCACGAAGATCGAGGACCTCAAGCGCAAGGTGGTGATGACCAACGCCGCCGGAAGCGCGATCGATGTCGCCATGCGCGCCATGTTGCGCAAGCATGGCCTCGAGGACAAACGCGATTACACCATGGTGGAGTCCCCCTTCCCGACCATGCGCGCCATGCTGTCGGAGAGGAAGGTCGACATGATCCCGGCGGTCATCCCGTTCTCCTATGATCCCGAGCTGCGCAAGATTGCCCGTACGCTGTTCGTTCAGCGCGATGCGATCGGGGTCACCGACATGATCGTCTGGACCGCGCGCAAGCCCTTCATCGACAAAAATCGCGCCGCCATGGTCGATTTCATGGAGGATACCTTGCGCATCACCCGCTGGTTCCTCGATCCTGCGAATCACGGCGAGGCGATGGCGATCGCGGGCCGGCTGACCAAGCAGCCGCCCGAGCGCTACGACTGGCTGTTCACCCATCGCGACGCCTTCCACGACCGCAACATGCTGCCGGACCTTGAGGCGCTGCAGAAGAATGTCGACATGACCCACGAGCTGGGCTTTGTGCCCTCCACGCTTGACGTCAAGAAACATACCGACCTGAGCATCGTCGAAGAGGCCGCAAAACGGCTCAATTGATGCCGGCCGACCGCGCAGCGAAAATTCGCATCCAAGGCCCGGCGCTGGCGCGCTTTGTTGCCGCGCTGTTCGAGGCTGCGGGCGTAGCGCCGGGCCTGGCGTCGGAATGGACGACCTCGCTCATCTGGGCGAACCTGCGCGGCGTCGATTCCCACGGCGTGCTGCGGGTACCCCGCTACGTCGCCCTCCTGAAAACAAAAACCATAAACCCCAGGCCGGATATCAGGCTTGAGCGCCGGGCGGGGGCAATCGCGGTGCTGGAAGCCGATCGGGCCCCGGGGGCAATCGCGATGGCGCACGCCATGCGAGAGGCGATGGATGTGGCACGCGAGACCCGACTCGGATGGTGCGCGGCTCGCAATATCACGCATGCCGGAGCGATCGGCTATATCGCGCTCAAAGCCGCAGAGGGCGGCATGGCGGGCATTGTGATGACGGCATCCGGGCCGCTCATGGCCTACCACGGCGCGCGCATTTCCGGGGTATCGACCAACCCTCTCGCGATCGCCTTCCCGGCCGGCAGGCGGCCGCCCTACCTCCTGGACATGTCAACCTCGACGGCCGCCATGGGCGCACGCGACGCAGGACGCGACGTCCCGCGCGGCTGGGGCCTCGATGCGGAGGGCCGCGAGACGACCGATTCCGCCAAGGTGGCGACGCTCCTGCCAATGGCCGGGCCGAAAGGCTCGGGGCTCTCTTTCATGATCGAGTGCCTTGCCAGCCTCACGGTCAACAATCCGATCGTGGCGAGCGCGCTCGAAGCCGGCGGAAGGCTGGATGATCCGTTCCTCAACGGCGTTGCCATTGCCCTCGATCTGTCGGCCTTTGGCGACCCCGAAGCAATCCGCGCCCAGGCGGACCGGCTCGGAGACGCCATTCTCGCGTTGCCGAAGGCGGCCGGCATCGAGCGCATTTTTCTGCCCGGCGAGCGCGGTGACACCATCTTGCAGGAACGCGAGCGAAGCGGAATTCCGCTCCCGCGCGGCACCTGGGCGCGCCTGCTCGCAACCGCCGAGGGTCTGGGCGTTACGCCGCCGAATATTTCAGATTAAATTAGGTTATACTGGCGTATCCGGTCCTTGTGGGGGCAGGGTCCCCGGCATGGTGGACCGGCAGGTCCGGTTGCGGGATACCGCATGGCCATTACGAGCACAAAACGCCCAGGCGCAGCGCCGCCCGACAAGCTCGAGGTTCTGCGCAACCATTCGCTGTTCGGACGACTGCCTCCAGCGGCGATCGAGCACCTCGGCTCGTACGTGAAGAGACGCAGTCTCGCGCGTGGTACCAGCATTTTCGCCAAGGGCGATCCGGGAAGCGGGCTGATGGGTGTCCTTTCCGGCTCCGTGAAGATCACCGTGCCGTCTGCCGACGGCCGCGACATCCTGCTTGTCATCATGCATGAGGGTGACATCTTCGGAGAGATTGCATTGCTCGATGGTCATCCGCGCACCGCCGATGCTACGGCGATGACGGATTGCGAGCTCATGGTGATCGAGCGGCGAGACTTTGTCCCCTTTCTGCGCAGTCAGCCGGACCTGACCTTGCAGATTGTCGAGATGTTGTGCTCGCGCCTGCGGCGCACGACCGAGCAGGTGCAGGATGTGACGTTCCTGAATTTGCCGACACGGCTCGCCAAAGCGCTGATTCGATTGAGCACCGAGGGGCAAGGAGTGGCTGCTGCATCGAAAAAGCTCGCGATTACGCAGCGCGAGATCAGCCAGCTCATCGGAAGGTCGCGTGAGAGCACCAACAAACAGCTGCGCATCTGGGCCAAGCATGGCTGGATAAGACTGGAACGCGGCGCAATCACGGTGCTGCGCCGTGACCGGATCGCGGAGATTGCCGAGAACGAATCGGAGCTCGATCCGTTCTGAAGGCTTGCCGGCCGCCGGTAGCGCGCGCGCCCCAGGCGCTGCGGTGGCGGCTATGTCGAGGGCGGAACGCCACTTTGTCACCACTCACTCCGGCGCCCGCAACCGGTAGCCGATGCCCGTCTCAGTCAGGATGTATTGCGGCCGCTCCGGATCGGTCTCGATCTTCTGCCGCACCTGTCGCACATAGACGCGCAGGTATTGCGCGTCGGTGAGATCGTCCCAGAGGTGTCCAAGCAGAAACTTGTGGGTCAGCACCTTGCCGGCATGCTGCACAAGCAGGCGCAGAAGCTCATATTCCTTCGGAGACAGCTTCACCTCCTTGTCCCCCACTTTCACGATGCGCCGCACAAGATCGACGGAAAGATCGCCGGTGTGGAAAACCGGCCGCTCGCCCTGCACCTGTAGCTGGTGACGCAGCGCTGCCCGCATGCGAGCGAGAAGCTCTTCCATTCCAAACGGCTTGGTCACATAGTCATCAGCACCCAGATCGAGCGCCGCAACCTTGGCCGTCTCATCGCCGCGGCTCGACAGCACCACGATCGGCGCCCGCTCATTGCGCGCGCGCAACATGCGCAAGAGATCCAGGCCTTGCACATCGGGAAGACCTAGGTCGAGGACGATCAGATCCGGCCCCTGCTCGATGAGCTCGAGCGCGGCCTTTCCGTTCGGCGCCTCCATGATCTGGTAGCCCTGCGCCGCAAGCCCCATGCGCAGGAGCTTGCGGATAGGGGGCTCGTCATCGACGATAAGCACGCGAAGCGGGGCCGCGCTCATGCGGCCGTATCCAGCTGCGCGCCCGCGGCAGGAACCGGCAGGCGGATCGTGAACACGGCGCCCGGTCGGTCGGTACGATTGCTGCCCGATATCGTTCCGTGCATGGCTTCCACGAAACCGCGCGAGATCGCAAGACCGAGCCCGGTGCCGGCCCGGACTTGATCGACTTTCCTTGCCCGATAGAACTTGTCGAAGATGTGATCGAGGTCGGCGGCCGGAATCCCCTCGCCCTCATCCAATACCTGGATGGCAACGAAATCCCCATCCCGCCAACTCCTGATGCGCACGGTGCTCCTGGGAGGAGCATATTTCGCCGCATTGTCCAGGAGGTTGAACAGAGCCTGCTCGAACAGGACCGGATCGACCTCAACCATCGGCAAGTCATTGGCGAGATCCACATCAATGCGATGTTGTGCGAGCATCTTGCTGGCGCGCTCAAGGGCGCTGCCGACTATCTCCCCGAGGTCATGCAAGGCGGAGTTGGGAACAACTGCCCCCGATTCCAGCCTCGTCATATCGAGCAGATTGGCGATGAAGCGATTGAGCCGCTCGGATTCGTCGACGACGGTAGCGAGGAGATCCCTTTTCGCCTGCTCATCGAGCGCGCTTGACAGGGTTCGCAGGGTAGTTGCGGCACCCAGCACCGCCGCCAGCGGCGTTTTCAGGTCATGCGAGATCGAGGTCAGCAACGCCGACCGCAAGCGGTCAGTTTCGATCGTCCGCCTGGCGCGATCCATGTCCTCGACCAGATGAATCCGTTCAATCGCGAGCGCGCTTTGGTCAATCAGCGCGTCGAGCAGGCGCCGCTGGTCCGGGGTCAGCAAGGGTCCCGGCTTGTCGCTGTCAATTCCCATGATTCCAATGGCGCCGCGGCCGGTGCGCATCGGGAGAAACAGACGTTTCGCCCCGGGCAGGGTTTGCGAGCCGCGCCCGGCGGCCCGGTTGTTCTGCCACGCCCAGTTCGCAGCCGCGACATCAGCTTCGTCCAGCACGTCCTCCGGCGGGTAGCCTGCCTTCACCGTGATGGAGCCGTGCTCGGGCAGCAGCAGCACCACCCGCACCTTCAGCATGAGCGCCGTCTGATAGGCGGTTGCCCAGAGGACGTCGTCCATGGTGCCGACGCCCGCCAGCTTGCGGCTGAAGGCATACAGCAGCTCGAGCGTGCGCACGCGCTCATGGGCGGCCACCGTCTGAGTGCGGCCGCGGGCAGCAAAGTGCGACACCACGATCGCCACCGCCATGAAGAATATGAAAGCCGCGACATTGGTGGGATCGGTAATGGTGAAAGTGTAGATCGGTGGAAGAAAGAAAAAATTGTAGCAGAGTGAAGCAGCGACCGTTGCGAGCAGTGACGGCCACAGCCCGAACCGCACGGCGACGGCGACCACCGCCGTCAGAAATACCAGATCGACGTTCTCAACTCCGAGCAACGGCTGGATGGCCTCGCCCACGCCGAGGGCCACGGCAACCACCAGCAGCGCACCCAGATATGGCCAAGGCTCGAACGGTGCGGAGCTCTCGGCCGCGCGTACCGACTTTCTCGGAATCGGATCACGCGCGAGCTCCTCACCGGCGATGACATTGACGCTGATATTGCCGGAGCGGCGGACCAGCTCGTGCACGATCGATCCGTGCAGAATCTCGAACCAGCGCGATCGCGTGGACTTGCCGATGATGATCTGAGTGATGTTGTTGGCGTGCGAGAAGGCAACCACATCATCGGCCACGCTGCGCTCGCCGCCCGGGACCGTGATCGCTTCCCCTCCCAGCGCCTCCGCCAGTCGCAGTGTGTCGGCGACCCGGTCACGCTCCTCCTCGCTGAACTGCAGGCTGCGCCTGGTCTCGATGTAAAGCGCGGTGAACGGCGCGTGCAGGCGGTCGGCGAGCCGTTTGGCGTAGCGAACCAGGCCGGCCGCGCGCGGGTCCTCGCTGATGCAGACCAGGATGCGCTCGCCGGCTGCCCACGGCCCCGGGATGGCATGCGCCTGCATATGGGTGAGCAGTTGCTCGTCTACGCGCTCGGCGGTGCGGCGCAGTGCCAGCTCGCGCAATGCGGTCAGGTTGCCAGGCGAGAAATAATGCTCGAGCGCCCGCTCGGCCTGCTTGGGGACGTAGACCTTGCCTTCGCGCAGCCGCTGGATGAGATCGTCAGGAGTAATGTCAACGAGCTCGATCGCGTCCGCACGATCGAACACGGAATCCGGCACCGTCTCACGCACCTGCACATGCGTGATCTGGGCCACTACGTCATTCAGGCTCTCGATGTGCTGGATGTTGACGGTCGTATAGACGTTGATGCCGTGATTGAGGATTTCCTCGACATCCAGGTAGCGCTTGGGATGGCGGCTGCCGGGCGCGTTGGTATGGGCGAGCTCATCGACGAGCACGATTTGCGGATGCCGGGCAATGACAGCGTCGAGATCCATTTCCTCGAGCCACTGTCCCTTGTATTCGAGCCGGCGGCGCGCAATGACCTCGAGCCCATCGAGGAGAGCCTGCGTCTCCACTCGCCCGTGCGTTTCGACGATGCCGACGGCGATGTCGTAGCCGTCCGCTTTTCGGGCACGTGCCTGCTGCAGCATCTCATACGTCTTGCCGACACCGGGCGCCGCACCGACGAAGATCTTGAGCCGCCCAGCGGGACTTTCCTCGCGCCGGGCAGACTCGAGCAGCGCCTCGGGCGATGGCCGCTGGTCAGAGTTGCGCCATTGCTCGGCCATCGGAATCAATCTCTGCGCCGTGCGGCTATTGCTCGCATTATGCGAGCATCGCTGGGCCACGCATATTAGCGGGCTGCCTCGCGATC
>Ga0306921_10006970_pt1 | contig 11819 bp, 11 predicted proteins | sample sta12Cox44000080_FD_203760 | JGI IMG/M metagenome (GOLD analysis project Ga0306921, IMG submission 203760) | Lab enrichment of tropical soil microbial communities from Luquillo Experimental Forest, Puerto Rico - statoxic.12C.oxic.44.000.080 (v2)... | ecosystem: Environmental > Terrestrial >... | reverse complement strand
AACCCCTTTCCCTCCATCCCCTCCGCCGCCGGTCGTCCGGCGTTGTTCGGGGACTTCCCAGGTACTGTAGGGCTGTCCGACTTCCCAAGTCCGTTCGTCATCGGCGTGCGTCCTTAGACTTCCCGACACGTCCCAAAGCAACTGCGGCCCAGAGCGGACTTGGGATCTCCCGGTTCCCGTGCGAGGTGTCTCCGTACGTGCTCGGGGTCTCTGACCGCGCGGGACTCTGGTACACCTCGCGATATCGGTGCACCCGATGGGGCCTTCCGCTTTCTCCTACGGCGTCGGCGTCCCGGAGTGAATTTCTTACGCGGCTGAATACCCGGCCCGCACGGTCCCCTGCCAACGCTTCGACGCCGCCCTCTCGAGCGGCTCCGCATGACTCGGGGCCGATGTGGGTCGCTACTCCACTTTCGTGTGACTTTTTCATTCACTACAACCTCGCCGGTTTAACCGGCGCACAGGAGAAACAAAATGAAAATCAAACTAACAAGCGTATACGTGGATGACCAGGAGAAGGCGCTCCGCTTCTATACAGAAGTGCTGGGCTTTGCCAAGAAGGCCGATTTCAGTCAGGGCCCCTACCGCTGGCTGACCGTGGCCTCGCCCGAGGAGCCCGACGGCACTCAGCTGCAGCTGGCACTGAACAACAACCCCGCGGCCAAAGCTTATCAGCAAGCGATATTTCAACAGGGCCAGCCCGCGGCCATGTTTTACACCGACGACGTCAAGAGCGACCACGAGCGGATCAAGGCCCGCGGCGCCGAGTTTACGATGCCACCCACTGACGTGACCGGCGCGACCATTGCGATGCTGAAGGACACCTGCGGCAACCTCATTCAGCTCACCCAGTTGGCACGCTATTGAGGTTAAGGAGAAGAAGGTGACAGATCGCGAGCAGTACAGACCGGGTCCGGCCAGCGGGGCGCAGGTACGAAGGGACGGAGAGAAGTGGACGCTCATTCTCGTCAGAGAACTGCGCCACTCCCCGGAAAGCGTCTGGGAGGCGCTTACCGACCCGGTGCATCTGCGCGAGTGGGCGCCCTTCGACGCCGATGGGAGTCTGGGTACGGCTGGAGCCACAGTGAAGCTCACCTCGGTGGGAGCGCCCGCCCCACAAGTTACCGAAACAAAAGTGACGCGAGCCGATGCTCCCGAGGTGCTTGAGTACCAATGGGGCGGTTTCGAACTGCGGTGGCAACTCGAAGCCTTTGGTGGCGGCACGCGCCTGACACTGTGGACCAACATCGGTCACCGCTTCGTCCCAATGGGCGCTGCCGGGTGGCACATTTGCTTCGATGTTCTGGATCACCTCCTGAGTAGAACTCCCATTGGACGCATCGTCGGCCGCGAGGCCATGCGGTTCGGCTGGCAACGCCTGCACGCGGAGTATGCCAAGGGGTTCGGTATTGAAACGCCTAACTGGCCGCCTCCGGGCTCGAGTAAATGATTCGGTATCGCGATAGAAGGGGTGCAGAAATTAATCATGAAAGAAGCCACCAAACGTTCCATTTTTCGCTGGATTCACATCATCTGTGGCATTCCGATACTCGGTTACGTATATGACTCCCCTTCGGACACTCGGAATTATGCCCCCAGTGTTCGGTATATCTTTCTTCCTACATTGCTCCTTTCGGGACTTTGGATGTGGAAAGGCCACGTCGTTCGACGACTAATTTCGAAAAGACCGGCTTAACACGACACTGCAGCGAAACTACTCGCATGAAAACGGCCCAGGAATTTGGAGGCATAAAGATGCAATGAATCCATCGCAACGTATTGACGAACTGATCGCGGACCTCATCGACTGGCGTGGCGAGACGTTGGCCAGCATCCGCAAGAGCATCCTTGAGGCCGACCGGGAGATCATCGAGGAATGGAAGTGGATGGGAAGCCCAGTGTGGTCTCACGACGGAATGATCGCTGTCGGCAACGCCCACAAAGGTAAGGTGAAACTTACCTTTTCGAACGGGGCCAGCCTTTCCGATCCCGACAAGCTCTTCAACGCGGGCCTTGAAGGCAACAAGTGGCGAGCGATCGATTTTTTCGAGGGTGACACGATTAATGGGCGTGCTCTAAAAAATCTCGTCCGCGCCGCCGTTGCTTACAATCAGGACAAATTGAAGAGGAAAGCGGGCACTCGAGCGAAAGTAAATAAAAGTAAAAAGTCATGAAGCGATAGCCTTTTTCTCTCCAACTCTCTTTGCGGGACGGCCTGACAATGGTGCTTGACGCCGCTAGATTGTCTTCACAATCGCGTACAAGAGTTCGGACCGCTGAAGGCCGCCCCCGAGAAGCACCAACCATGACGCGGTTGGCGCGTAGAGTCTCGTCCTGACTAAACATCAGCTGTCTCCTGAAGTTCTCGACGAGCTTCGCCACCGCAAACTGATATGAGCATCGACCGGGATAGGGAGAAAGCCGGTCAACCCGGCAAGCCGATGACCCGGGCAACCTTCCAGGAAGCGTCTGGTTGACGCGAAAACACCGCGACGATCCGCGAATGGGTCCTCACTCCGGTGCATCCCCTTACGCCGCTCAACATTTGGTCCACTTCGCAAAACTCAATCGCCCACTTGTTATGAACGATGATCTCAGCCGATGAATCTCGTGGCTCAACATCGAATATTCCAAAGTCGTGCTGCAGATCTGCCCTCAAGGCGTCGATGCCGACTGCGGCTTTGCCCTTTCCATGGACAACCACAATGTCGTCGGTGGCCAGAGCGATCAAAGCGTTGATATCGCTCGCCTCCACGGCACGAATCCAAGCCGCTCGGACTGCGGCAATCTTGGCGATATCCACGTCGTGACCGGCGTCCGCACTATGATTCACAGAACCTCCTAAGAGGGCGCCGAGCGCACGCCAGATGGATGAGCCGTGGGCCCCGCTCCCTCTTGCATCTCCCCCTCCAACAAAGGACGGTCCCCGGTAGCTCTGCCATGTCCGCTGTTTTCAATGGAAACGAGGCACTGAGGGGGGAGGCCCAGAAACAAAACGGCCTCTTCCCGGCGGCCGCTCATGACATGGGTTTGGCGAAAATGTCGAGGTGCTCACACACGAACGGGCCAGCGTTCGGCGTGCGCCTCGCGATTCTTCGTAACCTCTTCACGTTCAGATGCTTGCCGCACAGCGAACGGCTTAGTGATTGGCAAGCACGTTGCAACATGCACTGGCGAACGGTTAATCCGGTTCAAGGAGTCGAATCAAACGCCTGTGAACACCGAAAGAGTGATCAAGAAAGCTCGCAAGTTTGCCAAGCCGTTTCGCATCTCTCGTGGAGAAAGGTTTCGGCTGAAGGATGTGGATCCGCGTGACACCTTGCTTTTCAAGTCGGAGACCAAACCGCGCGCCAAGGAGGCGCTAGCTATCGGCGTGCAAGCCCTTACCGAGTTGCAGGAAAAACTCTACGCGCAGGACAAATGGGCTGTGCTGCTGGTTTTTCAAGCCATGGACGCCGCCGGCAAAGATGGCACCATCAAGCACGTCATGTCGGGCGTCAACCCACAGGGCTGCCAGGTTTATTCTTTCAAGTCCCCCTCTGCCGAGGACCTCGATCACGATTATCTCTGGCGCTGTATGAAATCTCTGCCGAACCGCGGGCACATCGGCATTTTCAACCGCAGCTACTACGAAGAAACGCTGGTGGTTCGCGTGCATCCGGAATTTCTGGCAAAGCAAAGAGTTCCGCCTGCGCTGGTTACCAAGGGCATTTGGAAGGAGCGCTTCCAGGACATTCGCTGTTTTGAACGATATCTCGTCCGCAATGGCATCGTCGTAATCAAGTTTTTCCTGCATGTTTCGAAGAAGGAACAGAAACGACGCTTTTTGGAAAGAGCCAAACAGCCCGAAAAAAACTGGAAGTTCTCCGGCTCGGACATGGCAGAACGCGACCACTGGGATGAATACCTGGACGCCTACGAGGACATGATCCGGAACACTGCCACCAAGCACAGCCCGTGGTATGTGGTGCCGGCCGACAACAAGTGGTTCACCCGACTGGTGGTTGCAGCCGCGGTCGTGGATACCTTGGCGTCTCTCGATCTGGCCTATCCCCAGGTGGACAAGGCTAGGCTCGAGGAAATCGCCAGTGCAAAACGGGCCCTGCTGGAGTCGAAATAAGCACTCGCTCCGCTACCCAGCACAGAAATGGAACAACCCGAAGCCAATCTACGGAAAACTCTCGATTCTTGAAGCTTTAGAGTCCAGCCGATCACAAAGGAAACAGTGCTGCCAGCTGTCGCTGAATACCCATTGCAGTCGATTGAGAAAATTCGCCGAAAGGGGATGGTCGGTTCCCATTTCAATTGTCACGATGACCGTTAGCCAAAACTCCGAAAGCACTCGGCGATTGTCGCTCCCACTGCTGCAGGGCCTGTTGCCCTTTGACAAGCTTCGTATCGGGCCGGATATCATGGCCGGCATCACGCTTGCAGCCCTCGGCATACCCGAAGTCATGGGCTACACCAAGATCATCGGCACGCCGGTGGTCACCGGCCTCTACACCCTCTTCTTACCAGTTCTGATATACGCCCTCTTCGGCTCCTCGCGGCACCTCGTCGTCAGCGCTGACTCGGCAACCGCAGCGATGGTCGCGGCGGGCCTGACTTCCCTGTCATTCACCGCCAATACGCCGAAGTATGTCGCACTCACGAGCCTGATCGGACTCCTCGCTGCCGGCATACTCCTCCTGGCCAGAATCCTTCGCTTGGGTTTTCTTGCTGATTTCCTGTCTCGTACCGTGCTGGTGGGCTTTTTGTCGGGTGTCGGTATTCAGGTTGCTTTCAACGAGCTTCACGAGATGCTCGGCATAGAAAGGGCCGGCCAGGGATTCCTCCATCAACTCATGTTCACTTTTCGGCATCTACCGGAAGCGCATCTGCCGAGCTTCCTCATTGCAGTGTCGGTCTTGGCCATCATCATCGCCTTCGAAGTCTTGGCCCCTCGCTTTCCCGGTGCGTTGCTCGCGGTGATAGGAATGACCGTGGCCAGCGCTTATTTCCATTGGCACGATCGAGGCATCCGCGTTGTCGGCGCTGTTCCTAGCGGCCTCCCGGGCTTCGGCTTGCCCGATGTGACTTGGAACGATGTTCCTCTGGTTCTTCCCATTGCATTTTCCTGTTTCATCGTCATCCTCGCTCAGAGCGCTGCCACCTCGCGCGCCTACGCTCTCCGTTATCGTGACCACTTCAGCCAGAATGTTGATTTGGTGGGTCTCTCGCTGGCCAATGCTGCCGCCGGTTTAAGCGGCACGTTCGTTGTGAACGGCAGCCCTACCAAAACCGCAATGGTGGACACCGCAGGTGGCCGCAGTCAGTGGTCGCATCTGACGACGGCTACAGTGGTCCTGATGGTACTCCTGTTTTTCACTAGGCCGTTGAGCTTCCTACCGAACGCCGTCCTCGCCGCCATCGTCTTTCGAATCGGTGTCAAACTGGTCGACTTTCGTGGCCTCGCTGAAATTCGCCGTTCCCAGCCTCAGGAATTCGCTCTCGCACTCGTGACCGCTCTCACCGTTGTCGCGTTCGGTGTAGAGCCGGGCATCATCCTGGCCGTAGTTCTGTCCCTACTGCAACACGTCCGCTGCAGCTATCGCCCCCACACGGCAGTGATCGTGCGTGATGCTGCCGGAAATCGAAGCTTTGAGGATCCGGTGCCCGGGAAGATGGCCGAACCTGGCTTAGTGATGTTCTGGTTCGGTGCCGATCTCTTTTTCGCCAACGTTGCATTTTTTGTCGAGCAAGCGCGCAAACTTGTCCATGATTCACCGTCGCCCGTTCGTTGGCTGGTCATTGACGCTACAGCGATTACGGGGTTGGATTTTTCCGCCAGTCGGGCTGTGGCGGGACTGCAGCAGGACCTCGCCAAAGCCGGCGTGGTTCTCGCTCTCGTGGTGGTTCCTGTGAAACATCGGGCGAATCTCGAACGCATGGGTCTGATTGACTTGATTGGTGCCAACCGGATTTTCGATTCTCGTCATGCCTGTCTGGCGGCTTACAACTCGGAATTTTTGTTGGGAAACGATACTCGGGCGACTTGATCGAGATCACGTCGTCAAGCGAGACCCTGCTCGATTTAACATATTTGCAGTCATGACGGCGCGCCAATACGTTTTCTGGAGAACCACGAGCGCTGTCGAAAAGTCGATCGAGTGTAGGCAGTAGAAGCGGGGATACTCAGTTCAATTTCGGTCCCCGAATCGGGTTTACTCCAAACCTCCAGGTTACCGCCCACAAGTTTGGCCCTTTCCCGAATACCCCGCAGGCCCCAGTGTCCCACCTTGCCTTCGCCATCGAGGACCCGCGAGTCCATGCCTTTCCCATCGTCGCGAATTCGCAGCCGCAACTGACTTTCGGCGTAGCGGATTTCCAATTCGATCCGTCGAGCCTGCGCGTGGCTGAATGCATTGCGCAGCGCCTCGCCTGCAATCCGGTAGACTTCGTCCCGCAGTATCGGTTGAAGCTCTCGGGGGGAGCCTTCTACTTCCACATCGAAGACTGGAGAATTCTGGCTGGCTTTACCACCCGCGAGCTCTTCCGCAAGTGTGCTCAGAGCCGTGGCTAGATCGTCGGTCGCAGCGATAGAGGAGCGCAATCCCTGCACGGCATCGCGGCCCTCAGCGATCGCTTGAGCCGCTTGATCGATAGCGCTATCAAGTCTTTGCTTGGCCTGCTCAGGATGTGTCGGAAGCACATTTGAAGCTGCTTGAAAGCGTAGCAACAGTCCTTGAAAACTTTGCAGCAGGGTATCGTGTAATTCCCGCGCAATGCGCGTCCGTTCCGAGAGTCGCTCTTCAAAGCGGGCGTTTAGGAGTCGCGTCACCTCATGCACGCGCAGACGGTAGATCGCCAGGGTGACGAGTCCGACGCAAAGCACGAGCCCCAACCGAAACCACCACGTTTGCCAAAGAGTTGGAGTTACTCGAAGCCCCACGGCAGCTTCAGCGCCGTTCCACAGCCCGTCACTGTTCGAAGCGATGACGCGGAACCGGTATAAGCGCGGGCTGAGGTTCGTATAGATGGCGGTTCGTGTCGTCGTCGGATCGCTCCAATCATGGTCAAATCCGTCCAGCCGATATCGGTACCGAACACGCTCGGAGCTGGAAAGACTCAACCCGGTGTAGCTGAACATGATCCTCTGGTGAGCAGACGAAAAGCGGATTGGACGATCGACCGTATTGCCATCTATGGTGACGGTCTCTATCTGAACCAGCGCCGGCACAGAGCTGCCGGTTGCCTGATTCGGGTCCACAACGGAAAGCCCACGATTCATGGAGAACCAAATTTTCCCCATGGGGTCGGCAAATACGGACCGATGTCGCTTTATGCCTTCGGTCCCAAGCAATCCATCGGTGAGCCCATACTCGCGCACATCGGCGTCACTCGATCCATTGCTCAGCAGCCGGTTCCGCCTCACGCGGAGGATATGATTCGAGGTTGCGAACCACAGCCATCCATTTTTGTCTTCCGCGATTCCGAATACCTGCTCGCGCAGCGGTATCGGTACGTCGAGCGGAACCTGAACATGATCTGAAATAAGAAAGGCGATCCCGGCCGTACTGCCGATCCAGAGTAGCCCCGTGGAATCCGCAAGCACGCAGTTCAGGTCGGCTGAAGGCAGTCCGTCTTTAACGGTGAAAACACGCCATCGGCCGTTCGAGAAAGCGTTCAGGCCATTCGGTGTCGCAACCCAGACCGTGCCGTCGGGGCCCTCCGTGATCGAAGTAACGGTATTAGACGACATGCCATTGGCGGTCGTGTAAGTGGAGAAGCGTCCGTTCCTGAATGCGCTGACTCCGCTGCCCAAAGTTCCGGCCCACACGGTTCCATCACGATTTTGGTGCACGGCATAAACGCTGTTTTGCGCGAGTCCGTCTGCCTGCGTATAGGTCTTGGCGGTAAACGATCCGCCACTGGTACGAAGAAGCGTAAGTCCACCGCGTTGTCTGCCAACCCACAGTTCGTTTTCACTTCCTGAAATAGAATAAACCACGTCCCGGGCCAAGTCGGCTTCGGTCACGTTTCCATGCTGCCTTCCCTTCATCCATTGCAGTCCGCCCTCCAGGGGAGCAAACCAGGTGCGCCCTTGCTGGTCGACGTAAACCGGTCCATTTCTTTCCGACGGCAAACCATCCGCGACTGAGTAGGTGACAAACGCGCTGTCTCGCAGACGTTGAATTCCCGAAAGACCTCCCGTCCACAGATTTCCTTCCCGATCTTCGAAGAGTGCGGTTACCGGACTGGTTTTAGGGCCAGCTCGGTCTGCGGAAACTCCCTGGGGATTGACGCGAATGAGTCCACCCGCCGTGCCCACCCAAATGTTCGAGTTACGATCCCGAATCATTGAGAAGACCCGGACATGACGCAGCGCGTCTGGAACTCCCGAGGAGGTCACTCCGGTGCCGCTCCACCGCACCATCCCACGGTCCGTCCCGATCCACAGCTCCCGGTTTTCAAAGGCGAGTAAGCAGTTGATCTGGGTGTTTGCCAACCCTTGGCCGACCGCAAACACCCGTCCTTGGCTCATGTAGAAGAGCCCTTTGTCCCGCGTGCCAAGCCACACCGTGGCATCGGCGGTTTCCGCCATCGCGGTGACGGCTGAGTTGGGTGGGGCAAGTCGTTGAGGCCGGAAACCGATGGCCCAGCTGAGGCGGGTATTGCGAGTGTCCGCTTCCGTTGTCGCGGTTGCTTCAGGAGGCGATAGTTCAGATGGAGACATGAGAATTTCATATTTTCCGGCACGGAATGCAAGAGTGCCAAGGGCAAGAGAGGAGAGCAGGACGGTACCGTCTCCGCGCCGACTGACGGAAGTGATTCCGAACTCTGCTTCCCCGCGCCCGAGCTCAAACTTTCCCTCGTGGTAGCGAAGAATTTGGGTGCTTTGTAAGACGATCCACAAATTCCCTTCCGCGTCCGCCATCAGTCCCTGAATCGGACCAATGGGGAGAGCACTCGGGACCGCAAGCCCAAAAAGTTGGAAGTTCAATCCGTCGAAGCGAATCAGGCCCTTGTCGGTACCGATCCACAGGTACCCGTCGGCGGATTGGGCAATCGCCGAAACCGATCCCCCGGGAAATCCATTGTCGCTCCCCCACCGGTCTCGAATGTACTGGGAAATCGCGCGGTCAGGATCAATGGCATGGGCTCGGGTGACTGCACACACGAGCGCAACTCCGATCAGAAACCGATGGACCAGCCACCGCCTCCCGAAGCCTCCCTTACGGGCGGTATTCGAATTTCTCAATAACAACCTCATTCTCGTTTTGCAGGGAATTCTGCTTGCTTGCAACGACGAAGAACGCGAGGTTAATCACCTCCTGTCCCGGTGAAGGTACCCCTGACACGAACACGTGTTCGGAGACCACGGTCACTCCAGCCTGGGAAGGTCCCCGGACGGTCTTGAAGGAAGCGAGTCCGGACTCCCAATGCAACGAATGAGTCATAGTACCCGGAGGCTCGGTAAACTCAACCAGATTGCCAGGGACGTAAAAAGGCTGCACCCCGTACTGCGCATTTTTCTTATTGGTGGCGTCGCCCCATCGGCCGATCGCGAGGTCCAGCTCGCGGAAATGCTGCTCCCCTGCGAATTCGTCGTAGGTGTTCATACTCAGAACCGCCGCCGGCTCCAGATGAGAAGTGTCGCGCACCGACAGGATGTAGGTTCCATACCCGAGGCTTCGCGTAAGGACCACTTCTGCACAGGACCACCGGTCCTCTTTTTTCTTGATGCGAAGATGCAGAGCTCCGCCCGCATCCGTCCAAGCATTGTCAGGATCGTATAAATTGTTCATTCCTCCGCGATCGCTCGCTATCGTGCGAACCTTCCAATCGTATCCGCTGAAATGAAGAGGCTTGGTGGGTGCGAACCGAGGCTCACCCTCCCCTTTGACGATCTTTACCAGCACCACACGACCGCCTTCCGTCGGTGCAACATCCATCGTCGGGGGTGGCTGATAGTCCGGATCTACGAGTAACGCGGCGTACTCCCATCCGAGGTGAGTCTCTGTGCTCCATGTGGAATCGGCCTGAATTGGAATGAAGGGCCGGTCGGGCCAGGGCTGCACCCACCAGGGCCCGCTACGGGCATACACAACTATCTGCAGCCCCCTTCGAGCACCCACGACACGCCCTGAGATAGTATCGACTCTCTCCCGGCCTCCCTGCGCGGCGGGAGGAATCTTGGTGAACTCGATTGAGGGCCGCGCGTCGCTCTGACCTGTTCGGCAACCGTTCAGGGCAACGCAGAACCCCACGAACAGCATTCGCTTCAGCAAAACGCCGACGATGGAGCGGACTTTCATGCAGGTCCCCCGCCGCAACCTGCGAAACGGCCGCGACATTCCGATCGACTTCGAAGCTATTGGCGCAGAAACAAAGCCTACACCAACCACAGCCCCTTTGCATCTTCATGCCTATTCGGAGTGTGATGCGTGATGAATTAGGCGGCCCCTGCCACTCCCAGTCTGCGAATCCACCCTGAAAGTACGGAATCGATCTTGTGCCAGAGCGGGACGTGACTGCCGAGCGACCCCCTCGAACCGCTTGCCCCTAGTCGGCGCGCCTCAATCTTATCTCCCCCAACGATTGAATTTCCATGGCCGGCATCTGCCGCACCGACGCACGGCCATCTAATCTCTACCGAACGCGCGGAGCACCGCGCCTTCACTCTTCGCCTACAAAGCGCATTCCTCAGACGCTGACGTTTGCCGGACACTTAGGCTATAGTTCCCTGGAACGCATTCCGTCGAGTCACGACGCTTGTCCCACGATCGGGAAGTCCAAATGAAACGAGTATTGGCAGGTGTGTTCGAGATTTTATGCCTGGCTCTTGTTGGTTGTTCACACCAACCAGCCGAATCTCCTTTCGTCTCTTACTTGACCGATCCTTCGACCCTACATTCCCTTATCGCCTTCAGCCCAACCAACGGTGATCCGCGCCCCGGTAAGGATCACAGGGTTCCCTCGCGACAGTCCCTAGCGGATGACCTGCAGGCCCTCCGGCCCGGGTTCGACGGGTTAATTCTGTATGGCTACAACAACGAGGACACACCGGTTATTCTCGAAGAAGCTAAGCGGCTCGGGTACCGCGCCGTTCTGCTGGGTATTTGGGACCCCAAATCGAGTGATGAAATAAACGGCACGGCTCAACTCGTCCGTCAGTATCACCCTCACTTGGCCCTGGCCGTGTGCGTAGGAAACGAAGGGATTGCCTTCAACCGTTATACTCTCGCCGATGTACAGGAGGGCATTAACTCATTGCGGGCTCTTTTGCCAGGCACCTGGGTGCCGCTGTGTACGAGTGAGCCGATCGCCCAATATGTAGACGCAAATTTGAGAGACGCCGGCGATTTCCTGTGCCCCAATATACACTTCATTTTTGAGCATCGCGAAAAGAGCCCGGCGGATGGCGCCCACTGGGTCCGTGGATTAGCGATGTCCCTGGCGGGGAGCGCACACAAGGCGGTTCTCGTGAAGGAAACTGGCATGCCGCACGGCGGAGATGATCAGTTCTCTCCTGCAGCGCAGCGGGCTTTCTGGGCCTCCTATGTAAGCGCCGGGAGACTTGCGCGCACGCAAGATTCATATCGTGTTTGGATTTCTTATGCAGCTGCTTTCGAGGCTTTCGATCTTCACTGGAAGGCCGAGCAGTCAAAGATGGCGATCGAGGAAAGGTGGGGATTGCTTACAGCCGATCGCAAGCCGTTCCCAGCCTTCTTCGTTTGGCAGGAGGCCCAAAGTTCCCCGCTAGAACTTAGCGAGCGACCTCATACCGCCGAGAGGTAATAGCCAGCCGGCTTGCAAAGCCGGCTGGAAAAGTTTTT
>Ga0306921_10006960_pt1 | contig 11826 bp, 10 predicted proteins | sample sta12Cox44000080_FD_203760 | JGI IMG/M metagenome (GOLD analysis project Ga0306921, IMG submission 203760) | Lab enrichment of tropical soil microbial communities from Luquillo Experimental Forest, Puerto Rico - statoxic.12C.oxic.44.000.080 (v2)... | ecosystem: Environmental > Terrestrial >... | reverse complement strand
GCTGCGCGATTCCCACATTCCCACCGCCCGGCTACTGCTATATATTCTAAAAACCTATTTCCGAAAGGAGCCTTCCTCGCCGCCTGCACCCTTCCCCTTCAGGCTCATTCTTGGATTAGAAAAGACTACCGCCGCTGCAATCGCGGTGCCCCGGGCAGCTCCCAGGGCGAGAGACTTTTGCATTCCCGCTAGGGCGTCGCCGATTGAGGATGCGATCAAGCGTCGCTGTATATCCTGGGGATTTGCACACAGAATCGTGCGTAACCGTCGCTCTGTTGCAACTTGCACAACTTCCGCGGCAAGAAAAAATTTTTTTTAGCCTAACCGTATGCAAATCAATCAGTCACCGGATTCAATCGGATCATAAGTCTCGATTCGAATTTTTTTGTGCTAGTATCCCATGCAGCCCCGAACGAGAACCGACTGCACACATGAGAGCCCGACGCTACAAGCCACATCGCCTGTGTTCCAGTTTTGAAAATTCTGCTTGATCCGTGCGTCCGTCTGGTTCCTACGTTCGGCTCCGATCCCTACTAGTTCAAGTTTGCAGAGAGGCATCTGCTGGCCTCCGGATTTATTGCCATGTCTTCGTACGCTGCTGCTACGCCCAATCCGTGGGTGCGTGTTCTTGACGCCCTAGAAAAAAAAGTTAACCGGCTCTCCTACGAGACGTGGCTCAAGCCAACCCGCTTTAGCCACTCGCGGGGCTCTGTTCTGTTCGTCCGTGTGCCCAACCCTGAGTTTTGCCATATCGGGGAAAAATACGGCGACCTGATTAGCGAAGCCATTGAGAACCTTGGACTGGAATATCAGGACGTCGAGTTCGTCACAGAAGAGGAGCAGCGCGGTAAGACCAGTGGGAGTGGCGTGCGTGTCTCCGGCCAGGAGGAGACGCCTGTGGCGTCTGACGGCTCGCCGGCCCCAGCGCCCGTTAAACAGCAACGGTTCGATTGGGACGGAGCTGCACAATTGAATCCCAAGTACACGTTCGATGCCTTCGTAATCGGTGCTGGCAACCAGTTCGCCCATGCAGCGGCACGCGCCGTCGGGGAGCGCCCGTCAAAAGCTTATAACCCGCTGTTTATTTATGGTGGGGTCGGCATGGGAAAAACCCATCTCATGCAGGCCATCGGGCATGAAATCAAACGGACTCAACCGGACAAGTCGATCTGCTACCTCTCCAGTGAGAAATTTACCAACGACATGATCAATGCCTTGCGGTACAACAAGATGACGAGCTTCCGCGACAAGTACCGCAATATGGACGTCCTGCTGGTTGACGATATCCAGTTTCTGTCCAACAAGGAGCGCACCCAGGAAGAGTTCTTCCACACTTTCAACGCGTTGCACGAGTCGATGCGCCAGATTGTAGTCGCCAGTGACCGGCCGCCGAAAGAGCTGGCAGAAATCGAAGACCGTCTGCGCAGCCGCTTCGAGTGGGGGTTGATTGCTGACATTCAGCCGCCCGACCTCGAAACGAAAGTGGCGATCCTGCAAAAGAAGGCTGAGAGCGAACACGTAATGCTGCCAACCGATGTCGCGCTATACATTGCTTCGAATATCCGCAGCAACGTTCGTGAACTTGAAGGAGCGCTGATTCGTCTCACTGCGTATGTATCTCTCACCGGAGGTGAGCTAACCCTGCCGACAGCGCAGGAGGTGCTGAAGAACGTAATTGATAACCAGCTCCGCAAGGTGACGATTGAGTCGATCCAGAGGGCGGTGTCAGAGCAGTTTGGGCTGCGCACCGGCGAGATCAAGGCCAAGAACAACTCGCGTCAAATCGTCTACCCCCGGCAGGTTGCCATGTATCTGGCCAAGCATCTCACCGATGCCTCCCTGCCCGAGATAGGGCGTCAATTCGGCGGTAAGCATCACACGACTGTGCTGCATTCGGTGGAGAAGATCGACGAGTTGCGCAAGCGTGACAAGGATTTGAACAGGATGCTGAATAAGCTCACGGAAACCTTGAGTGGATGAACCGCGCACCTTGCCCGGTTTTTCACTTCTAGAAACAGTTTTCCTTGCTATCTCCTGTGGACGCTTTGTGAATCGAGTGGAAGACCGGGTTGCACTTGGTGACCGTACTGGTTTCGCAATAGAGCTTTCATCACACCCGGGAAAATTTGTACAGCTACTAGCGTGTCCCCGGTTCAAGATTCATGCGGTTTTCCCCTTCTTTTCCACTTTTCCAGTGCGCCTGCTATTACTACTGGTTTTATTGGTTTTTAATTTGGTATAAGGGAGAGCAGTAATCAAGGGGTCGCGGGTGCAGGGACCTGCCCGAGGTGGGAACTCATGGCTGCAGAGGCAACCGGAGCGATTCAGGGAACAGCAATGGAGATCAGTGTCAGCAAGTTCGAACTTATTAAGGAACTCACTGCCACGCAGGGAGTCGTCGAACGTAAGACCACGATTCCAATACTCTCCAATTTTCTGTTCGAAGCCGCCAATGACCGACTGACCATCACGGCTACTGATCTTGACCTGAGCCTGCGCACCTCTTGCCCGGTTAAGGTGAAGCGCGAAGGTGCCTGCACAATTCCTGCCCGCAGACTATACGACTATGTCAAACTGCTGCCCGACGGCGATATCTCGATCAAATTGCTGGAGAATCATTGGGTAAACATCCGCTGTGGCCGGTCCAATACCAAGATGGTTGGCATGGCGCGCGCTAACTTCCCGGGACTGCCCATGTTTCCCTCGGCTGGGGTAGTCAAGATTCCTTCGCAGACCTTGCGTAGCATGATTGGCAAAACCATTTTTGCGATTTCCAATGAAGAATCTCGTTATACGCTGAATGGCGGCCTTATGGTGCTGAAGCCCGAATCCATTACCATGGTCGCCACGGATGGGCACCGCTTGGCTCATATCGAGAAGCAGGGCGAGCAGTTCGATGTAGGTGGAGAGAACAAGACACTGGTTCCCAAGAAGGCGATGAGTGAGTTGTATTTGCTGCTGCAAAACAGCGACGTCGATTTCATCGATTTTGCCAAGGACGAATCGACGCTGTTCTTCCGCATCGGCGAGCGCTTACTCACCTCAAGGCAGTTGACAGGACAGTTTCCCAACTACGAAGCGGTTCTGCCCCGTGACCCCGGAAAAGGCGTTACCGTCCGCGGCACTGACCTCAATACCGCGATCCAGCGCGTGGCGCAGTTCGCTGACGAGCGCTCGCGCGCGATCCGCCTCAAACTGGACAAGAACGAGATCAGAATTTCTTCCTCTTCCACTGAAGCGGGCGAGTCGGAAGACTCAATCGAAACGACGTACACAGCCGATCCCATGACAATCGGCTTCAACTCCGAGTACCTGCTGGACTTCCTCAGAGCTTCCAATGGCGGTGAGGTTCGCTTGGAGTTCAAAGATGCTCAGTCGGCCGGGCAGATGCGACCCGAAGACGGTGCCGATGACGGCTTCCGCTACCGCTATGTTGTGATGCCGATGAGAATCTGAGCTCCGAGCGGTATTGTCTTCCGCTGAAGACACTTCGCTCCTGAGACCGCCGCTTCATCCTGGCGGCGCTGGTTGTGTGTTTCCACCTTCAAGAGGAGTTTCGAATGTCCCAGATCCAAGTTGCGCCTGCGGCCGAACTTAGCGATTTTGTCGATCTCGCTTTTGCGCGGCGGCTGGAGATGGCAGAAACCATTCTGCCGGATTGTGTTGAGGCGCTGCGCCGCAATGATGCGAAACAGAGTATCGCAGCGGAGCCTATCGGAGGAGGCGTCGCTTTTTTTGGAGGCGCGACCTACCCCGCCAACCAGATTGTCGGAATGGGTCTTTATGGGGAGGTGACGTGCCACGACATCGAACGTGTGGAGGAGTTCTTCCGCAGCCGCGGGGTGCCTGCGACCGTCGTCGTCTCCCCCCTGGCCGACACCACCCTCCTCACATTGTTGGCCCCTCGCGGATACCGCATTAGTGAATTCAACTCGGTATTGATCCGTCGGATTCATTCCAACGAACCGCTCGTCGCTCCGCCAGGTGTTGTCATCGAGCGAGTTACGGGAGAAACCCTTGAGCCGTGGGCCAGTGCCATTGCGACGGGCTTCTCCGAGTTTGGTCCCGTTCCGCCTGACGTGTTTACTGGGTTTGCTCATCTTCCCGGTGCGCTGGGGTTCCTGGCCCGCATCGAACATAAGATAGTCGGAGGATCCGGCGGGCGGATCATTCCCGAAGCTCGGGTCGCCGCCTTGTTCGGCACCGCGACACTGCCTCAGTTCCGGCGTCGTGGGGTACAGACTGCACTGATCGCTCGCCGGTTGCACGAGGCGGCAAAAGCGGGCTGTGAATACGCGGTGGTGAGCACGCTGCCGGCCAGTGGGTCGCAGCGCAATATGGAGCGACGCGGCTTTCACCTGGCGTACACCAAGCTGGTAATGGTTCGGGAGTGGCCGTCACCCTAAGGCCCAGTAATCGCTTCAGCCCGAGGGAGACGATGGACATCGACGCAATTCGGAAATACTGCCTCAGCTTCCCTCACACTACGGAGAACGTGCAATGGGGCTGCGACCTTTGCCTGAAGGTCGATGCCAAACTGTTCGCCATGATGCCGCTGGAGGTTGCCCCGGTTGCCATCTCCTTCAAATGCACCCCCGACAAGTTCACAGAGTTGTGCGAGCGTCCCGGCATCAAGGCTGCAGCCTACATGGCGCGCGCCCAATGGGTGAGCCTCGAGCAACTGAATACCCTCGCCGATTCCGAATTGCGGGACCTGCTCGCCGAGTCCTACCGGTTGGTCTGGGAGCGCCTCTCCAAAAGCCGGCGCGCAGCACTGGAAAGTGGAAAAGCCAGAGCGTCGACTGCCACAAAAGCCTCGAAGACAAGTGCAAGGCGCAAGAGGACTTCCGGTAACACTCGACCAAGAGAGAAATCTGCCGGAAAAAGAGGGCGTGGATGATTCGCACCACCGGTCTGTGGAATCGCGGACTGTGGTGTCTGATGGGGATTCTCCTGGTCACCTGGGGTGAACTATCGTTGTCTCAAGCGCCAGCGAAAGCTACCGCGCAACCGGACTCTAAAGGCCCAGAGGTGCTAAAGCACGATTTCTTTGCTGTGATCCGCGAAGGCAATGCAGAGAAATTTCTCGCCTATGTCTCAAAGGACGGTGTCAATGTCGGCTCTGAGCCGCAGCACCAGTCGCGTGACGAGGTAGAGCAGCAGATGCGAGAGCACCGCGGTCTCTACTGTAAGCTCTTCGATTCCTCATGTATCGACGCTCCCATCAAGCTCGACGAGAGCGCGCGGCCGTGCTCTTACCGCGAGGTTCTTACCCACTCGCAGAACGCCCATCTCGCAGCCACAGAAACGGTGCGCAACCGCGTGCGCCAGGCGATCCTGCTAGCGCGAGTCAACGATGGGCAGTGCCCTGGCACCAAGCTGATCGATTTCATCTTCAACGCCGAATCCGAGGGCTGGAAGCTTTTCTCGATACCATGATGGCTGAGCCATGCACATGAGCGAAGCGCCTCAGATTTCTCCGGTTGAAGCAGCACAGTCACCGCTGTCGGAGATTGCGCTGCTGTTTCTCAAGCTTGGCATGACAGCCTTTGGAGGCCCGGCGGCGCACATCGCGATGATGGACGAAGAAGTGGTGCAGCGCCGGCAATGGCTCAGCCAGCAGGAGTTTCTCGATTACCTCAGCGCCACCAACTTCATTCCCGGACCGAACTCTACAGAGATGGCAATCCATATTGGCCACCGCCGCGGAGGCTGGCCCGGGCTGCTGATCGCCGGAAGCTGCTTCATATTTCCCGCCGCGATTCTGGTCGGCATTCTTGGCTGGGCCTACGTGCACTTCGGAGCCCTGCCGCAGGCAACGGCCCTGTTCTACGGCGTGAAGCCGGTTGTAATCGCGGTTGTGCTGCAAGCGCTGTGGAAACTGGGCCGATCGGCCCTAAAAACCGTAGCCCTTGGCGTCATCGGGTTCACATCCTTGCTCTTGAATGCTGCGGGAGTGAATGAGTTGCTGGTGCTGGTCATAGGCGGTTCGCTGAGTTTGGCGGTCGCCTGGAGTCGCATTCGTCGGAAACCGGTAACCTTCTGTGTCCTCGGAGCCAAACCGGCTCTGTGGACTGCAACCGCCACATTGGCTACCACTGCCTCAGTGTCCCTGTGGCCGATCTTCCTCATCTTCGCCAAGATCGGCTCAGTCCTGTTCGGCAGCGGCTACGTGCTGCTGGCATTTCTGCGCGCCGACCTTGTCGAGCACCATCACTGGCTCACACAGCGACAGCTGCTTGACGCAGTCGCCGTCGGCCAGGTCACGCCGGGCCCAGTCTTCACCACGGCGACGTTCATTGGGTATATTCTGCACGGCGCGAGTGGGGCTCTAGCGGCCACGGTTGGCATCTTCCTGCCCGCGTTCTTTTTTGTGGCGATCAGTGCACCAATGATGCCCAGGCTCCGCAGGTCGCCGATTGCGGGCGCAATTCTCGACGGCATCAATGTCGCGTCGCTTGCCCTGATGGCATGGGTAACGTGGCAACTGGCACGTTCGGCGATCCTGGACTGGTTAACCCTGGGGCTAGCGCTCGTGAGCGCCGTTCTTCTGTTTCGCTTTAACGGCCTCAACTCGGCCTGGCTGGTGCTGGGGGCGGGTCTGCTGGGAATCGTGAAGCAGGGCGTTTTCTGAGCCACTTTGTTCATTCATTGGTAAAAACCAGTTACTGTTGACGGAGTTCCCGGGGTTATTACAAGCCGGTGGAACGGTTCGCGAGCGCGGGTCTGAGATTCGATTTCGCGTTGCATCGGGTAACCTGGCAACCTAGCCGCAATGCTGTGGCGTGAAGTGAGCTTCTAGTGTGAGCACCGGGTCAACGTAGAACAATTTTGACCAAGCCGCGCAGTGGCGAGACGCTTCTCGGCACCCTCTTCACGTCCGTTGTAGGGTGACGTTCCAACGTGGTTCTCCACAGTGATCATCGGGAAATGACCACTGCGACGTCAGGGGCCGGTGGGTCGCCTTGACCCCATGCTCAGGGCTGACTCTACCAGGTTTATACAAAGTCCGAACCGTTTCTAATGCTTGCCTTGACAGCTTCCACCCGACACCTTTGTCAGCGCTCCGGCTTCCGCCTTCACGGTTTCGTTCCAGCAGGCACCTGTGGAGTCGTTGTACGAGTAATCTTCACGGTTCGCCTGGTTTGTCGTCGTGACCACCCCTTGCGCACTTACTGCCAGGTTGTCGGTTGGCGAGACCGCATCGCTGTAGGCGCTGTAATACACCGGCCAACCGTTCCACGTGTTCAGCAGCAGGCGATTAAGCTTCTGGCCTAGCGTTGTGTTCTGGGTAAAGGACCCGTCGGGGTTCAGAGTTAAGTCGTAGGTCAGCTTCAATGGCCAAGTGAGCTGCTTTACACGCACAGCAACATTATGGTTTGAGTCTTTGGTGATGACCCTCTCGGAGACATTGGTTCTCTGGTCGACGGACTGGTCGAGGACGCTGCCGTCGTTCTTTACGTAGTAGTCCTGGGTGTTGCGGAAATCAATACTCTCGTTGATTTGAGTGTCAACGGTGCCATGCGAGGTCTGCGCCCAGCCCTCGACCGTAAAGCCGCGATTGGACTGCACCGTCACTTTGCCGCTAACGTCCGTGTTGGTGACCTTGAGCTTTTCGCGAACCGTGGGATTCGGTTGGCCGATGGTGTTCTGCGTCACCGCCCCGGTTACTTGGCTCGAGCCGCTGTCGCGGTAGAGCAGGAGCGTCGCTGTCTCGGAGAAATACCCGTTGGCATTAAACACGTTCACTGCCACAGTATGTTGCTGCTGTCCATTGCTCAGCACACCAGCGAATGGCGTCAGATCGACACGGTACGGCTCAAAATTCAGAGTGTGCACGCCCGGGATCGGTCGCCACAGGTAGGGATCGATGCCGCCGGTATAAATCCAGGGATAGACAGGCGCGACTCCCGCCGGTGTGCCGTCAATGCTCACCTGTGCCTCGCGAAAACCCGTTCCTCCGCAGTTCTGCAGCTCGGTCGCGACATCATTCGGAGCGCAGGTGTACCAGAACTCGTCGCCTGACTGGCTCTGGGAGAAGACATCCAGGTAGGCGCCCTCGATATTGGTGGGTAGGATAGGAGTCCTCCAGGTGCCCACCAGTTGGTCTGAGGTTGTGTTCAGCGTCACCGTGCCGCCGTTGGAACTGGCTGACATCGGCAGCACCACGTCGGCGGTTCGCGGCGCCTTTTGCCCCTGTGCCAGCGGATAGTACTGAATGTAAGCGCTGCCATGAATCACGCTGGTATACGTGTTGTTGACCAGGTTACCGAGATCGACCCTACCGCTTTGCATTGTGGTGAAGAGGGGGCTGTAGTCGGTCAGGTTGCTTTCGATGTGCCAGGAGCGCGCAACCGTATGAGAAGGCTCCGCGGTCGTACCAAAATAAACATTGGCAGCGCCGATCCAGATCTCGGCCGTGCGATCAAACTGGCGGCCGGCATCAATCGACCAATCAGCATTCAGGACCACCGCGGACCAGGGGCCAGGACAATCCGCCGGAGGGGTGTAGGTGAAGAACTTGGGATTGAAATCGTCGAAGTCGAGATTCGAGAACAATTGCACGACACAGGGAGTGGTATTGGGACGCGGCACCGGCGCATTCGCGGTAACCGTGTTCTGCGAGCCAACCTGAGGATTGCCCGGAGCAGTATAGTTTTGTGCAAAGCCGATGCACGTTAGGGCGAAGAAGGCAAGGATCACTCTACAAATACCGATTGGCCGACCATCACGCCAGGGCATCCGGCAGACTCCTTCCGTCCGGCGGCGGGTGTCCTGCGTGCGCGACCGGATGTGAGAAGCATAGTTCTTCCGCCCCATCTGCACAAGTGAATGAAGATTGAATAACTTAGCGCGTCGAGGTAGCTGGAAAGTGCGCTCTCATTTCGACATGACCCGGCGCCTTAAACTGGGCTGCTGCGCTGGGCAAGCTCGTAATGCGAAATGGAAATCGGCGACTCCGTGTTAAGGTAGTTCTCCACGATTTCTGCTGGCAGAGCCTTCCATGATGCTGGAGACCGAACTCTTCGCAATCGAGCCCGATATTACCGGCATCTCTTGCGCTGGACGCTTCACACTGGGTACCCGTCTGAGCGAGACGGAAGCAATGATCAACCAGCTCATCGCAGACGGCGTGCGAAAGATGGTGCTTGACCTGACCCATGTCGAATTCCTGGACAGCGCCGGGCTGGGGGTCATCATGCACACCTTCGGTACGCTGGAGCAGATGGGGGGGCAGTTGCGCGTTGCCGGCCCGAGCCAGCAGGTCCGGAGGCTCCTCCACATTACGCACACCGAGCCGATCCTGGCGGTAGATCCTGATCTGGTAAGCAGCGTACGAAAGCTACAGGGCGATGGGGCATCGTAGAATCCGGCCGCATCACCTATTCCAGCTGCAATCCTCCGGTTAGCTCGCTGATTTTATCGATACGGTGCTCGACGCACCACTTCTCCAATGAAGCGACCAGCGTTTCACAGGCACAGGGATCCCAGAAGTTCACGGTACCCACCTCAATAGCGGCAGCCCCCGCGAGCATGAACTCGATTACATCTTCGGCCGTGCTAATACCGCCGATGCCAATGACAGGAATTTTTACCGTTTTCGCCGCTTCCCACACCATGCGCACTGCGATCGGCTTGATCGCAGGACCGGAAAGTCCAGCGGTAACGTTCGAAATGCGCGGCTTGCGGGTTTCGGGATCGACAGCCATGCCGACGAATGTGTTTACGAGTGACAAGACATCGGCGCCAGCGTCTTCAGCGGCCCGCGCCACCTCGGGGATGCTGGTGACATTCGGGGAGAGCTTGACGATGAGTGGGCGTATCGCGATCTTTTTTACCGCGTTCACAACGTCAAAGAGCATTTTCGGATCACTGCCAAAGGTGATGCCGCCGCACTTGGTGTTGGGGCACGAAACATTCAGCTCATAACCCGCAATGCCTTCACCCTCGTTGAGAATGCGCACGACCTCTTCGTATTCATCCTGGGCGTGCCCGAAGATGTTGCAGAAGAACACGATGTTCTTGATTTTGCGCAGGACCGGGAGCTTCTCTTCGAGGAATGCGCGCGCGCCGATGTTCTGCAATCCTATGGCATTGAGCATTCCGGCGGCTGTCTCGAATAGCCGGGGCGGCGGATTGCCGGGCATGGGTTCGCGAGAAAGTCCTTTCACCACGAATCCACCAAGGCGATCAAGCGTGACGATGTCTTCGAACTCGACACCGTACCCGAAGGTTCCGCTGGCGGCGATTATAGGATTCTTTAATTCCATGCCGGCAACGTTGACGCTCATGTCCAGCGCGGCTCGTACTGGGTTCATGGATGCGGCTCCGGTGCCGGACGGGACCTGGCTGGTGGCGACGCCACGGAAGGAGCAGGCGGCACGAACGCCTCAGTCAGCACACGTCCGGTTGCGCTCGTGGGCTTGTTGATCCCGAGCAGCACTGCCAGAGTCGGTGCCAGGTCAATTGGCTCAACCTGCTCGCGGTACATGCCCGGCTTGAAAGGTATTCCGTAGAAAGCCAGCGGGACATGCTGATCGTAGCCGTAGGGCATGCCATGATCGGTGCCGCTCGTTCTCGCCAGCGTATACGGTGCAGGCAATCCCATCACCCACCAGCCTCCGTAAGGCGAGTAGCTGTTGGCGTACATGCGGCCGAGAGGTGTTGGCGGCACCTCTCCTTCTGCCAGCTGCTGTTTGGTAAACGCCGAACGAAATCCCGCGCCCTTCATGGCAGCAGCGACGAACAGCTCCGCGTCAGCCTCGCTGTACTTGGGAGGAAAGGCATCGGCGTCCAGGAAAACGATGGGGAACGAAACCGAGCGGACGTACTCCCCCGATCTTCCGAGGCGTGTGGCCACAGCCTTGCTCAGCTCCTTACGCATATCTGAAGTGCTCGCGACCTCGCCGGGGATGTGGAGCTTGGTTACTGTTTCAGTGAGGGGAGCGATTCCATGATCGGCCGAGAGCACCACCCAAACCTGCGCCAGGCCAAACTGGCGCGCGAGAAATCCCATGAAGTCCCCGATCTGACGATCGAGCGCCAGGGCCATAGCGTGAATTTGCGGAGAGTCCGGCCCCACTTGGTGACCCAATATGTCGTTAGCCGAAAGGCTAATGACCAACAAGTCGGTCGCCGTCCCTTGACCGAGCTTCTCCTGCTCGATCAACTCGCGGGCAAACTCGAACTCGTAGTCGTTCGCATAGGGTGTGGATCCCACTAGATCAAAATAGTCAACGGGCTTGCCATCCGGGCCTTCGCGCGGTGCAGTCGACCCCATCAGCTCACCATTGTTGTTCTTCCAATCAAGGTTGAGATATTTCCTGGCGCGGCTGGGCTCGTTGAACATCGCGAGCCAATGGGGCGCTGTTTGCATGTAGTACGTCGAGGTTACCCACGCGCCGGACGTGTGATCGAGCCAGAACGCTGCATTGGCACTGAATCCGGTCGTCAGAATGGCAGCACGGTCTTTCAACCCGATGCCATACACGCGGGAGTTGCCTTGCGTCGCCAGACGCAGCTCGTCGCCAAGCGTGTCGGACAGCAGGTTGTGGGGCGAGGAGCCGGGGCCCTCGACATCCGTCCCGACCAGCTTCGTAGAGTCGTCGACGACGCTGCTGACCATTGCTTTATGTGAAGCATCCCACCATTCGTTGGAAAAAATGCCGTGACCCATGCTGTAGGTGCCTGTGCCAATCGTGGCATGCCCGGGTGCGGTGCGGGTGTTGGCGTAGTTGTAGTAACAGGCCGGGAAATAGGCACCGTGGTCCGTGAACGTGCGGAATCCGGAGGGTCCGAACTCATCGTGGTAACGCTCCAGATAGT
>Ga0306921_10006955_pt1 | contig 11831 bp, 6 predicted proteins | sample sta12Cox44000080_FD_203760 | JGI IMG/M metagenome (GOLD analysis project Ga0306921, IMG submission 203760) | Lab enrichment of tropical soil microbial communities from Luquillo Experimental Forest, Puerto Rico - statoxic.12C.oxic.44.000.080 (v2)... | ecosystem: Environmental > Terrestrial > Soil... | reverse complement strand
GTGAACCACGGCAATGGCCGTCGTCCCCAGGGACACGCCACCGAAGTAGGCCCCGTACAGCATGAAGATGCCTTCGACGGTTACCCAGAGGTGATGCGGGATGTCGCCCCAGACGGCAAAGTGCTGCGTGGGCAGCGGGGCCGGCGTGTAGCCGCCCAGGTGCTCGATCACGGCCACGGCCAGCCGAGACACGACAAACGAGACGATGCCCGCCACCAGGAGAGAGAGCTCGAACCACATGGAGGTCAGCCGCTTGCGATCATGGACGAGCGCCCAGCAGGTTCGGATGCCGCACACGACGACGAGCGGGAGCGCCGCGTCGAACACGGCGACCTGGTCGGCGATGGTGACCCAGGTGAGCATCACCGCGATCGCGGCCGACGTGTACCAGCGACGTGGCCCACGGTCGAGCACGATGAAGATGACCAGCAGCGGCACCTGGGTGCCAAGGTGGTCCGGCTGCCGGAGCAGGAGGGAAACGCCGGGGCCGAGCTGCGGAGCGAGCAGGATCCCGGACGCGATCAGCATCCGGAGCACGCCCTCCCGGCCCGTCGCCGACCCTTTGGCCAGCAGGCCGGCCAGCAGCACCAGCAGCGTGTAGGTGATCGCGGTCGCCACGTGGGGTACGCTCGGGCCAAAGCCCCGGATCAGCTCCACGATGATGTATTCGGGTAGCTCCGTGGTGTAGTACGACACGTCCCCGACGGTCCAGCCGTGCAACAGCCAGTTACCGTGCAGCATGTCCCAGGCCTGCAGCGCCTGGTCCGCGCTGTCGGAGTTGTCCGGAGCGGTGCCCGACAGCTGCCGGTAGCACAGGAACAACACGACGGCCGCCACGGCCAGCGCAACGGGCCACACCCACCGGGCGAGGGGGAAACGCCTAGTTCGGGGCGGCGTCAGCGGCCGGGCAGGGGCGTTAACGCGGACGTCGTCAGCGGCATTCATTACCGGCATTTCACTATCTGCGTTGGCGACTCCTCGGCCACGAAATGACCTTAGCAAAAGCATGGGAGCAGGTGGACGGCACGCACGGGCAGGGCGCACCGCGATTTCGCGCTAAGCTCCGCTTGCCATGGACGGCTGCGCGTCGGCGCTGGGTGCGATCTACTGGAATCTGCTCAGCATGAAGGAGAGTCCCGGGTGAGCATCAACAGGGAGCGCGAAACGCCCGTCCCGGTCGAGGCGGCCGGAACCGATCGCGCGTCGCGGGACCAGGGCCGGGTCCGCCTGTGGTGGGTGGTGCCGGCTCTGACGGCCGCGCTGATCGCGGTGCTGTGCGTCCGCAACCGGTTCCTGTTCAGCACGCGGCTGTACGAGGACGCGGACATGGGCGCGAACTCCATCCTGGTAGAGCAGGCACGGCACTTCACGCTGCTGGTCGGGAACTACTCGCGGGATCACTTCCACCATCCCGGGCCCGCATACATGTACGTCATGGCAGCGGGTGAATCCCTGTTCTGGGCCGGGCTGCACGTCGTCCCGACGGCCTGGAACGGCCAGTTGCTCGCGGTGTACGCACTGAATGCCTTGTTCGTGGGGCTGGCCGCCTGGGTGGGTTATGGCTGGACCGGTTCACTGCGGGGTGCGGCGATCTGCTTCGCGGCAGTGCTCACCCTCGGAGCGTTGCATCCGGCCGTGCTCAGCTCGGACTGGATGCCGTACTTGTACGTGCAGGCGTACGCGACCTTCCTGATCGCAGCGGCGTCGGTGGCGGCCGGGCGCGGGCGGCACGCGTGGGTACTGGCGCTGACGGGCTGGTTCCTCATCCACGGGCACGCGGGTTTCCTCCTGTTCGTACCCGTGATCAGCTGCGCCGTGCTGGCTGCGGTGCTGTGGCCGCAACGGCACAGCCTCGGTGCCTCGGTACGGTCCTTCTTCGCGGTTCAGCGGCGGGTGTGGATCCCGGTGGCGGCCATCAGCGCCGTCTTCGCCCTGCCCATCGTGGTGGACCTGGTGCTGCACTGGCCTGGCCAGTTCGGTAACTACCTGGCGTTCGCGTCCTCTAGCAAGTCAGGCGGTAATAGCCTGGTGGACGCGGTGCGGGCCGCGCTGTGGTACTGGTGGCCGCGTGGTGGAGCCTGGGCGCTCCCGGTAGCGGGGTACGCGGTCGCGGTGGCGGTCACCAGGTGGCTCGCCCCCGCATCGCTGCGCCGGTTCCTGGCCGCGCTGCTCGCCGTCAACGTGCTGTCCTCGCTGGTCTTCGTTTACTACGCCATGAGCGGGATCGATGGTCTCTCCCGTCACTACGAGGGCTATTTCTACTGGTCGGCGCCGGTCATCACGCTGCTGGTCATCGTGCTGGGCGTGGTCGAGGCGATGCCGCTGCCGCTGGGCACGGTCATCGCGGCCGGCGCGGCGGTGCTCGTGCTGGCTACCTTCGCGGTAGCACCGGACACGCGCACCAGCACGGACAGCAGCGATCCGGTCGTCCTGAGCAGCGGCCAGGACACGGATGCGGCGCTGCCCGGTGTCGTGGCCACGCTCGCCGCACGCTCGCACGGCCGGATGATCGTCTTGCGGTTGGACCCCCCGTTCTGGGGCGACGCCACAGGCTTCCTGGTGCAGGCGGAACGGACCGGGGTGCGGGCGTGCGTGGCGAACCCCGCGTACACCTTCATCGTGACCAGCCAGTTCATCTGCACGCCACGCGATCTCGCGCACGGCCAGGTCTTCTGGCTGCGTCCTGCTGCCCCGCCCGGCAGCGCAGTCCTCGGCCGGCTACGGCAGGCCGTGGTGACCGCCGGCCCGCCACCGCCATAGCCGGCCGGGGGCGCCCACGCCGGGCCACATGGTTCAATTGGCACGTGCATTTGGGCCACGCGCTGTCCTCTGAAGCTGAGGATGACCAGGCAGCAGGGACAACCGGACCCGCAGGGCTTCGTGCGCTGAGACTGCGGCCGTGGGCGGTAACGGCGGTATGGGTCCTCGGCGTGATCGTCGGTTTCGCGTGCTACCTGCAGCTGTCGCGGACGCGGGCCGTCAACTCCGATGGCGCGGACCAGGCTCTTCAAGCCTGGGACATGCTGCACGGCAACCTGCTGCTGCGCGGCTGGTCGCTCGGGGACGTCTCGTACTACACGACGGAACTGCCGCAGTACATGCTGGTGGAGGTCCTGCGCGGGCTGAACGCCGACGTCGTGCACGTGGCTGCGGCCATGACGTACACACTCGCGACGCTGCTGGCCGCGTTGCTGGCCAAGGGCACTGCCACCGGGCGTCAGGCGCTCATTCGCGTACTTATCGCAGTCGGCATCATGCTCGCCCCGCAACTGGCTTCCGGAGTGAACATCCTCCTCTCCTCGCCGGACCACATCGGCACCTCGGTGCCAGTGATGGTGGTCTGGCTGATCCTCGACCACGCCCGCCCCCGCTGGTACGTCCCGGTCATCGCCGGAGCGTTCCTCGGCTGGGCACTGATCGCGGACATGCTGGTGCTATACATCGGGGTGCTGCCGTTCGCGGTAGTATGCGCGATCCGCGTGTACCGGGCGGTGGCCGTCGAGCGAAAGCCATTGGCGTCGCAGTGGTATGAGCTGGCCTTGGGTGCCGCGGCCCTGCTGGGAGCGGCGGCGGCGGTGCTGGCGCTGCGCGTCATCCACGCCCAGGGCGGGTTTTACATGCCGGCGCCGAACGCTCAGTTCGTCCAGGGCGGCGCGGCCCTGGTCCACAACCTGGGCATTACCTTCGAAGGACTGCTGCTCTTGGGCGGCGCCGACTTCTTCGGGCTCCGCCCGACGGCCGGCAATCTCTTCACGATGCTGCACGTGGCCGGCGTATTCCTGGCCGCATGGGGAACGTGGCTGGCGGCGCGCCGCTTCCTGCGGGACCGCGATCTGGTCGCTCAGCTGCTCGTTACGGGCGTGATAATCAACCTGGCCGTCTATGTGCTCAGCACGAGGGCCAATGTGGTTTCCCAGACGCGCGAGATAGCAGCCGTGCTGCCGTTCAGCGCTGCCCTGGCCGGACGGATGCTGGCGGGACGGCTCCATGCGGCCAAGCTGATGCCGCTGCTACTCGTGGTGCTAGTCGGCTACCTGGTCGGCCTGGTACACGAGATCAGCCAGCCACCAGTGGCCGCGCAGAACCAGCAGCTCACCTCCTGGCTGGCGGCCCGGCATCTGCACACCGGCCTGTCTGGCTACTGGGATTCGAACATCGTCACGCTGACCAGTGGTAACCAGGTCCAGATCCGGCTGGTAGCCCCGAGCGGCGGACGGCTCGTCTCCAGCACCTATGAGACGAAGGCGGACTGGTACGACCCAGGCCGGAGTACGGCGAACTTCGTCGTGCTCTCCCCCGGCGTGGCCGGGTATCCCGGTTTTACCCTGGAGCGGGCCGTGTTGGCGACGTTCGGTAAGCCGGCGCGAACCTACCACGTCGGTTCCTACACGATCCTGTTCTGGAACGAGAACCTGCTAGGCAAACTCGGTTCGCCTACGGCGCCCAGCGGCCGATGACGATCAGGTAGAGGCCGAACCAGGTTGACACCGCCGTCAGCACGCCAAACAGCGGCACGAGCACCGCGGTGCGCACCGGGGCCAGCAGACGAGCGACCGGAAGGGCCAGCAAGATGGCCGGGAGCATGAAACGCGGCTTAGAGCCTATCCAGTTGGCACTGGTCACCACGGCCACGACCACGACCACGACCGTGTAGACGTGCAGGTAAAGCGGGATGCGCTCGGTCAGGCTCCACACCATGAGCAGGACGCCAGCGATCAAGGACAACCCGACGAGAATTTCAGGCACCGAGGGTGAGTCCACGAAGTCGCCCTTCAGGACTTGCAGCGTGCTTGCTCCCCAGTCGAAGGCCATGTGGAACGTATGCTTCTCGATCCAGAACCACCCGTCCAGGCGATGGGTGCGCAGGGCCACGTATCCCAGGAACCCGAGCAGCCCCAGCGGGGCCAGCAGGGCCGCGACCAGGGGACGCCACCACCGGGCGATAGGCTCGCGCGCCCGCACGGCCTGAACCATGGCCGCGAGCGCCGCGACCTCCACCGCCGCGATGAGAGCCAGGACAGTGCTGCGCGCGGTCCCGGCGGCGATGGTAAGCCAGGCCGCGGTCAGCCACCGCCGGTCGACCAGGGCAACCAGGGCCCACACGGCCAGGGCGCAGAACAGCGCCTCGGCGTAGAGCGTTTCCAGCACGGTGGCGGCGGGCGCCACCGCCCAGACCGCCACCAGGAGCAGGCTGATCCGCGGATCGGCGGTGAGCTTCACGCCCAGCGTGGTAATGCCCCACGCGGCGGCAAGCCCGGCGATGGCCGTCACGGCCAGGCCCGCTCCCACCAAGGTGACCCCGGGCAGCCAGGCAATGGAGTACATCGCGGCCGGGTAGGCGGGGAAAAAGGAGAAAACAGAGGCATGGGCCAGCTGACCGGCCGGATAGGTATAGCCATGGGCGGCGATGGCCAGGTAGTGGCCGCCGTCAGCCGCCCTCATCCACCGCACCAGCGACCAGTGGCGGTCGCTGAACGTACCCTGCCGCAACAAGAAGGCGGCGATCGCCACACTGAGCACGCGGATGCCCGCGAAGATAATCACCCCGGTCAGCGGCAGCGGCAGCCGTGGAACCGGCGGGACAGGCCAGCGTCTGCCCGCGGCGGCAGGGTCCGGCCGGACCGGTGCCGTGACCTCACCGGTGTCGGAAGGCGCGCCAGAGTGTGACATCTGACCTCGGGCTCTCGTGAACAGGACACTGAATGCTATCGCCCGCGTCGCCAAGAGCGCAGCGTCCGCTGCCCGGCCGCCTCAGCACGCCGGACAGGTCGTCACCGGCGAGAGAGTCACAGTATGGTTCGAGCCATGGTCCGAAGCAAACGGATGGCAGCGGATGCGGAGCCGGATGCAGATCCGTACGGTGCCCAGCGAACGGGGTTGCCGCCGGCGCCGTCGCCGCGCCCGGTCGGCCCCGGGGGCTCCGGACATCGCTGGGTGCCTCGCCTGCTGGCGGCGACGGCGTGGATCGCGGGCGGCGCGGTGCTGTTCCTTTGCTACCTGCGGATCTCGTTCACTTACCACGTGACTTCGGACGGGGCGAACAACGCGCTGCAGGCCTGGGACATGCTGCATGGCCACCTCCTGATGCACGGGTGGATCCTCGGCGACGCGACGTATTACACCTTCGACCTGCCGGTGCTCGCGCTTACTGAGATCTTCTTCGGGCTGCAGGACCTCACCAGCCATGTGGCGTCCGCGCTTATTTACCTGATCGTCACGGTCTGCGCGGTGGCCCTGGCGGTGGCGGACAGCCGCGGGCTGGCCAGGGTGGCCCGGGCCGGCGTCGTGGTCGCCGTGCTGACCGCCACGTTCCACGTCGAGTGGAACGCGCCGTACCTGCTCGGGGCGCCCGACCACGTCGGGACATCGGTGTTCCTCCTGGTCTCCGCCCTGCTGATCGACCGGGCGCCCGCCCGGCGGTACACCTCACCGCTGCTGCTCGCGATCCTGTGCGCCGGCCAGATCGGCGACGCCACCGTCCGCTACGTGGCCGTGCCGGCGGTCGTCGTCGTGAGTGTCTACCGCATGGCGGCGGCGCGGAAGGTCCGTACCGGCGATGCCGCGAACGCCCTAGCCGCGGTCGCTTCGGTGCCGCTCGCCGCCGCGGTCCGCGCGCTGATGGTGCATTTCGGCGCGTACCAGATGGTCGCACCGAGAACCGCGATCGCGCCGCCTGGGCGATGGCCGCACAACGCGGCGATCGCGTGGCACGCGATGCGCGTCCTGTTCGGCGCCGAGGTCGCCTCGGGCTCCGCGAATCCGGCGCGCGACGCCGGGTACGTCCTCGGCATCGCCTGCCTGCTGGCCGTGGCGGCCGGCTTCGCGCGGGTGGTATGGACCTGGCGCACCGCGAGCCGAGCCGAGCAACTGCTGTGCGCCGCGATCGTCATCAACCTCGCGGTGTACGTGGTCTCCACCATGCCGATTCCTAGCAACCCCTACGAGGTGGTGGCCATCCTGCCGTGCGGCGCGGTACTCGCCGCTCGCGCCTGCGTGCCCCGGCGCATACCCGACCGGCTGCGGGCCGGCCTGACGACCGGCCTGGTCGCTGCCGTCGCACTAGCGCCGCTGGCTATCGCGGCCGCCCGGTCCCCGGCCATGGCGCCGACCGCGCCGGTCACCGCGTGGCTCGAGGCGCACGGGCTCACCTACGGCCTGGCTGGTTACTGGAACAGTTCGGTCATCACCCTGCACTCGGGCGGCCAGGTGCAGGCTCGCGCGGTGGTCATACAGGGGAGCCGGGTCATCCGGTATGACTGGGAGACGGACACCCAGTGGTTCGACCCGTCCCGGCACGACGCGACCTTCCTGATCACCGATCTGGCGGGCATCGGCCTGAGCCCGTTGGCCGAGCATTATTTCGGCAAGCCCGACCAGATCGTCCGCGTGTCGCACTGGGCGATCTTGATCTACCGGAGGAACCTGCTGACGCAGGTCGCTGTGGCTGGGGCCGGATGATGATGCGGGCCTGCCCGGTAATGCGGCGCATGGTCACCCGGGATGGATGGCACGGCCGCAATTAGTAACGACAGAGGCCGAATCTTGCTCATGAGCCCGCCTGTCAACTCCTGATGCGGCAGGATGGGCCCTGCCAGGAAGGCGGCCGGGCACCTAGCGCGGCAATTCCCGCTGCCTGACGTGACTGACGGCAAGGATTGTGCGTGGCGAACAGGAACGAGACCATATCGCCTGGTGCGAGCCAGATCGATGTGGACGCCAGTACCGTCGTGGTCGGGTCCGGCCCCGGCCCGGCGGTCGGGGCCGCCGTTGACCGTCGGCGCAGGAACTGGCTGTTCGCGCTGCTGCTGGTGGCAGGCTGGCTGGCGCAGGCCGGGCTGCGCGCGTGGTTCAGCCGCACCCAGGCGGTGCCGCTGGACAATCCGGACGAAACCGCGTATCTGGTCGCGGCGCGGTTCCTCGCGGGCGGCCCGGCGGCCGACTTCTCCGGCGCCACGCTGTACCGGGGTGGCTATCCGCTGCTGATCACGCCGGTGTACTGGTTCACCAGCAGCCCGGCCGCCGTGTATCACGCCGTGCTGCTCATCAACGCGGCGGTCAGCGCCACCGTGATGCCGCTGGGCTACCTGGTCTGCCGCCGGCTCGGGCTCGGCCGCCCGGCCGCCTATGGCGCGGCCATGGTCGCGGCGCTGCTGCCCGCCGCGTTCTTCTACAGCGAGTACGCGATAACCGATGCGATCTTCCCCGCGCTCACGCTGGCCTGGCTGCTGGCCATCCACAGCTGGCTGGTGGCCACCTCGCCGCGGACGCGGTACGCGGCGGCCATCGGTTCCGCGGTGCTGTCCGGCTACGCCTACGCGGTGCATCCCCGGGGCCTGGTGCTGCTCGGCGGCTTCGCCGTCATGGCAGCGTTCATCGCCTGGCGGCGGCCCGCTGCCGCCGGCAGCGTGGCCGCGGCCGTGGCGGCCGCGGTGGTGACCGTCGGCTCGGGCTGGGCCCTGGACCGCTATCTGGCCTCTGCGCTTTACCCGAAGGGCACGCGCAGCCTGTCCCGCCAGCTGGTGACCACGCTGGAAGGCGGGTACCGGACCATCCACGTGGCCGAGATGGCAGGCGGCCAGTTGTGGCGGCTGGTGCTGGACGGCTGGGGTATCGCCGGGATCGGCCTGGTCGCGGCGGCGGCGGCGATCGCGCGGCGCGACGTACGGACCGACCTGCGGGTCATGGCGTCGCTGTCGGTCGGGGTCACCGTCCTGATCGCCTGCACCGCGCCGGCCGCGCTGCCCGCCCAGCAGTCGCTGACCTGGGCTTCGGGGCGCTACCTAGACGGCATGACCGTCACGTTCTTCCTGGTCGGCGCCGTGGTGCTGCTGCGGGCGGCGGCCCGGCCGATCCTGGCCCTGGCCGCCTGCGTCGCAGGCCTCGCCCTGCTGACCGCCGTGACGGTGGCCGTGTACGCCGGAACGTCCCTGCCCACGCACCGAGGGCAGAGGTTTGACTTCGGCGAACCGGCCGTACTGACCCAGGACTGGAGCCGGGCCAACGTCCTGGTCGCGACGGCGGCGGCGCTGGCCCTGCTCCTGTTGTGGGTCCTCTTCGCGCTCCTCGCGCACAGTGTGCGGGTCATGGCCTGGGTCCTGGGCGCCGTCGTGGCGACGGTGAGCCTGATGGCCGTGGTCCAGCTCACGGCCTATAGCACGCGGGCCGACAGCGCGTGGGCCAAGCAGACGGGCATCACGGACATGGCGGCGGCCGGCCGGCTGCAGCCGGGTGAGCAGATCGCCATCGCCACCAACATCAGCGGGGTGGCGAGGATCGCGCAGGAATTCGAAGTGCCGTCGACGCAGGTGCACTTCTACAATCCTTCGTGCCAGCCACCGCCGGCCGACGCGACCGTGATCGACGCGCACTGGCCGAGGCGGCAACCCGCCCAGGCGAGCCTGCCGGACGCCCCGGCCGGCTGGCAGATTGCCGGAGCCAACCGGTCCGGCAGCTGGGTCGTCTGGCGCAGGTCGCCAGGGGCAGCGGCGATGAGGACCGGCACCGGCCGGTGCAGGCTGCGCTGACCAAAGGCAAGCCTCGTTAGTCAGCACGAGGCCCGGGGTTACCAGTTGGTCGCCACGTACTTCGTCTCGGTGAATTCCAGGAGCCCTTCGTGCGCGCCCTCGCGGCCGATGCCGGATTGCTTCACGCCGCCGAACGGGGCCGCCGGATCCGAGACCAAGCCGCGGTTGAGGCCGACCATGCCGGCTTCGAGGGCCTCGGACACCCGCAGCCCACGGCTCAGGTCCCGGGTATAGACGTAGGAAACGAGCCCGAACTCGGTGTCGTTGGCCCAGTTGATGGCGTCGGCTTCGGCGGTGAACCTGACCACGGGCGCCACCGGGCCGAAGATCTCGGTGCCCAGGATGCCCGCGGTCGGCGGGACCTGGTCGATCACGGTCGGGGTGTAAAAGTAGCCACGCCGGTCCGGCGCCCGCCCACCGGTGACCACCTTGCCGCCGTCGGCCGTGGCGGACTCGACCAGCTCGGCCACCTTGGTCCGTGTCGGCTCGTTGACCAGCGGGCCCACGTCGGTGCCTTCCTCCAGCCCCGGTCCGACGATCATGCGGTCCAGCCGGGCCGCGAACGCCCGGTTGAACTCGTCGGCGACCGCCTCATGCACGTAGAACCGGTTGGCCGCGGTGCAGGCCTCGCCGCCGTTGCGCATCTTGGCGATCAGCGCTCCCTCGACGGCGGCGTCGATGTCCGCGTCCTCGAAGATGATGAAGGGCGCGTTGCCGCCGAGTTCCATCGAGCAGTTCACCACCGTGTCGGCGGCCTCGCGCAGCAAGATCCGTCCCACCTCGGTCGACCCGGTGAAGGACAACTTGCGGACCCGCGGGTCGTTCAGCATCGCCGACACCACCGCACCGGACTTCCGTGAGGTCAGCACGTTGACCACGCCGTCGGGCACGCCGGCCTCGGCCAGCAGTTCGGCGATGTACAGCGCGGTAAGCGGCGTCTCTGAGGCCGGCTTGAGCACCACCGTGCAGCCGGCGGCCAGCGCCGGACCGATCTTGCGGGTGGCCATCGCGGCCGGGAAGTTCCACGGCGTGACCAGCACCGAGACGCCAACCGGCTGGCGCATGACCAGGATCTTGTTGGCTCCGGACGGCGCCTGCATCAGCACGCCTTCCATCCGGACCGCCTCTTCGGCGTACCAGCGGAAGAACTCGGCCGAGTAGGCTGCCTCGGCCTTGGCGTCGCGCAGGGCCTTGCCGTTCTCGGTGACCATCAGCCTGGCCAGCGCGTCGGCGTTCTTGGTCATCAGCTCGAAGGTCCGGCGCAGGCATTCCGCCCGCTGCCGCGGCGGGGTCGCCGCCCAGCCGGCCAGCGCGTCGTGGGCCGCCGTGACCGCGTCCAGTGCGTCTTCCACGGTTCCGTTGGCTACCTCGGCCACCGCGTCCTCGGTGGCCGGGTCGATCACCGGCAGCGTGTCGCCGCCTCGCCCGCCAGTCCACTCCCCGCCGATCAGCAGGTCCGTGGGTACCTCGATGCCGACCAGGTTGGCCCGGTTGCCGCTCATTGCTACTTCCTCCTATAGCCGTCCGGGGTTCCGGGGGCCCCTGGGCCCCCCATGGGGGTCCGGGGGATGGGTCCCCCGGACGGGGGGCCTGGGGGGCTATCCCCCCAGACGAGACAACACAACCTCGGTGATCCGGTCCGCCGAGGGCAGTACGTAGTCTTCGAGCTTATCTGCGGCCGGCAGCGGGATATGAGGGGTGGTGATGCGAACCGGCGGACCGGTGAGCGCGCCGTACGCTTCCTCGGCCACGATCGAGACGATCTCCGCGCCCCAGCCGCACAGCCGCGGGTTCTCCTCGACGGTGAACAGCCGTCCGGTGCGGGCCACCTCGGCCAGGATCGTCCGGGTGTCCAGCGGGACCAGCGACCGCACGTCGACGACCGTGGCCTCGATGCCGTGCTCGGCGGCGAGCCGTTCGGCGGCGGCCAGCGCCCGCGGTACCATCGCGGCCAGCGCCAGGATCGTCGCGTCCCCGCCCGGCCGCAGCACCTTGGCCCGGCCGAGTTCGTCGAGCACCTCGGTGCCCTCCGGCACGTCGCCCTTGCTCGCCATCAGGCCCTTGTGCTCGAAGAACACGACCGGATCGGGATCCCGGACGGCCGCGGCGAGCAGGCCCACCACGTCGCGGGGGCTGGACGGGGCGACGACCTTCAGGCCCGGCACCGCCATGGCCCAGTTCTCCACTGACTGCGAGTGCTGGGCTCCGAACCGGACCCCGGCGCCGTTGGCGCACCGGACGACCAGCGGGAGCGCCAGCTGGCCGTCGGACATGTACCTGATCTTGGCCATCTCGTTGGCGATCAGA
>Ga0306921_10006952_pt1 | contig 11833 bp, 9 predicted proteins | sample sta12Cox44000080_FD_203760 | JGI IMG/M metagenome (GOLD analysis project Ga0306921, IMG submission 203760) | Lab enrichment of tropical soil microbial communities from Luquillo Experimental Forest, Puerto Rico - statoxic.12C.oxic.44.000.080 (v2)... | ecosystem: Environmental > Terrestrial > Soil... | reverse complement strand
CATGCCGCCTTTCCAGCATGTAGCCCAGGGATTTGAGGTGAGTGTCCAACTCCTCGACATTGTAGAGATGGGCTGAACCTTCAAATAGGACACAATGAACTCGAGCTGCCAATGAGAGGTCCATGCTGCGGATGATCTCATACTCCGCTCCTTCACAGTCCAACTTCATGAGGTGACAGATACCATCCGGAAGCGTCCACAGGGCATCGGCGAGGCTTAGAAGCTCAATTGTGCGGGGCTTCCAGTCGCGGCCTTGGCGGATAATAGAATGCCCGCCGATGTTTTGCGGGTGCAGGTAGAGTACGGCGGTACCAGTTTTTGCTCCCAGCCCCTTTCGAATCGCGCGGACGCCCTCCAGTTGGTTGTCACGGATGAGCCGTTCGAGCTGGGTGAAGTTGTTCTCCTCAGGTTCAAAACAGGCAATCCGAGCCTCCGGATAGAGCTGTTTCATCCGAAGCGCAAAAAGTCCGGTGTTCGCGCCCACATCGAGAATGGATGGTCTGGGCATGGCAAGCGCAATATCATAATCCGAATCGGCGAAAATCTCCTTGTAGATAAAAGCTGTCATGAACGACCCGACCGGGAACGAATGAGGACTGTGGCGAAAGCGCAATTGAAGCGGAGGAGGGTAGATACCCGGGACCATCTTCAGTAGAATGCTGGCGTAATATGCTGCGGGATTATTGAGCAACTCCCGATTGCGCAGCCGCAACTGCCGGTCAAAGAACTGTTGCATAGCCCACTTCAGGCGCCAACTCACAACTTGCCTGCTTTCACATCCCACATGCACCGGGCTAGCCTTTCGGCCTGGCGCCGCCGGCTGAATTTGACGCACTTTAACGCGGATGGCACCGGGTGTGTCCCCTTGCGGACTCGCTGCAGAAATTCCGGTAACGCGGCGTACAGCGCCTCCTCATTGGCGAGATCCGCAATGGTGGATCCTCCGACTTCTTGGAGTAAGCCGGCCGTATCCCCGGTTTCTGTGGTGAGCGCTAGGATTGGCTTCTGCAGCCGCAGGTATTCATAAGCTTTAGCCGGAATTTGATGATCGCAGCAACCGGCCTGCAGCAGCAACAACGCATCGGCCGTGGCTGCATCTTCCAGAGAAGCTTGATAGGGAAGAGAGCGGGCAAAGTGAACAACATCGTCTATGCCCAACTGGGCGACTTCACGCTGAAACCCGACTTCATTGCCACACGCCCGCAGTTCGACGGACAGGGTCGATGAGGAGATCTTCCCTTCCGCTTTCAGCTTTGCAAGCGCACGAAAGAAAGGGCGGGGATTCCGTTCCCATGGGTAAATCAAGCCGGAATGCAGCAATCGTGTTTTGCGATTGGTCGCGGTCGGCGAAACAATAGCCTGAAAGTCCGCCTCGTCGTAGCCGTTGGGCAGGAGCAAACACTTGTCCGCCTTCAAATCCTGATATCGATCTCGATACATACGAATCGCCGCGGGAGCAGTGAACAGAAAGCAGGATCCGTGGCGGATGGCTCGACGCTCAATGGCGCGGTAGGCCCGATGGATCCGGGGATCTTTCGGATAGTCGTCTTCGGTCATCGAGTCGCGGAAATCGACCACCCAGGGCTTGTGCGTGAGGCGGTGTAGGATATATCCAACCAACACGGCTGTCGCTATGGGGAATGTGGAAAAGATGATGTCGATGTTATTCTTCCGGATCAGGCGCAGTCCCGCGGGCACCGCACCCAGGAGCCAACTCGCCCAGCGATCGGGAATTGCACAGCTGCGAAGATAACGTCCGCCGATAGCCAGGTGTCGGTGCGTGTCCAGACCGAAGGCTCTGGTCACCTGCACCATCTCCGGAATTTCTTTTAACTGCGAATCGTCGAGTTGATCGTACGCTCGGGTATGGATGCTTAATACCGTCGGCGACCAGCCGAACTCGGGCAGGTATCGGCAGAACTTGAGCGATCGCAACAGACCGCTGCCTCCTTTTAGCGGGGGGAAATGGTAAGCGACGAACAGCACCCGTCCGCATACCGAACGCCTCGAGGATTTGGTATTGCTGCCCGGAGCACAGGCAGGGCCAAGATGCCCTGCCGCTTCGGGTGTTGAGGCTGCCGGCTCTGCAATTTGATTGAAATGCATCATGGTTGCCGACTCACCGGCTGCTGTGGAAAGCCGCTGATTCAAAGGTGAACTCGACATCGCGAAGATAATCGGAAGCATCCCCGCGTCGGCGAATCAGAACAGCATCGCCGTCGTGAACCAACACCTCGGGCGGAGTTGGATGGCTGAGAAATCCCAGCGGACTGGCGCTCCGGGCGTACGCACCCGACTGGAAGATCGCAACCAGGTCACCTACATTGACCCGTGGAAGGAGGATCGAACGAGCAAGTACGTCTAACGGGGTGCACAGTGGTCCGACAATGTCGACTACGTTCTCGTCCAACTCCTTCAGCTTGGTGGCAAGTGCAACCGGGAAGTTCCGCTTGATGGTTTGTCCCAGGTTGCCCGAAGCCGCCAGATGATGGTTCAGGCCGCCGTCCAGTATGGCAAATGTTTTTCCTCGCGAAATCTTCAGGTCGACAACCCGTGTGAGATATATCCCCGCCTCGGCAACCAAGAAACGGCCGGGTTCAATTACCAGCCTCGTGCCCGCGAACAAGGGGTCGCTGGCAACTGCCTCCTCGAGTTGCCGCAAGCTGTCACGCAGCCCGATCATATCCAATGGCTGATCGTTGGAAAAGTAGGGCACCCCGAGCCCTCCGCCGAAGTCGACATTGTGCAGTGGCTTTCCCACCCGCTCGGCGACTCGGCGGGCCAACATGATGCCTTTCCCGTACTGACGGGCAAGAACTTCGCTGTCCAGGATCTGGGTGCCGGCAAACAGATGAATACCACGCAGTTCGATTGATGGCCTAGCGAGCACGTTGTCCAACGCCGAATCCAAAATCTCTTCGTCAATGCCGAACGGGGCCGGTTTTCCTCCCATCCGCATAGCTCCACCTTGCCCCTCCGCATCGGGATTGACGCGGAGGGCGATGGGAGCGCTCTTGCCCAGTCGAACGGCAAGGGAGGCGATACGTTCCAATTCCAGCAACGACTCCGCATGGATCTCGCCCACACCTGCTGCCAATGCCAGCTCCAGCTGCCCGGGCGTCTTTCCTGGACCGGCAAACAACATTCGAGCTGGAGGACACCCCGCTTCCTCAGCCTGTAGCAGTTCACCTGCAGAGGCGATTTCCATCCCCGCGCCTTGCCCGAGGAAGAATTTGAGGATATTGGGGTTAGGATTGGCCTTGACCGAATAATAGATCTGAAAGATTTCCGGATAGGTGGAGCGTAAGATATCCCATTTCCGTTGAAGGACGGAGGCATCGTAGGCGAAAAGTGGAGTGCCGAACTCGTTAGCCAGCCTGTGCACGCCGACGCCACCAATCCTGAGCTGGTCGTCAGAATCCGGAAAAGTCTCGCTGATGAGTTGCTTCACCTGCATGTTGCTATAGGCCTTCACGACGGCACAGAGCTGGATAATCCACCTTTCCACTGGAGGTCTTGGGCAGCTCGTTGAGAACCTCGAAATGCTTCGGCACCATGTAGCGGGGCATCTTCTCAGCACACCATGTAAGAACTGCCTCGCCGTCCAGCGGTTCACCATTCTTTGCCACTAGGAAGGCCTTAATGCTCTGACCCAGAACCTCGTCGGGTAATCCGATGACCGCTGCTTGCCGCAGCTTGCCGGTCTGGAACAACACCTCTTCCACTTCCGTGGGACTGATACGGTATCCAGAGGACTTGATCATGGTGTCCCGGCGCCCGACGTAGTACAGGAAGCCATCCTCGTCTGTGCGCACCAAGTCGCCGGAGTAGCAGACCCTTTCGCAGTCGCCAACCTCCGGCGGCAGCAGCGGATTCGGTCGCAACACTCGGTCGGTCGCCTCCTGGTTGCCCCAGTAGCCCATGGAAACCGTCGGCCCGCGGTGAACCAGCTCGCCGACCTCGCCGGGTGGGCACCGCTCACCATTTTCATTGAGTACAAGAATCTCGCAGTCCGGAATTGCCTTGCCCATTGAGGTCGGCCGGCGGTCAAGTTCTTCCGGAGGTAAATACGTCGAACGGAAGGCTTCTGTCAGGCCGTACATGAGAAAGATCTTGGTTGTCGGCAGCGCCTGGCGCAGCAGCTTGAGTACAGCTTGCGGCATGGCGCCGCCGGTGTTGGTGATGTATCGCAGGTGTGGGAACCGACGCTTCTGGATCCCGCCGTTCGCCAGCAATGACCAGACGGTCGGGACGCCCGCCAACGCCGTGATACGCTCGGCCAGCAGTACATCGATGATTTCTTTGGCGAAGACGAACTTGATCAGCACGGTCGTACCGCCCTGCTGAACTGCGGTCATCAGCTGATTCATCCCCGCATCAAAGCTGAACGGCAGTACCGCCAGAATCCTGTCCTGGTCGGTGATGTCAAGATAGTTTGACACAATCGTGCTGCCTGCCATTACGTTGGCGTGGCTAAGCATGACGCCTTTGGGCTTACCCGTGGAACCTGAGGTGTAAAGGATAGCCGCCAAGTCCTTCGAGATACCCCAGTCCTGCCAGTTCCCCACGACGGGCAACTTCAACATCTCCGGGAAGCGATGTACCGGCCGGGTATCATTTTGTTTTTCGGCAGCTGACCAACCATCGTCCTGTTCCGTTGCTACAAAAAATTTCAAGGAAGGTATGTGCCGCAGCACCGGGAGCAGCACCTGCAACTTTTGCGGCGTAGTGATGAGCGCCGTCATGGCACAGTCGCGGACAATGTGTGCGACCTGCTCGGGAAACAGGACGGCGTTGACGGGCACGTAGACCCCGCCCGCCTGGGAGATGGAAAACATCGAGACAACCTGATCAACCGAGGGATCAAGGTAGATGCCGATACGGTCACCGCGGCACATGCCTGCACTGCGGAGCCCACATGCAACAGACGTGCAGCGGTTTGCCACCTCACGATAGGTAAGCCTTTGCTGCCCGTGGACAATCGCTTCTTTATCAGGGTAACGAGTGGCACTGGCACGCAGCATCTGATGTATCAGGGAATCCATCCGACCTCCTTTTTAATTTGGTGAGACGCAGCTAAGCTGTTACGTCGCAATGCTGAAAATTCCACGATGGCTGGTGGCCAAAAACGGCGTCGGCAGCTCCATCGGAGCCAGCAAATGCAACCACGCGAGCCGCTGCACCCCGCCGTACGAACCCTGCGTTCCGGAAGGTCGGCACGAAGGATGCATTGCCGGCGAGCAGAGCGCGTACGGTCTGCACAGGGCGCGGGCGCAAGAGCTTAGACAGGGACTGCAGCACCGCTAGCCCGCTGCGTTCCAGTTCTCGCCCAAATAAGTCAAAAATAAATGCATCGTTGTTCATCACGGAGAAAACCGCATAAGCCATCAGCTCTCCGCTTCGGCGTGCGGTCAAGACTTCAAATTGCTGCAAGGGGTTACGCCGGTATCGCCAATTCAAATCTTCCGCACTTCTCCGATTGCGGATCCCCCTGCTGCCCGCAACCGATTCGTCCAGGATGGAAAACTCGGGGCCGAAATCTCCGGTATGAACCGCACACTCGAAGCCGTTAGACGCGGTTGCGAATGATGAGGCCAACGTCAGCACAAGGTTTGCGGCGCGCGCCACCAGCCGTCCACCTCTTTGTCCAAAGACAGGTCCTAGCAAGCGTTCGCTCCGCAGCATCTTTGCATACCAATACATGCGACAGTTTTCCCGCATGCCAAGGCGATGGAACATGGCCATGCCTTTTTCGTGAGGAGGGCAGTCATAGCAAAAGGCCAATTCACCGCGCATAACGGGTTCGAAGGTTGCGCGTTGCAACATGATTGCGGGCCCAAGACTTCGAAACCCCGCTTCCACTCCGAAGTCTCCGACCTGACCGCAGACAGCCACTCGTCTTCCGAGCCACACCGCGCGCGGGAAAAGGGATGTGACACCAACCGCCCGACCATTCTCATCGCACAGGAGCCAGGTAATTGCGCCGCCTGCCGGGTTGTCGCGATAGAGCCATTGCAGCCGGAGTTCGTGCGGAATATCCTCGAGGTTCCGCTTGAGCACGCGCAGCAATTCTTTGTTATCGGCTGCGAAGTTCAGCAGTCGGATGTGCACACTCATGGTATTGACCCGGACTGTAACTGCACATTCTGTTGCACGAACCTGACCATCGAGCGGACATCCTGGAAGTTCTCAGGGCTCAACTGGTCGTCAGATACCGCCAGCGAGAATTCATCCTGCAAAAATGCCACAAGCTCCAGCACGCCCATCGAGTCCACCACCCCGTTCTCCAGCAGATTGGTGTCCTCATTAATTTTCTGCCTGCGGGCTGATGCGAAGCTGCTGGTTATAAATTTCGTTATCTTGCTGGCTATGTCAGCGTTTTCCATGTGCTTTATCCTGCTGTACTTCGATCTCAGGTTGTCCTCAGCTTTCCCGATCGCCCTGCATAAGCAAGAGCCAAGAACCGAAATTCTTCAAGTCCGAGTCACAAGCTATGACCGGCGTCGATTCCCGCTGCCAGAAGCCCGCCTTGCGCAAGGCACCCATACGCACATCAGAGGCAAGTAGCACAACGTTTATGGATACAGCTCCACGACTCCTGAGCAACGCAGCCAGCCGCCTGAATAAGCCGGTGACAATTGAATTATCTGAACGACCGAAGAGCTCAGCTACCCAGGCTTGACGATCGGCAATGCTGAACACGCAATAGGCGAGCAACTCTTCGCCTCGATAAGCTGCAAGGAATTCGTATGCTGTGATTGGATTGCGCCGATAACGCCAATTGAGATACTCAGAGGTTCGCAACGTACACCCGCCGAGAGAGGAACCGATGCGATCAGCAAGTCTGGAATATTCTGCGGTACACTCTTGCTCTTCCAACCGAAACTGGACTCCCGCCGGGTCTGAGATGTACCCTTCGCGCAAGAGCAGCGCGAGATCGGCAATTCTTGCCGCAGCCCGGGACACCCTTTCGCTCGAGATCCACTGTTTCATCTTGTCCTCTGTCCGCAAACGCTTCACCATTCGCACTAGCTTGCAGTTGGGGACGACTCCCAAATGTTTGTACACCGCCAACATGGCGGGGTTAGGATAGTCATAGCAAAGGGCAAAGGGTCCCGCCTTGACAGCTGACAAACAGGCCCTTTGCAGCTGAAGTGCCGGACCGAGAGTGCGGTACTTCTCGCTGACACAGAAGTCGCCCAGCACGCAGCAGGTGGCACGGGCTCCGTTAATCAGTCCGCGTCGCGGAAAAAGCGAGGCCATGCCTATGGCTTGCTGCGTATTGCCGTCAATTGCCAGCCAGGCGCGCGCAGAACCAAAAGGATTCTCCTGGTACAGCCACTGGAAACGACGCTCCGTGGTTCCAGCGAAGAGGTGGGCACGCGTCAAACCGACCAAAGTGCCCCGGTCGTAGCTGAGACTTGCCTCGCGAACATAAACAGCCATAGCTCTAACCGGCTGCTGAAAAAATGTTTTTTACAGTCATTTCAGTCAGAAACTTGCTCGTAAGTGGTTGAATTCGTTCGCTCAAATCATCGAGATTGCCAAGTTGGTCCATTTTTCAACGGCTTGCTGGTGAAACCTCCTGTCGGTTTGGCCAGTCTCGAGACTGCAAACGTCATGCCAGAGCTGTAAAACGCCCAATCCAGTTCCTAAGGGGTGCACGGAACCGACGAAAGAATTTTTTTTTCCCGTTCTTGAGGAAAAGTTATTCCAAAATCGCGCTGGGAAAGGCCCTAATCCAGTACTCGAACCTCGTTGGCGGAGAGGCCAGCGCCGTCGCCTGGCGGCTCTTAAGCAAAGAGCAGAGCTAAGCCATGGCAGTTAATTCATTAATGTTCAGCCACCGTCCGAGCTTTGGAGAGCAACTTGCGATTCGATTTACGGCGCATGCGGCTGGCGAGAGCGGAGACTGCCAAAACCACATAGGAGATCGATCGCGATGGAGCCCCGTTTCGTTCCGAGAATTTGAAATGAAAATTGGTGGCCAAAAGATTCCCGACAAGACGCTGGTATTAGTCGCATCGGAAGCGGCTTTAATAGCTCTTGGGTTGCTGTTCGCGACCGCCTTGCGACTGCTGGATGCCGATGCATTACGGGAGCAAATATGGGCTCCGGGTGCGTTGTCCCGCTACGCGTTAGTGGTTCTCGTCTGCGAGCTTAGTCTTTATTATTATGACCTCTACGACCTACAGATTGTCAGCCGCCGCTCGGCGCTGTTTACAAGACTGCTGCAGGCCTTGGGCACAGCCTGCCTGCTTCTCGCGCTGATTTACTTCTGGGACCCGGATATCAGCATGGGCCGGGGAGTTGCAGCGATTGCGGCGCCGGTGATCATCACCCTCGTTGCGGGGTGGCGGTTGCTCGTGGATGCGAGCGCTCCGCTTCTTCGCCACAAGGAAAGAATCCTCATTGTGGGTGACGGACCGTCCGGCTGGTTTCTGGTGGAAGAGGTTTTGCGCCGTCCGGAGCTTAATATCGAGGTTGCTGGCATACTCAGCGAAGCAGCCCCGTCCGGCGTCGGCAGTGGGATTAGAGATTCCGACGCTTTGTCGCTCTGGCCGCAGTGGTCATCGATGTGTTCTCGCAGTACGTTAGGCCGAACTTCCGTTGCAGGTTCTCTCACGTTGGACCCGGTTTCTTCAAACCAGGCCGTGAGCGCCGCCGTCGTCGCGGTTGAAACGGCCCCACACGAATTGCCTGAGATGGAGTTTCCCTCTGTGATCGGCGTTCCACGTGATATCGAGCACTGCGTGGTTTCCGAACGGGCCGATCGCGTGGTGCTGGCTTTCTCGGAACGCAGGGGCCATACGCCAATCAAGGAGTTGCTCCGACTTAAGTTTCGTGGCGTGACAATTGAAGAGGCCCAGACCGTCTACGAAAGGATCACGGGGCGGATCCTGCTGGATCAGTTGTCCCCGAGTTGGCTGATCCTCGCGGATGGATTTCGAAAACCGAAACTGCTCTTGGGAGCAAAACGAGCTGCTGACATCGTCGTTACCGCGATTGGATTGGCGCTCGCTTGTCCGGTCATGGCGCTTGTCGCGGTGGCTATTGTTCTGGAGAGTGGAGGGCAGGCGCTGTTCCGGCAAACCCGCGTGGGCCTCAATGGCTCTCATTTTCAAATCCTGAAGTTCCGCTCGATGCGTAAAGAATCGCACTTCGGGGCGGCTTCTTGGACTTCCGATCGTGACCCTCGCATCACTCGTGTAGGGCGCTTCATTCGTAAGTTTAGAATCGATGAATTGCCGCAGTTGGTGAACGTTCTGCGCGGCGACATGAGCCTGGTCGGCCCTCGGCCCGAACAGCCTCAACTGGCGGAAATGCTGGAAGCGGAGCTCCCCTACTATGACCGGCGGCATTGCTTGCGCCCCGGCATCACCGGCTGGGCGCAAGTGAAGTATGGATACGGCGCCAGCATCGAGCAGTCCAAGATCAAGCTCGAGCACGACCTTTTCTACATCAAACACCTCTCGCTGGCCTTGGATCTCGCCATCCTTTTTGAGACGGCCAAGGTTCTGGTAACGGGACGGGGTGCAAAGTGACCTTTTCGCAGTGCGCCCCACATCAAAAGCCCCTTTCCTGCACAGGGGAGCTATGAGTGGAATCTGCGGAGTCTGTGCACCGGGTTCCACCGCCATCCGCCGATGCGCCGAGGCGATGGTCGGTCGATTAACGCTCCGGGACGAATGTGAGTGCGAGGTGATGGTCGGCGATGGTGTAGCTTTCGGGATTTCTCGGCGCTGGCCCGAGCAGCAAATAGCCGGCATTCCCGGTGTCCGGATTGCTGCCAGTACTGACTTAGTTGAGACCGGTGAATTAAAGAGACTGGTCAGTCGTAGCGGGCTGAATCCAGATGTCCTCAGTATCGCCGAGTCCCTGGCTTGGGCTTATAAGCTGCAGGGGACAGGTTTTCTTGGCCTACTCACAGGGGCATTTGCACTGAGCCTCTGGGATGAGGAAGCACAGCGATTGTTGCTCGTCACTGATCGGTTTGGCATCCAGCCGATGTATTGGAGTGTGGAGGGGGAGCGGCTTTGGTTCGCGTCCCGGCCAAGCGCTATTGCGGCTGTCCGCGGTATCGATCTAGGCATCGACCCGGCCGCAATCGTTCAGTTCCTTATCTTCAGCACGATTCCCGCCCCCCTCTCCATATATCGCCGGGTTGAACGGCTGCGTCCCGGACACCTGCTTGTTTTCGAGAACGGGAACTGGCGCGAACAGTGCTATTGGGACATGCTTTACAAGGAGGTTCGCAGCAAGAGCAAGCGCTACTGGGCCTGCGAGCTCCAAGAAAACATGCGCCAGGCTGTTCGCCGGCACCTGTCAGGGTGCGCACCTGAAAACATAGGCGCTTATCTGAGCGGAGGAACCGACAGCAGCAGCGTAGTTGCCTTGATGGGCGAGTGCCACTCTCCCGTGCAGACCTTTTCTATCTTCTTTGAGGACCCCCGTTATAGCGAGATTGGATTTGCACGCACTACTGCGAACCACTTCAAGACCCGCCACTTCGAAAAAGCCTTGACGGCGGCGGATGCGCAAGTGGCCATGAACCAGATTGCCGAGTACTACGACGAACCGTTCGCGAACTCCTCAGCTATCGGCGGGTACCATTGTGCACGGCTTGCCAGCGAGAACGGGGTGGAGACGCTACTCGGAGGGGATGGAGGCGACGAGCTGTTTGCCGGTAATGAACGCTATGCGACCGACAAACAATTTCAGTTGTACCATTCAATTCCCTCCCTTCTACGTCGCGGCATTTTGGAACCGGTGGTAGGGATGCTGCCGGCGAATGGAGTATTCAGTCTGCCCGCTCGGTATATGAAGCGCGCGCGTATGGCGAATCCCGCCAGGATGTTTTCCTACAGTCTTTTCCTAAACGGAGAAGCGGGCGAAATCTTCCAAGCAGATTTTCTCGAGCAAGCGCCACGGGACGGATGGCTGAAGATCGCAGAGGAGCATTTTGCCAGGCAGTCCGCCAGCCAGCTCAATCGTTTCCTGTACCTGGATCTAAAGATGACCTTGGGTGACAACGACATTCCCAAGGTCGTCGGCACTGCGGAAATGGTCGGGGTGAGAGCGCGATTCCCGCTGCTGGACCATCGTCTGGCGGAGTTTTCAGGCCGGATTCCAACGGAGTTGAAGCTCAAGGGATTTCAGAAGCGCTACATCTTCAAGAAAGCGATGCAAGAGATTTTGCCAAGTACAGTCTTGTTCAAGAAAAAGCATGGATTTGGAGTGCCCTTGGCCCGCTGGTTCTTGCACGATCGCAAGCTCAACGCCTTCATGCGCGATGTACTTTGCGATCCGCGCACTCGTCAACGTGGGATCTTCCGTCCACAGTTCCTGGAACGCCTGATAAATTTGCATCAGCATGACCACGCTGCCTTTTACGGAGAAGTTATCTGGTACGTAATCGTCCTGGAGTTGTGGCATCGCAGGCAAACAGCTCGGGTTCACAGCACAGTCAGCGGTGATTGATCGCCGGACTGGAGGCTGACCGCAGAGAACCGAGCGAGGAGATACTAGGCTGTGGAGGTCTTTGCAGGACGGCGAGGATATTTGTCCGCACCCCGGACAGGTTCCTGCGACGCAGCAGTCTCATCAGCAACAGCTCGAAGATGCCGAAAAAGTCCCAGGACGGCAGGCCAGGTAATCGGCGTTGACCGCGACTTTACGAGCCCGGCAGAGCATGACACCGGTAACAGGCGGTGTCCGCAGCCCAGATCGAGCCACCTTATGTTGGACGAGACTAAGAGCCTGTGGTGCAAGCAGCTAATTTCCGGCACGGCCAGCGACGTCTTCCAGTTCATGGTTCGCTGAGTTGTTTCAT
>Ga0306921_10006947_pt1 | contig 11838 bp, 13 predicted proteins | sample sta12Cox44000080_FD_203760 | JGI IMG/M metagenome (GOLD analysis project Ga0306921, IMG submission 203760) | Lab enrichment of tropical soil microbial communities from Luquillo Experimental Forest, Puerto Rico - statoxic.12C.oxic.44.000.080 (v2)... | ecosystem: Environmental > Terrestrial >... | reverse complement strand
CCATGAATATGGTGATGCAAGCGTACTGAAAATCGAGAATCTGGATGTTCCGCCGCCCGGTGTCGGCGAAGTCCAGATCGATGTTAAGAGCATCGGCCTCAATCGAGCGGAAGTCATGTTCCGCACCCACGCTTATATGCAAGAGGCTCAATTTCCCAGCCGCCTCGGGTTCGAGGCTGCGGGCATCGTCAAAACGGTTGGGACATCCGTCACCAGCTTCAAGAAAGGCGATGTTGTCAGTTTGATTCCGGCACCCAATATAGCCCGGTGGGGCACATATGGAGAATTGGCCAATGTGCTCGCTCGCAACCTCGTCAAACATCCGCGGAACATCTCTTTTGAAGAGGCGGCTGCTTCGTGGATGCAGTATCTCACTGCATGGGGCGCTCTCATTGAGCAGGCCAAGCTCACCGCGGGCGATTTCGTCATCGTTACAGCGGCATCAAGCAGTGTCGGTATTGCCGCGTTCCAAGTTGCAAAAGCTGTGGGCGCGACAGTCATCGCAACCACTCGGACCCGAGCTAAGAGGCAAGCGCTCATTGACCATGGGGCAGATCATGTTGTGGTGACGGATGAGCACAACCTCGTCGCGCGAGTGATGGAGATCACTCGCGGCGTCGGCGCGCGCGTTGTGTTCGATCCAGTCGGGGGTCCGTCCTTCATCCCGCTCACCGACAGCATGGCGCGAGGCGGCATCTTGCTCGAATATGGCGCGCTCAGCACCGAGCCGACTCCGTTTCCTCTGTTCACGGTACTGGGCAAGAGCTTGACCTTGAAGGGTTATCTGAACGGAGAGATCACGAACGACGACGCTGCCCTGGAGCGTGCAAAAGCATTCATTACCAGTGGGCTCGCTTCGGGGCAGCTGAAACCCGTCATCGCACGCACGTTCCCTCTTGAACAGATCCAAGAAGCGACGCGTTTCCTCGAATCCAATGCTCAGGTTGGCAAAGTAGTCGTCAATGTCTGATTCGAGAGGCTGGGGTCTCGTAGCGACCATACATGCAAAGAGAAATGCAAGGATTTGATTCAATGCCAGAAAATACAGAGTCACAACACCAAAGCGCAAAACATCTCGCTGCGCGAGCCGTAATGGCATATCGTGCGGGATTTCCAGTCGCGCTGCTTTCGGTTACTAGTAGTGGCGAGCGCCCGAGCGGCATTGTTTGCGACTGGAAGGGCCGGCGTGACTCGTTTCACAATGACGAGAAGCTGCTAGGCAGGGCCTTCGCCTTCGTCTACATCGGATCGATCATGGACCAGGCAATCAGCGATCCGATTTCGGATGAGTTGCACAAAGAGCTCGTATCCGACATGTCGAGTGCGCTTGACGCGCGGCAAACCGCAGTCGATTGGGGTGTCGCCAAGGCAGTGAAAGACACTAATCCCTTTGCGCATACCGGGTACAAGTTGGCCTCGCGGCTTCTGCGGATGGATCAACCGCTGGTCGAATCTCTCGCTCGCGCCTTGACGTCCCAAGGCACGATTGAAGGGGACGCTCTAAAGAAGTGGTTGGATCGCAATGCAAGCCCCCTCAATCTTGATGAATTGGAAACAATTACGACGTACTGAAGACAGCGTTGAGAGGCGCGACCGTTAACCGTTTGTGGAGTGATCGGGACGAAGGAATGGGTCTTGTATGAATTCAAGAGCCGCGCAACTCACCGAGGATGGGACAGAAATTGTCCGCCTGTTCGCACGGTTTGCGCTAGGAGCTTCCTTTCTATCGGCGGTGGCTAATCGCTTTGGCATGTGGGGACCATATGGAGCAAAGAACGTATCCTGGGGAGATTTCGCTCATTTCGTGGAATACACGGGCGCGGTGACGTCTCTCTTCCCCAGTTCATTGAAGGTGTCGCTTGCGTGGGCAGCTACCGTCGCGGAGACCCTCTTGGGGATATTGCTGATCGCAGGCTTCAAAGTACGAATGAGCTCCGGCCTGTCCGGTCTTCTGCTTTTGTCATTTGCTATGAGCATGGCCACAGGTCTTGGGATCAAGACGCCATTCGACTATTCGGCCTTCTCGGCGGCCGCTGCAGCATTCTTACTCGCGTTCTGGGAGCCTGACCGATTAACGTTGGACAAGCTTCTGGATCGATCACGAAACCGAGCGGGAGATCCAAGTTAAAACGCAAACGCGTCGACGTTACTCCGACGTCGCTGGCTTACATTTGAGCAAGATCATCAAGAGCAAGAAAGCATTTAGAAAATGTTGTGAACTAGGTTGGCCTCTGCCTCAATCGACTGTGGAATTACGTCGCGAACTCACTATTTTCGTCTTCCCCAAATTGACCGGCGTAGCTGATGGGGTCCGGACGTGAGATTCCCAACTTTTTCATTTTTGCGATTAATGTAGTCCGCTTTAACCCCAACTTGGCCGCTGCGCCTCCCGCGCCCCCGATGACCCAACCAGTTGCCTTCAGCGCTTGCAGGATGACCGTTCGTGTCGAGTCACTGAACGTGCCCTGCGCCAGAGGCGGTGTCACCGGTTTGTTTTCTTCTGCTGGCAGAGGATTCGGAAGGATTCCGTCATCGGACCTGATCACCGCTCGCTCGATCAGGTTCTGCAGTTCCCGTATGTTTCCAGGCCAAGAGTACGAACTGAAGGCCGCCAGCGTTTCCAGTGGTATGTGACGAATCGGCTTGCCCATGTGCCGTGAAAAGGTCTCGACAAAATGTGTAACCAGCGGGGGTATGTCTTGGCGACGTTCGCGCAAAGGCGGGAGCAGAATCGGAAACACGTTGAGGCGGTAGTACAGGTCACTGCGAAATTCATTGCGCCTGACCATCTGAGCAAGATCATGATGGGTTGCCGCCACCAGGCGAACATCAATGCGGTGCGTGCGTCCACTGCCCAGACGCTCAAACTCCTGCTCTTGGAGGACGCGCAGCAGCTTCGGTTGCAATGCCGGAGGCAGATCTCCAATTTCATCCAGGAAGAGGGTTCCCGAATGAGCCATCTCGAAGCGCCCAATTTTCTGTGCGATAGCCCCGGTAAAGGCGCCTTTCTCGTGGCCAAATAGCTCACTCTCTAACAGATCAAAGGGAATCGCAGCACAATTCAACTTTACGAACGGCCGACCGAAGCGCCCACTCAAATTGTGAATCGCGCGGGCGATCAGTTCCTTGCCCGTGCCGGTTTCTCCCAAGACGAGGACAGTGGAATCGGTCGGCGCTACGCGCTCCACTTCGCCCAGCGCGAACTCCAGGGCGGGGCTGTTGCCGATGATCTGGCCGAATCGGCTGTCGTCGGGACTCGCACGTTCTCCCGACTGACAGTTGTTAACCAATTCCATAGATGAACCCACAAATCTGTTCCCTGGAAGATCGATAAAACTCAACTGTTCAACGCTGCCCGCACACTGTCGAGCAGAGCATCATCGTCAAATGGTTTGGCAAGGAACTCGACCGCTCCAGCCCTCAGGGCTTGCATTCGCATCTTCTCGTCACCCTGTGCCGTGATGAAGATGATGGGAATTCTAACGTTATCTCTGTTTAGCTTTGATTGAAGGTCCAAACCCGACATTCCAGGCATACGGATGTCAGCGATCAAGCATGCGGTATGTTCCTGTTTCCCAGAGTTCAGGAACTCCTCCGCAGATGCGAAGGTTAAGGCGGGGAAGCCGGCCGCCTTCATTAGGCCATTCAGCGATTCCCGGACCAATTCGTCATCATCGACAATTACAACCAATCTACGGCTCTCCTTACTCGCCATAACCTTACAAATAGTCGCGAACAAGGAAAAACGCAATTATGCCTTCGTATAACAACAGCCCCAGGAATTGATCCAAGTCACGAGAGAATCTTGGGTCACCTCGGAACCGCTAGATTGGCGGAAACAAGTGGAGCCGTTCTGTTATTTTGACGAGCTCAGCAAGGGAGCCGGCCTGCATCTTCCGCATTACGCGAGCGCGGTGAACTTTGATAGTGATTTCACGCGTTCCGAGTTCCGATGCAATCTGCTTGTTGAGCATTCCCGCAACTACCAGCTTCATGACCTCGCGTTCGCGCCGGGTCAGTTTATCGAGTCGAGCGCGCAGTCGAGAGATCTCAGATTGCTCCTTGCGATGGATGCAATCGCGGGCTAATGCCTGCTCTACGGCGTCGAGCAGTTCCTGGTCGTTAAACGGCTTGGTAAGAAATTCCGAGGCGCCCAACTTCATCGCCTTCACCGTCTTCGGAATGTCGCCGTGTCCCGTGACAAAAATGATGGGAATCTGAAGACCCGCGTTCTGAAGTTGTGCCTGAAAATCGAGGCCGCTCATGCCTGGCAGGCTGATGTCCAGGATCAGACAACTGGGCCCATCCCAGCGACCTCTTTTTAAGAACTGCTCCGCCGTTTCGAAACTCTCGGATTGCAGACTCGCCGACTTCAGAAGGCCCTGGATCGATGCACGTATCAAGGGATCGTCATCGACGATGAATACCATGGACGACTCGGGTGCCATCGCAACCTCATTCTAAATGGCCCAGGGTCTGTGGGAATGGGATCAACTCATCGCTGCAACCTCTCTACTTGATGACGGCATGCAGCAGCAATCCAGCCAGTCCCCCTCCGATGAGCGGACCGACTATGGGCACGATCGCATAGCTCCAACCTGACGCCCCCTTGTTCGCGATTGGCAGCACGGCGTGTGCAAGGCGCGGCCCAAGGTCTCGAGCGGGGTTGATCGCATAACCAGTAGTGCCACCGAGTGACAGCCCGATACCCCAAACGAGGGCCGCAACCAAATAGGCGCCCAGGCCCGGTACCAGGCCGGGGCCAGCAACTGCTTTGGAAAAGATGGCGCCGACCACAAAGACCAGCACGAAAGTCCCGATCATTTCGCTGATCAAGTTCGCGATGAATTGCGTATGGCGGGCATCGTGCAGAAGCAGAGCAACTTGAAGTCTTTGTTTTCGGTCTCTTTCCAATGGGGCAAGAAGTGCAGCCACATGAGAATCGCTCCCACGAACGCTCCTGCCATCTGCGAAATGACGTATGGAGCGAATTTTGCGAATTGCCCCGTTTCGACCGCAAATCCAAAGGTTACCGCCGGGTTGATGTGAGCATCGCTGCTTCCGCAGGCGACGGCTGTGAATACGCCTGCCATAACCGCGAATGCCCACCCGCTTGTAGTCACCATCCAGCCAGCGCCTTCAGCTTTCGAGCGTTTGAGCAAGACGTTTGCAACAACGCCATCACCTAACAGGATCAATACAAGCGTTCCCATGAATTCGCCAAAGCACTTTGCCCACATGAAACATCCCTTCCTTCAGCACTCTCCGAATCAGCTCACCCAATCAAATGAGCGCGTGACTGCCCGCTTCCAAAGGTTGTACATCTCGTCCCGTTTTCCGTTCTTGAGGTTTGGCGTCCAAGTGCGATCGGCGGCCCAATTTGCGCGCAGATCGTTCAGGTCTTTGAAATATCCGACTGCCAGACCAGCCGCATAAGCTGCACCGAGAGCGGTGGTCGCATCCTTCGTTAGGGGGCGTACTACAGGTCGGTCGAGAATATCCGCCTGGAACTGCATCAACAGTTCATCAACCACCATGCCACCGTCTGCCCGAAGTACGTCCAGCTTGATGCCTGAGTCCTTTTCCATTGCTTCGACTACGTCCCGCGTTTGAAAGGCAGTAGCCTCCAATGCAGCGCGGGCAATATGCCCCTTGTTGGCATAGCGCGTCAGCCCGGCAATGACTCCACGGGCGCTGTCTTTCCAATAAGGAGCGTACAAGCCGGAGAATGCTGGAACGAAATACACGCCGCCGTTGTCATTCACAGTTCGTGCGAGGGATTCGATGTCAGAGCTCTTTTCGATCAGCCCAAGGTTATCCCGCACCCACTGCACCAGAGCGCCTGTGATCGCAATGCTTCCTTCTAACGCGTAGTGGGTCGGTTGCTCGCCGAACTTGTACCCCATCGTCGTCAGCAGGCCGGCTGTGGAGTCAATTTTTCGAGTACCGGTGTTCATCAGCAGGAAACAGCCGGTACCGTAGGTATTCTTTGCCTCTCCCGGTTCAAAGCAGGCCTGGCCAACTAGAGCAGCCTGTTGGTCCCCGAGGATGCCGGCTATCGCCACGTCCTTAATGGATGGTTCCTTTGCAAGCCCGTAGGTTTCGCTGCTCGAACGGATCGTCGGCAGCATCCGCACCGGAATTCCAAACACGTCGAGGATCCCCTGGTCCCAGGTAAGTGTTTCCAGATTCATAAGCTGCGTACGGCTTGCGTTCGTGACGGCGGTGATATGGGCACCGCTGCCGATGCCACCAGTCAAGTGCCATACCAGAAACGTATCAATGTTTCCAAAGATGACGTCACCCGCCTCGGCCAGTTCACGGGCGCCCTGAACGTGTTCGAGAATCCAGCGAATCTTCAAACCACTGAAGTAAGTTGTCAGCGGCAGCCCGGTTTTGCTTCGAAAACGGTCCTGCCCGCCACCTTTGGCGAACTCGTTCACGTAATCCGCAACTCGGGTGTCTTGCCACACCAGCGCGTTGGCCAGTGGTTTTCCCGTTTTGCGGTTCCAGACGATGGTGGTCTCGCGTTGATTGGTGATCCCTACAGCCGCAAGGTCTTGCGGTTGAAGGTTTGCCTTCGACATGGCCTCAGCAATCACTTCCCGTGCGTTGTGCCAGATTTCTTCGGGGCTATGCTCAACCCATCCAGGGTGGGTGTAGATCTGTTGGTGTTCCTTCTGCGCTGTTGAAACTAAATGCCCCGAACGGTCAAACACAATGAACCGCGTGCTGGTTGTGCCTTGATCGATTGCCCCGATGTACTTTGCCACTCTGTTCCTCCTGAAGATTGCCGGGCACATCGACACGCCGGGCTCCCGGTTTCATATCTCAATCTGCTGCCCGACTGACCGATGACTGAGAACGTTCGTGGGATAAGCCCGCAGAATCAATCAGGTGGTTGAGTTTTCCTGTGTAGCCCGTGATCGATTCACGCATGAAGGGCTCGTCCCACTGCAACTCCTGCGCCATTACTGAACCGACCAGCGGTGCGGCTTCAATGGCGTCATACCACGAATAGAATTGCATCCCGAGACGGCGCGCAAGGACGTCCTCAATTGTGCAGGCCATCTCGTTACGAACCGAATAGACCACTTCGGCCCGAATGGCTCCTCCATTTTCTAGAATCGGTTGCATGAGCGAGGGATCCTCGGCCCCCAGAGCAAGGACATCTCCGGCAGCAGTTCCAAACTTGGCGGCCAAATGTCGTGCGGTTTTTTCCGAAACATGGTATTGCCGACAGATTCTCACCCAATAGTCGTCCGTGAAGTCTTCGCTACCATACAGAACATGATTGCGAGTCTTTGAGTCGGTTTGAGGTACACCTAACGCGTGCTGCACTTGGTGGATCGTGTCCTCGGCCATCGCGCGATGAGTAGTCCACTTGTCACCCATAATGCTGATAAGCCCGCTAGTAGGATCCATTTCAATCACGTCATCGCGAGCCGGTTTTTTCGTATCGCCATCGCTCGTCGAGCCTACTAGTGGTCGTATGCCGGCAAAGCCGCTGACGATTTCGTTTGGAGTGACCGGTTGTTCCAGATATTGATTGATGTGCAGCAACAAATAGGCAACATCTGCCTTCGTCACAAGCGCTTCCGCATCCGGAGCAACTTCTTCTTCCGTAGTTCCAACCAGCAGCCTTCCTCCCCAAGGAATAGCAAACACGACCCGTTCGTCCACTGTTTTTGGAATAAGCAACGCATCTTCGGTCGGAAACACCTCCCGCGGCAAAAGAATGTGCGAGCCTTTGCTCGGCCGCATGCGCTTTTCCAACGTGGGATTCGCCAACTGTCGAATGGAGTCTGAAAATGGTCCTGTGGCATTAATGATAGTTTTGGCCTTTACCGAAAACCTACCCTCACTCAGTTGGTCTTTGACCACAACGCCAGAAACCTTTCCGTTCGCACCCCGCAGGAAATCGGTCACCTTTGCATAGTTCAGCGTATTTCCACCCGCCACGGCGAAAGTCTGCACCAGCGCGATGTTGTATCTCGCATCATCGAACTGGCCATCCGCATATGCGACGGAACCCACCAATCCTTCTGCGTTCAACTCGGGCATTCGCTCCAAGGTTTCCTCTCGCGAAAGGAACTTGCTGGGAGAAATGCGGCCGGGTCCCGCGAGCCAGTCGTAAATCTTCAGACCAATATCGAGATACGCCACCTCTATCCAGTGATAGCTAGGTACGAGGAACTCCAGCGTTCGCGTGAGGTGCGGTGCATTTTCCAGCATGCGAACACGCTCGTGCAAAGCGCGTACCAGAACCCGATATTCCTGAAGATCTGCTCCCTTGATGGCTTCTTCCAAGTAACGCACTCCGCCGTGGACGATCTTGGTGGCTGCACTGGACGTTGCACCGGCAAAATCGCCCGCTTCCAGTAGAACTGTTCGAATTCCGCGTAGCTGCGCATCCAACGCGCAAGCCGAGCCGGTCGCCCCGCCGCCAATGACGCACAAGTCGAATTGCTGCTCCGAAATGTTTTCGCGTTCCTGGCTTCTGCTATTCATAACGTCCTCAACGAATCAAAAGGTAACTTTGGTCCTGAACCCCAAAACGGGTGCATTTGACAAAGTGGGGTTTCCACCGACATTTACGTAGTACTGAAATGTGGGCTGCAGCAGAAAATATGGGGTCACCTGCAGTGAGTAGTTCAGTTCGACGGCCTTCTCAGCACCGAGAGGCGTCGCTCCCAATAATGTGCCGAAGTTTCGGAAGGGGTCGCTGATTCTGCTGTAGACCAACGCGCAGGCGACACGGTCGGTGCTGCGTTTCGGAAAGGGTGCGTTGAAACGCACACCAGCAGTTATCTGGCTGTTCTCCCGAGCTACTTCGCCCGGGCTCCAGTCAAAACCGAAAGTCGCATCCAATCCACGATCGGACCCCGCATCCGAGCGAAAAACGGCTTGGCTTCCCATGCCATAAATCAAATAGTTGCCATTGCTGAGGCGTCCCGTCGGATCCGGAAACTTGCCCCCGTTGTACACGGCACCGAATTTGTAGACGCCCGGATACGCCTTGCCACTTGCAGATCCCACAGACTGCAGACCATTTCCGTCAGAAGGATGGACCAGATAGCCAGTTTCAAATAGAAAATCAGGAGTGTCGCGAATCTGAAAATGAAAGCCGGTGGGATCTTGTTCGTAGGGGTTGCGGTTCCCTGACATCACCGCGGACTTGATGTAGAACGTTCGAGTCGGTGCGAATCGCACCTCGGCCCCAGGTGTACCTGCAGGATTGAACGACTCGTATGTGGAGCTAAAGAGGTTACCGAACGCGTAACCCATCGGCTCGATGAGCCATGAGCCACCGTATTCTTGGTTGCCGTAAAAATCCAACCCTGCCAACTGGCCGGCTCGAACCCTGAGTTTATTGTTCAGGAATAATCGCTGCAGCCAGAACGAATCGAGGCGCGTTGTGTGAGCACTTACGAGATCACTCGGATTGGCAAGGGTTCCAATCTTTGCCCCCAGGTCGACACCTGACTGCCAGAGTCACGTAGCGTGAAAACTGAAGCCCTGCCACGTGATGAAACGATTGAAATTAATGTCGATGGTTCCACGAGCTCTTTCCCACCCAGCTTGAGTTTGCTGCCTTCCGCCAGTGGGGTTTGCTTGCATATCAGAGATGTAGAAGAAATCGAAGGTGACGCCTTTTTCAGCCAGCGACGTTCTCTTGCCGCCCCAGTCGCCGAGCAAGTAGCGTTGCTGGCTGCTCTTAAACTCCGCAAGGCTCGGGGTCGGGAGCGGTGGCGGCGCTTGCTGCGCCGAGGGCAGACGGCCCATTCGCTTGTGGAAATGCCGGGATGGCGAATATCAGGGACAGGATGGCGCCGAGAAACGTACTTTTCTTGATCGCCCAACACTGGAGCGAGCGCGGGCGAATAGCGATCTTTGCGTTGCTGCCCCTCGATATTGCTTTTCGGAATGCATTTCTCAACTCGTGCGATAGCTGTTTCTTGTCTGTGTCGTTTCGTCCCATGGCGAGCATTGTCCGTGCACCTGCTTTGCCAAAACGAGAAGGCATCGATGAGAGCGCATGCTGTGGGATTGCTTGCGATACCTGGCGACCGCCGATTCGGATCGCACTCCTTGTGACACTCTGCCGTCACGAATTGACGAGACGTCCGTCGCATGGATGACAGGGACCGCCACCGTTGTCGCATGCAAGCGATATAATCTTTTCCGCAGTCGATTGACGAGAGCCTCTCCTAGGAGAGCAACATCAAGCTTCAAGGGCAACTCCACGGAAGGCGGTGACGTATCGAATCTCAAAAATCGCCCTGCACGCGGATGATGAGCACGCTCACACTGGTAGCGAACTTGCGATGCAGAGATCAGATCTGATCCCTTGAAAACATGGAGAGCATATGGACATCGGTCTTCTCCTTCTTCGCTTGGCGATAGGCTTAACAATTGCGGCACACGGCGCACAGATGTTGCTCGGGTGGTTTGGCGGGCAGGGACTCGCAAAAACCGGATAGCTTTTCGAGGCGCTAGGGTTCCAACCGGGACGTAGTTACGCTTCGCTGGCTGCACTAGCCGAAACCGGCGGCGGTGTTTTTCTGGCCTCCAGATTCGTCACACCTTTATCGGCGGCAATTATCTTCGCTGTGATGATCGTTGCTGCCTTTAGCGCACACATAAAACAAGGCTTCTTCATCACGAGTGGCGGCTTCGAGTACACATTTGTTCTGTCTGTCGCAGCTTTGACGGTTGCGTTTACAGGTCCTGGCGCGCTGTCTCTGGACGCAATACTTGGTCATTCGTGGAGTGGTGGATTGTGGGGGTTGGCTGCCATACTAGCGGGTATCCTTGCCAGCGTTGTGCCACTCTCTCAAAGACGACAAGCATCTGCAAACTTCAAATAATCTCCGCAACGATTGAGCTCCTATAGTCCAACTGAACCTCCAGCAAGGAGTGACTGACTTCAGGTGTCAATCCAGGGCCACACTGTCATGCGACGGTCATCTCTTGCCGCTTCGGTGCCATCGATGGCATTTTCTGACTCGCATATCGGTCCTAACGGGCCTTGCCTATCCTCCCGCTTGCGTTTGCTTTGGTCCTTCTTCCAAGCGACACATAATCGCCCTCTTCCAGAGACGCCGGCAGTTTCGCGAGCAAACGTCAGTCAGTTTCGGTCCCGGACACATTTGGAAACGCACTTGCAAACGCAAAAGGCATAGGCCTCAAAGCACGAGATCAGGCCGCGTTAGTTATGAATGCTTTGCTTCAAGTCACGAAACTACAGTATGCGGTCATACAGCTATCGAGCATCACGGATCCGCCCGAACGACTAGTCCTTGCATACACAGATGAACGGACGCTGCGTGCCCTCATTGCGGAACAGAGCATAGTTGGGCTGGGCTTCGGTTCCCGAGAGGAAGCAGTGAGTACCGAGAATCCAATGTTGGAAAAGGCAGTAGCTCCGGCTCCGGCAAATGAATTAGAGAGCGCTCGCCCGGGACAGCATCAGCCCTATTGTCGCGGACGTCGAGCAGCAGCGTGGTCGAGTTTCTTGTCGATTCGGAGACTGGCTAGCGGTATCGTTCAGTTTGCTTTCGCTACCACTATCTGCATTTTCTATTCTAAAAACATTGTGTCTGCCACCATCCGCTTGGTGCTTGCGGGTTCTATCTGATTGCATCGTGCATGCGCGAAACGAAGAAGACCAGGAACCGAAGCTATTATGGCAAACTGAGCTACGGGAATGAAACGCATGTAGGTGCTCGGTGTCCCCACTACGACGAACAGGTTGAACTGGTCGACTCAATTGCCGAACGTATCCAGTTGCTGGGCGGTGTGAGCTTGGCAATGGCCGCTGATGTGGCCGAAGAG
>Ga0306921_10006944_pt1 | contig 11840 bp, 10 predicted proteins | sample sta12Cox44000080_FD_203760 | JGI IMG/M metagenome (GOLD analysis project Ga0306921, IMG submission 203760) | Lab enrichment of tropical soil microbial communities from Luquillo Experimental Forest, Puerto Rico - statoxic.12C.oxic.44.000.080 (v2)... | ecosystem: Environmental > Terrestrial >... | reverse complement strand
CCGCACCATGTCAGCGGCGGTGAGATACCGGCCCCGTCGCAGGTGTACTGCGATGGGATCTCGCCACCCGGCGGGATCGTCGGGCTGGCAAGCAACAGGCCATGGTCGTCTCCCCTAACTTGCGGGTTCGCCACTCTACAGATAGACAAGAGTGCCTGCCACGGCGGAGACAAGTGATGAGCGAGACGAGCTTCAGAAGCGGGATGCTGGTCTTTCCCGACCTGACCCAGCTCGACCTGACCGGCCCTTACGAGGTCCTCGCCCGGTTGCCGGGAGCCGAGACTTTGCTGCTGTGGAAGTCCCTCGACCCGGTGCGGTCCGAGCATGGGCTGACGATCTTGCCGATGGTCACATTGTCGTCTTGTCCACCCCTTGATCTCGTCCTCGTCCCAGGGGGAGCGGGGATCAACCCGCTGCTCGAGGACGGCGAGGTGCTAGCCTTCCTGCGCAACGCCGCGGCGACGGCGCGCTACGTCGTGGGGATCTGTACTGGATCGCTGGTGCTCGGCGGCGCGGGTCTGCTGCGTGGGCGCCGCGCCGGAACCCACTGGATGTCGCGTGATCTGCTGCGGGCTTTCGGCGCCGAACCCGTCGCCGAGCGTGTCGTCGTCGATGGAAATATCTTCACCGGAGGAGGGGTCACCGCCGGCATCGATGTAGCGCTCGCCGTCGCCGCTGAAATTGCCGGGAGGTCGACGGCGGAGGCGATCCAGCTCAGCATCGAATATGCCCCATCGCCGCCCTACACCGCGGGCTCGCCCGAGACGGCCGATGCGGCGGTGCTGGACGGCGTGCTGGCTCGTGCGGAGCCGCGCCAGCGCGACCGCGCCGAGCGAGTCGCCCGCTCCGCAGCAGCACTGTGATGGCCTTCGACTCTCAGGCTGTTCGTGCTTTTGAGCATGCCGGCTGGCAGCGGGCAGCTGCCCACTACACCACAACCTTTGCCCACGCGACGCGGGGCTTTATTGACGATCTGCTCGACGCCGCTGGGGTCAAAGCAGGAATGCGCGTGCTCGACCTCGCCTGTGGACCGGGTCTCGTCGCGAGAGGAGCGGCGGAGCGTGGAGCACTGCCGGTGGGACTCGATTTTTCCTCGGCGATGGTTGCATTGGCGCGCGCCAACCATCCCGGTATCCGCTTCGAGGAGGGAGATGCGGAGGTCCTGGCCTTCGCCGATGAATCGTTCGACGCGGTTGTAGCGAATTTCGGAATTCATCATGTTGCCGAACCAAATCGGGCTCTCGCCGAAGCGCGCCGAGTGTTGCGACCGGGTGGACGAGCGGCGTTTACGTCCTGGGCGGCGCCCGCCGAGAACATTGCGTGGCGGCTCCTGTTCGACGCGATTTCGGCGCATGGCGACCGCAAAGCAGCCGACACACCGCCCCCAGGCGGGAGCCTTCGCTCGCCCGAGGATCTGCTTAGTGCCCTCGACGCAGTTGGTTTTAGCGAGACCGAAGCGGCGGGTGCGCGGCGAATGGCGCGTTGCCACTCCCGGGGATCTGGTCGAGGGGTTTCGCAGGGGGACTGTGCGCACCGCGGCGCTGATCGGCGCGCAGTCGGCTTCCGCACTCCCCGCGATCGAAGCCGCGATCGTATGCGCGGGCGCCGCCTACCGCGATCGGGACGGCTTCGCCGTTCCGCTCGTCGCGATCCTCGCCTCCGGTGTCCGGGGCTGACGAAGTCATCGCCGGAACAGCGCCACCAGTTCGAGATGCGGGGTCCACACGAACTGGTCGACCGGTACCAACCGTTCGAGGCGGAATCCGCCTGCGATGAGCCGGGCGGCGTCGCGAGCGAACGTGGCGGGGTTGCAAGAAACGGCAACGACCGCTGCGAGGGTCGAGGCGGCGAGTGCCGCGGCTTGCAGCGCGGCGCCTTGGCGCGGCGGATCGAACACCGCGGCGGCATAAGTGGAAAGCGCTTCGGGCGGCAGCGGGTTGCGGGCAAGGTCGCGCCGCTCAACGGTAACGCGGGGGTGGCCAGCGGCAGCGTGGGCGATCGCGGCCGCGGCGCGCTCGTCGCCTTCGACTGCATGTACCGTTCCTTTGCGGGCCAGGGCAAAGGTGAAGGTGCCGAGTCCAGCGAAGAGATCGAGCACCAGACGGTCGGGTCCGATGCCGGCGAGCACCTCTTCCAAGAGGATCGCTTCTGTCGCCGCGCTCGCCTGAAGAAAGGCGCCTGGTGGATAAGGGACGGCGACCTCGGACAGCAGCACCCGGACCGGGCGCCGTTCCACAACGAGCATCTCGCCACCCGAGGAGTGCCAAACGATACGCGCGAGATCACAGCCCTCGGCGAGCCCCGCTAGCGCTTCGAGCGCGCCGAGGCCGGGGCGCTCTGCGGCTTCGATTAGCATATCGACGCCGCTATCGGTGCGGGTCAAAGTCACCTCTGCCGTCATGTCCGGCGCCAGTAGGTCACGCGTGACGAGCCGCAGTTCCCCGACAAGAGCAAGCACCGCCGGCTCGAGCACCGGGCATTCCCTTAGATCGACGAGGTCGTGACGGAACCGCTCGCGGAACCCGATCAATGGGGGCAAACGCGGATTGCCCGGTCGTATCATGCCAAACCGGGCGCGGCGTCGCTCCGGCGGAACGACCCGTAGCGGCTGCACCGGACCTGGATTGATCCCGACCCGTTCGAGCGCGCTGTTCAATGCGCGCAGTTTCAAAGTCCGATAGGAGGCCGGAGCGAGATGCTGGATCGCGCAGCCGCCGCAGCGTCCGAAATGGGCGCAAGGAGGTTCGGCGCGCCCTTTCCCGGCGTCCAGCCATTCGACAACCCGGCCCTCGCGTCCGCCGCCTCGGCGGGCACCGAGCTGCGCGCGAACGCGGTCGCCGGGCACCGTGAAGGGCAGAAAGACCGGTTCGCCGCCGCGTTCGGCAATACCGTCGCCCTGGGCGCCGAGCCCTTCGACCGAAAGCTCGACAAGCCCGTCCGTGCCTCTCTGATTCCTGTCAAGCGGCCGCGGCATCACAAGCGATGAAGCATACCGAGTCGCGGCCTTGTCGAACACCGTCGCTGCTCCTAACCTCGCCTCCAGGAACGGGGAGCCGACGAGGGAAATCATGACCGAATGCTACATCTACGATCATGTCCGCACACCGCGCGGGCGCGGCAGGCCGGACGGCGCTTTGCACGAGGTCCCGCCGATCGAGCTTGCCGCGGGTGTGTTGCGCGCCATCCGCGATCGCAACGGGCTCGACACCGGGCTTGTCGACGACGTCGTTTTTGGTTGCGTCGAGCCGGTGGGTGAGCAGGGCGCCGACATCGCGCGCCTGGCCGCTTTGCACGCCGACTATGCCGAGAGCGTCGCCGGGGTTCAGATCAACCGTTTCTGCGCGTCCGGGCTCGAAGCCACCAACATCGCTGCCGGCCAGATCATGGCCGGGCAGTCCGATGTGGCGATCGGCGGCGGGATCGAGTCGATGTCGCGGGTGCCGATCGGGTCATCAGGCGGCGCTTGGATGACCGACCCGGCGGTGGCCTTTAAGACCTATTTCATCCCGCAGGGCATCAGCGCCGATCTGATCGCGACGAAATGGGGTTTTTCGCGCACCGATGTCGACCTCTACGCGGTCGAGAGTCAGCGCCGGGCAGCCCTGGCGTGGGAGGAGGGCCGTTTTGCCCGCTCGGTTGTGCCGGTCAAGGACGAGCTCGGCTTAACTCTGCTCGAGTGCGACGAGCATATGCGCCCTGGAACAACGATGCAGGCCTTGGGCGGCCTCAAGCCATCCTTCGCCCAGCTCGGTGGCGATTACGGGTTCGACGGCGTAGCCGTGCAGCGCTACCCGGAGATCGAGGCGATCAACCACGTCCATCATAGCGGTAATTCCTCGGGGATCGTCGACGGTGCGGCCGCGATCCTTCTCGGAACACGCGAGGCTGGCGCCACGATGGAGCTCAAACCGCGCGCTCGCATCCGCGCCTTCGCCTCGATCGGGTCGGAACCTTGCATCATGCTGACCGGACCGGAACAGGTGACGCGCAAGGTGCTGAAGCGCGCGGGCATGACAACGTCGGACATCGACTTGTTCGAGCTCAACGAAGCCTTTGCCGCCGTGGTCCTGCTCTACCAGAAGCTCCTCAAGCTCGACCCCGAAAAGGTCAACGTCAATGGCGGTGCCATCGCGATGGGGCACCCGCTTGGCGCCACCGGTGCGATGATCCTTGGCACCGCGCTCGATGAATTGGAACGGACCGGGCTCGGCACTGCGCTCGTCACGTTGTGCGTCGGTGCCGGCATGGGGACCGCGACGATCATAGAGCGGGTTTGAGGATTCTGACATGACGAACCTGACCCTCGCTCGTGGTGACGACGGCATCGCCGTCATCACCTGGGACATGCCCGGGCGATCGATGAACGTGATGAACGACGTATCGCTCGGTGAATTTGCGAGAGCGGTCGATGCGGCGTTATCCGACCCTGAGACCAAGGGTGTCGTCATCACCAGCGGCAAACCCGCTTTCATCGCCGGTGCCGATCTCGATTGGCTCGAAGCGATGCTGGCGGGCACCCCAGGGGAAATCGAAGGGGAGCGGAGCCGCGGCCTCTTCGACCGATTCATGGATATTCATCGCCTGTTTCGGCGGATCGAGACCGCCAAAAAGCCCTTTGTCGCAGCGATTAACGGCACGGCACTCGGCGGCGGGTTCGAGGTCTGCCTCGCCTGCCATCGCCGCATCGCGACCGACGACCCGCGCGCCCTGCTCGGCTTGCCCGAGACCAAGGTCGGTCTCTTTCCGGGTTTCGGCGGCACCCAGCGCTACCTGCGCATGCTGGGAGCGCTTGAAGCCCTGCCGTTATTGCTCGAGGGAACGAGCCTCCCGCCGGCGCAAGCACTGGCGCGCGGCCTCATTGACGACGTGGCGCCCGCAACTGAGCTCGTCGCCCGCGCCAAAGACTGGATCCGCTCGGCTCCCGCCGAGGCGCTCGCTAAGCCGTGGGACAAGCCCGGTTTTGTCGTACCAGGCGCCGATCCGCGCACGCTCGCGGGTGTCCAGGGCTTCTCGGCAGCGAATGCAATGCAGCGGGCGAAGACTTATGGCAACTACCCCGCACTCGACGCGATCCAGTCGGTCGTCTTTCGCGGCATGCTGGTCCCGCTCGACACCGGGCTGCGGATCGAAGCCAAAGCCTTCGCCAAGCTGGCGCTCGATCCTCGCGCCCGCAATATGGTGCGCACCCAGTTTATCAACCTGCAGCGTGCCAACAGATTGGCACGCCGGCCGGCCGCGGTGGCTCGTAAGCGCTTCTCAGGGATCGGGGTGCTCGGCGCCGGGCTGATGGGCTCGGGTATCGCCCATGTCGCAGCCCGCGCCGGTCTCGGTGTCGTCTTGCTTGATGCGAATCAGGAGGCGGCCGAGCGCGGTCTCGACCACATCCGCCGCCAGCAGCAGACGGCGGTCGAACGCGGGCGCATCGGGGAAACCGAGGCGCGCGCCGTCATCGCCAGGGTGCAGCCGACGGCCGATTACGCGCAGCTCGCCAGCGTCGAACTCGTCATCGAAGCGGTATTCGAGAACCGCGAGGTCAAGGCCGAGGTGACCCGCCGCGCCGAGGCGGTGTTGGGTGCCGAGGCGGTCTTTGCCAGCAACACCTCGACCCTGCCGATCACGGGGCTGGCGCAGGCCTCGGCGCGACCGGAACGTTTCATCGGTCTGCATTTCTTCTCGCCGGTCGAGCGCATGCCATTGGTCGAGATCATCCGCGGCCAGGGCACCGGCGAGGAGGCGCTCGCTTGGTCGATGGATTTTGTCCGACAGATCGGCAAGACGCCGATCGTCGTCAACGACAGCCGCGGTTTCTATACGAGCCGCGTCTTCGGTACTTATACGCGCGAGGCCGTGCTGATGCTGGCAGAAGGCATACGGCCGGCATTAATCGAGAACGGCGGCAAGGCCGCCGGAATGCCGATGGCGCCGCTCGCCCTCAGCGACGAGGTCGCGATCAGCCTGATCCACCAGGTCGCCGTCCAGACTCGCAAAGATCTTGGCGACAAATACCAAGAAACCGCGGCCGACCGCTTGATCGCCGAGATGGTCGAGCGCCAGAATCGGCCGGGGCGGCGTGGCGGCAAGGGCTTCTACGATTATCCGTCGGACGGCCCAAAGCGGTTGTGGCCCGGGCTCTCCCAATTGGCGCCTGAAGCCGCGGCTCAGCCTTTGCTCGACGAGATTAAGACCCGGTATCTCGCGATCCAGGCGCTCGAGGCGGCCCGATGCCTGGAAGAGAATGTCGTGACCGACCCGGCCGACGCCGACGTCGGAGCAATTCTCGGCTGGGGCTTTGCGCCGTGGACCGGCGGCCCACTGTCCTATATCGACATGCTCGGCACCGGGTCTTTTTTCGAGCTGTGCGACCGGCTGGCGCAGCGGCACGGCGAACGGTTTCTGCCGAACCCGATGCTGCGCGACCTCGCACGCCGCGGCGCCGCGATATATGGGGAGCAGCGGAAGGCGGCATGAGCCCGACCCGCCGGCTAGCGGCGATCCTCGTGGCGGATGTCGCCGGCTATAGCCGGCTGATCGAAGCCGACGAAGAAGGCTCCTCAGCCGGCTCAAGGCGCTCCGCGACGAGCTGATCGATCCGAGGATTACTGCGAACCGCGGGCGCATGTTCAAGACCACGGGCGACGGGCTGCTGGCCGAGTTTGTGAGCGTCGTCGATGCGGTGCGTTGTGCGGCTGAGCTGCAGGCAGCGATGGCGGAACGCAATGCCTCGTCGCCGTCCGACCGCCGGATCGAGTTCCGCATTGGGGTTCACCAGGGCGACATCGTCGCCGAGCAGGACGACATCCTTGGCGACGGCGTGAACATTGCGGCACGGCTCGAAGGCCTGGCCGAGCCCGGCGGTATCTGCGTTTCGGCGCGGGTGCAGCAGGATGCCGCCGGCAAGCTCGATCTCGGCTTTGATGACCTCAGCGAGCAGCAGCTCAAAAATATCGCGCGCCCGGTCCGAGTCTTCCGCGTCGTCACAGGCACCCAGGCGGTAATGGCGCGGCCGGGCACCGGCCCTCCGCTCCCCGACAAGCCGTCGATCGCGGTGTTGCCGTTTGCCAATATGAGCGGCGACCCGGAGCAGGAATATTTCGCCGACGGCATGGTCGAGGAGATCATCACGGCACTCTCACGCATTCGCTGGCTATTCGTCATCGCCCGCAATTCGACGTTTACATACAAGGGGCAGGTCGTCGACGTGAAACAGGTCGGGCGTGAGCTCGGCGTCCGCTATGTGCTCGAGGGCTCCGTACGAAAGGCGGGCGGGCGGGTGCGCATTACCGCCCAGCTGATCGACGCGACTACTGGCACCCATCTCTGGGCCGACCGCTTCGACGGCTCGCTGGAAGACGTGTTCGATCTTCAGGAGCGGGTTGCGGTCAATGTCGCGGGAATCATCGAACCGGCATTGCAAGTGGCCGAGATGCGCCGTTCCGTCTCTCGGGCGACGATCGACCTCACCGCCTACGACCTCTACTTGCGCGCGGTTGGAGCATTCTTTCCGACAACCAAAGAGCGGATTTTAGCGAATCTGGGATTGCTTGAGCAGGCAATCGCAATCGATCGTCATTACGGGCCGGCATTGTCCTGGGCGGCGATCTGCCACTTGCGGCTCGTCGTTGACGCTTTTGCCGAAGCACCGGAGACAAGCCGCCGCAAGGCTATCGACCTTGCTCGGCTGGCGCTCAGGGCGGAGGAAAACGATCCTGGCATCCTGGCCAACGCCGCCTTCGTGCTCGCCTATTTGGGCGAGGATGTCGGCGGTATGATTGGGCTGATCGACCGGGCGCTGGCCCTCAACCCGAGTTTTGCCGGCGGTTGGTATTTGAGCGGCCTTATTAGGATCTGGGCGGGTCAACACGATCTGGCGATTGAGCATGTCGAGACCTCGCTGCGCCTGAGCCCGCGCTCCCTCGAGCACATGGGTCTTCCCCTGTTTACAATGGGCACGGCCTATTTCTTCAGACGCGAGTTCGAGGATGCGGCGTCGAAACTGATCCTGTCCGTTCAGGACAATCCAAGCCATCCTCCCTCGTACCGCTTTCTCGCGGCATGCTATGCGCATATGGGGCGGCTCGACGAAGCACGGGCCATCGTCGCCCGGCTGGGCGCCATTACCCCTCAGGTCATACCCACCGATCTGCCGTGGCGGAACCCCGAGGACTGCAAGCTCCTTCTATCCGGCCTGCGGATGGCGGCGGGTGAGGCATGACTGCGCCTTATCGCTCGCCGTGGATGACCGAGGAATTGGACGCGTTCCGCGACCAGTTCCGCCGGTTTCTGGCAAAGGAATTGGCACCGCGTGCCGAGAAATGGCGGCAGGACAAGATCGTCGACCGCGCGGCCTGGCGGGCACTCGGTGATATGGGTGCCTTGTTGCCGAGCGTACCCGAAGCCTATGGCGGGCAGGGCACCAGCTTCGCCTATGACGCGGCGGTGATCGAGGTCCTCGAAAACGTCGTCTCAGAGCTCGCCACCGGTTACAGCGTCCACTCGACAATCGTCGCCCATTACATCCTGCGTTACGGCTCCGAGGAACAGAAGCAGCGCTGGCTGCCCAAGCTCGCGACCGGCGAATGGGTCGGTGCGGTCGCGATGACCGAACCGGGCACCGGGTCGGATTTGCAGGCTGTCCGCACCACCGCCCGGCATCACGGCAATTCCTATCGGCTCAATGGCCAGAAGACCTTTATCACCAACGGTCAGCTCGCCGACCTGATCATCGTCGTCGCCAAGACCGGCCCAGGCGACGGCGCCAAAGGCATTTCGCTGGTCGTTCTCGAAACCGCCGGGGCCGAAGGTTTTCGCCGCGGGCGCAACCTCGACAAGATCGGCCTACACGCCTCGGATACCTCGGAATTGTTCTTCGACGATGTTGCGGTGCCGACCGCGAATCTGCTCGGCGCCGAGGAAGGCAACGGCTTCTACCAGCTGATGGAGCAATTGCCGCAGGAGCGGCTGGCATTGGCGATCGGCGCCGTCGTGGCAATGGAACGAGCGGTCGATCTGACCGTGGGCTACGTCAAGCAGCGTGAAGCGTTCGGCCAGAAATTGATCGAGTTTCAGAACACCAGCTTTACGTTGGCCGAGCGCAAGACCGAGGCGGTGATCGCCCGCGTTTTTGTCGACTGGTGCATCAGCCGCCATATCGCCGGCGAGCTCGACACCGAGACCGCGTCGATGGCGAAGTGGTGGTGCAGCCAAAAGCAGGTCGAGACTATCGACGACTGCGTGCAGTTGCACGGCGGTTACGGCTATATGCGGGAGTTCCCGATCGCCCGCATGTTTGTCGACGCCCGCGTCCAAAAAATCTACGGCGGCACCAACGAAATCATGAAATTGCTGATCGCCCGCTCGCTGTGAGCGCGCGGTTAGAAATCCGGTTTGGGCAGCGGTCGCGTGGGTTTGCGGATCGGCAGCGGCGGCGGCACCTCGTCGTCCACAGCTGCCCAGCCCCATTCGAGCATCGGCAGCACCGTACGGGCGAAATCGACAATTCGATCGACTAGCGCCGGAGACTGCATCTCGCCATCGCTCAGCAAGCGATGAGCGGTGAACGACTTCCAGCAGACATATTCGACCACCGCTGTGCCCTTGGCCGCTTCGAACCCGCGCGGCGGGCGGCTCAGCTTATCGTCGCTCGTCAGCGGGCAACCGGCCGCGGCAAGCCGGTCGGCGATCGCCAGGAAACCCTCGGGATCGGCGAGGACGGCCCGCCTCAGGCGAGCTAGCAGGGCCGGCTCGGGATGCCAGAAGCCCGCCCCCGCCATCGATTCACCCGGCGCCACGTGAATGTAGAGGACGCCGGGTTCGCGCCTTCCGCCTGAGCGCGTCAACACCGCCCCAGCGTGGGTCTTGTAGAGCCGCTTGTCGGGCGAAAATCGGACGTCACGATAAATCCGGAAGATCCCGCGCCTGGGATCGCCGATCAGAGGCAATCCGGCTTGACTCAGCGTCTCCCCGACCACGACGATCAGCTCGCGAAACGGCGCCAGCACTTCGGCCTCGTAGAGCGCCTTGCGCGGCTTGAACCACGCCGGGTCGTTGTTGCCTTTTAGATCGCTGAAGAAAGCAAAAGCCGCCGGCCGGAACCCGGCGAATCCCTCGGCGACGACCGTCATCGCGACTTCTCCCCACCGCAGCGGGCATAAAGTAGAAATTCGCGGTTGCCTTCGGGGCCGAGGATCGGGCTCTCGACGTTCCCGACAACCGACCAGCTTGGTCGCGCGGCAACCCACGCGGCCACGCGCTCACAGACCTCGCGATGGATCTCGGGATCGCGGACCACCCCGCCCTTGCCGACATGTGCTGGGCCGGCTTCGAATTGCGGCTTGACCAGCGCCACCAGTTGCGCCTTCTCCGCGGCGAGCGCAAGTGGCGCCGGCAACACGGTTGCGAGGCCGATGAAGCTCGCGTCGCAAGTGATAATGTCGGCCGCCTCGGGGATGTCGGTACTGGTCAGGTAACGCGCGTTGAGCCTTTCGCGAATAACGACCCGAGGATCCTGGCGCAATCTCCAGTCGAGCTGACCGCGTCCGACATCCACGGCATAGACGCGCCGGGCTCCACGCGAAAGCAGCACCTCGGTGAAGCCGCCGGTGGAGGCACCGATGTCGAGTGCGACAAGCCCCTCAACCGTGATCCGGAAGTGGTCGAGCGCGTACGCCAGCTTGACCCCGCCGCGCGACACCCAGGGATGCTCGCGCCCCTTTAGTGCGAGCACCGCGTTGGCCGCGAGCGGTTCGCCGGGTTTGTCGACGCGCCGCTCGCCGCAACTGACCAAGCCGGCGAGGATCAGCGCTTGCGCCTTTGTCCGGCTCTCCGCCAAGCCGTGCTCGACGAGGAGCTGATCGGCCCGCCGCTTTTCAGCCACCCTTCACTAGGTCAGGCGCGGGCGGGCTGAGCGGCGATCTCGCGGCCAAGCGCCGAGAGGGCCATCCCCACGATATGGCGGGCGTTGAGCGCGGCCTGATCGTATTGCGCCTGCGGCGAATCGTGGTCAAGGAAGACGTCCGGCAACACCATCGTGCGGATCTTGAGCCCGTGGTCGAGCAATCCGTTCATCGCCAGGTGATGTAGCACGTGGCTGCCGAAGCCGCCGATTGCCCCCTCTTCGACGGTGATCACGACCTCGTGCTCGCGCACCAGTCGGTTGACGAGCTCGACGTCGAGCGGTTTGGCAAAGCGCGCATCGGCGACCGTCGTCGACAGGCCATAGGTGGCAAGCTCCTGCGCCGCCTTCATGCATTCGGCGAGGCGGCCGCCAAAACTCAGCAGCGCAATTTTGGTGCCTTCGCGCAAGATCCGCCCGCGGCCGATCTCGAGCGGCACACCGAGCGCCGGCAATTCGGCCCCGACACCTTCGCCGCGCGGGTAGCGCACCGCTGACGGCCCGTCGTCGATCGCGACGCATGTCGAGACCATGTGGACGAGATCAGCTTCGTCGCCCGCCGCCATGATAACGAAGCCGGGCAGGCACCCGAGGTAAGTAACGTCGAACGAGCCCGCATGGGTCTGACCGTCCTGGCCGACGAGGCCCGCACGGTCGATCGCGAACCGCACCGGCAATTTCTGGATCGCGACATCGTGCACGACCTGGTCGTAGGCGCGTTGCAGAAAGGTCGAATAGATCGCCGCGAAGGGTTTCATGCCTTCGGAGGCGAGGCCGGCGGCAAAGGTCACCGCATGCTGCTCGGCGATGCCGACATCAAAACAGCGATTCGGGAACTTGTCGCTGAACAGGTTGAGGCCGGTGCCCGACGGCATCGCTGCGGTGATCGCGACGATGCGGTCGTCCTTTTCGGCTTCGGCGATCAGCGATTTGGCAAAGACGGTGGTGT